>ENA-OWNX01000012-OWNX01000012.1-gut-metagenome-genome-assembly--contig:-NODE-12-length-183663-cov-7.976000_pt1 | contig 183663 bp, 163 predicted proteins | sample MGYA00248250_ERZ651778 | MGnify/ENA primary metagenome ERZ651778 (study PRJEB26908, sample SAMEA4031702) | gut metagenome | biome: gut; feature: normal infant; material: stool | place: China | collected...
GAAGCGAAATTCTATTCAGCGCGGCCAAAGGTAAGAGAAGGGTTTGAATGTGAAATAGATGATCTGTATGTAGCAGGGGATGGAGCCGGATTAACAAGAGGGCTGGCTCAGGCAGGAGCAAATGGAATCATCGTAGCACGTCATATTATTGAACATCTTAAATAGTAAGGTAAAAATCCTGTTTTAGACAGGATTTTTCTATTTTGACAGGTGTAGTATCATGGTGGTAAACTTAATAATAAGACCATAGGGAAGGAGAAACTTAAATGAATGTTTTTGTTACTTCATTATTAAAAATAATTAATAATCCGGATATTCAAGATACTAATTATAATATTGCTTATTATTTATTACTGCACTATTATGATGTTTTTGAAATGACACTTCAGGAAATTGCAGATGCATGTTATGTTTCTGTTTCTACTCTCAATCGCTTTTTTAGAATATTTGGATTTAAAAAATTTTCAATTATTAAAGATTTAATGCAAGTCCATGCGGCGGCACGAATAAGTCAGTTGGAGGAACGTTCGATTCGCAAAAATAATCAACAAGTTAATCAGCTTTTAAAACCGCTATTAGATAACGATGATTATTGGACAGTATCAGATCAAGGATTAATAAATCAGTGCTGTGAGATGATTAAAAAATGTAGCCGTGTTATTTTAATCGGTTCGAATGAGATGATGGATTCATTATTGCGTTTTCAAGGTGATATGGTGATGATGCAAAAACTTGTGATTCAAAATACTATTTATAATAATAATTATATCGAACCTCAAGCGGATGATTTAATTATTTTGCTTTCAATGACAGGAAGAATTGCGGAGTTAAAACCAACTTTGATTGAACATTTATTAGTGGGGAAAAACAATCTTATTTGTGTTGGCTATAAAAATTTTCTTTGTGAAAAAGCCCTATTTTTAAAAATTCCTAGTTACCTAGATGAGACGCTAGAAAATATGATTTTAGATAACTATTTTCAAAATATAGCTTATTGTTATTATGGTGGTTATTATGATAATAGGTAAACTAAACTTAATTTTGTGTACTTCTTCATATAATAGTAATGATTATCTTTTAGCAGCGTATCTGATCAAAAAAAGTAATCAGATTGAATCAATCAAGATGGTTGATATTTTAAAAGATACAAAAGTATCAAAATCAACTTTATTACGTTTTTTAAAAAAATTAGGCTATAAAAACTACACTGACGTTCAATACTTGATTACTAAAGAGAAAAAACATCAAGAAATATTTAAAGAGAGAATTATTGAGAAAAATTTAAGAGATAAGTTAGCAAAAAAACAAAGACTTATAGTAATTGGTGATAGTTACTCAGTTAGCTCACTAATTGTATATAAACAAAAGTTTTATGAAATTGGGATAGATTTAGATATTCAATTATCATTAAAGTCATATGGACAGATGGTAGTTGAAAAAAAGTTTACTGGGAGTGACTTAATAATAGTCGTATCTCTATATAAAAGTGATTTGGATTTAATGGCAGAATTTTTTAGTGGCTATCTTGAATTGAAACATTTTATTAAAGAACAAAAGATTGATCATTTATATGTAGGAAAGATTGCGACGGGGAATCGTAATCTTGATGAGTGCTATAGAATTGATGATAACATTAATTTTAGTGAAGCAATTTATCAGCTTTGTAGTTTGTTTGAGAAAATTTATAATTTTTATGCTTTGTAAGGTTCAAAATATGCCCCTTTTTATTATTTATCAATGATTTTCTTTATTATAGAAACCACGCCAAATAAAAGCAATTTCAAAATGAGGCTGTGATAAAATATTAATAGAAAAGAGAAAAGGAGGCTAGATTTATGAGAAGATTAAAATTAGGAATAATCAGCTTATTATGTTTATCATTTATAGAGGCTAATATAACAACATTGATGGCAGTAGCCAGCCGTTAGGTATATATTTACCGCATGACTATGATACAAATAAAACTTATAAGACAATTTATCTTGCACATGGTGGTGGGGGAAATGATGTTGAGTGGATGAATATCGCTTCAGCAAATAATATTATGGATAATCTAATTGCTGATGGTGAAGTGGCTGACGCAATTGTGGTTACTAAGGATAATACATATTTTAACTTTGAAAAGGGTGATAGCCTAAAAAATCTTACAGAATGCATTATGCTTTACATTGAAAAGAATTATAGTGTTTCAGCAAATCCCCAAGATAAAGTACTAGCTGGTCTGTCTAGTGGAGCTACAGTTACAGTTCAAGCAATGTTCTATAGTAATGAAACATTTGGCTATTATGGTGTATTTTCACCGAGTCGTACATTAGATTTTGTCGAAGAAACATTAACACTGGAAATGGTTGCAGCGTTTCCCAAAGTATCACAATACTATGTGAGTGTAGGAATTTTTGATACTTTTGTTAGGCGGAATGTCAATGTTCAAATTAATGAAGAATTGATAAAAGCCGGAGCTAATGTAGTTTTTGAATGGAAAAATGGAGCTCATGACTGGGGTGTATGGCGTAGTCAGTTCAGTGAATTTGTAAAAGATTATTTGTGGGATCGTGAAACAGTAGTTTCAACTCCATCTAATCCTGATGCCGATGTTGCTCCCCAATCAAATTCAACAGCTGCTGTAAAAACTAGCGATAGTGTCGATATGACAGGATTGTTGATCATAAGCGGTTTATCATTATTAGGAATTTCAATACAATACTATTATAGACATCGTAAAACACATTAATAAAAACTTTTAAATAATTAGATATAATCTCGCCAAAGTAGATAGATGTGATAATATAATCTTACCAAGACTATAGAAGTGAGATTTTTATTATGGAAAAAATTGAAAGGTATAGCAATATATTTTTTAAGTTTTAGAAAGAACAAAATTAAAGAAAGGGAATCATTAATAATATAAGACTATTGCTACCCCATAAAATGCTAGTTTATATCTAGTAAGTTAATTATTTTTGACCGTTTGACAATAGATACATATAAATTTATAACATGACTTTTTATTTCCCTATTGACAGGTAGGAAATAGTTTAGTATACTCTATTCATACTATAATAGTAGGATAAGGGGAAGAAAAATGAATTTTGAACTACTACAACAGCTCAGAAATAATTTTCGGAATGGACGAATGTATTGTTTTTTATAAATCATAGATAACAAACATTAAGGAAAGAGGAAAATAAAATGAGTAAAGACAATTTAAGATTTGAAACTAAACAGTTACATGTAGGACAAGAAATAACTGATCCTACCGGAGCAAGAGCAGTGCCTATTTACCAGACAGCAGCTTATGTATTTGATAATTGTGATCATGCGGCAGCACGTTTTGGATTAAGTGATGCTGGTAATATTTATGGACGCTTAACTAATCCAACTGAAGATGTTTTTGAACAAAGAATGGCAGCTTTAGAAGGTGGGGTAGCAGCATTAGCAGTAGCTTCAGGAGCGGCTGCAGTGACTTATGCGATTGAAAGTATTACACGAAGTGGTGATCATATTGTGGCAGCTAAACAAATTTATGGGGGGACATATAATTTATTAGCTCACACATTGACAAATTATGGTGTTAATACAACATTTGTTGATAGTGATGATCCCGAGAATTTTAAATTAGCGTTACAAGAAAATACCAAAGCGATTTTTATAGAGTCATTAGGAAATCCTAATTCAAGTTTAGTTGATGTTGAGGCAGTTAGTAAAATTGCTCATGAGCATGGTATTCCATTAATTATTGATAATACATTTGGAACACCATATTTATTTAGGCCAATTGAACATGGAGCAGATATTGTTGTGCATTCAGCAACTAAGTTTATTGGCGGGCATGGAACTACTTTAGGTGGTGTAATTGTCGATTCTGGAAAGTTTGATTGGCAGGCTTCAGGGAAGTTCCCACAATTAAGTAAACCTGATCCAAGTTATCACGGTGTTATTTTTACTGAAGCTGCTGGAGCTGCCGCCTTTGTAACTAGAATTAGAGCAGTAGTATTACGTGATAAGGGAGCGACTATTTCTCCGTTCAATGCTTTTCTTTTATTACAAGGATTGGAGACATTATCACTACGAGTAGAGCGTCATGTAGAAAATGCTTTAAAAGTGGTTGATTATTTAAGTAAACATCCTAAAGTTGCAAAAGTTAATCATCCATCACTAAATAATAGTCCTTATCATGAATTATATCAACGATATTTCTCACATGGAGCTGGATCAATTTTTACTTTTGAAATTGCTGGTGACGAAAATGATGCTAAGAAATTTATAGATAATTTAGAAATTTTTTCTTTATTAGCAAATGTAGCTGATGCGAAATCATTAGTAATTCATCCTGCTTCAACAACGCATTCACAAATGAATGAAGCTGAATTAGCAGCATCTGGAATTAAAGCTAACACTATTAGATTGTCAATTGGTTTAGAGCATATAGATGATTTGTTAGAAGATATCGAAAATGCATTTGACCATGTATAAAAAATAAAAATACGTCAATAATATAACTAGAAATTGTTGTTGCTTAAAATTTCTATTGACCAAAAGCTATCCCAGAGGATAGCTTTTAAGTTATTAGTGGCTTATAATGTAATTGAGGTGATCATTATGAGTGAGTTAACTAAAATACCTTATGTTGGTAAAGCAACTGCTGCATCATTGAATTTAATTGGTTATGAAACGATAGCTTCTTTAAAAGGCGCTGACCCAGAAGAAATGTATCAAAAAGAATGTGATGTTAGAGGACAAATGGTAGATCGCTGCCAACTTTATATGTACCGTATGGCAGTATATTATGCAAGTAGTAAAAATCCAGATCCCAAAAAGTTAAAATGGTGGATTTGGAAAGATTGATATTGACAATAATTGGAAGATAAGTTAAGATTACAAAGATGAATAAAGGCGATGAATAGAGGAGTAATTGTATTTTATGTGTTTAAGAGAGTCTCGGCTGGTGGAATGGGATAACACAGGATATAATGAAAAAAGACTAGGAGCTGTATCTAGGATATTAAGGTTGATTAGATAACGTGAGCCACGTTACAGGCAAAACTATTATTTGATAGTTGTTGAGGTTAATAAGGTGACTTATTAACGAATTAGGGTGGTACCACGATACTCTCGTCCCTTTAGCGGATGAGAGTTTTTTATATTTTAGGAGGAAAAAATGGAAGAAAGAAAGTTTAGCGAACAAGAGTTAGTTCGCCGTGAAAAATTACAAGAGCTAGTAGATAAGGGAATTGATCCTTTTGGACAACGGTTTGATGTTACTGCATATTCAAAAGAAATTAAGGAAACTTACGGTGATAAGACGCATGAAGAATTAGAAGAAATGGCTGTTGAGGTTAAAGTCGCTGGAAGAATTATGACAAAGCGTCGCAAAGGGAAAGTGTGCTTCATGCATATTCAAGATCGAGATGGTCAAATCCAGTTATATGTACGTAAGGATGCAGTCGGTGAAGATGTTTATGAAATTATCAAAAAAGGTGATATTGGAGATATCGTTGGTGTAAAAGGAACCGTATTTATGACAAATACAGGGGAATGTTCTATTAAGGTTGAAGAGTATACTCATTTAACTAAGGCTTTACGTCCTTTACCAGAAAAATATCATGGATTAAGTGATGTTGAAGAACGTTATAGAAGAAGATATGTTGATTTAATCATGAATGAAGAAGCTCGTAAAATTGCTTTTGCAAGACCAAAAATAATCCGTTCTATTCAACATTATCTAGATAATCAAGGCTATGTTGAGGTAGAAACACCTGTATTAAATCCAATTTTAGGTGGTGCCAGTGCGAGACCTTTTGTTACTCATCATAATGCTTTGGATATGAATTTTTATTTACGTATTGCAACTGAATTAGGATTAAAGAGATTAATTGTTGGTGGTATGGATGCGGTTTATGAAATTGGACGTTTATTCAGAAATGAAGGAATGGATAGAACACATAATCCTGAATTTACAACAATTGAAGTTTATAAAGCCTTTAGTGACCTTGAAGGGATGATGGATTTAACTGAAGGAATTATTTCAAATGCAGCTAATGAAGTTTGTGGTACATATGAGTTAGAATATAAGGGAAATAAGATTTCTTTAGCACCAGGATTTAAACGTATTTCAATGACAGATGCAATTAAAGAAAAAACAGGAATTGATTTTGCTGATCAATTAAGCTTTGATGATGCTAAGAAATTAGCAGAAGAGCATCATATTGAGGTAGAACCTCATTTTGGCTATGGTCATATTATCAATGAATTCTTTGAAAAATATGTTGAAGAAACAATTATTGAACCGACATTTGTCTATGGTCATCCAATTGAGATTTCACCACTGGCAAAGAAGAATTTAGATGATCCACGTTTTACACAACGTTTTGAATTATTTATCTGTGGTAATGAATATGCTAATGCATTTACTGAATTAAATGATCCAATTGATCAGTATGAAAGATTTGCTAATCAGTTAAAAGAAAAAGAATTAGGTAATGATGAAGCTAATGAAATGGATTTAGATTATGTAGAAGCATTGGAATATGGATTACCACCAACAGGTGGAATGGGTATGGGAATTGATAGACTTGTTATGTTATTAACTGGACAAGAATCAATCCGTGAGGTAATTTTATTCCCTCATATGAAGAATAAGTAAAGTCATGTATTTTCTTGTGAGAATTTCGTGAGAATGAAGCAGATTTCTTAAATGATATCTGCTTTTTATATGCATGAATCTAAGAATAATATCATTTCTTTCAAGCACTATAATTACGATATATTTTACAAATATATTGACGAATATCGATATGTATGTTAATATCACATCGAAGAAGATAGATATGAGGTGGTTTGATGGAAAAACAGTTTAATCAAGATGCTAATGTTTTTAAAGCATTCTGCGATCCTAATCGTTTAAGAATATTAGATATTTTGAAATCCGGTGAACATTGCGCATGTAAATTGTTAGATATATTAGATGTTAGCCAATCTACGTTATCGCACCATATGAAACTGTTAACTGACGCTAAAATTGTAAATGTTAGAAAAGATGGGAAATGGTCTCATTATTCTTTATCTAAAGATGGTATACAGTTTGCAATAGAATATTTACAACAGCTCAAAGTATGAAATATGTAAATAGGTTAACTGTTGTATAAATTACCACCACTAAATAGGTGGAAATTTATTTGTTTTATACATCGAAATATATCGATATAAGGAGGGCGCTATGAGTCAAATTTTGCTGTTTTTTCAAGACCAGATTCTTGGGATGCGATGGTTAAATGAATTGATTGGATCAATATTAACTAGCATTGGATTAAATATAGATGAAAAAATAGGTGGGATGTTGCATTTTTTTATTTATGATAGTATTAAGATATTTATATTATTATCGGTATTGATTTATATTATTTCATATATTCAAAGTTATTTTCCACCAGAAAAAACAAAAAAGATATTAGGAAGATTTTATGGTATTTGGGCAAATATATTAGGAGCTTTACTTGGAACAGTTACACCGTTTTGTAGTTGTTCATCGATTCCTATCTTCATGGGATTTACAAGTGCAGGCTTACCCTTAGGCGTAACATTCTCGTTTCTGATTTCTTCACCTATGGTTGATCTAGGAGCGCTGATATTATTAATGAGCATATTCGGATGGAAAGTGGCGGTGTTATATGTTATAGCTGGTTTGATTATATCTGTTGTTGGGGGAAGGTTGATAGAAAAACTTGGTATGGATGACCAAGTGGCTGATTTTATTAAACAGACAGATAATGTAGATGTTGGTTTTGTGAGCTTAACAGTCAAAGATAGACGAAACTTTGCAAAAGAACAAGTCATAGAAACAGTTAAGAAAGTATCAATATATATATTTGTAGGTGTTGCTATTGGATCAGTCATTCATAATGTAATACCCGAACATTGGATACAGTCTATACTAGGTGATCATAATTTTTATTCTGTTCCACTTGCAACAGTAGTTGGTGTACCTATGTATGCTGATATATTTGGAACAATTCCTGTAGCAGAAAGTCTATTGTTAAAGGGGGCAGGGCTTGGAACTGTTTTATCATTTATGATGGCTGTTACAACATTATCTTTACCATCAATGATTATGCTATCAAAGGCAGTGAAGAGAAAACTTATGATTGTATTTGTGGCAATAGTAACAGTAGGTATTATATCTGTAGGTTTTATGTTTAATATATTTTCATTTCTATTAATGTAGAAGATATGTTTAATATGAGAAATGTTGTACATTTTAATATAACGATGGAGATTAATTAAATGTTAAAAAGTGGTTTTAACTATTCAATTCACTCAGTTGGTGGATGTACATGTTTGGGGTTATAATTAAGGTAGGACGGGAAAGAAGATTTTGTTAAAGAAATTATTTTAGTTATAAATCAATATCTAGATGATAAATGGATGATGGCAGTTCCTAGATAAGAAAATCCATTATTAGATGTTGTCTCAAAATTTAATTATGAATAAAAGGAGAAATAAGTGATGAAATTATTTAAGAAAAAAGAGAAAAATTGTTGTAATGTTCAATGTGGTGATGGGAGTATGAAGAGAGGATTGGAAAAGAAAGATAAGGGTTCAAGAATTAAAGTCTTAGGTTCTGGCTGTGCTAAATGTGCAACTTTAGAGAAAAATGTTAAAGAAGCCTTGGATGAATTAGGACAGGAAATGAGTATAGAACATATCACAGATTTTACAGAAATAGCAAGCTATGGGATTATGTCTACACCTGCGCTTGTAATTGATGAGAAAGTAGTATCTTTTGGAAAGGTTTTAACGATAGAAGAAGTTAAGAATATCATATTAACAATAGATGGATGAATCATTGAAACAAGGTGTTTTTTGTGAAGGGGATTTAAGCGAGATGAAATTGCTTATTATTGTTTTTATTTAATATTAAACAATTTGAAAGGATAATTTGAAAGAAATGAATAATATGCCAAGAGTCGCATTTATATGTGTTCATAATTCTTGTAGAAGCCAGATTGCAGAGGCAATAGCAAAATTGTTTGCTTCTGATGTATTTGAAAGCTATTCAGCAGGAACAAAAGTAAAACCGCAAATAAATCAGGATGCTGTTAGGATAATGAAAAAACGATATGATATGGATATGGAAAAAACACAACACCCTAAGTTACTAGTCGATATTCCAGAAGTAGATATTGTTATAACTATGGGATGTAATGTTAATTGTCCATTTCTTCCTTGCAGATACAAGGAAGATTGGAATTTGGATGATCCAACAGGTAAGAGTGATGAAGAATTTGGTAGAGTGATAGATAATATATTTGCAAATATTAATGAATTATCTACAAGAATATCCAAAATGAATATCTAAGGCAAATAAAATTTATAGGATAGGGAGTAATTCTATTCTTGTTGAGAATAATTATTATATATTTCAACTGACACACTTTCCATCTAATCTTTATACGCCCATAAATAAAAGTCATAGATTTTCCGTAAAAATAGAAATAAATAATCTTCAAAAATATATTAAACATAATAAAAATATGATTAAATCAGTACTTTTTGATTTTATAAAAGATGTACTATTACGTTACACATGAAGAAAAAATAGATAAACAATCAGGCAAGATGTAATAAGGATATTGTTTTATTTAGTACACAAGTTCTCAATATTAAAAAAGGTAAGTTGAATTGAAATTTATTTTTTTTAGTACGTATAATTAGTTGAAAAAATTAACGACAGGAGAAAATATATGAAATTATAAAAAATATAAAGATAATTTGATTAAGTTTTGGATTGACACTTTCACATGTTAAGAGTCAATTTTTTAATTACCATAGTTTAGCAAACAAAATTCACTTTATTCCTGCTATACAGTTTTATTTTCAACAAAGCGCTGCAATAAATATAGTAATGAATTGGAAATAGTATCATAAAATATAAAGTATATAGGTAAGGAGGAAGTAAAATGAATAATAATTATGAGCTTGGAAAAGTAATTGTAGCATTAAATATAAATATTACTTCTAAAGATGTACTAGACTATTATATTGATCTTGTTTTAGATGGGATTGATTATGAAAAAGCAGAAATCATCTTCCATTCAAAGAATACTGAAAGTCTAAATGAGGGAACTAATATAGTTCTTATTTATTTAAAAGATAAAAATCCTCATGCAGTTACTAATGCAGTTGCAAAATTATCATCAAGTCCATATATTGTTTATGCAGAACCGGATTATATTGAAGAAATGCATATTATCTCAAATGATCCTTTATACAATCAGCTTTGGGGAATTCAAAAAATCAATGCACCGCTTGCATGGGATTATACAACTGGTGATAGTAGTATCAGTGTTGGAGTGATTGATACAGGAATAGATCAAAATCATCCGGACATAAGAGAAAATATGTGGACTACGTGGAATGGAAGATTAATTTATGGCTGGAACTTTGCAGATAATAGTAGTGATTCAATGGATCTAGATGGTCATGGTAGTCATGTTGCAGGGACGATTGGTGCAGTTGGAAATAATCGTATTGGTATTACTGGAGTATGCTGGCAAGTAAGAGTAGCAGCTTTAAAATTTGGTCTTGATGTTGCTTCGGCAATTGCGGCAATAGATTTTGCAAATTATTATAAGATTTCTATTTTAAATGCCAGTTGGGGTGGACGAGCTTATTCACAAGCTTTAAAAGATGCCATTGATCAGTATGATGGCTTATTTGTTGCTTCGGCTGGAAATGATGGAACTAACAATGATGTTGATCCAATGTATCCAGCATCATATGATTGTAAAAATATTATTTCTGTAGCAGCGGTCGATCCCTATGATACTTTAGCCCGTTTTTCAAATTATGGTCTTAAAACTGTTGATATAGCAGCCCCTGGAACAAACATTCTAAGTCTTGACCTTGCTGGTGAGTATAGCCCCTTGAATGGAACTTCAATGGCAGCCCCACATGTAGCAGGAGCAGCAGCGTTATTAAAATCAAGTATGCCGAATATCTCAACAATAACTTTAAAAAGAATTATTTTATCAAGTGCGATGGAAAACCCAGAACTTAAGGGAAAGATATTAACGGGAGGAATATTAGATATGGAAACAATGTTTAAACTAGCTAACTGCTGGCATGGACGAGAATAACAATATATATCTAATAAAAATGTGATGAATAAGAAAAATAGGTTATAAAAACATTTTAACTATTCTTTAAATAATTTAAAATAGAATAAAGGAAGTGAGAATATGTATAACCCTCAATTAGAAACATTTATAAAGGTTGTTGATCGCGGTAGTTTCTCTAAAGCTGCTGAGGACTTATTTATTAGTCCTAGTGCTGTAATTAAACAGATAAATATTCTAGAGACAAATTTGGGTTTAAAACTTCTAAAAAGAACTCATCAAGGGGTATCTTTGACACCAGCAGGAGCATCTTTATACAGGGATGCCAAATATTTAATTAAATATGCAAAGGATTCAATTGTACGAGCACACAAGGCGATGGAAAAAGAAGAAATGATAATAAGAATTGGAACATCAAATACAACACCAAGTCAATTTCTTATCGATTTATGGCCGCGGATTCATGAATTATGTCCTAATTTAAGAATTCAACTAATTCCATTTGAAAATACTCCGGAAAATGCTCGATAAATACTAGCTAATTTAGGCGATAATATTGATTTGGTTGCTGGTGTATTTGAAAAGGATAATTTCAAACAGCGGGGCTGTGATTCTCTAGAAATAAAAAAAGAATCAATTTGTTTTGCTTTATCTATTTATGATGAATTAAGTAACAAAGATAAGTTGTCTTTGCAAGATATTCATGGACGTGAATTAATGCTGATTAAAAGAGGCTGGAATAAATATGTTGATGAAATGCGTGATGATTTAATTAAAAATGATCCTACTATTATAATCAAAGAGTTTGAGTTTTTTGATATCTCTGTTTTTAATGAATGCGAAAATAATAAAAGTTTGCTTATGAGTGTCAAGAGCTGGAAAAATATTCATCCTTTAATTAAAACTATTCCAGTTGAATGGGATTATTATATGCCTTATGGTTTATTGTTTTCATTAGAGCCTTCACGGCAAGTTATTGAGTTTGTTAATGCAGTAAAAAGAGTTTTAGATATATAGTATCGATATAACCCTAAGGTTATATCGATACTACTTATTGAGACTTCTATGTTTATAAATAATTATATATTATAAAGATGCAAAAGAAATATAAATATAGGAGAAGATAAAAATGAGAAAAACGAGAATATTAGGTCAAGGATTAGAAGTATCTGCTATTGGGCTTGGATGTATGGGAATGGATCATGCTTATGGGGCTCCTGCTGATCGTGAAGAGATGATTAAATTAATTAGACATGCGGTTACTTTAGGATGCAATTTTTTTGATACAGCTGTTGTATATGGTGAAGCAAATGAAGTTTTATTAGGTAAAGCATTGGAGATTTTCCCTCGAGATGAAGTAATTATTGCTACAAAATTTGGTATTTATGGACAAGAAATCGTTGATGGTAAACCACAAAATATTTTAAATAGTAAGCCGGATTCGATTAGAGAACAATTAGAGGGATCGTTAAAACGACTAGGCGTTGATTATATTGATCTATATTATCAACATCGAGTTGATCCTGAAGTAGAACCAGAAATAGTGGCTAGCGTGATGAAAGAGTTAATAGCTAAAGGAAAAATAAAACATTGGGGTTTATCAAATGCACCATTAGATTATTTAAAAAGAGCACATGCGGTATGTCCAGTAACTTGTATTGAAAATCAGTATTCAATGGTCTTTAGACAGCCTGAAAAGGAAGTGTTTAAAGTTTGTGAGGAGTTAAATGTAGGATTTGTTGCTTATTCTCCACTAGGAAACGGATTTTTATCAGGTAAATATACGCCAGCAACAAAGTATGCTGAAGGTGATTTTAGAAATAATATGGGACGTTTTAATCCTGAAGTAATGAAACGTAATCAGGCCTTATTAGATTTAGTGCAAGAAATTGCTGAACGTAAAAATGCTACTAGCGCACAAATTGTTCTAGCTTGGGAGATTAATCAAAAAGATTGGATTGTTCCTATTCCAGGAACAACCAAAATACATCGTTTGGAAGAAAATTTAGGAGCAATGGAAGTTGAGTTGACTGAACAGGAGATGGCGGCTATTAATCAAGCATTAGACAATCTTGATATTGATGAAACACATTTTTAAGCAGAGAAAAGTACAAAGGAATTTGTACTTTTTAGTGTTATACGTTTAATCCTGAATAATGAATAATATAGAAACTATCACGGTGTATTTAGTTTTGAAAAAGTGTATTATTTGGTATATCGGCGTTATTAGTCTATAATAGAGTTGAAAGAAAGCCGGTGGTAAAATGATGCCCTATATATTGATCTTGGTTATTCTAACACTTTTATGGTTAGGCGCATTTTGGAGGATAAAAAGAAAGCAAAATATAAACTTACTAGCTGGCTTTTTATTTTTCATGTTTTTAAGTACCTTTGCTAGTTTTTTAGTAATGTTAGGAATTAATTATTCAAATAGATTAGTATATTTATTAGTTGGTGTAATTTTTTTATTTGCCTTGTTTGTTTTATTATTTGGAGTCTATATCTTAATTGCATTCTTATTAATAAATAGTGTTATCATTCTTCGAAAAGAGAGGTTCAGTCTTTCGCATATTTTGACTTTGTTGGTAGCAGTAGGGATAATTTTACTGATTACACTATCATCATTTTTAGGTAGGATTAATCCACCATTACCAATTATGGCATTGTGGAGTGGCCTGATCGTAATGATCTTATTTCTTACTTTTCATATTTTCTTATTTATAGAAACTTTGATATTAACAAATCTTTTTCATCCTAGAAAAAATTTAAATTATATCATTGTTTTAGGAAGTGGACTAATTAATGGAAATGTTTCTCCTTTATTAGCAAAGCGTATACAAGCGGCTTTAAAGTTTGCTAAAAAGCAAGAAAAGAAAAAAGGATTTGCACCTTATTTGTTGATGTCCGGAGGACAAGGAAGTGATGAAACGAGAGCCGAAGCTCTAGCAATGAAAGAGTATGCGATTGAACAGGGTTATAGTGAAGAATTAATTATAACGGAAGAAAAGTCTAAAAACACTCTTGAAAACATGCAGTTTTCTAAAGCGGTCATGGAAGAAAAAAGCCATGGTGAAAACTATAAATGCGCTTATGCCAGCAGTAGTTATCATTTAATGAGGGCAGGTATTTATGCCCGCCAAGTTGGTCTGATAATGAGCGGATTAGGTGGTAAGACTGCTTTCTATTATTTAGCCAATGCTGTATTAAGAGAATATATTGCCTATCTAGCAATGAATAAAAAGCTTTATTTGGTTGTTTTAGGGAGTATTTTTATGTTTGGAACTTTAATGTATATTTTGTTTAGTGCATTAATTGGTTAAACAGGGGTAAAAGGAGATTAAAAGGTGAAATATGAATGGATAGACAGTTATTTATTAGCGAAGGCGGGAATTTCTAAAAATCTTCAAACAGAATGGAATTGGATTAGATATGTTATTGACGGTAAGATGTGTGTGGCAGTTTGTCTAGATGAACAAGATAATCCATATTATATAACTTTAAAATTAAGACCAGAAAACGGAATGGATCTTCAAGAACAGCATGAAGATATAATTCCTGGTTACTATATGAATAAAAAACATTGGAATTCAATAAAAGTAAATGGTTCGATTAGCGATCAATTACTAAAGGATATGTTAGATGAGGCTTATGAGTTGGTATTGTCGAGCTTTAGTAAAAAAAGACAGTTAGAGATATTATCTTTATAATCAAAAGGGGAATTTTGATGAAACGATGCATTGGAATGACGGGAATAGTTTGGAAATTTAAAGGAGGATTAAAATGACTATTCTAGAAAAGAAGATTGCTAAAAATATTGATATTATTAAATCTGGAAATATTACAAGATTAAAGAGGGAAGATGATAAAAATCATGAATTTATATATTTTCATGATTTTTTTAGTTGAAATGTATTCTTTTTATAAGCAATAATACCATTTTTCTGTAGTTTACTTAATTCACTAGATAAAGCACTTCTCTCTACTGCTAAGTAGTCAGCTAGTTGTTGACGATTAAAAGGAATTTCAAAAGTTAAAGAATTATTTTTTAGTGCTTGCGAATTTAAATAAGAAAGAATTTTTTCTTGAGTTGTTCGTCTAGTTAAGTGATGAATTTTTTGAGTTAAAAGGACATTTTTGTTTGAGACGATTGAAAGGAGATTTTGAATTATTTTATGATGAAAAGAACATGAGTGTTGGCATGATCTAATAAGATGGGAGATATCTAAGAAAAGAATTGTTGTTATTTCTGTAGCTACGACATTTAAATCAATTTCTTGTTGTAAGGCACAGGCATAAGATTCTAAAAAGAATTCACTGGCTTTAATTTCGCTAATAATTGTTTTATTACCCCAAAAATCAATATGATAAATATGTGCTTGACCGTCAAGAACTAATCCAATTTCATGAATAATATCACCTTGTCTGATAATTGTTTCGTTTTTTTGATATGTTTTTTCATGGCTTTTCAAGCAGTTTAATAGTTTTTCAATTTCAGCAGGATCAATTCCTTTAAATAATGAACATTGTTTTAAAATTTGTAATTTTTTCATAATTTGCTCCTTTTGTTGTAAAAACAACATAAATGTTATAAATACTTTATTATAGTATGGCTGTGGAGTCAAGATTAATACTCTCGATTAATGTGATTATTAAAAATATAGAGATTATAAAGGAGAAATTATGATGGAAAATAAAATGTTTTGTTATCAGTGTCAAGAGACAGTAGGAAATCAGGGATGTAGTCAAGTTGGTGTTTGTGGAAAGACCCCAGAAACAGCAGGGCTGCAAGATTTATTAATTGATGTTACGAAAGGCTTAGCTGAGGTAATTAATGAGGTACGTTGTAAAGGTAAAGAAATCAATAATGTATATGATGATCAAGTGAGTGAAAATCTATTTATTACAATTACTAATGCCAACTTTGATGATCAAATGATTATTGAAGCTGTTAGAAAAACACTTACTTTAAAAAAAGAGCTGCTTTTACAGTTAGATGATCAAGCTGTACTTTCAAACAGAGCTCTTTGGATGGAGATGGATATAGAAGCAATTGAGAAAAGAATGCAGATGGTTGGAGTTTTAGAAACAGCAGATGAAGATATTAGAAGTTTAAAACAGCTGATTACTTATGGTTTAAAAGGAATGGCAGCATATAATAAACATGCTCATGCATTAGGGTTTCGAAAAGATGAGATTGATCGTTTTATTGAAACTACTTTGGTTAAGATTGAAACTTCAACGATGTCTTTAAATGATTATGTAGCATTAACGATGGAAACTGGAAAATATGGTGTTCAGGTAATGGAATTATTAGATCAAGCTAATACTAGCACTTATGGAAATCCAGAAATAACAGAAGTTAATATTGGAGTTCGAAATAACCCGGGAATTTTAGTTTCTGGTCATGATCTTAAAGATTTAGAAATGCTATTAGAACAGACTAAAGATACGGGAATAGATGTTTATACTCATAGTGAGATGTTACCTGCTCATTATTATCCATTTTTTAAAAAATATCCAAATTTTGTTGGAAACTATGGTAATGCCTGGTGGAAACAAAGAGAAGAGTTTAAGGCTTTTAATGGACCGGTCTTATTAACAACAAATTGTTTAGTACCGCCACTTGCTAGTTATCAAGAACGGGTTTATACAACTGGAGCAGTTGGTTTTGAGGGATGTGTTCATATTGATAAAGATGAACACGGCTACAAGGATTTTTCACAAATCATTGAGCATGCTAAAAAATGCTTAGCTCCTACTCAAATTGAAACTGGTAAGATTGTTGGTGGTTTTGCTCATCATCAAGTACTTGCGTTGGCTGACCAAATCGTAACAGCTGTTAAAAATGGGGATATTAAAAAGTTTGTTGTAATGGCGGGATGTGATGGGCGTCATCCAACCCGTCAATATTATACTGATTTTGCTCAAAGCTTACCGACAGATAGTGTTATCTTAACAGCTGGTTGTGCTAAATATCGTTATAATAAACTAGATTTAGGAACAATCAATGGTATTCCTCGAGTATTAGATGCTGGTCAATGTAATGATTCTTATTCACTAGCGATGATTGCTTTAAAACTTAAAGAGGTATTTGCATTAGAAGATATTAATGAGTTACCAGTTATTTATAATATTGCCTGGTATGAACAAAAGGCTGTAATTGTTTTATTGGCATTATTATCATTAGGAGTTAAAAATATTCATTTAGGACCAACTTTACCAGCCTTTTTATCACCTAATATTGTTGATTTTCTTGTAGATAATTTTCAAATTTCTGGTATTCAAAGTGTTCAAGAAGATTTAAATTTATTTTTTCCTCAGACAAAAAAAGAAGATAAGTTTCATCGCGATATGCTAGTTGGAAGTATTATTGGTATGGATCCACAAGCAGCACAAATTTTAAGCGATAGTGGAATGGGGTGTCTTGGTTGTCCGGCATCGCAATCTGAAACTTTAGCTGATGCTTGTCTAGTCCATGGTTTAGATGTTGAAGAAATTTTAAAACAATTAAATCAGTAGGAGGAATTTAATGAGTGCGTTTTTAGGGCCAGTACATTATTGGTTATATAGAAAAATTCAATATCAAGAACAATTAAATCAAAAGATTCTTAAAAGAATTTGTCCCCAGCTTAATGAGATTGTTGCTCAGGAATGTGGCACAATTCAAGATGGAAGTCTAGAGGAAATTATTGATCATCAAGCAATTCATCAATGGCTTTCTATGGAATTGATGATAGTAGAAAAACGATTTGCATTTATTGTTGAACATATAGAAAAAAGTGATTTTGAGGAAGTTAGGGAAGTGTTGTTCGAGGCTGGCAAAGAAATTTCAATCAATGAGAACTATCATAACTGCATAGAATTATTCAAAGTAATTAATAATTATCTTATCGATGGAATGCCTTGTGATAAAGGTATTAAAATAATGAGCCAAGAGGAAAATCAAATTATTTATGAATATAATGAAATGGTTCATCAATATTTAGATTTTGAAATATTTCAAAAATATCGCAAAGCTTGGCTTGATGGGGTACTTTCAGATAGCCATATAGTATTTTCAAGACTTAATTATAATACTTATATGTTAAAGATGGAGGAATAAAATGACAAACAATATAATTAAAGATTTAGAAGCTGATCATCAAAAAATATTAGCATTTGTTAATGAATTAGAGCAACGTTTAATAGAATTTATGGAAGCAAATATTTTTGATTATGAACAAATGAAAAGAGATATTTTATTTATTAGAGAGTTTGCTGATAAAGAACATCATCAGCGTGAAGAAAAGATTTTATTTAGATATATGATAGAGTATTTAGGTAAAGTTGCTGAAAATTTGGTTCGACATGGTATGATTGTTGAACATGATCTTGCAAGATTGTATGTTAAACAGTGGGATGAAGCACTTCAACGTTATCATCGCAATCATTTGTTAATTGATAAACTAACAATAATTTCAAATGGACATGCTTATTGTATGTTACTAAGAAGGCATATTGAAAAAGAGGATACAGTAGTTTATCCGTTTGCTAAAAAACATTTATCAGAAGAAATCTTTGCTGAAATGATCAAAGAAAATCAAAATTATTAAGTATAATATAAGTGAAAAGCAGCTATTTTTGTAATAGTTGTTTTTTTATTAAAATTACTTAAATTGAGGAGTGTTGCAAATAGTGATATAATTATGTTCTATAGTTATGATAGGGGGTAGAGTGATGATAAAGAAACATAAGCCATTTATTGCTGCAATTTTAATATTTATGATAATGAGCATTCTATCATTTTTTATCTTGTACGGTGTCATTAATGATAAGGTAGCAGCAGCCAAAGAGAAAATTCATTATTTTACAGAGGCTCAAGTTAGTCAGCTAGATCGGGTCCTGTCTTCGTATATTCAAACTGCTGAAACGTTGAAGCTGCTAATTGTAGATAGTAATGGTAATATTAATGATTTTGATCGAGTTGCACATCAACTATATAATGATGATAATACATTTAGAAGTATTCAATTAGCTCCGCAGGGAGACGTTCAATATGTTTATCCTCTTGAAGGTAATGAAGGAGCTTTTGGAAATATCTTCGAAGATCCAGAACGTGCAACGGAAGCTAAAAAAGCTCGTGATACTGGGGAAACTACCTTGGCTGGACCATTCGAACTCTATCAATCAGGAAAGGGAATTGTTGTTCGACAACCAATTTATTTAGAAGAAAATGGAGAAAATAATTTTTGGGGATTTGCAATTGTTGTTTTAAATGTACCAGAAATTTTTGATTCAGTACATCTAGATTCATTTGAAAATATGGGATATGAATATCAGTTATGGCGTATTGATCCAGATAATAATAAAAAACAGATTATTTTGAAATCCGATCATGAACTATTAGATGACACAATAAATTTAAGTTTTGAAGTTCCAGGAAATACTTGGACTTTGAGTGTTTCACCAATTAACGGATGGGTTCGAAGTAGTGATTTAATGCCAGTTATTATATTAGCTATCTGTTTGTCATTGTTGATACCGTTATTAGTTTATACATTACTAAAAATTAACGAACAGCGCCGAAGAATGATCGATATTTCTAATCGTGATTATCTAACAACGCTTTATAATGGTCGGAAAATGAATTTTGTTTTAAACGACTTAATTGCTCGTCAAACTTCGTTTATTTTTGTTTATTTAGATGTAGATAAATTTAAAGTTGTAAATGACACATATGGTCATTTAGCAGGAGATGTGTTATTAAAAGAAATAGCTTTACGGATCATGAGGTACTTATCACGAGAGGATTATGCTTTTCGAGTAGGTGGTGACGAATTTGTCATCATTATTAAAAATAATTCTTCCACCAAGAAGACCCTCCAAATAATTGCTGAGCAAATAACAGAAAAGATAAATTTAGATGGCTTTGAATATTATCCGGAAGTTAGCATGGGATATGCTGTTTATCCTAATGATGGTAAAAGTTTAGAAGAGGTTATTAAATGTGCTGATAGTCGGATGTATGAAATCAAAAAACATAAGAATATATAATATAAAACACAGTGATTGTTAAATGATATGATTCCTCATAAGTAATTTTTGGTCATTTGCCCTATCTACTTGATAGAGAGAATATCAAAAATAGATCACTGTGTTTTTTGTTATAAATTAGAATATTGTTGTGGATCAATCAAACTAGCAGCTGCTTGATCGCAAATAACAGTAAAGTTAGGGTGAAGCTTTAAAATTGTTGCCGGCACATCTTGATTAATAGGCTCATCTAAGAAGCGTTTAAAAATTTCTGCTTTTTCTTTACCATTAACGATCATGACTAGATGTTTGACTCGCATTAGACTTTTAGGACCCATTGTCAAAGTATGAGGTTGTCGAGGACGGTCTCCATAATCTGGATTAACGGCCTGCTTTTTCTTGAAATCAATACAGTAAGTATAACTGTCAAAAGGTGTACAACGAGGACAATTACCACAAAAATGTCCATCATATCCAAGACCAATCACCATTACATCAATTCCTCCAGCATTTCTAATTTTATTATCATAGTCTTGCCAGTCATTTGAAGTCATAATGTGAATACGCTCATCAGGAATATTAGCGGCTTTAAAAAATAATTCTTGCATATCCTTCCAGTTTGGTCCATAAGGTTCATCAATATATGGGTTTTCATCAAAAAGATAATACTCAATATCTTTAAATTTAGCCTGATTTTTTACATAAGGAATCATCATGTCATACATCGTTTTAGGAGAACGACCGGAAGTAAGTGAAATATTGACACGTTTATCTTGCATCATGGCACCTAATAGAATAAACATTGCACTTTCACTCATTTTTTGTTCATTTTCTTCAATTATTAGTTTCATTTTAGTAAGCTCCTTTTCAATTTTTGATTAAAATGATGTAAATAAAAAAATGTAATATATAATTTAAGTATACTGTATTTTTTTAGATACACAAGTTTATCGGTTGTAAATGATCAAGAAAAGTTAACTATATATAAATCAAGTAATTTTTGATAATTAGCTAAAATATTTTTTAGTTCTTTGAAAAGTGAATTTTGGTTACGCTGAAAACTACTACTGCATGCAGCTTTTTAAAAATATTAAGTTCAGTATTTTTAAATGAGCAGTTTTTATCAAACTATATGTTTTCAGACAATAATTTATAGATTACTCTTGTAAGTTTTCGTACTGAGTGGTCCTGGGCACATCTGTGGAATTTACCTTACAGTCGTTTTAGTTTATAATATTTATTGAAAGTGAGATTGTACTTGCAGACTGGCAGAATGCATTGATATAGCTTTTTCTTAATAGCGCGAACCACGTTTTGACTGTGCTGTTCGAGAAATTGACTGATAAGTACCGGGGTCTATACCTACAAATTCTATGACTTTGACAGTAGAGCTGAAGTTATGGATATCGCTAGTCTCATCTAAATTTGTCAACATCGATATCAGTGTAAAATATGGAAAACACATCCTTTCTTTATATAAGGTAATGAAATGTGATCAAACCACAAACAGAGTATCAAAGACCTGATGCGAAATACAAGTTCAAAAACTTATCTAACTGATTACAATTAAGATACAAAGATGTGGTATTAACCTTTTCCAGGTAGTCGGGCTACAGAAGGCAAAAACAAAAGTACCTATTCACAATTCGATTCTAAATGAAATCTAATGAAAGGAAGAGGTGTATACAATTGACGGTTAAATAAGTTAATTACAATATACCAGAAGTCAAAATATGAAAACATTATATATGATGCGTCATGGACAAACGTTATTTAATCAAAAAAGGTTAATGCAGGGGTGGTGTGATTCACCTTTGACAGAACTGGGAAAAAGACAAGCAAGATGTGTAAAAGAGTATTTGGAGAATAATGAGATTGTTTTTGATGGTGCTTATGCATCATCTTCAGAAAGAGCTTGTGATACTCTAGAAATTGTAACTAGCCTCCCATATCAGCGGCTTAAAGGTTTAAAAGAATGGAATTTTGGTATTTATGAAGGAGAAAGCGATGATCTTGATCCCCCTTTTCCATTTGGCAATTTCTTTAAGAAATTTGGTGGTGAAAGTGAAAATGAAGTAAGTGAACGTGTTTCAACAACTGTTTTAGAACTTATGAAAAATACTGATCAAGAAACAGTGTTAATAGTCTCACACGGTCTTTCTTGCTATTGTTTTGCGAAAAGATGGGAACAAAATCAGCAAGTATCGCTACCTAATGATATGCCCAATTGTGTTGTTTTAAAGTATCAATTTAATGATGAGCAGTTTTCATTAGTTGAAGTCATTGATGTAACTAGTGAATTAAAGTAAAAAAGTCTAGATATAGAAATTAATCTATATTTAGACTTTTTAATCACCAAATGAGATACCTAGTAACTTAGCGTCTTTAACTTTTGCTCCTACAGCATCAACATATTTTAGTTTACCAGCACTTTCAACTAAGGGAATAGCAGTAACTCCATTATTTTTTAAGATAACTAATTTGCCATAATCTCCGCCCATAACTAAACGGGCTCCAGCTACCCCAAATTGAGTTGAGATCATTCGATCGTATGGACATGGCTGTCCTCCGCGCTGGGCATGACCAATACATGACACACGAATTTCGCTATCAATATATTTTTCTAATTCTGCTGCAATTTCGTAAACAACTGATTGACCATTGCGGGCTTTAACTTTAGCTTTATACTCTTTTTTTGATAGTGTTGCTTCTTCTTTGGATAAAGCGCCTTCCGCACAAGCGATAATACTGAATTTTTTCCCATTTTTTTCTCTAGTTTTAATAGCCTTAGCTACTTCTTTAATATCGTAAGGAATTTCTGGTAACAAAATTACATCAGCGCCTGAAGCAATTCCTGCTGACAAACAAATATGGCCAACTTTATGTCCCATTACTTCTATTACAAAAACACGGTTGTGGCTGGCAGCGGTAGTATGAATTTGATCAAGGTATGTGGTTGCAATATCAATTGCAGACTGATAGCCAAAAGTATAATCAGTTCCCCATGTATCATTATCGATTGTTTTAGGTAGCGCTATAACATTCAATCCTTCTTGAGAGAGCATGTTAGCTGATTTTATAGAACCATTTCCGCCTAGCACAACAAGACAATCTAATTTTAATTTTGCATATGTGTTTTTCATTGCAGCTACTTTGTCAAAGTCATCTTCAATTACTCGCATTTTTTTAAAAGGACAACGTGATGTTCCTAAAATTGTCCCACCAATATTAATTATTCCAGAAAAATCCTTGGGCTTCATAATTTTATAATCTTCATACATTAACCCTTTATAGCCTTGAAGAAAGCCAATAATTTCTATATCGTTTACATTTCGATATAAAGTTTTTGCTAGACCACGCATTGTTACATTTAGTGCTTGGCAATCACCACCACTTGTTAAAATACCTACCCGCATATAATCACTCCTTTATTATTATTTATATTGCCAATTATTTGAAAAAATATTCCTGACTATTCAATTCTGGCTCTTTATTTTTTACTCGTTTGTAAGTACCATCTTCTAATAAGCGGCATGCTTTAACATTATCTTTCAACATTGTATTAAACATTGTAATAATTCGTTTTCTTAATTTTTCATCTAAAATTGGGGCAGCGACTTCAACACGACGTGATAAATTTCTTGTCATTAAATCAGCAGAAGAAATGTATACTTTTTGAGCACTGCCTTTACCAAAGATGTAAATACGTGAATGTTCCAAGTACCTACCAACAATAGAAATTATTCTAATATTATCAGTTAATCCCTCAACACCAGGTAAAATACAACATATACCACGAACAATCATATCAATTTTAACCCCTGCCTGGCTTGCTTCGATTAGCTTATCGATCATTTCTTTACTAGTGACGGAATTGCATTTAAATCCAATATAAGCTTCTTTACCCGCTTTGGCTAAAGCAATTTGATTATCAATATGTTCAAATATTTTTGTAATCATACAGTTAGGAGCAACCATTAAAAGATTAACTTCATTTTCTGTTTCGCCAAGACATAGATGATTAAAAATGCTGTTGATTTCTTCCCCAATTTCGTAGTTAGATGTCATTAGTGATAAATCAGTATAAAGCTTTGATGTATTTTCATTATAGTTTCCTGTTCCCACCTGGCTAATATAATGAACACCCTGATTATTTTTATAAGTTATTAAACATAATTTTGAGTGAACTTTAAGTCCATCTAAACCATAGATAACACGGCATCCAGATTCTTCAAGTCGTTTTGACCAGTCAATGTTATTTTCTTCATCAAAACGTGCTCGTAATTCAACTAAAACAACAACTTCTTTACCGTTTTCAGCAGCTTCAATCAATGATTTAATAATCTTAGATTTCTTTGCAACACGATATAAAGTCATTTTAATACTGGCAACATTTGTATCTCGACTAGCCTCATCTAATAAACGGAGAAATGGTGACATCGACTCATATGGATATGATAATAAAATATCCTTTTTTAAAATTTGTTTGATCATTGGAACAGTATTTTCAACTAAAGGACTGTTTTTAGCTTCTAATTTTTTATAGAACATTTCTGGGTGAATGTAGCGTAAATGATCACGTAACTCACTAGTGAATTTCAAATCTAATGGAGCATTGCACTCGAAAACCTGATGTTTTTTGAGGTTCAAGAAGTTCATTAACATCAAGATTTCTAACTCTTCTAAGCCTGGTGATACTTCCAAACGAATAGGACATAATTTTCTACGTTGTTTAATTAATGTTTCCATCATTTCTCGATAGTCTTCATGACCTTCTAAAGAGTGATCATCTTCATCAATATCAGCACTTCTTGTAACTCTGATGAAACCTTTATTTTTTATTGTATATTTAGAGAAGATATTAGAAATAAAATGCAGGATGATATCTTCAATCAAAATAAACTTCCCTTGCATACTAGGAATCGCAATCATTCGTTCATCCATAGCATTTGCACAAGAAACGATTCCCATCTTTCTTTTTCCCTTCTTTGATTCTAACTGAACAACAACATAAACTTCACGGTTATTTAAAAAAGGGAATGGTTGACGTTTTGAAATAACCTGGGGAGAGATTAATGGAAGAATTTCTCGTTCAAAATAACTTTCAAAATATTTACGATCTTCTTTGTTCTTTAAATCACGGTATTTTACGATTCCCCATCCATGAGTTTTTAATTCATCCATAATACTTTGATAAATACGATCTTTCTTTTTATTTAAATAAGTAATTCTTCGTAAACATGCCTTTAGCTGTTCTTCACCAGTCATTCCAGTTTTATTGTCTTTAGAACTAGGATAGAATAGCATTTGATCATATAATGATCCAATTCTAACCATAAAAAATTCATCAAGATTTGATTGAAAAATAGAAATAAAACTTAACTTTTCACCTAAAGGGACTTTATTATCTTTAGCCTGCATTAATACTCGATCATTAAATTTAAGCCAAGATAATTCACGATTTTCTTTACATTTATTCATTGAAATGGCGCCTCCTATTTTGTTTCTAAAAATAACATAATATTTATTAAAAAAATTATCAAGTAAAGTCGGATTACTTACAAAACTCTTACGCAAATTTAACGTTTCTTTAATATTAGTATAGCACTTTTGATTTTAGTATTCATCAAAACCATAAATATGTAAAATGATTTAAATCATTCAAAAGAAAAAGGTGTTGTCAAAACACCTAAAAATATTACGATTCTATTTAGATTTATTATTTAGTAATTGCTGATAGATCATTTCATCGTCCTCTTTGAAAACGTTAAAAATAACTTTTTCAATCTGACTTCCTTTAAGAAATGTGGATACTGTATTGATTGCAATTTGAGCTGCTTCTTTTTTAGGAAAGTTAAATACGCCTGTAGAGATACAACAAAAAGCAATACTTTTTAATCCATAAGCCTCAGCTTTTTTTAAACAATTACGATAACATTCAGCTAATAAAAAGCGCTTTTCATCTGTTAGTACATTATGAACGATAGGACCAACTGTATGGACGATATAACGACAAGGAAGATTATAAGCATTAGTTATTTTTGCTTTTCCGGTGGGCTCAAGATAACGCTGTTTAGACATGATTTGGTGACATTCATTTCTTAATTGAACTCCTGCAAAGGTATGGATAGCATTGTCGATACAATTATGTCCAGGGATAAAGCATCCTTCCATTTGATTATTGGCAGCATTTACAATGGCATCAACTTTTAGTTGGGTGATATCACCACGCCAGATATTCATTGATTTTTTGAAATTGCTTGAGTCAATGATTCCTTTTCGTTTAATTTCATTTTTTAACATTTTGTTTTGAATCATAATGAATTTGTCAGTAGCTGTTTTTGCTTCACGAATATTTACTAATGAGCGATAAAGGGAAAATAGTTGTGCTTGTTCTGTAGGAAGTTCAATTTCAAGTTTATTTTCTTGAATTAAATAGTTAATTAAAAATTGTAATCGGGTTATTTGATTCATAGCAATTTCTCCAAAGACGATAAGACATTATGAATGTTATCGTTGATCATGATAGTCTGTTTTTTTAATTCCGAAGGTAAATCAATAATATCTTGATTGATGCAGGCATAAATAGCTTTAGGATTCTCTATAGTTAATTGCCAAAATGGATATTTGATAATTCCAGGGGTATTATAGCCAACTCCTAATTCTAAATAAACGATTTTGGAATAATGATATTTATTTAAAAAGTGATAATAACGTTCTTGGGCATGATACCAGCCGGAATCTTGAACAAATGTTTTATCACAGCGAAGATTCATTGTCATTGGAGCATTACATATTGGACAGTACGGAATTAGTGAACTGGGAATTTTCAAATCATGCTGTTGTTTGATCATTGTAACAACTGTCTCGTAATTATCATAAGTTTTTTGATGGCATGGTTTTGAACATTGCCAAAGTCCGTAATCTCCTTGAGTATAAAATAATTTTTCTTTAATAAAACCAGCTATTTGAAACTGATGATCAACATTTGTTGTAATGACGAAATAATCTTTATTAATGAGTAGGTTTAATAATTTTTTATAAGTATCTTTAGGGGCTTCCAAATAGCGGTTATAATAAATATGACGACTCCAATAAGCCCAGTATTTCTCTAAACTAGGATAGGGGTAAAAGCCTGCCGAATACATATCTTGTAAATGATATTTTGTAATGAAATCATTAAAATATTTTTTAAAACGGTTCCCTGAGTATGACAGACCAGCGGCGCTAGAAAGTCCAGCTCCAGCTCCAATTAAGATTGCATCACATTTTTTGATTGCTTGACTCAATTTTAAAATATCAAGTGATTCTCTTTGAAACATTATAACACTCCCTTCTCATCGTTATTATCCTTCAATGGTTGCTATTTGTGAAGTACGCACATAAAAGTGGCTTAGTTTCTTTTATGTAACTAACTTGACTTTCATAAGTATAGTTTATAAAATATACTTAGTTACTATAAGAAACTATAAGGAGTACACATATGAAAGAATTTCCAAAATGTCCAGTTGAAACTACATTATTATTAATAAGTGATAAATGGAAGGTTTTGATTATTAGGGATCTGCTACCAGGGAAAAAAAGATTTGGTGAGTTAAAAAAATCAATCGGAACGATTTCTCAAAAAGTATTAACTTCAAACCTTCGGGCAATGGAGGAGAGTGGATTGATTAGTCGTAAAGTTTATCCCGAAGTTCCTCCTAAAGTCGAATATTCGCTAACTGAGTTAGGTTATAGTTTAAAACCAATCTTGGATGCTATGTATAGCTGGGGTGAAGATTTTAAGAAAAATCATCAATCAATATAATAATGGATAGAGTCTCAGTGTTAATATTTTTTGGATGGCTGAATGATCTTAAAGGGGGTTCAGTAAAAAATAGAAATTGATAAAAATACGACTCATAAAGATATAAAGTGTCAAATTTCTAGTTTCTTAACAAGTATAATAGTGCATGATAATAACTTATGACTAGAGAGTTAGAGGGGAAAATTATGGATAATGAAGATTTAGTAAGAGAATATAGCAATAATCTTACAACATATGAACAATTTACAAATTTGATGGAAACATATATATGTAATTTGTTGAATCGTGAACAAATATCGTTTCATTCAATCACTAGTAGAACAAAGAGTATTGAGAGTTTATCTAAAAAGATAGAGTTAAAAAACAAGTATCAAAAATTAGATGAAATAACAGATTTATCAGGTATTAGGGTAATTACATATTATACGGATACTGTTGATCAAATATCGAAATTAATTGAAAATGAGTTTATTATTGATCGTGATAATTCTATTGATAAAAGAAAGAGTCTGGATCCAAAACGTTTTGGGTATCGTTCGTTGCATTATGTGGTTCAAATTGATCCTAAGTATGTTAAAGCACAGGAATATCTTAAGTATCATAATTTAAAATTAGAAATTCAAATTAGCTCAATTCTGCAATACACATGGGCTGAGATTGAACATGATTTAGGTTATAAATCTCAAGAAGAGATTCCCTATGATATTAAAAGGAGTTTTTCACGGTTAGCTGGATTGTTAGAATTGGCAGATGAGGAATTTTTAAGAATTAAAAATGAGATCTTTGCATATCAAAATCATTTGCTGCTTTCTTATTTAAGTGCTGATATTGATAAAGAATCATTAGCTGTATTTAAAGTCAAAAGTCCTGAATATAATGAATTGACAGAATTTTTAATTAAAGAAATGAAAGCTAAGAAGGTTAGTCAGGGTAATTTTGAGAATATCATTAGGATGTTTGAGTATTTGAATATAAGTAAACTTCAGGAGGTAGATCAAAAATTAAAGCAATATCAACAGCTGATAATGGAACACATTGATGTTCTTTATCGTGATGCAACAAGGACTAAAACAAATATAATTTCTGGTGATATGCCATTGTTATGTTTATGCTATTTTATTTTAGTAGTAGAGAAAGGTGAAGTGGAGTTTGAGAAGTTCACAGAACAGTTTATTTCTAGTGTTAATTTTAAAAATCGATTAATAGAATTAAAAAGAATATTGAAAGATTATAAATTAGAAGCTGCTGATTAAATTAACAGCTATTTAAACTAGAGTTAGCTCTAGTTTTTTTATAATGTTTAAAGTATTTATAATAATGGATATAAATGTAATTGTGATCAGTCTTACGAGTTTGCTAGGGGCTTTTTATAAGCTATTTAGAACTTACAAGATATTATAATGATAACGCTTGCTTTTTCTGAGGAAAAAGATGTTTATAATAATATTTATGGTATAATTATGATGTTAGTATTATTAATTGTTTCGTTTATATTGGGCTATAGTTTAGGATTTGAGGAGGAATAATAAAATGAAAAACTGGTGGCAAAAGAGTGTTGTGTATGAAATATATGTGCGGAGTTTTAAGGATACCAATCATGATGGGATCGGTGATATTAATGGGATTACTGAGCAGTTAGATTATTTAGCAACATTGGGAGTTGATGTGTTGTGGATCACGCCAATTTATGAATCGCCAAATGATGATAATGGATATGATATCTCAGACTACTATGAGATAATGCAATGTTTTGGAAATATGACTGATTTTGAGAATCTTTTAACGCAAGCTCATAAGCGAAATATTAAGATAGTTATGGATCTTGTTGTTAATCATACCTCTGATGAACATAGATGGTTTATCGAAAGTAAGAAAAGTAAAGATAATCCATATCGTGATTATTATATTTGGAAAGATGGTAAAGAAGATGGCAGTGTACCAAATAATTGGACAAGTTGTTTTCTAGGTTCAGCTTGGCAGTATGATGAGACAACGAAACAGTATTATTTACATTTATTTTCTAAAAAACAACCGGATTTAAATTGGGATAATACTGATGTTAGAAATGAAATTCAAAAAATGATTGCCTGGTGGCTTGATAAAGGAATTGATGGATTTAGAATGGATGTCATTAATTTGATTTCTAAAGATCAAGATAATATTTATCAAGATAGTCCAATAAAGGGGCATAGTGTCAGTGCTAATGGACCTCGTGTCCATGAATATATTCGTGAGTTAACAGATAACGTTTTTTCAAAATATGATGTGATGACTGTTGGAGAAGCTCCAGCAGTGACAACAAAAGAAGCTATTCAATATGCAAGTAATGATGGAAAAGAAATGAGTATGGTTTTCCAATTTGAATTAATGGATGTTGATGGTGGTGAAAAACAAAAATGGAGTGATGAAAGATTTAAATTAACGGATGTAAAAGCAATTTTAAGAAAATGGCAAATTGATATGCATGGACGAGCATGGAATTCGTTATTTTGGAATAATCATGATCAACCACGAGTAGTTAGTCGTTTTGGAGATACAAGTTCTAAAGAAACTTGGGAAAAATCAGCAAAAATGCTTGCTACTGCCCAATATTTTTTACAAGGGACTCCTTATATTTATCAAGGTGAAGAACTTGGAATGACTAATGTTGAGTTTAAGAATATTGGTGAGCTTAGAGATATTGAAAGTATAAATTCTTATCATCAGTATGTTGAAGTGGAAAAAATGTTTACCTCTGAAGAGATGCTTCGATTTATTAATAAATCAAGTCGTGATCATGCACGTACTCCAATGCAATGGAATGATCTAGAAAATGCAGGATTCTCTGATGCTGAACCATGGATCAAAGTTAATCAAAATTATAAATGGCTTAATGCACAAGCACAAATAACTGATGAAAACTCAATTTTTAATTACTATAAAAAAATGATCTCAATTTTAAAGGAAAATGAAGTTGTTCAGTTTGGTGATTATCAAGAATATTATGAGGATAGTAATGAAGTCTATGTTTATAAACGGGAGTATGACGGAAAAAAATTATTTGTCTTATCTAATTTTACAGCTAAAGAGGTTACCTATGATAAAACTTTATTTGAAGCTGAAGCAAAGGTGTTACTAGGAAATTATAATGATTTGATAAGAGGGAAATTACGGGCTTATGAAGCGGTTGTACTAGTTGTTTAAAGTTAGTATTAGGGATGATCTTGAATGATCAGGAGGTAAGAAAATGCCTAAAAAATATTTTAAGATTGGTTGCACTGTAATTATAGTAACTTTAATAGGATTATTTTTAAAAAATAATGCTCCGGCTAATAATTATAAAAATCCCGATACTTTGAATATACAAGATAAACAAAGTATGATGATGGCAGATAAGGCTGTTGAAAAAATAGCTAGGGGAACATCCGGGAAGTTTGAAACTTTATATTTAGGGGCTGATGGTCAATTTCAATGGAATATTTTAAATCCGGAAGAAACTAGCTTTTTTGATGAAGATGGAAAAGCTATTAAATCCATTTTATTAATTTCAACAAAGCTTCAAACCTCAACACCATTTGATCAGGAAAGTAATCGCTATGAAACTAGTACTTTACGACAAGCAGAGATTGCGTTAGCATCTCAAACTTTATCACCAAAAGAAGCGGAAGTAATATTTAATACTACTCAACCAGGTGGTGACGTTGTTACTGTTACTAGTTATTCATTTATAGAATCACAGTTATTTGGTGATAAATTTTTTGCCCCAACAGCAAAAATAATGAATTCAAATAGTTGTGGACTTGAAGATCGTCATTATCGTCAGGAGGGGAATTATTACTGGTTGTCAGCAGCTGCTAAAGATGATCCTAAATTAGCGGGATATATCTCTAAATGTGGAGTTTTTGCACAATTAGATATTACTGTCGAGCATCTTAGTGCAAGAGCTACTGCTAATCTTGATCCTCATGCAGTTTTATTTTTTGCTGCAGCCCAAGGTGGTAAAGTCAGTGGAGTAGTCGGGAGCAAAGCAATGCAGGACGTGGAACATCAAGAATTACTTAGTGATTATCGTTTAACATTAAAAGATGCTTCACAAACCTTAGTTGTGAGCGATCAGGTTAAAGAAAATAATAAAATAAGTTTTAATTATAATGCCCAAGGCGATGGGGATTTACTCAGTGCAGTTATAATTGATAAAACACAAAATGAGATTGTATCTTATGGTCAGTTAGCTGATATTAGTGTTACTAAAATGGGTGTTGCTTTAATTGAGTTGCCAAAAAAATATGATCATGATAACTATCAGATAAAAGTGTTTAGTGAGCAATATAACGGGGACTACAAAACGGATTATGCCAGTGAATTAGTTGATTTGAAGATTGAATAAAATAAAAAGAGCTGGATTTAACTGTACCGACCTCCTAACCGTTAGAATTTGATATGTATCTAAAATTCAGGGCACATATCATTTTTGATCTAACTTTCTGAGGTCACATCAAACGATTTGTTAAATCTAGTTCTTTTTTATTAAATACTTTTGCTGCGTTCATTGGCTTTATGAACTTTACAAGGATTGCCATAAGCAATTGTATCAGCAGGGATATCTTTTGTAACAACACTACCTGCTCCAATTACGGTATTATCACCAATTGTAACTCCCGGTAGAATAATTGTTCCCCCGCCAATCCAAACATTTTTACCAATAATAACTGGGGCTGTTTGTGTTTTACAAAAATTGAATGTTTCATTTTCACTGATAGTAAAACGATCAAGATAATGAGTAGGATGATAAGCGGTATATATTTGTACATTTGGAGCAATTAAAACATTATCACCAATAATAATTTTATTATCATCGAGAAATGTACAATTCATATTAACTTCGCAGTTATTCCCAAAATATATATTACAGCCATAATCAACATGAAAAGGTGGGGTAATCCATAATTGGTTTCCAACTTTACCTAATAATTCATTAAGAAGCTCACTTTTTCTTTTGGTATCGCTAGAATTGGTTAGATTATAATCTCGGGCTAGATCTTTGGCTCGATGCCATAGAGCAAGTAATTCGGCATCGCCACAATCATATAATTCCCCAGCTAACATTTTTTCTTTTTCAGTCATTTAAGATAATAACTTTAATAGATCAAGTGGCTGCTCAAACACGTGATCTGGTTTATCAATACCTTTAGCGGAAACACTTCCCCATTTTGCATAACCAAAGTCGATACCAGCGTTTTTAGATGCGAGATAATCAGAATGAGCATCACCGATATAAATAACATCTTCAGGTTGCAAAGATAATCGCTTTAAACATTCTAATAACGGTTCGGGATCGGGTTTATGCTTGACTGTATCGTTAGCTAAAACAGCAGTTTTCATATATTTATCTAAACCTTTTGCAACAAAATCAATTTGATACTGTGCTGTTGTTTTTGCTGAAGCAACTGCTTGAATGATGCTTCCGTCAAATGCTTCAAAAATTTCTTCAAACCCTGGGTATAAAGAAGCGCCTTCTTCATATTCATTGACATATTTAACCCATCTAGCGTAAGCCTTTTCTTTATCAGCTACTTGTAACTCTTCCATTACTTTCATACCTGGATAGGGTAAAAATTTTAAGACTTGTTCAAATGTCCAATCTTCACCAGTTTCTTCTTTAATAATCTTAATCAAGGGATACATATTCATATTTATTGTATTTAATACTGTTCCGTCAAGGTCATAAATAATTGCTTTATATTTTTTCATTACTTTCCTCCACTAATTGTTTTAATATTTTTTCAATTCCTAAATAATTTAACCCATGGAATAAGTTATCTAAATATTGTTTATAAACTTTAATATCATAAATAAATTGTGAGTGTAGATAAGTATAAATAGTTTCATTAATTAAATGCCAATCCAAGTCCCAATCAAGTTCAAGAGAAAGGTCAACATGCTCAGGGTCTAAAGACGTTAAAACAATTATTAATAGATAAGCAATAATGTTTTGAAAGTCTTTTGGCTTGTTACATGTCCTAACTGCTTGATTTAAGGAAATATCGTGATAAGGAATAAGTCCTATTTCACCAGCAATTCCATATTTGCCATGAACTAATTGTCCATTATACATATATGAACTACCAATTCCCTTTTTGTTTAGGTGCAAATAAATTGAACTATTTTTATGATGATGATAACAAGTACCTAATTGCATCGCTTTGACATCGTTTTCAACTAGAATAGGAATATTGATACTCTTTTCTAACTCTGTGATCCAAGTGTGGGTTTCAAAGTGGTTATTGTGGTCGGTTAAATATTCATTATCTCTAACGATTCCTTCAACTGCAATAACGATACATTGACAATTGAATTTGGTGAGAAGCACTTTAATTAGAGTAATTAATTGTTGTTCATCCTCAAATTCCAGAATATCGGTTGTTAGTATTTTTTTGTAAGAATGAATTTGATAAGTTATTTTAGGGTTTTGAATATAGAGACAGATTATATTAAAATGCTTTTCAACTAATGCAAAGCGGGTTGGGCAACGTCCACCGGTTGAATGATCGTTACCTGTTTCTTTAACAATATCGTGTTGTTGCAAAAGGCGAATCATATTTCTTACACTAGGCTGTGATAATTGAGTATCATTGCTCAATTCGCTCATTGTGGCACTGTCTCTACTAAATAATGATTGTAATAATAGATGTAAGTGATGTTTTTTTACATCTTTAAGAATTTTTTTGGTCATGTGTGCCTCCTACTTTTATTATACTTTAATAAAAGTTATTTACAAGCTAATAATAAAAAATAAATATATTTTTAAAAATGGAAAGATTTTATCTGCTGGTTTATATTTTATGGAAATTTATGCTAGAATTAAAGATAATAAGTTAAACTATTAATAATATGGGGAGAAAAAAATGAAAGGATTTAAACGAAATAATCAATTATTATCTTTGTGCGGTTTGAACTGTGGTTTGTGTCCGATGCATATTGATGGTTACTGTCCAGGATGTGGTGGTGGAGCAGGAAATCAAAGTTGTAGGATTGCTCGTTGTAGTTTGGAACATGATAATCTCACATATTGTTATGAATGTTCATCATATCCTTGTGATAAATACATGAAATTTGCTAAATATGATTCATTTATTACACATCAACATTATCATCAAGATTTAATGAAAGCTAAAGATGGTGGTATAGACACATATAATCAAGAGCAGCTTGAAAAGATAGATATTTTAAAAATATTTTTAGAAAAATATAATGATGGACGAAAAAAGAGTTTTTATTGTCTTGCTGTAAATCTTTTAGAGTTAGAAGAACTTAAAAGTCTAATTAAACAGATAGAAACTAATTCAAAGCTGTCAGCTCTAACAAAAAAAGAGCAAGCTAAATATGTATTTGATTTATTTCAAGATTTAGCCAAACAACATAGCTTAATCTTGAAATTAAATAAGAAGAGTAAAAAATAATTTACCCGTAAGATTAGCAAGAGTAACTAATTTACGGGTATTTTTATTGTACAATTGAAGCATCATATTGAATTGTTTGTAATAAAGCTTTACAAGTATTAATAAATTCATCCTTATTCATGCCTTTAACAATTGCTTCACTAGCTAGTAACTCTAGCTCATCAAGTAATTTTTCTTGATGTTCATGAGAATTATCAATCGTTGGTTGAACTTTAGCACCATGACGGCGATCAATACAAATATAGCCTTCTTGTTTTAGCAGCCCATAAGCTTTATTAACGGTCATATTATTTACTTGAAGATCTTGAGCTAAAGTCCTAACGGTTGGTAATGACTCGCCGTATTTAAATTGACCATTAGCAATACCTTTAACAATTTCATTACGTAGTTGCAAATAAATTGGAATTTCACTTGTATAGTCTAGATTAATAATCATTGGCTAAGCACCTCCTGAATTTCTTGATAGATGAGTTTAGTATTTTGAATATCATCATCATTAACGATATAGGTTATATCATCAGTATACAAAATTATATAGCAAGGATGCAAACTTGCCATGTATACTTTACACTTACCATAACGGTCAAAAGTATAATTTCCCTTACCATAAACAAAAGTATCGGTTCCATTAGTTCTAATTCCTTTACCTAAATCATCGGCTAGTTCTGCTTTATTAACTTTTTGAAGATCAATTGAAACATCGTAGAAAGGACTATCAACAACTACTGCTTGATCGGTTAAAGAAAGATTGACAAGATTATTAGTTATATCTAAATAATACGGATATCCAAATAACCATAGCAATAAAGCAATAACAAATGTCCAAATACCAATAATAAAAATTCGATAAGCCGGTTTTGCAGTATTAAATGTCATCTGTGTTCCATTTGGCGCTGAAATAAGTGTACGTGGATCAGCTTTATTATAATACGTTGGACCAAACCAACCGATTTTCCAGCAATCATCATTACTGATGGTATATTCACATTCGTTGTAATGAGCGAGAATCTTTGCCTTTTTCTCTCGATAATGGTTAGCTTTAATGACAATGATAATTACACAAAGAATCATTATTAAGGCAACTAAAAAGAGTATTACAAAAGGTAGCTTTTCAAGTAAGAAAAATTGTAAAGCTAAGTTAAAAATACTATCACCAGTGATTAAAAAGAAAAAACAATGATGAAAAGAATCACGACGTAGTAAATTCAATGTTATATTTACTTCACTGTTTTTACAGAATGTTTTATTTGGTAATTTTTTAATAAAGACAATTCCAAGTACTAAGACCATAAATTGTAATACCATGTAAAGATACATGGCATTTTCAGCGTGGAAATAAATCATATTTCCTAATACAGATAGATCAATTATTAAAACGAAGAAGTAACGTCTTAAATTAAAAGGGTGTTTTTCCATATAGGCTGATAATGATAAATCAATTTTAATTTTCTCTATTTTTTCATCTGGCCAATTGCGCAATTTTTTTAAAGCTAATAATTTAGCACGTGCTTTTCTATACGGAACATAATAGACGGAAACGTTAAACCATATCACAATCATAAAATAAAGTAATAGCCATTTAGTTGAAAAAATAAATAAAGGAATAAATGTTATAAATGAGATAATAAATACCCATAAATGTTCTTTTTTAAACTGTTTCTCAATTTCTTTAATTTCAACAGATTCATAAGTCCAATCAGGGATTGTAACTAAAAATAAGCGTCCTTCATTATAACGACTCTCTCGTTTAGAAGAAAAGTACATTACTACATTAATAAAAACTAAACATAAAATTAAAATCCACATATTACTCACCTCTTATATTTGTATTATATAACATAATACAAATAATACAAAATAAAATAATAAAATATTATAACATATTTTGCTGAAAATGATTCGCAACAAAAAGCAGAATCGATTCGATTCTGCCAGGTTGATAATTATTCAGCTGTTTCTAAACCTTGTTTTTTAGCAGCTTTATTAGAAGCTGATACAAGTGGTGCATAAACTAAGAGTCCAATTATGGTTATAACGATCTGTGAGGGCGTACCCCGTATATCACCAGTAGATAGATAACCAGAAAGTAAGGGGGGAGTTACCCATGGGATAACAATATAAGTATGTCCTACTAAGCCAACTGCAGTTGCAAAATATGCTATTAAAGTTGAAACAAATAGAAACAATACAGAAAGGAACAGTATAAATAGGGTTGAAAACGACAGGAAGTCCAAACATAATTGGTTCACTGATATTGAAGATACTTGAGACCTCACCCAAACGGGCAATCACTTTTTCTTGAAAAGATAAATACGGTAACAACTAAGATTAATAAAATCATTAAGAAAAATGAAACTTTTGTAAGTCAGTATAATGATGATTTTAAAGATGCGGTTCGTTTCAGTGTTATTGATTATGGCGCAACAGTAGGAACAGCTAAAGAGATGGAAACAAAATTTTCTGAAACAATTAGGGTTGCAAGTCAAGGTTATAAGTTAGAGGCTTATATGCATGGACCATATTTGGAAGTCAATCCAGAACATCGAATTTTCTTTATCGAAACGCCAAGTCCAAGATTATCTAAAGCAAAACTATTAAAAGCCTATGAATCACAGTATACGGAGCACGTGTTTGCTATTACGAAAGCACAATCAATAAGACCTTAGCATTAGATATTGCTTTAGATGAGTATCAGGCTGCATATTTACTAATTATTCTTTTCCAAGTAATGACATGGTGTATTGCTAAAAGTAAAGAAATTGATTTGACGAAATGGATTTATACAGATTTTTCTCAAGCGGTCAAGAGTAAAACGGCTGTTTAAGATTATGTCTAGAAAGGCTTGTCAAAAATATTTGACAACATTCCTAATATCTTTGGTAGCATTATTTTGATGGTTTATTTATACTGTTAATTATAGGAGGAAAGCAGATGTTAGGCGAAAAATTAATGCGATTAAGAAAAAAACAGGGCTATAGTCAACAAGAGGTTGCAGATAAGTTATCAGTGAGTAGACAAACTATTTCTAACTGGGAATGTGATCAAGCCTTACCCGCAGTTGATAAAGCCATGGAATTGGCACAGTTATATAATATAAGTTTAGATGATTTAATGGAAAATGAGATTGAAATAGTTAGTAATAATAAAACTAAAGACCTACATCTTTTACAATATTTGATCGGAAAAACTTGTACGCTGGAGTGCACACGAGATGCCTATTTGTTAGATATATCTACAAGTGATGGAAAGGTTCTAATTGTTGATGTCAATGATGATTGGGTTAAAGTGCAGTATCATCGAACAAAAAAAGGTTCGTTTATAAAAAAAGAAACTGTTACCAAACTAATTGATCTATCATGTATTAGCGGCTTTAAGGTCGAGGGGGAATTATAATGACGACTATTATTGCAATTATTGCTTTAGTTATAAGTATTTGTGCAATATATGAGATTGAAAAACTAAAGAAAAATGATGTTAAAAATATTGAAAAAGAAATTAAGGAAACAGATCGAATTAAGAATATTTTAGCAGGATTAAAGCAGTGTGATTGCGAATTGATTGTAAAAGAAACCATGTTTTTGATTGATGTCCCATATAGTGTAGAAGGTAAAATCATTGATTTAGATGATGATTGGGTTTTAATTGTTAGTATGGGAAGAAAGACGATTAGTAGAATGATTAGGATAACCATGATTAAAGATGTAATAGAATTGACTAAGTAGACAACTAAGGTTGTCTTTTTAATTGTAAACTAATTTTAAATAATTAGTTTACAATTTAGTGAATGTTTGCTATGCTTAAAAACGAGGTGATTCAATGAGTGTAAAACAAAATGTAATTGCTTTACTTGAAGAAAATCGTAGTAAGGTAATATCCGGACAAGAGTTAGCCAACCAATTGCATGTTAGTCGTGCGGCAATTTGGAAAGCGATAAAGACATTAAAAGAAGAGGGATATAATATTGAAGCAACGCCAAATAAAGGATATGTATTATTAGAAAATAGTGATGTTTTATCAAAACAAGGAATTGCATATTATTTAACTGAAGAAATTGATATCTTTTCATATAAAACAATCGATTCAACCAATACACAAATGAAGAAATTAGCAATAAATGGTGGTAAAAATCATAGTGTAATTGTGTCTGAAGAACAAAGCGCCGGACGTGGTAGATTTGGACGAAGTTTTTATTCACCGGCTCAAAAAGGGGTTTATATGAGTGTTTTATTAAAAACAGGAGATTCGCTACAAAATGCAACTATGATTACAATTAAAACAGCAGTTGCGGTTAGGCGAGCAATTGCAAAGCTATATGATATTGAAGTAGCAATTAAGTGGGTTAATGATTTGTATTATCGTGGGAAGAAGGTTTGTGGTATTTTAAGTGAGGCAATTAGTGATTTTGAAAGCGGAATGATCGAAGCAATTATTATTGGAATTGGAATTAATGTATCAACTGATAATTTTCCATTAGAAATAGCTTCCATAGCTACTTCTCTAGGATTACAAGAAGCTAATCGTAATCAATTTATTGCAGAAATCTTAAATCAGCTATTTGCAATTATCGATGAGGATTTTAAATTGGTTTTGAATGAATATCGCATGGCTTCATGTGTATTGCATAAGCAAATAACTTTTAATCAAAAGGGGGAGCAGTTTACCGGTTTAGTTCGTGAAATTAATGATTTAGGTAATTTGGTCGTTAGTAGCAATGGTGCAGAAATGGTATTAACCGCGGGTGAAGTAAGTATTATAGGAGGAAACCATGGAGCAGAATAAGTTACTAACAACAAAGAAAATAACCTATTGTGCAATTTTTACGGCTCTAATTACAATCGGAGCATTTATACAGATTCCGGTACCTTTCATGGATTATTTTACATTACAATTTTTCTTTGTTTTGCTAGCTGGAATTTTATTAGGCTCAAAATTAGGAGCATTGGCAGTATTACTGTATGTTGTAATTGGATTACTAGGATTACCAATATTTGCGGCCGGTGGAGGTTTAGCGTATATTGTTAGACCTAGTTTTGGTTATTTAATTGGTTTTATTGCAGGAGCGTATGTTACAGGCATAATATGTGAAAAAACTAATGAAATAGCAGCAAAAAAATATGTTTTGGCAGTATTGAGTGGTCTTTTGGCCACTTATATGATTGGACTTGGCTATAAATATATCATTTTGAATTACTATACTGGAACTCCAATAACTTGGAAACTAGTTTTGCTCTCATGTTTTCCTTTAGATTTACCAGGTGACTTATTTTTAAGTTTTTTAGCAGTCGGGACAGGAATTAGATTTGAAAAGATTTTTAAAAAGAGGAGAATACAATGTTAGAGAAGCTCATTGCACAAATTATGGCTGGTTATGAAATTAGTAAAGCAGAAGCTAAGATGCTGATAGATTATGATCTAGGGACTTTAAAGCAAGGGGCTGAACTAATTAGAAGAAGCTATTGTGGTAGTACATTTGATCTTTGTTCAATTATTAATGGTAAAAGCGGGCGGTGTAGTGAGAATTGTAAATATTGTGCTCAATCAGTTTATTATCAAACTGGAATTGATATTTATAATTTGTTGAAAATTAGTGAAATTAAAGCAATAGCCCTACATAATCAAAAGCAAGGTGTCGAACGTTTTTCTATTGTGACATCCGGACGGAAATTAAATGTTCAAGAATTTAATAAAATTTTAAAAATATATCAAGAACTTAATGATACTACAACGATATCCTTATGTGCTTCACTAGGACTATTAAACTTTGAAGAGTTAAAAAAACTTAAAGAAACAGGCGTTAAAAGATATCATAATAATTTGGAAACATCACGTAACTACTTTAATAATGTTTGTACTACTCATAGTTACGAGCAAAAAATCAAAACAATTAAGGCTGCAAAATTAGCAGGTTTGGAGGTTTGTAGTGGCGGAATTGTAGGAATGGGAGAATCATGGCTTGATCGACTTGATCTAGCTTTTGAATTAAAAGACTTAGGAATAAAGTCGGTTCCAATCAATGTTCTAAATCCAATTAGAGGAACACCGTTAGAACATTTGAAACCATTATCAAAAGAAGATGTTGAAAGAATATTTGCCATTTTTCGTTTTATTCTTCCTGATGCAACGATTAGAATGGCTGGTGGTAGAGGGCTTTTTGATGATAAAGGAATAAATGTATTTAAAAGTGGTGCTAATGGCGCTATCACTGGAGATATGCTTACAACTCAGGGAATAACTATTGCTGAAGATCAAAGAATCATTAAGCAATTGGGATTTAGGGTAGCCAAGCCATGATTAAAGGTTTGTTTGTTACTGGAACAGGGACAGATGTTGGAAAGACATATGTAAGTGCAAGAATAGTTAAAGCCTTGAAATCACAGTATAAGGTTGGTTATTATAAGGCGGCCTTAAGTGGTGCCGTTGTTGAAAATGATGTACTGATACCAGGTGATTTAGAAGTTGTTAAGCAGTATGCAAGTCTGCCAAATGAAAGCTGTAAAGTATCTTTTGTTTATGAAGAAGCATTTGCGCCTCATCTAGCTGCAAAAAAGACTAATACACCAGTTGATTTAAATACTATAAAAGCAGATTTGACAGATTTAGAAAATAAGCATGATTTTGTTGTTATTGAAGGAAGTGGTGGTATTATTTGTCCACTGCGCGATGATAAATTGATAATGCTTAGTGATGTGATGTTACTGGCTAACTATCCGCTAATAATTGTAACATCATCAGGCTTGGGTAGTATTAATGGAGCAGTTTTAACGGCTCAATATGCTAAACAGTTAAATTTAAATGTACTTGGTTTTATTATGAATAATTTTGATAGTAACAATCTCCTTCATCAAGATAATCGAATAATGATTGAAAGATTAAGTAGTTATAAAGTTTTAGGGTATTTAAACAAAAAAGCTGATAAGATTGAATGGTTTGAACAAATTATAGAAAGTTAAGATAAAAAAGTGAAATATACCTCGGTATTTAATACTTAATATCTAATAAACGGGAGATATTTCAAATTCACTTTTAATTATAAATAATCGGTTCCTATCTACTTTAGCGGAGTTATATCAATATGTAGTTACAGTTTTTTTCATGTTAACATTATTGGCGAAATGTTAACGGATTGATATAGACGAAAAAAGACAAAATATCTATGATATAGATAGGAGGGATGGGTTATGAGCATTGGTAAAAAACTACTAAGCCTAAGGCAAGAAAAAGGGATTTCACAAGAAGCTTTGGGCCGTGAATTAAATGTATCAAGGCAAACAGTGTCTAAATGGGAAAGTGATTTAAGTTTACCAGACATGAAAATGATGATAACAATAAGTCAATTTTATGAAATAAGTATTACCCAATTATTAGATCTTGATGATGAAACAGAAGCTGATTCAATCAATAAGATATATGAACAAACATCATTAGTGTTAGAGAATCTACAAAAGGAAAATAAAAAAAAGATTATTCGTGATTGGATAATTATTATTATTTGTACTCTTTGTTTATGTGTTGCATTAGCAATACTAGTTAAAAAGGGAACTAATGAGGTAGTTTTTTATCCTAATAATAGTACAACTCCAATAACCGATAACAATATAGTAGATTATTCAAATACAACATTTAAAGTGATTAGTTATGACTTTGATAAAATGACAATGAGTATTAATTATAAATGCGTTTTAAATAATTATACAGATATAACTCAAGTAAATATCTGTATTGTTGATGTTTTTAATAATCAGAGTATTTATCCAATGACTAAAGAAAATGCTTATACTTTTGTTTTAACAGAAACAATTCCTTTAGTGAATTATGCTAACTTTGAAATTTTGGTTAAAAATGGTGATAAAGGAGAAAAAATTAATGCGGATTCAGAAATAGAACATCATTTAGACAACTTGTTGAGTCACTTGATTTATATCTATATTCCAGGTGATAAAAATTATAAATTGATTAGAAATAATATGATTTATAAATTAGATTATAGTTATTTAGAAAACGAAAAGATTGATTATAGTGGTACTTTATCAAATAAAGTAGAGATAATTATTAATAAAATTAAAAATAATAATTATGAAAAAATTGGTCAAACTAATACAACTTTAGATAAGCAAAAAAAGATAAAATTATCAAAAGACTTATCTAATGGTAGTGAGATAAATGTTATCGTAAATATAATAACCGCTGAGCAATCATATGAATTGGTTAATATTAACCGTTATGTTCAAACTGGAGGAATTAGTTATTCTGAGTATCCTATCTATCGTTATGGAGATATTTAAAAAAAGATCGTAATGATCTTTTTTACTATTTTATTTCAATGAGTTCGTATTCACGAGTTCCGATTCCAATTTTTTCACCATGTTCTAAACAAGATTTCCAGTTTGTTTCAGGTGATACGTCTGTAAAGTGATCATGATGATGATGACCATGTTTATCTAACAAACTATTTGCAATAGCAGGCTGTTTATTAACAGCATCAGCACAAGCCATATCTAAAGCAACGGGATCAAATGAGGCAAACATTCCGACATCAGGGACGATGGCAATATCATTTTCACTATGACAATCACAATAAGGTGATACATCAATAACCAATGAAATATGAAAACATGGCCGATCTTGCACAACTGCTTTAGTATATTCAGCAATCTTATAGTTTAAAATGTCATTAGCTTCATCCATGCTGGCAACGATTGCATCTTTAGGACAGACTCCAATACAGCGACCGCATCCAACACATTTATCATGATCGATAGAGGCTTTGTGATCAGTAATACTTGTCCCGTTATGAGCACAAATTTTAATACATTGTCCACAGCCAATACACTTATCTTGCTCAACGACAGGTTTGCCAGCACTGTGCATTTCCATTTTACCAGCACGGGAACCACATCCCATACCTAAATTTTTCAAAGCACCACCAAATCCAGTCAATTCGTGTCCTTTAAAGTGATTTAACGAAATGATAATATCAGCATCCATAATCGCTTGACCAATTTTTGCTTCTTTAACATATTCTCCATTGATTGGAACGATTTCTTCATCTGTTCCTTTTAAACCATCAGCAATGATTGTGTGAACTCCGGTTTGGAAAGGATTGTAGCCATTAGAATAAGCACTGTCTAAATGATCTAGTGCATTTTTTCTTCCTCCCACATATAGAGTATTACAATCAGTTACGAAAGCTTTTCCACCCAATTCTTTTACATAGTCAGCAACAGCTTTAGCGTAATTTGGGCGTAAAAAAGCTAAATTACCGGGTTCTCCGAAATGTACTTTGATAGCAGTGTATTTGTTTTTAAAGTCAATTTCTTCAAAACCTGCTTTCTTCATTAAAAACTTCAGTTTTTCAGGAAGATTCATTCTTCCTGTATGCATATCACAATAATAAACTTTTGCTTTTTCCATAATTACCTCCATGATATTATGTCCTTGTATAATTTAATTTTAGCACTATTTATTGTAGGCTAAAAGCTAAATCAATTATATCTTACATCTTAAAGTATGCTTTAACGCAATATAAATAGCAAATAATTACAACAAAAAAAGAGCATCTCAAATATAAATCGAGATGTTCCTTTAAATAAATTATTAATTATTTTCCTCAGCAGTATCATTAGTCAAATTGAATTTATCTAATAAGTAGAAAGTTAGTGAAAGAATCATAGCAACAATACAAGCTAGCACCATTCCAGTTAATTCGACACCACCAAAGCTTAGCGTAATACTGCTTAATCCTGTAACAAAAACAACTGAAGTTAAGATAAGGTTTTTATTAGTTGCGTAATCAACTTTTTGATCAACTAAAATTCTTAATCCACTAGTACCAATCATTCCATATAGTAAGAAACTGATTCCACCAATAACCGGTCCAGGAATAGTTTGAATTAGTGCTGATAAGGGTCCTACGAATGAACAAATAATAGAAAGAACAGCTGCACCTGCAATTACTTGAACACTATATACACCGGTGATAGCCATAACCCCAATATTTTCACCATATGTAGTTGTTGGAACAGAACCGATAAATCCTGAAATCATAGTTGAAAAATTATCACCAAATAAAGAACGATGTAATCCAGGGTCTTCTAACAGGTTTTTACCGATTATTTTTCCTGTAACAATTTGATGACCGATATGTTCTGAAGTAATTACAAGAAGAACTGGTAAGATCATCAAGATAGCGTTAATATCAAATTTTGGAGTTGAGAAATTAGGTATTGCAAATAGTGGAGCATTTGCTACAGTTGTAAAATCTACTAATCCAAAACAAATTGCTGCAATATATCCACAGATAATTGCAATAAGAATTGGAATGACACTTAAAAATTTTCTAAAACAAATATTTCCAAAAATTGCAACTCCTAGAGTAATTAAAAATACCCAAACATTGGCCATCTGAATATTATCACCAATCAAGCCTGCATTATTTGCAGCAGTAGCACTTAATTCTAATCCAATTAATGCAACTACTGGTCCCATTGCAGCTGGTGGTAAAACAATATCGATCCATTTTGTCCCACATTTTTTAATAATTAAGGCTAATAAACAGCCGCAAAATCCGACTGCTACGAATCCCCCCAAAGCATAAGGGTAGCCAAATTTAGAAATGACAATATTTGCTGGAGCAATAAAAGCGAAGCTAGAACCTAGATAGGCAGGGGCTTTCCCTTTTGTAATAACAATAAATAATAACGTTCCAATACCGTTCATGAATAAGACGATAGCTGGATTTATCCCAAATAAGAAAGGTACTAAAACACTGGCACCAAACATTGCAAACATATGTTGTAATGATAATGGAATCAGTAATTTTCCTGGGACTTTATCCTCAACTTGAATAATCCGTTTATTAGACATACATGTCCTCCTTTTTAACCTTAAATATTATGTCATTATTTAGTGATACTGTCTATAAAAATCTTCTTATTTTAGTTTAAAAAATTTAATTGTTCAAATATTTGATTATTTCCTTTATCGCTTGGTTGAACAATATGTTAAAATGATGGTGCAGGAGGTAAAACTATGCAATTAGAAGAACTGGTAAATCAGTATTATGATGATTTAAATGAAAATGATTTAATGATTTGGAAATATATATTAGCCCATAAAAAAGAGTGCTGTGAAATATCTATTGATGAATTATCTAAACGTTGTAACATATCACGGGCAACAATTTCAAGATTTAGCCAAAAGATATCTTTTGAGGGATTTCGTGAATTTAAGATGCGTTTAAAATTAGAATGTCAGCAGGTTCAAGTAAAGAATGATGGAATGCTTGATGAAATTTGTAATAATTATCTAAAAAGTATGGAACTAACTAAAGATAGCGATCTTGATGACCTCTTTGAACATATACATCACGCACGTAGGCTCTTTGTCTTTGGAACTGGTGAGACACAAAATACAGTAGCCGAAATGATTAAAAGAGTTTTTCTTCAAACTAAAGTATTTTTCGTCACCTTATATGGTAAAAGTGAATTAAAGATGACTATTAACGGTTTAGGAGAACAGGATGTAATGATTTTTATTTCTGTATCTGGTGAAAATGAAATGGCAATTGAGGCAATGAAAACATTGAAAAATAAAGGTACTTATATTGTTTCTATCACTAAACTAAATAATAATACACTAGCGCGGCTTGCTGATAAAAGTTTGTATGTAATTACAGATCAATACAAAAGATTTAATAATCGTACCTATGAAACGACTTCAGCATATTTTAATACAGTAGAAATTTTATTTCTTAAATATCTAGATTATCTGGATAATTTAGATGAGTAAAATATTTCTGCACAATTTTAAGTTTGAGAACCCTTGAAGTTTAATTTTAAGGGTTTTTTATTAATATTTACTGTACTTATGCACAGATCTTGTGCAAAGGATATAAATGTGAACCTCTTCTTTAAATACGCTTAAGATGTTGAATCAAAAATTATTTATATTACAATAAAGGTACATTAAGATCTTAGTGCAGCAAAAAATAAATTAACTCTCTTGGGGGTCATGGAATATAAATATATATTTAGCGCGAATGTTATTTATATTGGATGCATAGAGGGTTTCTAAAACTTATTAATCCATGAAACAGAGGAGAAAAAGAAAATGGAAAAGAAATATTCAGTTGTTATTGCTGGTGGTGGAAGTACTTTCACACCTGGGATTTGTTTATTATTGTTAGATCATATGGATCGTTTTCCAATTAGAAAAATTAAATTTTATGATAATTTTGCGGAACGTCAAGAAACCATCGCTAAAGCCTGTGAAATTTATTTAAAAGAAAATGCACCAGAAGTTGAGTTCGCTTATACTACTGATCCAGAAGAAGCTTTTACTGATGTTGACTTCGTTATGTGTCATATTCGTGTTGGATTATATGCAATGCGTGAAAAAGATGAAAAGATTCCAATGAAATATAATGTTGTTGGTCAAGAAACTTGTGGTCCTGGTGGAATTGCTTATGGCATGCGTTCTATTGGCGGGGTTATTGAAATTCTGGATTACATGGAAAAATATTCTCCAAATGCCTGGATGTTAAATTATTCTAATCCAGCTGCCATCGTAGCTGAAGCAACAAGAAGATTACGTCCTGATTCTAAGATCTTAAATATCTGTGACATGCCAATCGATCTTGAAGAAAAGATGGCTAACATGGTAGGGTTAAAGTCACGTAAAGAGATGTCTGTTGGATATTATGGATTAAACCACTTTGGATGGTGGCATAAAATTGAAGATAAAGACGGTAATGACTTAATGCCGGAAATCAAGAAGCATATGGCAGCTAATGGTTTTGCAGATGCACTGTCAGGAACGAATCAGCACGTGGAACAAAGCTGGATTGAAACATTCGCAAAAGCAAAAGATGTTTATGCATTAGATCCAGAAACAATCCCAAACACATATTTAAAATATTATTTATATCCTGATTATGTAGTAGAACATACTAATCCGGAACATACACGGGCAAATGAAGTAATGGAGCATCGAGAAAAGAATATTTTTACAGCTTGTAGAAAGATCATTGAAAAAGGAACAGCTGTAGACGGAGGGTTTGAACCAGATGCGCATGCTGAATATATTGTTGACTTAGCTTGTGCAATTGCTAAAAACACTAAAGAAAAAATGTTATTGATCGTACCGAATGAAGGAGCAGTAGAAAACTTTGACCGTACGGCAATGGTAGAGATTCCATGTATCGTAGGAAGCAGCGGATATGAAAGAATCTGTCAGGGATCAATTCCACAATTCCAAAAGGGATTAATGGAACAACAAGTATCAGTAGAGAAATTAGTAGTAGATGCATGGATAACAGGAAGCTATCAAAAATTATGGCAAGCAATCACATTATCAAAAACAGTACCAAGTGCAAGAGTAGCGAAATTAATCTTAGATGATTTAATTGAAGCGAATAAAGATTTCTGGCCTGAATTGAAATAAGATGTTAAAACTATTTAAAAAGAAAGAAAAACAAAATAAAGTACTATCTTCAATGGCTAACGGAAAAAGTGTAGCCATTGAAGATGTACCAGATGAAGTTTTTTCAACAAAAATGATGGGTGATGGAATTGCTGTAATTCCAGATGATGGTAAAATTTATGCGCCATGTAATGGGAAAATCTCAATGGTGATGGATAATACGAAACATGCTTTGGGGATTGAAACCGAAGATGGTATGGAGTTATTAATTCATGTTGGCTTAGACACTGTTAATTTAATGGGTGAGGGTTTTGCTACTCATGTATCTGCCGGTGACAGTGTAGAAACTGGTGAATTATTAATTTCTTATGATAAAACAGATTTTGTGACTAAAGGAATCAATGATATAACAATGTTAGTTATTGTTGAAAATGGTGGTCATGAAATCACAAAATATAATATTAATGAAAATGTTCATATAATAGAATCTCCTTTAATCGAATACAAATAAAATCACATCAAATTGATGTGGTTTTTCTTTACTGTGATAAATTTTTTTCTAATTTAGTTATTGATTTTGTTTTACTTAAAATATTGTTATAATAATACATGTAGAGGTATGATATGAAATTAGAAGAACTAGTTAATAGGAATTATCAACAACTTAATGATAATGATTTATATATATGGAATTATATTATTCATCATCGTAAAGAGTGTGAGCGTTTATCGATTGATGAACTAGCTTTAAGATGTAGTGTTTCACGAAGTACTATTTTACGCTTTTCTAAGCGTCTGGGTTTAAAAGGATACGCTGAATTTAAAGTTTTTTTACGGATCGATAATCAAAAAAATGATAAAAATGCTTTAACAGATAATATCTTTAATCATTATATAGAAACTTTAGAACAATATCGGGATTATCATTATAAAGAAATTGTACAAAGTATTTATGAAGCTAAAAATCTTTATGTTTATGGAACTGGGGTAATTCAAGATAATACAGCGCAACATTTAAAACGTTCATTTTCAATGGTGAATAAGTTATTTTTAGACATTGATGTATTAGCAGATTTTGAGGCTTATATTAATTTGTTTGGTAGTAATGATGTTTTTATTGCTATTTCTTATGCTGGTGAAAATCAACGCTTATTAGATTATGTTTATCGTTTAAAAGCTAAGGGAGTCATTGTTGTGGCTATTATTGCTAATAATGATTGTACTTTATCTCATGTGGCCGATTATAGTCTGCATGTAAAGACATTACCAGTCATGACAAATCAAGGGCGTCGTGAAGATCTGGTGGGGAACTATTTTATTTTAATTGATTTTATTATTGCCAATTATATTGAATATGCTAAAAGTAGAGGAAATGAATAATGACATTAGATAAATTAGTAGAAGATAATTACCATCAATTGAATGAAAATGACTTATATATCTGGCAATATATTTTACATCATAAACGGGAATGTCAAAGAATTTCGATTAAAGATCTAGCACGTAATTGCAATGTATCGCATACTAGTATTTTACGCTTTACAAAAAAGCTGGGGCTTGAGGGGTTTAGTGAATTGAAGGTGCATTTGAAATGGGACTTGGCGCAAAAGCCAAATTTCAAACCACGAATTATAGACGATACTTATCATGAATTTATTGAAACAATGGAACGAATGAAAAATCGAGATTTAACTAATATCATGGAAATGATTGAAAAAGCTGAACGAGTTTTTGTTTATGGAACTGGAGTTGTTCAAGCAAATATGGCCGGTGAACTGCGGCGGGTTTTTCTTTATACAAACAAGGTTTTTCATGCTGTAGGTAACGGAACGGAAATCGATACAATCTTAAATAATGTAACTAAAAATGATTTGTTTATTATTATTTCATTATCGGGCGATAATGAAACAGCAGTAACTTTAGCACGCGCTTTACGAGGGTTACATATTCCAAGAATTGGAATTGCTAAGGTTGGAAATACTTTATTATCAAAGTATTGTGATGATATGATTACTTTTAGATATGAAACGTTTAAAGTAGGGATGTCAGATATTCTTTATGGTAGTACCGCCCACTTCTTTATTATTTCAGATTTTTTATTTTTGAGATACTTAGAATATTCACAAGAGAAAGGATAGATGTAAAGAGGATGATTAAATGAAACTTTAAGAGTTATGAAAATTTAGTTAAAGATAAAGGCCCTTTAATGGCTAATTATGCTTTGATGGGAGATGGTAAAGTTATTGATGGTGAGCTTTACGAAGAATTACGAGGTACCGAAGGATGCTGAAAATGGCGATACTATTCATGTGGTCGTAGAAGTTCAAGATAATGGTAAACATCAGTTGAAACATTGTCAAAGAGTTATTATTACAGTTAAATAGTTTTATAGCAGCTATATTATTTATATAGCTGCTTTTTGTTAAGAAATAAATAGCTTATAAATGTTTTAAAGGACGTCAGTAATATGACGTCCACAATGTTTAATTAATCTTTTTTTGGTTTATCAGTTACTAATTCTTTTAAAGAACTAGCTAAACCGGCAATACCTTGAATCTCACTAGGAATAATAATTTTTGTGGCTTCACCTTTAGATAACTCTTCTAAGGCTTTAAACCCTTGTAATGTTACATATGCACTGTCTGGGTTTGCTTGATTAATATATGTGATACCTTTGGCTTGGGCTTCATAAACTAATCTTAATGCTTCTGCTTCTCCTTCAGCAATTGCAATTTTAGCTTCTTTATCTGCTGTTGCACGTAAAATCATTGATTCTTTATCACCTTCAGCATTTAAGATAGCAGCAGTCTTTTTTCCTTCTGCTTGTAAGATTGCTTCACGTCTTTCGCGTTCAGCTCGCATTTGTTTTTCCATTGCTTCTTGAATATCCCGAGGTGGAATAATGTTTTTAACTTCAACACGATGTACTTTGATTCCCCATGGATCAGTAGCCTCATCAAGAATACTACGCATTCTTGAGTTAATAATATCTCTTGATGTCAAAGTTTCATCTAATTCTAAATCCCCAATAATATTTCTTAATGTAGTTGCTGTTAAATTCTCGATTGCGTTGATTGGTCGATCCACACCATAAGTAAATAGTTTTGGATCAGTGATTTGATAATAAACAACAGTATCGATCTGCATCGTGACGTTATCTTTAGTGATAACTGGTTGTGGTGCGAAGTCAACAACTTGTTCTTTTAATGAAACTTTATTGGCAACTCGATCAAAGAAAGGAATCAAGATGTGCAATCCAACATTACATGTACGATTATATGCTCCGATTCTTTCTACGACATATGCCCGTGATTGTGGAACAATTCTAATTGTTGAAGCAATGATCGTAATTACAATAATTCCTAGAAAAACCCATAATACAATAGCGACAATTCCGTCCATAATATTTCCCTCTCTATTCTTCTATTTTTTTAACAACTAAGTGAGCTCCTTCGATTGCCATGATTTCGCAGTACTCACCCTCGTTAATAGTGTTATTATCAACACTTGCAGCTAGCCATGATGTTGACATAACTTTTACTTCACCTTTAGTATCTGCAGTAATCGTCTTAGTTACAAGCCCATGCTTACCAATTACACGATCGTAATTGGTTTTTTCAATATTTGTTCTTAAATATTTTTTAGCAATAGGTCTTGTAACAAAGATTGCGATCGTTGTGACAATTACAAACAAGGCAATTTGAATTGCTTGGCTAGCCCCTAATAAATCAGCAATTAGGGCAACAACACCACCTGCAGCAAACCAGATGCTTACTAGATCAATAGTAATAATTTCAACAATTATTGCTACGATGATAATGCCTAACCAAATAGGTATCATTTATAATCCCCCTCCTTAAAGATCCACTAACAGAATCTGATGTATTACATCAAACTTAGCAGTATACTTTACACAGTTGTTATTGTCTAAATCTAAATTATATTCTTTTGATAGTTCACTAATAAAGTTTTTATTTGAAATTCGTCCGTAGCTTTTTCCAATGGAAATTCTATGCAATTGATCTTCTGGATATAACGCATCATTTATTTCTTTTTTACCAACTGGCTTAATTCCCAAAACATTTTTATTTCGATCGATTCCTAATAAAACAAAATCTACTTCTTCAAAGTGCCGACAGGCTGCTTTATTTAATGTTAGATTGGTGCTGTAGATAGTAACTGTTTTTTTAGCAATATCATTAGTTGACCATTCAAATTCCATAAGTATCACCCTTTCTATCACTATTATATTATAAAAATTATTTTTATTCAACAAAATTATTGAAATAAAAAATAGCAGTTATTTCTGCTATTTAGCAACACTATAGAAATTAGTAGTTTGATAATTATAAATGATATTTGAAGTGTTAAATAACTGTCCGTTTGATAAATGAATATTATCATTGATCATAATGGCTGGATCATTTTCTTCAAGTTCTAGTAAAGCAGCATCTTCTTTGCTTAATTTTATTGCAGTTAGATATTTATCAGCAAAACCAAAAGAGATTTTTAAATCATCTTTTAAATAATTAAAAATTGATCCTTCAGCAATTTCCTTACCTAAATAGGGTACGATTTCCTTATTATAATATGTTCGCTCTAAAGCATATGGGATACCGTCGACAATACGAAGACGCTTTAAGTAATAAACTGGAGTTCCAACTTTGCAGTTCATCTGTTCACTTAACTTTTCATCAGCTTCAACTATTTGAATATCTAATAATTTATTAATGATTTTATTACCGGGATTATCCATTGTCACCCCACGGGTCGAGTTAAGATACACTGTTCCTTTTTTCTTTGGGGCCCGAACAAACATCCCGCTTCCTTGAACTGGATAAATAATGCCTAAATTCATTAATATTTTAATTGCATTACGAATTGTATTACGACTAACCCCATATTCTTCAATCAGTTTTTCTTCAGTAGGTAATTTTCGAGTCTCTTCAAATTCTTCATTCATTATCCTTTTTTGAAGATCATTTACAATCATTTCATACTTTAACATATAATCACCTCAAAACTCATTATATCATATTAGTCAAGTTTCACAATATTTATTGGTATGAATATAATTTATTCTATTTTTATTGTGAAAGCGCTTTACATTAATTCTTCATTGGAATATAATAAATTTGTACCAATAAATTTGGAGGAGAAAAGATGAAGAGAATATTGAAGGGAGCATTAGTAGCTCTAATGGTTGTTTCATCAACTATTGGGGTTAAAGCAGAGTCGAAGATTTCAGCCGAAGTACAAAGAATTATTGATAGTATGACACCGGTTGAAAAAGTCGCACAAATGATTCAGGCGGATACTCGCTGGATCACTCCAGCTGAAGTGGCGGAGTATAAGATTGGTTCAATTCTTAGTGGTGGGGGAGCAGCACCAACTAGTGGAAATGAATTAAGTAATTGGGTAACTTCAGCAAATAGTTATCAAAAAGCAGTAATTGATAGTGGTGGTATTCCATTGTTATATGGAATAGATGCGGTTCATGGAAATAACAATTTGTATGGAGCGACTATCTATCCTCATAACATTGGATTGGCAGCAGCTAATAATACTCAATTAGTTGAACAAATTGGGGAGGCTACTGCAAGTGAAGTTAGAGCAATGGGAGCCAACTGGACATTTACACCAACATTAGGTGTACCTCATAACGAACGTTGGGGGCGTACATATGAAACTTTTGGTGATGATGTTGAACGGGTAACTAATTTAGGTACTGCATATATTAAAGGAATTGAAAGTGATGGTGATACTCTATCGTCAGCAAAACATTATTTAGGAGAAGGATTAACTACTAATGGAGCTAACCAAGGTAATGTAGAGCTTAGTGATGCTGATTATCAAGATCTAATCAATGCAAATATGAATAATCCAATGGTTAAGGAACTTTTAACACCTTATAAAGAAGCTATTAAACAAGGAACTAAATCAATTATGGTTACCTATAATAGTATCAATGGTAAAAGATGTCATGGAAATAAGGACGTTGTTACAACGTTATTAAAAGAAAATCTTGGTTTTGATGGCATTGTTATTAGCGATTATAACGGTCTTGATCAAATTGAGAATCAAGCAACTTATAAAGATAAGGCAATTGCTTGTATCAATGCTGGTGTTGACGTCTTGATGGTAGCAGAAAAAGATGGTTCAACACCACGCTGGAAAAATTTATATAATGCTTTAGTTGAAGCTGTTAATGAAGGAAAAATTAGTGAAGAACGCTTAAATGATGCAGTTGCAAGAATTCTAACTGCTAAAGAAGAATTAGGATTTTTAGATAATCCTTCAAAAGCATATGCTGATGAGGCAGATCAAGCTAAATTTGGTGGTAGTGAACATCGGGCATTAGCTAAACAAGCAGTTAGTGAATCTTTAGTTTTATTAAAAAATGATGAAGTTAATGCTGGTAAAACAGTGATGCAGGCTTTAGCAGATATGGATAATATCGTGGTTGCTGGTAGTGCTGGTGATGACATTGGTAAACAATGTGGTGGTTGGACAATTACTTGGCAAGGGGCAACTGGAAATACAACACCTGGTACAACTATTTTCAGTGGTTTAAAAGCAGCGATGGATAAAAAGGGTGGAACAATCAGCTATAATGCTAATGGTGTATTTACAAATTCGGACAATAAAGTTGATGCAGCAATAGTTGTAGTTGGTGAAGACCCATATGCTGAAAGTAATGGTGATCGCAGTGCTGGACAATTAAAATTACCAGCTAATGATATTAGTACAATTAAACGGATTGAAAATAGTCATCCTGATTTACCGATTATTTTAGTTTTAACAACAGGGCGACCAATTGCAATGGCTGATTATGTTAATGATGATCATATCAAAGGGATTGTTAATGCATGGTTACCAGGTAGTGAAGGTGATGGGGTTGCTGATGTACTATTAGGTGATAAAGATTTTGTAGGAACAAATCCAATTACTTGGACATGGTATCCTCAAGATATTACTAGTAAGTATGATGATTCAAGCAAAGTATTATATCGGGTTGGATATGGATTGAAAAAAGCTCAAAAAACCGGTGATTTTACAGCACCAGCTGATCCTAATGTGATAGATTTAGCGAAAACTAATGGAAAATTAGAAGCCGAGGCGTTTGTGGATGCACACAGTGAAATTAAGTTAGAAAATAATGGTACAACTGTAGGGTATTTACAAGATGGACGGCATATGACTTATAAAATTAATGTGCCAGAACAAGCAGCATATAAATTAACTGTTCAAGCAGCACGTGAATATGCAGCGACAATTGATGGAGCATTTGAATTATATTTAGATGATGAATTGGTACTAGAAAAGAAAAATACACCAATTGTTTCAACGGGCAGCTGGACTAAGTTCACAGCTCAAGAGATGACAGCTTTGGTTAGTTTAAAAGCGGGGATACACGAACTTAAACTTGTAGCACGCGATAAAGATTTTAATATTGATTATTATATTTTTGAAAAAGCTGGTGATTATGTTGGTCCAATCATTCCTGATGAAGTAACAAATGAGGGAACTGGAGCAATGTTACAAGAAGGAGCAGTTGAAGTAAGCATGTCTTCTTCTGAAAATTCACAAGATATGGCTTGGTATAAAGGTGAATTTGAGATTTCTAATAAAAATGCAACAAAAGATCCTCTTGATTTACGTGTTGCAGATGATTCTAGTCAAACAACAATTGTTGTAAATGACCAAAAAACATATCAAAGTGTTTTAGGAATGGGAACTTCAATTGAAGAATCAACAATTTACAATTTATTAAAGATGACTGATGAAAATCGTCAAGCTTTCTTAAGAAGATTATTAGATCCTGTTAATGGTATGGGAATGTCGTTAATGCGGGTAACAGTGGGAACATCAGATTTTACGGCACAAGACTTCTACACTTATTATGATGGTACAGGAAAAGAATTAGATGGTAAACCAGATTGGAATAATGTTACTGGTAAAGGATTTAGTATTCAAAAAGATAAAGATTTAGGAATTATTAAAGTTATTAATGAGATGCAGGCTATCGCAAAAGAATTAGGAGTAGAAGATAATCTGAAATTCTTTGCTTCATCTTGGACACCACCAGGGTGGATGAAGTTACCTACTTCAAGTAGTAATTCATATGAGGATAATGAATTATTATTGAAGGGTGGTAAATTAAATGATGATTATATTGATGATTTAGCTAAATATATGGTTCGTTATGTTGAAGAATATCAAAAATGTGGTATTCCTATCTATGCAATGACGATTCAGAATGAGCCATTATTAGAAATTAATTATCCTAGTTGTGCAATGACAGGAACCCAAGAAGCAAAAATTGCTAAAGCAATCAAAGCTGAATTAGCGAAAAGCACTGTGTTAAAGGATAATGAAAAAGAAGTTAAACTATGGGCGTTTGATCATAATTTTGATGGTGCTGATAAATTTATGGCTGATTTCTTTAAAGAAGCTGGTGATCAATTAAATATTGATGGTATTGCATTCCATCCTTATGGTGGTAATGCTTCAACAATGGGTTCTTTCTATGATAGATATAAAGATCAATTAAGTATGAACTTAACGGAAAGATCAGTATGGGGTACTAGTGGTGCTAATGATATTATTACTTGGTTAAGAAACGGTTCTGAAAGTTATAATAGCTGGGTTACGATGTTAGATAGTAATGTTGGAACTCATCATTGGGTTGGAACTCCAGATCCAACGTTATTTGTGCAGGATGCTAATAATCCTCAAAGATATTGGGCTACTCCAGAAGTATATATCATGTCGCAATTTACTAAATATGTAAAACCGGGATATGTCCGTGTTGATACAAATAATGGTTCTAGTTCAACTGTAACAAACGTTGCGTTTAAAGATCCTGAAACAGGAAAAATTGTTATGATTGTTGCAAACCGAAGTGGTACTGATCAAAAATTCAAAGTAATGATGAAGGGTGCTCAATTTAATGCGGTATTACCGGCTGGTAATGTTGCAACATATATTTGGGATGGTAGTGATATTGAAATAAATGCATTAGATGTTCCAGGAACATTTACAGCTGATAAATGTAGTTCAGCTACTAATGCTAATATTAATACAACAGACCATATTATTGATTATGTAAATAAAAATGCGAGTATAGATTATTTGGTTGATGTAAAAGAAGCCGGAACATATAATGTTATGATTAAAGTTGCTTCTGGTGAAGATTGGGAAAATAAAACAGTAAACGTTAAATCAGGTGATACAGTTGTTGGTACTACTGTGGCACAAAGATTTAATTTCTGGGGTGGTGAATGGCAAGATTACCGTTATATCCAAGTTCAAGCAAATCTGGAAAAAGGAATTCAAACTCTAACGATCGAATTGCCAGATGGCGGTATGAATCTAAGTGAAATTAAGATCAATAAGACAAAATACAGCCATGATGTGCCTGGGTACATTAGTGCTACAGATTACTGTTACGGTGAAAGAATTATTGTAGAAGATGGAAATATTGGTTTCTTTGGTGAGTACGACCGAGTTAATTATCGGGTTAATGTACAAAAAGCTGGCACTTATCAAATGAAGATGAACTATGCTAGTGATGGAGAAGCAAAATTTTGGATGGATTTAATTCAAAATGGTATCTCTGCTTCAATTGGTGAAGCAACACTCTCTAGTACTGGTAACGATAGCACTTACAGTACTGGGGTAGTAGAGATTAATCTGCCTGAAGGTGAAAGCCAAATTAGTTTTGTCCCACAAAGTGGTGTAAGTTTTAACTTGAAAGCATTATCGTTTGGCTCATATATTCAAATTTCTAGTGATGAATTAGAAGAAGGTAAATTAGCTGGTAAAGAAATTACTGTTAATTTAAAAGATGGAAAATTTGAAACTGATTTAAATCAAGCTAATTGGGTGGTTGAAGGATTGCCTGCAGGTATTACTTATTCTTTAAAGAGAATAAATGATACAAAAGCAGTAATTATATTAAAAGGTAATGAAGTTGTAGATTATGATAGTAATCTTACAGTGACTGTTAAAGTTGATGCTGGTGAGATTGGTGATACTGGTTATAGTTTGAGTGATAGTGTAATGATTGCTGCAGTTGATGATGACGAAACATTATTAGATATTGGTGATCTTGCTTTTGGAACAACTGAATTTGATTTAATGATTGAAGGCGGAAAATTCAATCAAGATTTAAAAGTAAATGATCTTGTTTTAAGTGAAGAAGCAGCTAATTATATGACTGTTAAAGCGATAAAAGTAAGTGCTGATGGAAACAAAGTAACAGTAACATTAGAACGTAAAAATACTAATTATGAAGATGTTGCAGGGACAATTAGTATAAAATCAAACGGTTATAGCGATGGCAACGTCGATTTAACAGCAAATCTTAAATTATTAAAAACAAATAATCTACCAGATAGTATTGATGTTGGTGATGTTGCGGTAGGATTAAAAGAAAGTGATGCATATCGTAAAAAAGGTACTTTGGTTAATGGTGCTAAGGGAGATTATATTGACTTCTATTTGAATATTAAAGAAGAAGGAAATTATGTATTGACATATAAGATTAAAGATAGTGAAGCAATTACTAATGGTTTAAAACTAAGTGGTGGTTTAGGATTGGCTACTGATAATCTTGGCAGTGTTTCTTTTGGTAAATATTGGGGAAATGCACAAGGTTATGCACAGATGTTGAATTTAAAAGCTGGTGAACAGACTTTAAGATTTGAAGTTAATAGTGCTGGTTTTGAATTAACTAATTTAAAAATCGAAAAATTAACTCAAGCAATTGAAGTTAGTGATACGCTTGATCAAACAACGACGATAACGGCTGACAAGGTAGTTGATGGTTCTAAAGAAATTGGTTGGGGAATTGAAGGTTCAACAACTAAAAATATTGGTTTTGGATCTGCAGGAGCTTATCAAGATTATTATCTTGATGTAAAGACGGCAGGATTATACGATGTAAAGGTTAATTATAGTCATGATTGCGGTGGCGATACTAAAGCTGTTATCATGACAGTAGATGGAAAAATAACTGCTACTTTGGGTGAAGTTACTTTAAAGAATTCTGGTGGCTGGTCAAATTGGAAAGATAGTGACACGATTCAAATTAAATTAGAAGCTGGTAAACAATTTATTCGTATTTATGATGATCTAGACGGCTTTAATTATCGTAATTTCCAATTAACATTTAAAGGAGAACAGGATGTCACTGCTCCAGAAATTACGGGTAATGATGCAGTTATCTATGTAAATGATGCAACAGATATTAAAGATTTACTAGGGTTAATAGTTACTGATGATGTTGATGGTGATTTATTAGATAAAGTAACAATTAGTGGCGAATATAATTACAATGTTGCAGGAACTTATACGATTACAGTGACTGTAAGTGATGAAGCTGGTAATGAAACAAGTAAAGAATTTACAGTTAAAGTAGTTGAACCTGCAAAATTAATTGTTGAAGATAAAGTATTAACAGTTGGCGATAAATTTGATCCATTAGCTGGTATACAAGTTTTAGATGTTGATGGTACGGATATTACTAAAAATATTATTGTAATTAGTGATGGTGTTGATACAAGTAAAGCGGGAAGTTATGAAGTTATTTACAGAATAACTGATGCTTTAGGTAATGAAGTAGAATTTAGAAGAATGGTTGAAGTTAAGGACATCGAACCAGATGTTAAACCAGTTGATCCTGATGAGCAAACACCATCAGATAATAGTGGTCAACAGACTATTCCAGGACAAGTAGTTGAAGCAGCTAAGACTAGTGATGATGTAAATATCACGGGTATGTTTGGTATACTTGTATTAGCTGGATTAGGATGGATTGGATCAAGAAAAAGAAAATTTTGTGATTGTTAGATAAAACTCTCTCCTTGCGATAAGGACTCACATTGTGGGTCCTTATCTTTTTTTATAACAGCATATAACAGTTGACAATCAGTTATACACTGTTATATACTGTTTGTGAAGAGGAGGGAGAAGATGAAGATTATCATAAATAATTCATCGATGCAGCCAATCTATGAACAACTTGTTGAACAAATAAAAGCTCAAATCATAAATGGTCAATTGCATGAAAATGATGTATTACCATCAGTTCGTGCGTTATCAAAAGAATTAAAGATAAGCGCATTAACAGTTAAAAAGGCGTATGATCATCTTGAAACAGAAGGATTTACAGCAACGATTCATGGCAAAGGTACTTATGTAAAAGGGGCGAATCAAGAGTTGTTGTTGGAGGAGCGGCGCAAAGAAGTCGAAACTGAACTGGAAAGTACCATTGATAAAGGAAGACGTTACGGGATGAACGACGATGAGATAAAAGCTTTATTTAATTTGATTATGGAGGAATAAGATATGTTAGAACTAATTAATGTGCAAAAAGATTATGGACGTTTTAAGCTTAATTGTTCTTTAGAAGTTAAGGCTGGTTGTGTTACTGGGCTGATCGGACAAAATGGTGCTGGTAAAAGTACTACTTTTAAAGCTGTTTTGGGTCTGATTTCAGTAGATAGTGGGACTGTTAAATTATTTAGCAAAGATATTAAAAGATTAAGTATAGAAGATAAACAAAATATTGGGGTCGTGTTATCGGATTCGGGATTTAGTGAATATCTGAGGATTGAAGATATCATCCCTATTATGGAATCACTGTATCGTCATTTTGATAAACAGATGTTTATTGAAAGAGTTCGTCATTTTGAATTACCATTAAACAAACAAATCAAAGAATTTTCAACGGGAATGAAAGTAAAATTAAAAGTTTTGATTGCTTTATCACACCAAAGTAAGTTATTGATTTTAGATGAGCCAACAGCAGGCTTAGATGTTATTGTGCGAGATGAATTGCTGGATATGCTTCGTGATTATATGGAACAAAATGAAGATTGTGCAATCATTATTAGTTCTCATATTTCCAGTGATTTAGAAGGACTATGTGATGATTTATATATGATTGATCAGGGTAAAATTGTTATGCATGAAGAAACAGATGTATTATTAAGTGACTATGCGATTTTGAAAGTTGATGAGGAACAGTTTTATGAATTAGATAAACAATATTTGCTTTGTCAAAAGAGAGAAAGTTTTGGATACCGCTGTTTAACTAATCAGAAACAATTTTATTTAGAAAATTATCCTGACGTGGTTATTGAAAAAAGTAGTATTGATGAGGTAATGACATTAATGATTAGGGGTGAAAAATAATGAAAGGCCTATATATTAAAGATTTTAAATTAATGATGAATCAAAAGATGTTTTTTATCGTAATTGCAGCAATGGCAATATTTTTTGCGGTTACCCAGACAAATATATTTTTTGTAATTAGTTATGCTACTTTTATTGCCGCAATGTTCGTTATAAGCAGTATTAGTTATGATGAATTTAATAATGGCAATGCGTTTCTCTTTACTTTACCAGTGACAAGAACTGGATATGTCAAAGAAAAATATTTATTTGCAGCTACTTTGGCGACCGGGGCATGGCTGGCAGCTACAATTTTATCGATAGTGGTTGTTTTTATTCAAGGAACTGAGGTTATTATTTTGGAGTGGTTTTTAACTGCGGCAATGATCTTGTTAGTGGCATTAATGATGGTCTTAATAATAATTCCAGTTCAACTTAAATTTGGTCAAAGTAAAGGAAATGTAGCAATGCTGTTAGTTATGGGTGGTGCTTTTGCAATTGGCTATTTAGTTGTGTCAGTTCTTTCAAATTTTGGAATTGATGTATTTGCGATGATTGATGCATTAAGCACGATTGGATTAAGCGGGTTGTTGATGATTTTACTCTTAATGGTTGCTGGTGCGGGGATAATATCGTATTTGATTAGTTGTAAAATTATGACAGAAAAAGAGTTTTGATGATAATGAGCAATGAAAAAAATATTAAAGATATTAGTGATTGTTATCTTTGTTACTAGTTTACTAGGATGTCAAGATAAGTATCATGAAACATATACTTTGCGGTATTATTATATTGAAGGTTGTGCTAATTGTGAATTTTTTACAAAAAAAGGGATTCCTCTAATCGAAAAAGAATTTGGAAAACATATGAAGATCGTTAAATATAATATGGATGATGCAACTTCGTTTGATAAAGTTAAAAAAGCTTATGATCATGATCTTGAACAGCTTCAGGATTTTGATTATGATCAATATGGTGTTGGGCCGTTTTTAGTCCTCGAGAATCATTATGTTCAATTAGGAGTTTATGATATTGAAAAATTTTTAAATAATTTAATTAGAGCAGTTAGTGGTGAGAAATTGATGGCACCAGAAAAAATCGAAAAATACTATTATTTTAAAGATAATTAAAAAAGTATCTATTCTTAATGAGTAGATGCTTTTTGCATTAGTATACATTTAGATAATTTTGGGTTATAATAACGAGTGAGGTGTAATATGAAAAAAATATTTAAAATCATGATAACCTTGGTACTCACTGTAAGTTTATTTGGTTGTCAAAAAAAGGAAAAGAATGTTTATACAGAAACATATACATTACAGTACTTTTATTTAGAAGGGTGTCCTAATTGTGAGAACTTCACAAAAAATGGTTTACCTTTAATAAAAGAAGAGTTTGGTGATCATATGAAAATTATTGAATATGATATGGATGATACAGAGACTCTTACAGAAGTAAAGGCTGCCTATGATGAAGTAATCAATAGCATTATTGATTTTAATCAAGATGATTATGGATTTGGTCCTTTTTTAGTTCTTGAGGGATATTATGCTCAATTAGGAGTTAGTGATGTTGATGATTATTTAGAAAATCTAATAGCAGCAATAAAAGGTGAAGAATTAAATGAACCTGGAGAGATTGATACGTATTATTATTTAAGAGATGGAAAGGTAAAGGAGGAATAAATATGGCCACACCACATAATCAAGCGACCAAAGGAGAAATAGCAAAAACAGTATTGATGCCGGGAGATCCTTTAAGAGCAAAATTTTTAGCAGAAACTTATTTAGAGAATGTAAAACAGTTTAATACAGTTCGTAATATGTTCGGATATACGGGAACTTATAAAGGAAAAGAAGTATCAATCATGGGTTCGGGAATGGGGATGCCATCGATTGGAATTTATAGTTATGAATTATTTAGTCAGTATGATGTAGAAAATATTATAAGGATCGGTTCATGTGGTTCTTTTAAAGAAAATGTGCATTTAAGAGATATTATTATTGTTCAAGGGTGCTGTACGGATTCTAATTTTGCTCATCAATATGAATTACCGGGTACTTATAGTGCTATTTCTAGTTATGCTTTATTAGAGCGGGCAGTTAATAAAGCTAAAGAAAAAGACGTTGTTTACCATGTTGGTAATGTTTTAGCATCAGATATTTTTTATCATGCTGATCAAGGTTCAGTTGAAAAATGGGCATCAATGGGTTGTCTTGGAGTAGAAATGGAATCATATGCTTTATTTGCTACTGCAGCCTATTTAAATAAGCGTGCTTTAACATTGTTAACAGTATCTGATTCATTGGTGTCAAATGAAGAAACGTCCCCTGAGGAAAGAGAAAAGACATTTACAGCGATGATGGAAATTGCTTTGGAGATTGCTTAATGAAGCAAAAGTTTGCGTTTTTTGATTATGATGATACTTTGATTCATGGTGATTCAGGAAGAGCACTATTAAAATATTATTTAAAAAAACATCCTTTAGCAGTATTTAGACTGCTAAAGGTAGCAGTTGCTTTTCCTTTATCGATAATTGGGTTAGTAAAATTTCAAACGGCTAAAAGTGCCTGGTTGTTTCCAATGGATAATTTAAGTGATGAAGAGCTTAATGATTTTTATCAAACATGTCTTATTCCTAAATATTATCCTAATGTAGTTGCAGAATTAAAAGATAAAAAAAATGACGGTTATCTTGTTTATATCTGTTCAGCATCGATTGAAGGTTACTTAAGATTTTGTGATCTGCCGGTAGATGGGATATTAGGAACGAAAACAGAGGTAATCGGAGGCAAATATACAAGTCGAATGATTGGTAATAATTGTAAAAACGAAGAAAAGGTAACACGGTTAACTGCGGTTATAGCGAAATTAGGGGTTGAGATAGACTATGAAAATTCATATGCTTATTCTGATTCAATGCACGATATTCCAATGTTAAAAATGGTTAAAAATAGAATTAGAATAAATAAAAAAAATGGAGAAATGACTCCATTCATAATTGAAGAGTAGATTACTACTCTTTTATTTTGTATCTAAATCAGTAAATAGTAGCATAATATTAATAATACCGGCAATACCAACTAAAATATATATTAACATTGATAAAAAGCTATCAACACCAAATAGAGAATCAACTAGGTTGAAATTGAATAAACCGATTAAGCCCCAGTTTATCGCTCCGATAATTGTTAATACTAATGAAATTTTTTGTAATATATTCATTATCTTCATCCTCCTTATTAAAGTGTATCCATTAGAAATATCTTTATACATAATATTTATTTTTAAACATATTTATTATTGGGGGTGTAAATTTGAAAAAAATATATATTGGTATTGCCGCGGCAGTTGTGATAGTAATCGCAGCGTTAACTTTCTTTAAAATGAAAGATAGTTCTTTAGATAAGGTGATTGAAAAGGTTAAGGCTTATGATAAATATGCACTTACTTGTAATATGGAAATGGTTGAAAATGATGAACTTAAAAGTTATCTAGTCAATGTTAGTTATTTAAAAGAAAAAAAGAATGAATATTATAAAGTAGAATTATATGATAAATCATTGAATCAATCACAAATCATTGTTAAGAACCCTGATGGTGTTTTTGTTTTAACACCAACTTTAAATCAAATCTTTAAATTTCAAAGTGAGTGGCCGAATAATTCCCCAAAACCATACATCTATCAATCTCTAATTGAATTATTAGAAAAAGGCGAAGTGGAAAAAATAAAAACAGGTTATCAAGTTAAATGTGAAGTGACTTATCCAAATGATTCACGGGTGGTAGCTCAAGAAATTATTTTTGATAAATCATTAGCGCCAAAGCAAGTAACCGTTTTAGATAAAGATGAAGCTGAAATAATTACCGCTGATTTTACTGATTTTAAGACAGATGTTAAATTGGGAAAAGATAATTTTAATGAGAAGAAGGTTTTAGAAAAGAGTACTAATGAGTATTCTAATGTTTCTAGTGAGTTACCATTATATCCAGTTGCCTTAATGGGAAGCACTTTAGATAGTGAAAAAGTTTCAACGATTGATGGGACAACTAACCATATTTTAAAATTCACTGGAGATAAGAATTTTACAGTAATTGAAACACCGGTAACTGCTAGTGAAGAAGTTGCAGTTGAAACGGTAAGTGGTGAAGTAATTGATCTTGTTGATGGTGTGGCATTTTATAATGATGGTCAATTAATGATGATGAAATCAGGTGTTTTATGCAAATTGTATTCTCAAGATTTAAATAAAGATGAAATGGTCAATGTAATCAGTAGTATGCAGACATCGAGTTTAAAATAGAGGCAAAATGCCTCTAATACATAATTATGAAAATATTTGAATTATCAATTAGATTGGATTATACTTAGACAAGATGGAGGTGTCATATGAGTTTACATCGTGATACATATGCAGAAATTAATTTAAAATATTTAAAAGAAAATATTGAAACAACATATAAAAAATTTAAACGTCCGTTAATGGCGGTAATTAAAGCGGATGCTTATGGTCATGGATATCGAGAAGTGGCCACATATATTAAAGATATTGAATATCTTGAGATGTTTGCAGTAGCAACCTTACCGGAAGCAATTGAGTTACGTGAATTAGGTATTACTAAAGGAATTTTAATTTTAGGAGCTGTTCCAACTTCTAAGGAAGAAATTGATTTAGCAATTAAATATGATATTTCTTTAACAATGATCTCCTTGGATTACATGCATCATCTAGAAACATTGATAGATCAACAGCCGTTGAAAATCCATATTAAATTAGATACGGGAATGCATCGTATTGGCTTAACTAGCAAAGCACAGTTGGATGAGATGTTAAATACTATTGATTACAATAAGTTTATCTTAGAAGGAATTTTTACGCATTATGCAACAGCTGATGGTGAACAGGCAGCTTTTGACCAGCAAAGAGAACTTTTTTATGATTTAGTAGCTGATCATAAATTTAAATATATTCATTGTTGTAATAGTGCGGCAATGGCTTATCATCATGATGATCGTTCTAATTTAGGGAGAATTGGAATTATTATGTATGGGATCGATCCAGCTGGTAATGAAACAAAGGAATTTAAACAGGTAATGTCTTTATATTCTAAAGTTGCTCTGATTAAAAAAATTAAAGCTGGTGACCGAGTTGGTTACGGCTTGACTTATACTGCTGATGAAGATGAATATTTAGCAACGATCCCAATTGGCTATGCTGATGGATTGATTCGTAAAAATCAGGGGCGGAACGTTTATATTAATGGTAAATATTTTGAAATTGTTGGTCGTGTTTGCATGGATCAAATAATGGTTCGGGTAGATGAAACGATTAAAGAAGGGGATAAGGTAGAGATTTTTGGAGCGCATATAAGTTTAGCGAGCATGGCAAGAGAACTTGAAACGATTCCTTATGAAATAATTTGTTTGATTACTAAACGAGTTGACCGTTTATATATAAAATAAAAAAACAGTACAATGATGTAAAATCTAAATGTTAGCGAGAGACTGACTATAATAGATACATCATTATGCTGTTTTTTATTTGTACAATTGACTTAATCGGTAATATGATAAAGCACCAGTCTTAGCTGTTTTGACTTTTCCTTTTTCATATACTAATGTTTGTGGTACCGTACCATCAGTGATATCGAGTTTTTCTTCTAGCCAAGTAGTATAATCACTGTCACCAGAAACGTCTACATAGTATAGAGATTTACTACGATTTTTTTCTACAAATGTGGTCATGGTTTGTTGATATGATAATGTTGTATTATCACTATTATTTCCGATAACTACGACAAAACTATCCTTATCTTTAACTTTTTCTACTAATGCACTTTGAGTAATCGTTGTGTATTCAACATGGGTTATTTTCCGATATACAAATAATCCAATGAACACTACTAATACGATTCCAAAGATGCTAATTTCTTTCCACAATTTCTTTACTTTTTCCATGATTAGCCTCCATAATATACCTTTATATAATAACAAATATTTCAGCTAAAAACAATATATAATAAAGGGATATGATGTGACATATCCCATAGTTAAACTTATTTATGTTTTAAAGCATAATTCCAAGTGTCGCGACACATCTCGTCAATTCCTTTGGTAGCTACCCAATCAAGCTCTTCCTTGGCGCGAGCAGGATTAGCATAACAAGTAGCGATATCCCCAGGACGACGATCTTTAATAACGTATTTAACTTTTACATTATTGACTCTTTCGAAAGCTTTAACTAAATCAAGAACACTATATCCTGTACCCGTACCAAGATTACAAATATGGACTCCAGGATTAGCATAATGTTCAATTGCTTTTACATGCCCTTTAGCTAAGTCAACAACATGAATATAATCACGAACGCCAGTTCCGTCATGTGTATCATAATCATCACCAAATACACCTAAGCATTCTAATTCACCAGTTGCAACTTTCATGATATATGGCATTAAATTGTTAGGAATCCCTTTAGGATCTTCACCAATCAATCCAGATTCATGGGCTCCGATTGGATTAAAGTAACGTAACAATGTTACTGACATTTCTGGGCATGCATGTTGAACGTCAGTTAAAATTCTTTCCATCATTGCTTTGCTAGTACCGTATGGGTTAGTTGTTTCACCTAACTTACAATCTTCAGTAATTGGAACGGTTTCTGGGTCACCATAAACTGTAGCACTAGATGAAAAAACAATTTGATTAACATGATATTTTTTCATCATTTTACTAACGATCAAAGTTGTTGTTAAGTTATTAGTATAATATTCAATTGGTTTTTCAACAGATTCTCCGACAGCTTTAAATGCTGCACAATGAATTACGGCATCAAGTTTATTTTCCTTAAAGACAGCTTCAGTTTTTTCCTCATCTAAAATATTAAATTCATAAAATTTTACTTCTTTACCAGTGATTTGTTTAATATACCCCAATACTTCAGGTCTTGAATTAGAGAAGTCATCAATCACAGTAACTTCATAACCAGCATTTAATAATTCTACACAAATGTGGCTCCCGATATATCCGGTTCCACCGCAAACAAGTACGTTCATCACTATACCTCCTAATATGTTTTAATAATACCATTTTTAACTTTTTAATAAAAGGGATTAGATAAAATAATCGAGCATATCATTGAAGATATGCTCGACATTTTATTTATTGAGAACTGCTTTAACTATGTTATCGCTAGCAAATTCATAATCTAAAAATTCCATTTCAAAGACACCTTGACCTTGTGTGATTGAACGTAGATCAACGGCATAATTCATCACTTCACTCATTGGTGCTTCTGCAACGATTTTGATTAGACCGTCATTTAAAACATCACTGCCAATTACCCGAGCACGTTTAGTATTAAAGTTACTCATGATGTCACCAGTGTATTGTTCATCAACGACCACCTTCATTTTCATATATGGCTCTAATAAGGCGGGACTTGCTTTTGGGATAGCTTCTTTAAAGCACATTGCAGTTGCAGTTTTAAAGGCCATTTCCGATGAATCAACGTTATGATAGGCACCATCAATCAGAGTAGCTTTAATGCCTAAAACAGGGTAACCGGCTAAAACACCACTTTTAACGCTTTCTATTAATCCCTTCTCAACTGCAGGAAAATAAGATTTAGGAACTGCACCGCCAAATACTTTTTCTTCAAAAAGATATGATTGACTGTAATCGTAGGTAGGCTCGAAAGTAATTTCGACTTCGCCGAATTGGCCATGACCACCTGATTGTTTTTTGAATCTGGTTCTTTGGGTAATGCTCTTTTTAATTGTTTCTCGATATGGAATCTTGATATTTTCTAAAGTCGCTTCGACTTTAAATTTGCTTTTTAATTTATTTAACATCATATCTAAATGAATGTCTCCAATTCCATAGATGCATTGTTGTTTTGTTTCAGGATTACTTTCGAATTTTAAAGTAGGGTCTTCTTCTAAGAGTTTATTAATTGCATTTGCAATTTTTTCCTCATTACTTTTACCTAAGGGAACGATTGCTTTACCGTAATATGGAGTTGAAAATTCAATCTCTGGAACAATAATTTGATAACCAGCAATGCACAATGTATCATTAGTTTTTGAATAACTAAGTTTTGTAACTGCGCCAATATCACCAGCATGAAGACAATCGACCTCGATTAAATCTTTCCCCCTAGGTTGATATAGTTTAGCGATTCGTTCGATTTCTTTTTCTTTTACATTATATAATGAACTACCGCTATAAAGGGTTCCGGTAACGACCTTAAACAATGTAGTTCGGCCGATGAAAGGATCTGCAATTGTTTTAAAGATAAAAATACTTGCAGGAAGACTTTCGTCATAACCGATGATTTCTTCTTCATCAGTGTCGATATTTTTTACGATTAATGAATTTGTCATGTCACCAGCAGCGCTAAAGAATGCAACGATTGAATTTAAAATAATTTGAATACCAATTTGATCAGTTCCGCATAAAACGGGAATAAGAGTGCGCTCCATTACCCCTTTACGAAGTGCCCAGGAAATTTCTTCTTTCGTAAATGGTTCTTCATTAATATACTTTTCTAATAGTTCATCACTGGTATTAGCAACGGCTTCGTCAATCATTTCTTTAATTGGCCGAACTTGTTCCATCAATTCAATAGGAATATCAGTTGCCTTGGTTTGCTCTCCATCAAAAATTCGTCCCTCCATTTTAGCTACATTAACATAACCGACCATTTTATTATTATCCATGATTGGTACTTGGATGGGAGCAATGGCTTTGCCATACGTATCCTTTAATTGTTGCAGTTTAGTTGCATAGTCACTGCTAGGGTTATCTAATCCGTTAATATAGATGATTTTGGCTTTATCTTTAGCTCTAAACATCGCTTGTTTTGTACCGGCACTGATTCCCGCTGAAGAAGGAACGACGATCAAAGCTGATTCACAAACACTTAGAGCTGCTTCGCATTCACCAACAAAGTCAAAAATTCCTGGAACATCAACTAAATTGATTTTACAGTTATTCCATTCAACAGGAATAACAGCTAAATTGACAGATGACTGACGTTTTATTTCTTCTTCACTATAGTCGCTTAAAGTATTGCCTTCGCTAATACTTCCGGTTCGATTAATGATGCCGCTGCGATATGCCATTGCTTCAACGATGCTTGTTTTACCGCATCCAGAGTGCCCCAAGACAGCAACATTTCCGATTTCGTTCGCATGATAAGTTCTCATAAAATACCACCTTTCTATAAATGAACTTCTTTCTTTTATTTTATCATAATGACAGAAAAAATTATTGTAATATAATAATAAAAAAGAGCGCTTACATATGTTGGTTTGTAAATTTCTTTTAGTGTTATAATGAATTGTTTATTTTGTTTAGAGCTTTCAATGCATACACGTGCGCAGTTTTTCCTAAAACTTTTAATTAAAGACTTATTTTTGGCAAGATATTCAATTAAAAGGAGTATTGATTATTGAAAAATAGCTAAGCAAGTAAATGATTAGATTACTTTTTCATTTTTAACATATTTAGTATTATCATGCTGAGTATTTTTATTAATCTGTTCAGTCTAGGATTTTATCAAAAAACAGTTAAGTCAAATATAGTTATAAATTTTTATTTTACCTATCTCTAAAATTTATGGAGTGATTAGATTTCAAGTTGTTTCCAATATGAATAGTTATATGAGGATATTTTATCTATTTAATAAATGCTCATTATAAAATGAGTTTTAACAGAAAAAATTAAAAAAATTGCAAAAAAGTGTTGACCTTTTGTTTGATAATTGTTATATTTATATGGCAGTCAACGAGACACTGGAGGTTTAGCTCAGTTGGGAGAGCATCTGCCTTACAAGCAGAGGGTCAGCGGTTCGAGCCCGTTAACCTCCACCATTTAAAATAAAATAGGCCGGCTTAGCTCAATTGGTAGAGCAACTGACTTGTAATCAGTAGGTTGAGGGTTCAAGTCCTTTAGCCGGCACCATTAAATATGCGGGTGTGGCGGAACTGGCAGACGCACTAGACTTAGGATCTAGCGCCTTCGGCGTGCAGGTTCGATTCCTGTCACCCGCACCATATTGAATGTGTTGAAGCGATAAACATGTAAATTGTTTATCGCTTTTTTGTATTTCTAATAAAAGACGGAGTGGAATAGTTATTGTGCCTAAGAGACTGCTAAATAAGAACTATCGGATCAATGTTGATGGCATTGCAAATATTTTGTATAAAAATGTGTAAATCCCTATGTAGAAAAAATATAAATCGATTATCATTAATTACGATATGATATTTTATATACTATAAAGCATAGATAAAATAAATTTACATTAGCGCAAAAGACTGTAAAAAAAACAGTACATTTTCTGATCATAATCTTTATCTTTTATATGCAGAATTTAGTTATTAATTATCTATACCATGAAAATCAAATTGTTAAAAAAGCTGCTGATAGAATTGAAAGTAAATTGAATATAATTATAGATGATATATTTTAAAGAAGACCATTTACTATTATCATTTTATCAGGAAACTATAATGAAAAATAATTTTCTTTTAGAGATTACAGTTTTTCTATGGAAATTCAGAGTGATAAAAAATGAGGGTCATGTTTGGTTTAATTTGATAGAGACAAAGTATATGTTGTGATATAATAATGCTACTATGAATAAGCGAAACTACCAAATATTAAAATATTTAAAAGAAACAGAGGAATATGTAACTTCTGAAACATTAAGTGCTATGAATAATGTTAGTACAAAAACCATACTTAAAGATATAAAATCTTTGAATTGTGATATGAAAGCAACAGATAATTATATAGAAGTCACTCCATCTCGTGGTATTAAGCTGGTAATTAACGATATTGAAGAATTTATAAATTTATGTAATTCTTTTAATGATACTAACGATTTTTCAATTTATAGTGTGACAGAAAGAGAGGAATGGATTCAAAAATATCTGATTGAGAATAATGGTTGGGTCAAGGCAGAAGCTCTATGTGAAAAGCTTTTTATCTCTCAGTCGGTATTATCACAAAATATTAAATCCGTACGAAAGGCTTTTCAAAAATATGATTTAATATTATTACAAAAACCTCATTATGGAATGAGGGTAGAAGGCAGGGAGTTTAATAAAAGACTCTGCCTCGCACAGATTTATATTACACATATTGATCAAAGAGAAGGGTTTCCTGGAACACAATTTAACAATGATGAGCTCCAGCTGATTTTGAAGATTGAAGATATTGTAGATAGAATATTAACTAGATATCAAATATCAATGTCTGAAGTTTCAGTTCAAAATTTTATAATTGATATTTATATCTCTTTAAAAAGAATTAAAAAAGGAATATTTTTAAAATCAACTGATAAGATGGTTATCGATATAGCTCGCTGGACTGATAGTATAGTGGCTGTTGAATTGGCAAAATTAATTAATGATGAATTGACAATAGAAATGAAAGATCAAGAAATAGTATCACTTTCTATACATTTAGCAGCAAAAAGAATTATTTGTCATTTTGATGAAAGTATCCATCGCATTATCGAAGATTTTGATGTTAATAAGTTAGTCAATAATATGATTAATAATATTAACTGTAAATGGGGAATCGATTTAACTCAAGATGAAGAATTAAAATCACAATTAGTATTACATTTAATCCCCTTGGAGGTTCGTTCGCGGTATAATGTAGTGCTTCATAATCCGTTAATTGATAAAATTAAACAGCAAAATATCTTTGCCTATCAAATGGCAGTAACAGCTTGTGATCAATTCAGTGATTATCATGGCAACCGCCTTAGTGAAGATGAGATGGGTTATATTGCATTACATATGAATCTAGCTTTATTGCGTACGCAAATAAAAAACAAGAAAAATATTTTAGTTGTAAGTGGTCTAGGAAGAGGGACAGCTCATACATTGGCTTATCAAATTAAAGAGATGTATGGAAAATATATTAATGAGGTTAAGACAGCTGATTATATTGAGTTAAATAATTATGATTTTACAAATATTAATTTATTAATATCCAGTATTCCACTAAGACGTGATTTTTCTGTACCAAGTATTGAAGTCAATTATTTTTTTAGTGATAATGATAAAAAGAGAATTGAAACAATACTGTGTGATCAAGAAGTATTTAAGATAAGAGATTATATAGATAAGCGAATGGTATTAACATCAATCAATGCGGATACTAAGGAAGAAGCTATATCATTTATAATCAATAGCACTAATTATGATAAAAATATAATTCAAGAAATAATTGAAAATGATAAGGTAGCTAATCATGAATTAGATAATATGATTTCTATTTTATCTTTAAATGGAATAAGTGCAAATAATCAAACAGAAGTAATTATTGGTATTTTATCAAAGCCAATTCTATGGAATGAAAAGAGGGTTCAATTAATAATTGTTCCCTTGATAGGAGAACCGATAAATTCAAAAATATTAAATTTGTATCATGAATTAGCTTATATGATTAAAAATCCTTTATATGTTAAAAGGATCATCAGAAAGAAAACTTATGAAGAAATTATTGCGATTTTTGAAGAAATCGAAACGGTTTTAGAACGATAATAACTAGCTGTTTTTACTAAACTATCTAATAAGAAGATAGGGTAACTGCGGATTAAATCGGCAGTTATTTTTATTTTACAAAGATAAATTAGCACGATACAAATTTTATACTTAATGAGATTCCTTATAATTTATATGTAATATTTATTTTTTGATAACTTCCACAAATAAATAGAAATTAAAAGCATGGAGTTCCATAATAACTCATTTTATAATTATAGCTAAGGAATATAAGAAAATAGTTTACTGCAGGAATGAAAACTTATATTTTTTGGAAAAGGAGAGAGGAGATAAAATGAAGTTATCTGAAAAATTACAAAATGGTTTATTAGCATTCTCTGCTAAGATTGAAGCAAATAAATATCTTGGCTCAATCAAGGATGCCTTTACGATGTATGTACCTTTTATTATTATTGGTTCATTTGGAAGTATGTTAAATATTTTAGTTTCGGGGACTAGTGGTTTAGCACAATGGTTTCCATGGTTAATAAAGCTATCACCAGCTTTTACAGCAATGAATTTTGTTACTATTTCATGTATGGCATTACCTATTGCTTTTTTAATCGGTACTAAATTGGCACAAAGAGAAGGGTTGCCAACTTTAGAAAGTGGATTGATAGGGTTATTAGCATATTTAGCAGTATGTCCTAATGCCATTAGTACGGCTGTTGAGGGATTGAAAGATCCTATTATAATCAGTGGTTTGGGTTCAGGAGTTATTGGGGCCCAGGGCTTATTTGTTTCTATGCTCATATCAATCATGGCTATAGAATTATTAAAGGGATTATCAAAAATAGATGCCATTAAAATAAAGATGCCTGATTCAGTACCAACAGGAATAGCACGTTCATTCAATATTTTAATTCCAATTTTTATTATTATTGCATTGTTTGCTATTTGTGGATGTTTATTCGAATCGTTCACTGGTAATTACTTAAATGTATGGATTTATAACATTATTCAAATTCCATTACAAGCATTAGCAAATACAACGATTGGAATCGTGGTATTATCTCTTGTCAATCAACTATTTTGGTTTCTTGGAATTCATGGAGGAATGGTTATCGAAGGGATTAGAGGTCCATTATCAGCTGCTGGATTGGCAGATAATATTGCTGCGGTTTCAGCAGGACATGTTGCAACAAATATTTTAACAAGGGGATTTTGGACAAGTTTTGTTGTTGTAGGCGGTGGTGGAATCACACTGTCATTATTAATAGCTATATTATTATTTTCAAGACGTGAAGATCATAAAGCAATTGCTAAATTTTCAATTGTTCCAGGTATTTGTGGTATTAATGAACCGGTAGTTTTTGGCTTACCATTAGTATTAAATCCAATTTTTGCTATTCCATTTATTTGTAACTCTGCGATTGCTGCGTTAATTGCTATTTTTGCGACTAATATAGGCTTTTTGACATGTGGCATTGTGGATTGCCCTCCTGGGTTACCGATTTTTATTACAGGGTTTATAAGCTATGGATTACATGGAATTATTATCCAGGCAATCATTTTAGTTGTAACTTTCTTTGTCTGGGTTCCGTTTGTTTCAGTATCAAATAAACAGGCGGCAATTGAAGATGCAACAGAAAAATCTGAAAAAGATAAAAATATGAATGGAGAATGATTATGAAATTTCCTACAAATTTTTTATGGGGTGGCGCAACTGCTGCAAATCAATATGAGGGGGGATGGCAAGAAGGGGGAAGAGGTATTGCTGTTCACGATATGTTAACTGATGGAAATCAAGAAAATCCTAGAAGAATTTATTGTAAAGCTGATAATGGTAATATTACAAGTATTCAGGCTGGGGAATGTATTCCATTTGGATTTCACCCATTTATTAAGGAATCAGGATATTATCCAAGTCATAATGCTACAGATTTTTATCATTGTTATAAAGAAGATATTAAATTAATGGCAGAAATGGGGTTTAAAGTATATCGTTTATCTATTTCATGGACACGTATTTTTCCTCATGGTGATGACAAAGAACCGAATGAAGATGGTCTAAGATTTTATGATGCTGTTATTGATGAATTGAAAAAATATAACATCGAGCCTTTAGTGACAATTCTTCATTTTGATATGCCATTGAATTTGGCTGAAAAATATGGTGGATGGATAAATCGTAAATTAATAGAATTTTATTTGAATTTTGCTTCTACACTGTTTGAACGCTGGAAAACAAAAGTCAAATATTGGATTACAGTAAATGAGATTAATGTTTTAGGTGGATATTGGACATTAGGTCTTGCATCAAATAATAGGAAGACTAAAAGTAATTCTAATCAGGGGGAAACACCTGTTGAGGATGCTGGAATCAAGCTGCAGGCAATTCATCATTTATTAGTGGCAAGTGCTAAGGCAAATAAAATAGCTAGAAAAATAAATCCTAATTTTATGCTCGGGACAATGTGTGCTTTATCAGGAATATATCCTATGACTTGCAAACCAGAAGATGTATTTGGAGCATATGAATTTAGAAGAAAAGCGTTGATGTTTTCAGACATCACGATGAGAGGATATTATCCTAATTATGCTCAAAGTATTTTTGATGAATATAAGTTCACTTTAAAAAAAGAGCTGGGTGATGATGAGGTGCTAAAAGAAAATACATCTGACTATTTAGCTTTTTCGTATTATCGTACAACAGCATTTGATTGTGATGCAAGTAATACAACAACGACAGGAGGGCAGCAAGCATCACCCAATCCTTATTTACAAAAAACTGCGTGGGGATGGCCTATTGATCCCAAAGGTCTTAGGTTTGTTTTAAATGAATTATATGACCGTTATCAAAAACCACTATTCATTGTCGAAAATGGAATGGGTAATTATGATATTGTTGAAGAAGATGGAGCGATTCATGATGATTATCGTATTGAGTATTTGCGTAGTCATATTGTTGAATTCAAAAAGGCAGTAGAGATAGATCAAATTCCTTTACTCGGATACACGACCTGGGGGTGTATTGATATTGTATCGGCGGGTACAGGAGAAATGGCAAAAAGATATGGTTTTGTTTATGTGGATTTGGACGATAAAGGTAATGGTACTTTTAAAAGAAAGAAAAAAGATTCATTTTACTGGTATCAAAAAGTGATTGAATCAAATGGCGAAATTCTAGGCTAGATTATTTTATTTGTTTAAAATTATGTTATTTAAAGGGAATGGTTTCTAAAATCACTTCCTTTTTAGTGGGATAGTGAAACAATGTACCAGAATTATACTATTTAATGAAATATTGTACCAAAATTGTATAGACAGATTTAAAATGATAATAAATAATAGTATATTAAAGATATACTAGTGGGTTGTTACTTTAGGTAGGCAAGACCAAAAAAGTGTAATACTTTTTAGTCTTGTCTTTTTGATTAAAATACCTGTTCTAAAAGGAGGGAATAATAAAAGTAGACAATATACATTGAGTAAACAACACACAAATTAGAGAGGTGAGGAAGATGAAGAAACAGTTAAAAAAAATAATGACTATTGTCTTAACTGCTGGAATGGTAATTTCATTATTAGGAACACCATCTTTTGCAGTTGAACATGTAGGGACAAGCGATGCGGCTAAAGAAATGTATAAGAATACATATGCTAATTTAACGAATCGAATTACGAATCGGGGTTATGCACCGACTTCTTTGACAGGGGCTTATGAGGGAATGTTTATTCGTGATAGTTCGATTCAAGTAATGGCACAAAATGCTTATGGTGATTATCAAAAATCAAGGCAAGTATTAAATTTTTTGTTGAGCTATCAACAAGGACTAGGGGCAGATTATGCTCAGCATATCGTTCCTGATTATGAAGATGAAGAATTTGGGAACTCCTATCTATCCCAGGGAGAAACAGCACAGACACAAAATTTATATACCTCACAGACTTTTTCTGATCATGCGTTATTTGGGTTAAAAGGACCAAATAACGGTGGTGGAGTAGCATTTCAAACAGATAGTGATAAAGTAACATCAATTTCTATTTTCACTAATTCTACTGGAAATGATGTTTTAACTGGAAGTTTGCGAACAAATATTACAGATGCTTCAACAGAGTTGATAAGTAAAGAGATTACAGTTACTGCTAGTGGCTGGCAGACATTTACATTTGACCAGCCAATTACTGTAAAAAAAGGAGAAACTTATCATTTCTTTGTACAATCTAATAATGGTATTGCTATGTTCGGAAAGGCTGATGGGAAACCTGCGGATAATGCTATTATGGGTTATAATTATGATGTTCCGGTTTTAGGCGGCTTTGCAGAAAGCGCATATCCGGCATTTAAATTAAACGGAAATGATGATGAAAAAACAGATAATTCATTTATGTCAAATACAGATCATTCGATTGCTTTATTTTTAATTAATGCAACTACTAATAATTCTGCTTTTGCATTTGTGCCAAATAGTGATTCTATCTGTTCGTTTCGAGTTTATTTAACCGGAAGTGCTCCTGTTACTTTTAAGTTGACAACTGAACCTGGAAATGAGGCAAAAACAATAAAAACTATTTCACAAACAGTATCAAGTAATGGCTGGCAAACAGTTGATTTTGGAGAAAATATTCCTGTGACACCAGGACAAAAATATTATGTTCATATTACAACAACCAGCGGTCAAGTTATTGCTTGTGGTTCTTCAATGTTTGCGGGTTCTGTAGCATCTATGAACTGGGAAAATAATGTTTGGTCACAAACTGGTTATGTTATTGCAGCGGAAGTATTTTCAGAAGTTAATATTGCTCAATCACCATATGCTCAAAAAATTTCATTAAATGGTGATGCAATTCAAGCCGTTTCTTTTACTGCTGATGCTAACGTGGCAGGTGGTAATTTGATTGGTGAATTAAGAGAAAGTTTAAATAGTAAGGCTATTGCTTCAGGGGAGATAGCAATTGAAAAAGCTGGAGTACAAAATTATCAAATTGATTTTGGAAAAGAAGTTAAAGTCGCTGCCGATAAAGATTATTATTTTGTTTTATGGGCTGAAAATAATGATTATGTACAATGGAATTATAACCCTGCTCTTAAAGCAAGCGCCTATAGTTTAAATGGTGATAATTGGGATAGTCATGATTTTGATTTTGAGTTAGATATCCTACCATTATATTCGGGTGATTATCGAGTACCGCTTATGACAATTGGAGATAAAAATATTGGGATTCAGGAAATTCCATCTTTAGATCAATATGTAACGGCTGTAGATGTATTGTTAGGTAAAAATAATTTAGAAGAGGGAATTGCTATTGCAACTTTATATAAAGGATATGGTGCAGAAGCAATCAAAGTAGATGACGCTGCGATTGATATTTCTAAGCTATCTTCAAGTGGGCAAATGGTACATTTAGAATTTAGTTTATCGTTGGAACAAGTCGATAAAACGCAATCTTATTATTTAGAAATTAAAGCTCCACAAAATAGTGATAATACAATTACTTGGTATGGAAGTAAAAATGTGGATAATTTAGCAACATTATATAACGGGACTGCAGTAGCTGGAGAGGCAGGCTATGTTGCATATAAATCCAATCTTCATACTTTATCCAATCATGTTCAAATTGATGGGAATTATATGTTGATCCATGCATGGGCTCAATTTGTTAATGGATGTAAAAAGACGGTAGAAAATCAAGAGTTTATCAAAAAATCCTATCCAATTATTAAAAGATTTGCAAATTATTATATTGATCAAGGATACATAAGTGACGAATATAATTTAATGAGAAATGACAGTTTTGAGCATTCACGTGAGGGAAGATATTGGAAATCTTATGATTTAATTACAAATGTATTTGCATCACAAGCTTTGTATGAACTAAGTGCTTTAGCAAAAGAATTTGGCGATAGTGATTCAGCAATTAAATGGGCTGATACTTCCGCAACTTTAACAAAGGGAATCAATGAATATTTAACAACTGAAGTTGATGGAGTTAAAATTTATGCTGAATTATATGATATTGATAATAACATGAAGTTTATTAAAGGAATGTCATGGGTCAATTGGGCTCCAATGGCAGCTCAATGGTATGCAATGGATGAAAAAATCATGCAAAATACTTATGATATTTATGCAAAATACGATAGTCAAGATTATGATGATTATAAGATGTTAGATGTTGTCTATGATTTTGATACTCAACAAAGTGGAAATCATATTATTGGTAAAGGGTTAGCATGGGAAATTATGTTTAATCGCGTAAAAGACGATAATGAAAAGTTAGATTATTTAGCTAGTTTTATTTTAGATCATTCCACTCCTGGTGGTGTTTATCCCGAAACATATCAACCAAATGGAAATTTTTCAGATGTTGGAAACCAAGAGCATGCTTCTTGGCAGCATTATGCAATGAGCTGTGCTTATCCAGAATTAACAAAAACATATTCACTTCAAATATTAGAAGAATTAATCAATGAAATTCAGGTGTTAGATGCAAAGCTCTATACACTAGACTCTTATGCGAAACTCAGTCGAGCATTAGATGCAGCAATTAGTGGCTATAATGTTGAAAATATTACTAAAGAACAATGCGATGCATTGTACGAGGCACTTTTAGCAGCAAAAAATGAACTAACTTATTTAGATGCTGATTATCAGGCTGTTGATGCGGCTATTGTAGCTGCTGAAAAATTAAACAAGGATGATTATAAAGATTTTTCCAAAGTAGAAGCAGCAATAAATGCTGTAGTTCGTGGAAAAAATATTACACAGCAAGCTGAAGTTGATGCTATGGCAAAAGCAATTAATGATGCAATTGATACTCTTGAAAAGAAAGAGGGCAGTGTTACTCCAATTAACTCGATTAAGCCAGTTGACAAAAAGCCAGTAGTCCCAAATACGGGGGATGAGAATTTAATGAGTCTCTATATCTCTTTAATTGGGATCATGGCAGGTCTGTTTGTAATCATAAAGAAAAGAAAGAATATTTATTAAAAGAAGAATTCCTAGGAATTCTTCTTTTGCACCTGTTTAAAATTATATGTTACGATTTTATTTTTGCAGGTAAAAACTTAATAGTGATGAATCCGACAAAAACTAAAAACATGACAGCAATAAACAAAACAGAATAAATACTTTCATTAAAGAATAATTGACAAAGATAAACTAGAAATGAGGGAAGAAAGCCACCAATTCCAGCAGCTATTCCCATATATCCGCCCACAGCTGCATTACCCTTTTCTTTAGCGGTCTGCGCTGCAATCAAGAAGATGTATAAAATAATGGTGTTATAGGTAAAGCCGAAGATTCCCGAAGTAATATACATGCTGATGTAACTTTTCCCAAAAATGTAAATTGCTAAAGATAAAGCGCAAAGAAATAAGGAAATGGGGAGGAAATTATTCTTGAATTTATTATATATCTTATTAAATAATAGACCCGAACTGATTGAACAAATAGAATTAATGTTATTAGCATGGACTGTTATTACAGCTATGTCTGCAAATGATTTCGTAGCAAACAAAGTTGACAAATTAATACCAATCGATGACATCAGCATATTTAAGATTAGAAAGAAAATACTGATGGTGAGAAGTTTGATGTTTTTTTCTTTTTTGATAGTTGATTTGGATGGTGCTTTTAAAGGAATATCAGGAATATAAAAAGATAGAATAAGTGTTATTACTAAAGGTAAATAACCAAGAAACATAAAGTCAGTTGAAATCTTGCTTAAATAGCCAACTAATGTTTGGAAGAAGATTGCACCTAGACTGGAAATGATCGTTGTATAACCTAAATACTTGATTTGACGATTATCAGTGTAATATTCTAAAATGATGGATTTATTTAAAGAAATGGCAATTCCGATTCCAATACCAAAGAGCAGTCGTAAAAATAATCTTGAATAGAGCTCGTCAATAAAGAATGGACCAGTCCCACCAAATAAAAGAGCAGCGTTCATCGCAATCAATATAGTTCGATAAGAAACTTTTGTTCCAACAAACTTACTACAAAAATATGAGGTAGGGATAACAGCTATAGAGGGAATCGTGATGATTAAAGAGACAGTAGACATAGGATAAGCAGAATATTCTTGATATAACAAATTCATTCCTGGAATTATTGAGCCTCTAATCGATGAAACTAATGCCACAGATAATATTGATAACAAGATCAGTTTGTTTTTCATTATATGTTGATACCACCTTTTAATTAACATTAGCAAATATTAAATTATAAAGCAATAATTGTGTGAAAAAGTTGTAATATTAAGATAAAATTAAATATTTAAGGTTAATTTTGTTGTATTATAAAAATATAAAGATAATTTGGAGGAAAAAAAGATGAAGAATGATTGTTTTAGTTTTATTAAATTTTGTAATGAAAGAATCGCAAATAGTAATGATTATAATATTGCTAGAACGATTATTAATCACATTGAGGATATTAAAATATTATCATTAGAGAAGATTGCAGAAGAAGCTAATATTTCTCCTGCTTCAGTTAGTCGTTTCATCAATAAAGCTGGTTTTGAATCCTTTCAGGCTTTTAAATATGAATTTGAGTTGTTTACTAGGGATGTTAAAATGCGCCGAATTATTTCTCATACTCAAAGATTTATGCGGACGACGATTGAAAATATGAGTGAATCTTTATATGTTGATGGTCTTGCTAACTTAAGACAGACTAAATTAAATTTAGATATTGATAAGTTAAAAGAAATTGTTAAGTTACTCAAAACTTCAAAAAGTGTTACATTTATTGGTGATAGTCATGAACTGGCGGATTTTTATACGCTGCAGTTAGAGATGTTAGTCAACGATATTCCGGCATATTTGATTAATTTTTATGAGTTTGAAAAGATGTATCTAAACCAGTTAGATCATAATGATACTATTGTTTTTATTGGTGTATATAAGGAATGGTTTTCTGATGCTCAAAAAGAGATTTTAGATTATGCAAAGGAACGTAAAATAAAAATCATTGCCTTTGTTCAAGAAGAAGATTATTTAAAGGAGTATGCTGATTTATTATATGTTTATGGAATTCCTGACAGTTATAATGATGGTTATTATTCTTTGCCATATTTAAATCGATTGTTATGTGAAATGATTTATTTCAAATTATAAAACCTGCTTGGAACTAATCGATATCATTGTTCACAAGTTGATCAAGAAACTCATCATAACGCTTCATCACATCATATGTCTGCGGGTAAATATCAAATTATTGAAACGATTATGTCTTATACTTCACAATATTCTTTTGCTGAACTTAATAAGTTTAGTGTTCAAGAACTGTATAATATTTTAGCTATATTTAATCAAGAGGAGGTTCCTGAAGGGTGTCAGCCAGGGCATAATCAAGATAGTCATCATAGAAATCATAATCAGCCTAAATAAAAAATCATAAACTATAATACTGTTTATGATTTTTTACGAGTTGATTTATCATTGTTGAAAAAATTAGCATATTTATAATTATACCAGATTTTCGAGTAATTAAATTTTTTGCCGTTTGAAAGGAAAACGTTATCATCGATAATTAAACCAAAGGCACCAGGTTCTAGGTTTAAAAGCTCTTGATCTTCTTTTGATAGTGGTTTAGCAAAAATGTATTTTTCAGAAAAGCCGATCGTAAGTTTTAAATCATTAATAATAAAAGAAAAAATTGATGTTTTTGCAATGTCTTCATTAAGATAAGGAATGATGTCTTTGTTATAGTAAGTATATTCAACAGCAAAAGGGATATCATCAATATACATTAATCGTTTTATTGCATAAACTGGAGTACCAACTTTACATTCTAAATGTTCTGCTAGATCAGTATCACAGTCAATTAATTTAAAACTTAAAATATCACGTTCTAATTTTTCACCGGGATGTTCAGCTGAAAAACCGATTGTGTTATTTAATTTGATAGTTCCTTTATTTGGTTTTCGAATGTAAAAACCACTACCATGAATAGCAAATAACAATCCATCATTAACCAGCAAATTAATAGCATTGCTGATGGTGTTTTTACTAGCATCATATTCTTTCATCAGCTGCCCACCAGTAGGCAGTTTTTTTGTTTCTTCAAATTCACCATTTTCAATTCGTTTCTTTAAATCAATGGAAATTGTTTCGTACTTTCTCATAATATCTCCCATCCTTATTTATAAAAATATCATTTAATTATTATTTTGTAAAGTGTTTGGTAACAATTTTGCATATATAGGACAAAAAAGAAACCCCTTACATTTTGTATTGACACTGGTATTAAAACGTTGTATTCTAAAAGTAGATAACAATAAAATTGTTTGGTAACAATCGCAAAAGATGTAGAAAAGGAGTGTGAATATTGATAATAAATAAATGTGTTAGTAGTTTGGGGAAATAAAGGGGATAAACGAATGAAATAGTGTTTATTTTGGAAAGGAAACTTTATTATGAAAAAGAGAGGTAAGATTGTTTCGTTATTAGTTATAGTGGCGATGTTTTTTAGTTATATTGTACCAATCAAGGCTCAAGGAAATTGGCAACAGCATTTAGATCAAACTATCTTGAAAGTGGGTTATACAGAGGTTTATAAAGATAATAAACCGGTAGTACCAAATGCTAATCTGACAATTACGATAACTGGAACGGGATTGAGTGGTAAAGAATATAACACAGTACTGATTGATGAAGAAGCAAGAGAAGTAGAAGCAACAAAGCAAAATGGGGTAATCAATGGTGACACTACTCAATTAGTGCTGCAAGTACCAGGAACATTGTCAGGGGGTCAATATCAAGTAAGAACAACGATTGATAGTGAAAGTGTTACAAATGGTCTAATTTTATTAAATAATGTTAATTTAAGCAGTAAGATCAGTACCAACGTTACTGGATATTCAGGAGTAACAGGCGATTTAATTGATGGTATTCAGTGGGCAATGTATACGCCCGTTACAAATAAGCCAACTAGAGAAAATCCAGGAATTTTTACATTTGATTATGGAGAGGATTTAATAGATGTGTATTCTTTAGATCTATATTCAACATATGGAAATGACCAAGGCCCTAAAGTTGCAGAAATATTATATTGGGATGATAGTAGTCAAACTTGGGAAAATATTTTAAATAATGGCAGTCGTGAATTTGAATTTAGGTGGGATAAGAATATTGAATGTGAGCCATTTCGAATTCAATTTGATCAAGTTTATTCAACTAATAAAATCATGTTAAAAACATTAGATTCATATACTAGTTGGGAAAATACGAATGATATTGTTGAAGTACAGGTATGGGGTTATAAATCTGGAGAGTTACCATCTATTCAAATAAGTTCTTCACAAGGAAATTATGGTGTGAAAAATATTGTACCAATGGTAATAAAAAATAAGAATAAATCTACTACAATAAATTTAGAGTTAGTCGATTTTAAATCTCATCAATCACTAGCAAGACCAGTCAAATATCAAGTTGAGATGAAAAATGGTAAATTAAATTATGAATTTGTAATTCCTAAGACAGTACCAGTGGGTACATATAGTATTCATGTTACTTGTGAGGGATTAGATCTTTATAGTGATGAGTATCGTATTTCGTTAGATCAAGATATAAATATTGAAAACTGTTCTAAATATTTAGATATTTCTTTGGTTAATGATCAAGCCTATAAAATTACAAGTATAACTGATGGTGACATAAAAAGCGGTTGGAGTAATAATGGGAATACGTCTTTATTGTTTGAAGTTAAACCTGAAAATAATAAGTTTGCCAATATTGCATTAAAGAAAATGAGAATTTATACGAGTAATAAAAACATTGAAACTGTTACCTTAAAAGGTATTGCGAATACTAATTATTATCGTAATGTTAATGTCAATGAAAATGGGATGATCAATGATTTAGCTGGTGATTTTAAACCAGACTGGAAAAGTGATAAAAATGGGGATTATTTTGAAGTTGATCCCGGTTATTTATCTTTGGGAAATATATTTATTTTAGAATTACAAAGTAATGAAAATATTGTAATCAATGAAATTGAAACAGAAGGTGTATATTTAAAAGATAATCTTTTATCAAATGCCCGAGTTTATCATAATGGTGAAAATATTGATGCAGCTGGAATGGTTGATAATAATGTAAGTAGTTATTATAAAACTACATATTCTGATAGTGATGAGTATATCTTAGATTTTTCACCACGGACAATTACAACTAATGAACTTGTTTATACGGCACATTTTCCTAATTCACAAGGTATTGGTAATTTGACTGTGGAAATTTGGGATGGTAATAGTTGGAAAAATGTTGATACATTTGATTTTAAACATAAAACCGATAATCAAATTAGAGAATCACAGCAGCTTATTTTTAATGAACTTACAACTAGTAAAATTCGCTTGATCGTAAATAAAGCTAATCTAGTTTGGGATAATTCCTATTTATTTACAGATTTAAATGCAATTGGAACAATAAATAATAATGCTCAGTACTATGCTGAAAGTATTGATACCAATATAGTTGTAAATCAAGGTGAAAGCAAATTTCCAATTCCTCATTTAAAAGGCTATGAGGTATCGATCAATAGTTCTGATCATGAGGAAATCATTGATTTAAATGGTAATATTAATGCACCTTTGACAGATACAAAAGTTAAAATAACATTAAAGGTTAGTAGTGAAGATGGTCAGGATGTTGGTATCACAGATGAGTTTGAAGTTGTTGTACCAAGAAGAGTTTTGCCCGGCAATAAATTGATTTCAACTATTGTTGATAATGAAACGATTTATAATAATCCGTCAATGGGATGGGTTCAATATTATGAATTCCAAGATACCGATGTTGATAAATATTGGGCTGAAATGGATGAATTATATGCTCAAGGTTTAAAGACAAATATTTTATATATTCGTAATCCTTGGAGCTGGTATGAACCATCAGAAGGAAATTATGCATGGAATGATCCTGATAGCAGGTTGAGTAAATTAATTAGTGGAGCAAGAGCGCGAGGAATTCAATTAGCTTTTAGGGTATTGGTGGATTCAAGTGATGCTTTTCAGCAGGCAACACCAGAATATGTATTTAAAGCAGGAGCAAGCTGGTATAAAACTGATCGAACTGATGATACGGCACCAGAAATCGATGCTAAAGATCCATATATTAATGATCCTGTTTTCTTAGAAAAATTAGATAAGTTTATTAAAGCATTTGGTGCAGAGTTTAATAATGATTTAGATATTGCTTTTATTGATGGTATGGGCTTTGGTAACTGGGGTGAAGCACATCACGTTAAATTTAGTACTGAGTGGGATGATAATGTTTATGATGCGGTTGAAAAAGTGATTAAAATATATGATAAATATTTCCCGGATGTTTTATTGGGAGCTCAAGAAGGACAACCAGAAAATTATGGGACTCAAGAAAATGATGAGATCATTAATACTGACAAACCTTATACTGGAGCATTTGACAAAGAATATGATTTTGTTGTTCGCCGTGATACATTTGGCTGGATGACGGATGCAATTAGAAATCAAACATTAGAATGGTTTAATCAAGGAATACCAGTTTTTGCAGAAAATTGTTATCATTCATTTAAAGTACGAGAATACTGGTATAATAATGCTGGTTATCCGACTTTGGATGGTATTTTACGTCAGGTCGTAGCTGATGCTTTGGCATGTCGAGCAAATACTCTAGATGCTCGGGTTGTAATGGACTGTCAGAAATGGCTAGAGAATGATCAACAAAACGGTTCTGGTTTATTGAATAAATTTGGTTTGAATGGTGGCTATCGCCTCGCTTTGACTAGTTTAGAAGTTCCTGAGCTTTTCACGACTGGGGAAGAAATAACGATTAAACAAGCGTGGCGTAATTTAGGGCTAGGCATGTTGCCGAATAAAAATAAACATTGGGATAATAAATATCATGTTGCTTTCGCATTATTGGACCCAAAAACAAATCAGGTTATTTATCAATATAATGAAGATACTGATAAAGTAAACCCGGGTGATTGGCTTTTCGAAGATGGAAATAATCATTATGAGACTACATTTAAATTGCCAAATAGTATTAAATCAGGTGAATACAAACTAGCAACAGCAATTGTTAATGATAAAAATAATAATCTTCCGGAAATTGCTTTAGCCCTTAAAGATGCGGAAGTGACAGAGCAGGGCTGGTATGTTTTAGATAGTATTAATGTAAAAAATATAAATGATTCAGATACAACATTTGGTATTTTTATTGAAGATACTGTAAATGGTAAAGTTATAGCTGATAGGTCAACTGTTAACGCTGGTGAAAGCGTTACTTTAAAAGTTGTTCCTGACCAAGGCTATGAACTTGATCAATTACTAATCAATGAAAAGGCAGTTGAAATTAAGGATAACTCATATATGATTAAAAATGTTACGGCTGATATTCGTGTAAGGGCCTCATTTAAAAAAGCTGGTGAAGTAACCGTAAAACCTGATGAGTCTAAGGATAGTTCAGTAGTAGCAACGGGAGATGAGGTTCAATTATTTGGATATATAGGAATGTTTATCGGAGCATTAGTTTTATTAGCTGAGTTGAAAAGGAAATTTAAACATCAGAGCTAAAATATAAAAGCAGGTAATTTACCTGCTTTTTCCACATATAATTATATTTACTAAAATAATAATCTTTTATTAGTAAATTAATTGACATGGTTTACGTGATTAACTATAATTGTTAGTGCATAGGATTGTTACTATTTGATTAGGCAAGACCTGGTTGTTTAAAGCGTTTATAAGCGTGATGAACAATCAGGTCTTTTATATTTATTTGGGAACTTTAACTAATCAAAATAGCTATTCTATACGGGAAAAGGAGGAAGTTATGAAAGGAAGATGGAATCAAAAATTATGTGCTGTAGCAACTGTTTCAATGTTGTTATCATCAGCACCAGTTGGGGTATTAGCACAAGAAAATGCAAGAATTACTCAGTCAGACCCCGAAGAAGTATATGTTGATATCATTGGAGATGGGCAAAGAACCACGCTATTTAATGAAAATTGGAAGTTTCATCGTGGTGATATAAATGATGCTCAAAACAAAGATTACAATGATTCAACTTGGGAAACGGTGAATTTGCCACATGACTATAGTATTGATCAAGATTTCACAACAAGCGGAGAAGCAGAGAGTGGTTTTTTACCAGGTGGCGTTGGCTGGTATCGAAAAACTTTTGTAGTACCTAAAAAATATCAAGAAAAACAATTGATGATTGAGTTTGATGGCGCTTATATGAATGCTGAAGTTTATTTAAATGGGACAAAATTAGGTGAGCATCCATATGGATATACTGCTTTTGCATTTGATTTGACTGAGGGCTTAATCTGCGATGGTGAGACTGAAAATGTTTTAGTAGTAAAAACTAATAATAAAATTCCAAGTAGTCGCTGGTACTCTGGAAGTGGGATTTATCGAGATGTAAAGTTAACAGTTACAGATAAGGTTCATGTTGGCTATAATGGAACTAAAATCATTGCTAAAGATTTAGAAAATACTAAGGACAATAATGTTAAAGTTGATGTTACAGCAACAATCGATAATGATAGCGATACAAATAAAACGATCACAGTTAAAAATACTTTATTGGATGCTCAAGGAAATGCCGCGGGTAGTACCGTCACTAATGAAGTTGAATTAGCAGCTAAAAGTACAAAAGATGTAAAACAGGAAGTGTCTGTTATTGCTCCTAAATTGTGGTCCACTGAGGATACAAATTTATATACAATGAAAACTGAAATCGTGGCGGATAATAAAGTTTTAGATACTTATGAAACTGAGTATGGTTTCCGCTATTTTGATTTTGATAATAATACAGGTTTTTCATTAAATGGTGAAAAAATAAAATTAAAAGGTGTTTGTCTGCACCATGATCAGGGTGCACTAGGAGCAGTTGCTAATCGTGATGCAATTGAACGGCAGGTCAAAATATTAAAAGAAATGGGATGCAATGCGATTCGTGTTACCCATAATCCTGCGGCATCAGTTTTATTAGAAGTATGTAATGAAAATGGAATGTTAGTTATTAATGAAGCATTTGATGGCTGGACCGAATATAAAAATGGAAATGTTAATGACTACACTTCACATTTTAATGAAGTAATTAGTACCGATAATCAAATTGTTAATGGAAAAGCTGGAATGAAGTGGGGCGAATTTGATGTTAAAGCAATGGTTGATGGTGCTAAAAATGATCCAAGTGTAATTATGTGGTCATTAGGTAATGAAATTGATGAAGGAGTATCAGGAAATACCTCACATTATTTAAATTTAGTTGATGATTTAATTAAATGGGTTCAAGAGGTTGATACAACTCGTCCAGTCACAAATGGTGATAATCGCAAAAATACTAATCCAAATGCGATGCTCAGCCAAATTAATCAAAAAATATATGAAGCTGGTGGCGTGGTTGGAATGAACTATGCAAATGGTGATCAAACTATAGCTATGCACAATACTTATAGCGATTGGCCACTATACGGTTCTGAAACGGCAAGTGCTGTCCATAGTCGTGGAGTTTATAATACTACGGGTAAAGATGATAATACTTTACAAATGTCAGAATATGATAATGATGAGGCAAAAGTTGGCTGGGGACATTCAGCAAGTGATGCCTGGCAATTTGTTATTAAGAATGATTTCAATGCTGGAGAGTTTGTGTGGACTGGTTTTGATTATATTGGTGAACCAACGCCATGGAATGGAACTGGAGCAGGAAGTGCAAGTGGTCAGGGAGCTAAACCTAAATCATCATATTTTGGAATTGTTGATACTGCAGGATTTGTAAAAGATACTTATTATTTATATAAAAGTATGTGGGACGAAGATACAACTACTTTGCATTTAATGTCAACATGGAACAATGATGAAATAGTCAAAAATAATAATGGTAAGGTCAAGGTCGATGTATTTACTAATGCTGCAAAAGTGGAGTTATATTTAAATGGGAATAAAGTGGGGGAGGATACAGCAACAACGCATACTACTGCTTTAGGATATAAGTATCAAACATTTTCAAATGGAGAATTTTACCCAAGCTTTAATGTAACCTGGGCTTCAGGAACGTTGAGTGCTAAAGCATATGACAAAAAAGGTAATTTAATTACAGAAACTGAAGGAAGAAGCAGTGTAACGACTAATACCAAAGCTGCAAAATTAGCGATAAGTGCTGATAAAAAGGAAATTTTAGCTGATGGCAGTAGTTTATCTTATCTTACTGTCGATGTTAAAGATATGAATGGAAATATTGTCGCTGGAGCTGATAATCGTATTAATTTCAAGATTGAAGGAAATGGTAAAATTGTTGGGGTTGATAATGGTAATGCAGCTGATACTGATAGTTATAAGGGAACTTCACGAAAAGCCTTTTCAGGAAAGGCATTAGTGATTGTTCAATCTACTAAAGATGAGGGATCATTTACATTTAGTGCCAGCAGTGATGGTTTAAGTGGTTCAAATATTTCTGTCAAGACGGTTAAAAATGCTGTTGAGGGTGATGCTTATCTGCAAAGTTACACAATTGCTAAAAATTTATATGTTAATGTTGGTGAAGAACCTGATCTGCCTGCAAAAGTTGTAGGAACATACAATAATGGGGAGACAAGAGACTTAACGATTAAATGGAATGAATATGATAAAGAATCATTAAATAAAATTGGTGAGTTCACAATAACAGGAAAACTTCAGGATAGTGAAGCTGTAGTAACTGTAACGGTTCATGTAATTGGTAATGTCGTAGCCATGGAAAACTATTCAACAGTAACTAGTGCAGGAATTACACCGGTATTACCACAAACGGTTCGAGGACTTTATGAAAATGGAAATTATAGTGAGGCTTTTCCGGTTAAATGGAATATTCCTGCTGATGCTTTTAAAAATGAAGGAATGGTAACAGTAAAAGGTACAGTCAATGTTCTAAATGAAGTAAAAGATGTTACAGCAACTGTTCGAGTAGCACCAAAATTAGCTGATTCACAGAATATTGCTTCAAAGAATTATCAAGATACACCATTATTTACAAATGGGAAAATGGTCAATGGTGTTCCAAGTGAACCAACAGCAACGCCAATCAATGATTCATTGAGTGAATTAAATGATGGGATTACTAATGAAAGTGGACGCGAAAGCGCACGGTGGACAAATTGGAGTTTAAGAAATGAAAATCCTCCGGTGGATACTTATGTACAATTAGAATGGCAAAAAGAATACTTGATGCAAAATATTAAACTGTGGCATTTTACGGATAATCAATTCAGTGTTTTACCAGGTGATAACAATGTCCGGTTTGAATATTATGATGTTCCAACAAATTCATGGCAAGAAATTGAGTCTTCGCACATTACACAAGTACCATATACATCTGGTGATACTCCATATGGATTTATTCACCCGATTACAACTAATAAATTACGCATATGGATGAAGTCACCGCAAGTTAATAAATGTATTGGTTTAACAGAAATAGAAGTATATGATTATATTTTACCAGTAACTGCAAATTCATCTGCAAATCTAGATGATTTAAAATTAGATGGGGTTAATATTAAAGAATTTAATGGTTATCGAGGGTATGATAAGCTTACTAAAACATATACTGTTGATTTGAAAACAGCTGATACCCCATCAGTTATAGCTCAAGGTAATAATAATGAAGCAATTACTGTTTTACCAGTATATAATAATGAAGTAAAGATCATTGTTAGAGCGGAAGATGGTAAAACGATAGAAAATTATACTATTAAATATATTATCTCGGTAAACAAAGAGTTTCTTGAAAACTATATTGAAAGCGATGAAATAAAGAAAGTTTTTGAAACAAGTGAAGAATATACAGTCCAATCGTATCAAGAATTTAAGGAAGCATATGATCAAGCAATAGTGATTTTGAAAGATGATCAGGCAACACAAAAACAAGTTGATGATAGTTATGAAAAATTACAAACTATGTATCAAGCTTTAGTTAAAAAGACTGAAGAAAAAGTTGATAAGAGTCAGTTAGAAGCACTTTTAGCTATTACTGATAAGATTACTGAAGATATTTTAAGTAATCTTGATGCTGATTTAGTTAAAGAGTTTAAGACCGCTTTACAAGCAGCACAAGATATTTATACTGGAAATGATGTAACTCAAGCTCAGGTAAATGCTGCTATTACACGGTTAAATGTGGCAATTGAAAATTTAAATATTCGTGATTTCAATAAGATTAAATTACAGGAGCTAGTTGAGCGGACTGAAAAATTATCTGCTAAAGATTATACAAGGGCTTCTTGGGAACGATTAGAAAAAGCTTTATCAGCAGCCAAAATTGTCTTAGCAGATGAAAAGGCGACACTGGCAGCTGTTGATGAAGCCAAAACGGTTTTACAAAATGCACTAGAACAATTAGAGAAAGTTGCGATTAGCGAAGAGTCTTCTCAAGGAGTAAAAACTGGTGATGCGGCTAATTTTGCTGGTATATTTGCATTAATGGTTTCAACTGCGAGTCTGGTTTTATGGATGAAAAGAAGAAAAGAAAATAATTAATAATAATAGAAGGATGTTTTAATATGACATCCTTTTTTGGAAATTTGACATTTTTATGATTATCGTATTCGTTGTATATTCTTACTAAGATTGTATAATATAAGTATAGAAAAAGGAGGCGTTTAAAAATGAGTATACCAATAATTATTGTACTTATAGTAGTGGCGTTAATTGTGATTTACTGCATAGTTGCATATAACACATTAACTAAATTAAAGAACCGGGTTAAAACTAACTGGGCACAAATTGATGTGGTATTAAAAAGGCGGGCTGATTTGATCCCGAACCTTGTTGAAACAGTCAAGGGGTATGCTAGTCACGAAAAGGAAACGTTAGAAAATGCAATAAAAGCAAGAAATACTTATGTGACTGCCAATAGTCCTCAAGATCAGCTTGCAGCTTCTGGTGAATTAAATCAGGCTTTAAGCCGATTAATGATGTTAGGTGAAGCTTATCCGGATTTAAAAGCTAATACTAATTTTATGGAATTACAAAAAGAATTGACAGCTACAGAAGATAAAATTACGTATGCACGACAATTTTATAATGATTCAGTAAATAAATATACCAATCAAACAGAAGTTTTCCCTTCAGTGCTTATTGCAAAAATATTTGGTTTTGGAACTTTTGATTATTTTGAGGTTCAAGAAACAGATAAAGAAGTACCAAAGGTTAAATTTTAAAATGAAACTTAAAAAATTATTTTTAGCACTCTCAATCTTTCTGGTTTCTTTGATGCCGTTACCTGTTTTGGCATCAGGGAATGACCTTCAAGCGGTTAATATGAACATTTATATTAATCAAGATGGTTCAGCAAAAGTTGAGGAAACTTGGAAGATGGATGCGATTGAAGGAACAGAAAACTACAAGGCATTTAATAATCTTTATGGGGCTACGATCAGTGATTTTTCTGTTGTCGATGAAAAAGGAACAAAATATCAATATGTTGATAATTGGGATATTGATGCTAGTCGTCAAGAGAAGAAAAATAAATGTGGGATCATTGAAAAGAGTGATGGTTATGAGTTATGTTATGGGATAGGTGATTATGGTCAACACACATATACGATGACTTATACGATTACTCCATTTGTTAATCAATATAGTGATGCTCAGGGGTTTAATTGGCAATTACTTAATCAGGAAATGAATCCTAAACCAGCTGAATTTGAAGCAACGATTAGTTCTGATTACAAGTTTTATGATCAAGATAGTGATATTTGGGGCTTTGGCTATGAAGGACAAGTTATTTTTGATGATCATGGAGCGATAATTATATCGAATCGTGATTTAAACAATAATCGTCGAGGCGATATTAATTATGTCAATATTTTAGTTAGAGTACCCGATGGAACTTTTAGCAATGTAATAACCAAAAATGAATCATTTGAAGCTGTTTTAGAAGATGCACGTGATGGCTCAAGTTATCAAGAAGATTCTAGTGATGGTTCAATATTTATGTTTATTGGTATTAGTGTTGCGGTACTTGCTGGGATAATTGCAGTAATTGTTGGAATTGTATCTAAAGCAAACAAAAATAAACAATTATATTTTAGTGACGGTAACAATGAAATTCCGACAATGGAACATGTTAATCCGTTCCGTGATATTCCTTGTCATAAAGATATCTACTATTTTTATTACGTTGCAACAAAAGCAGGGATTATCCAGCAAGATGATCGTTCAGGTATCTTGTGTGCTATGTTGTTAAAATGGATCAGAGATGGCTATGTGAATTTTACCATGGAACCGGGCACTGGCTGGTTTAAAAAAGATAAATATGAAATTGATTTCAGTGGTGAGATTCCAACAGAAAATATTTTAGAAGAAAAGATGTTAGGTTATTTTCGGGAAGCAAGTGGTGATAATCAAATCTTAGAGAATAAAGAATTTGAACGTTGGTGTAAACGGAATTATGAAGAAATCGAAGATTGGTTTAATGATTTGATTGAATTTGAAGAAAAAGAATTAAAAGAAAAGGGCTTAATGAAAAAGCAAACAACTTATAAAAAGTTCTTAGGAATAGATATTGCAAATGAAAAAGTAGTTTATGAACCATCATTTAGAGATGATATCATTTATACTAAGGGATTAAAACGCTTTTTATTAGACTTTAGTAGTATTGAAGAAAAAGAAGTAATTGAAGTAAAACTCTGGGAAGAATATTTAATGTTTGCTTCAATTCTTGGTATTGCTGACGAGGTAGAAAAACAAATTGGTAAACTCTGCCCAGAATTTAATCAATATTCAAATATTGATTACACTTATACGATGTTAGCAACGAGAACATTTATGTACGGTGGTGTTCGTAGTGCAGCTAATGCATATAGTGCAGCTCATAGTTCATCGTATAGCGGTGGCGGTGGTTTTAGTTCCTTTGGCGGAGGCGGAGGTGGTTTCTCCGGAGGCGGCGGAGGCGGAAGCCGATAAAATAAAGAAAACCTGGAAGAATGAAATGAATCTCCTAAGTTGTTGCTTCAACTTAGGAGGTTCGCTTCAAAACTCCAGGTTATTTTATTGTTGTGCTTCTAATTCAGCGATTTTATCAGCAAATTGAGGTAAGTGTTTTTTATGAGCAATCAACATTTCATCTAATAATGTTTTAGCAATTTGACCACTTGGAACTAATGGATTAATTGTAAATGCATGTAATGCTTTACCATAATCACCAGTAACGGCAGCTTCAATTGTAGTTTCTTCCATTGCTTTCATAATTTGAACCATTCCCCGAGCTGCAGGTTTTAATGTTCCCCAAGAAATTGGCATTGGTCCTGCTGCTGTAATGATAGCAGATACTTCAGCTACACTATCATATGGAAGATCAGTTAATGCCCCTTTGTTTTGTGTTGATACGACCATAGTTGTACGTTTATCATTATAGATTGAGTTGATTAATTCACAAGCAGCATCACTATAATAAGTACCACCACGTTTTGTCAATTGTTCTGGTTTATAATCTAAATTAGGATCTTTATATAATTCAAATAATTCAGCTTCTGTTCTTTTTACAACTTCAGCACGAGTACCATTTTCTTTGAAGTCGGCAATTTCATCTTCAAGCATATCATCAGTGATATAGTAGTAACGGTGATACATACATGGCAGATATCCTAAATCTTGGATTTGTTCTGCAACAAATGAAATATTTTTAATATTTGCTACTCCGGCATCAGCGGCACGTTTAGCGGCTTTTTCCTCTTCTTCCTTTGCACGTGTAGCATTAGCCCCAAATTTTCTTAAACCATCGTTTTCAACATATAGTTTTTGAATTGCTTTATCAGTTAATTCAGTTCCATCAACATCCCATACTCGATGCCAGTGAAAATGGTTTAATCCAGCGAATTTAAAGAATAATTCTTCTTCGTTTTTATCTAAAGCTTTCCCAACCATTTTACGGCAAGAGATAGGTACATTACATAAACCAACAACTTTATCCCATTTACCATATTTGATAACAGCTTCAGTAACCATTCCACTAGGATTAGTAAAGTTTACTAGCCAGGCATTTGGACATAGTCTTTTCATATCTTCAACGATTTCTAAGATAACAGGAACAGTTCTAAATGCTTTAAACATTCCTCCGGCACCATTTGTTTCTTGCCCAATAATCCCATGACTTAAGGGAATTCTTTCGTCTTTAATTCTTGCATCCAATAAGCCAACTCTAAATTGAGTAGTAACGAAATCAGCGTCTTTTAAAGCTTCTTCACGATCTAATGTTAAATGAATCGTCATAGGAACACCCGCAGCTTTTACCATTCTTTGTGCCATTGCTCCAACGATTTCTAACTTTTCTTTACCTTCTTCAATATCAACTAACCACAGTTCTTTGATAGGTAGTTCATCATATCTTTTAATAAATCCTTCAACTAATTCTGGAGTATATGAACTCCCGCCACCGATGGTAGCAATTTTTACAGGTCTTTTTGCCATTTGTAAATCTCCTTTGTTTTTTGTTACAAGGCTATTATAACGGCAAAAGAAAAGAAAGTGGTCTTTTTTCAGGTGATGAAAACCGCTTTCATTTTATGAAAATAATATAATAAGTTATCGTGCTTATGGTAATAATTAATATATTATTTTAATAACAGGTTGTATGGATTGATAGTTCCGGGAATTACTTGTAAATAATCATTTTTTAATAATTCATTGATTACATTGCATAATATATTAATATCGGTTTCTTCACCAGTACATTCAAGATAGAGACTTTGACTGCCACAAGCATCACGTAATTTGAGAATGTAGTCAAATTGGCGTTCTTTTAATAAATTATTGATGTCTTGGACTTGGAAAATTGAAATTGTTTTCATGTTTTTAACTCCTTTTGTTAAAATAATGTTATAATTTCATTATATAAAAGTCAAGGAGGATATATAATGGCTGCAACTGAAAAAGAAAAAGCAACCAAGCTGGCTCATGAGTTAGTCGCATACATAGAGAGTGAACAAAGTGATTTGAAGGCTAGTGATAATGAATTTGATGCTTTATGGCAAAGCATTTATGATGTTTGTATGCTAGTTCACTTTAACATTTTAGATGAACTCTTGAGTGAAGAGGAATATTTAGAAGGAGTTACTTGGCTAAAAGACTATCAACATCTCACTAAAGATTACCAAGATAAAGAATTGGAATTATGAAAGGATAAAGAATAATGAAAAATTATTTAATTGTTACCGATACAACAAGTGCGATGAACGGGGTTCAAGCGAAAGAATCTGGAATTGAGTTAGTCTCACTAAGTGTACTGATTGACGGGATCGAGTACAAAGACCAAATTGATATTTCAACGGAAGAATTATATAAAAAACTGGAAGCTGGATGTATCCCTACGACATCACAGCCAAATACTGGATATTTACATGAATTAATGGCGAATTGGAAAGCTAAAAATTATGAAGCTATTATCATTATCACCTGCAGTAGTGATTTAAGTGGAACTTGGAGTGGATTTAATCTTGTGAAAAATCAGTTAGAAATGAATAATATGTATATTTATGATAGCCGCCAAGTTGGTGCACCTGTCATGGATATGGCATTAGCGGCTAAACAGATGGCTGATAATGATCATGATGTAAATGAAATTTTTGAAATGTTAGAAATGAAAACTAAAAATAGTTTTTCTTTTTTAGCCCCATTTGATTTTAAGCAATTGGCGCGCTCGGGACGGTTATCGCCGGTAGCTGCTAAAATGGCATCAATCTTGAAAGTAAAAGCTTTACTTTATTTGAAGGAAGATGGTAGTTGTGTCGATAAATATGCGATGAGTAGGACAGAATCAAAAATTGTTAAAACTGTAATTGACAAATTTAAAAATGCTGGTGTTAATGCTAAGGATTATACATTATACATCTCTCATGCTGATAATGAAGAATCAGCGCTGAAAGCAAAACGATTATTACAAGATATTTTTGATAATATTGAGGTTATCGTAAACAAGTTACCAGCTGTATTGACTTGTCATGGCGGGATGAAATGTATATCTGTGCATTATATACATAAGATGTAATAGGTGAGAAAATGAAAGTTGTTGATATGCATTGTGATACCATCTTGCGGCTTTATGATGAAGGTGGCTGTTTATCAAAAAATGATTTTAATATTGATTTAAAGAAAATGGTTAAAGGTGATTATTTGTTGCAAAACTTTGCGATGTTTGTAAACTTAAGTGATCATCTTGATCCACTAACAAAGGCACAGCGATTAATTGATCTATATTATACAGAACTAGAAAAAAGTCCTGAGCTGATTAAACCAGTATATAGTTATGAAGATATTCTTAATAATCAAAAAAATGGTCTAATGTCAGCGATGCTTACATTGGAAGAAGGGGCAGTCGTAAATAATGATCTTGCAATCTTACGTAATTATTATCGTCTAGGCGTTAGGATGATTACTTTAACTTGGAATCATCCTAACGGAATAGGTTATCCTAATTTGATTAGTACTAAGGAATTTAAAGATTTATATCATTTAAATACAGAAGATGGATTAACTGATTTTGGGATTGCTTATGTCAAGGAAATGGAGCGGTTGGGAATCATTATTGATGTTTCACATTTGAGTGATGCGGGATTTTATGATGTATTAAAATATACGACAAAACCGTTTGTTGCATCACATAGTAATGCTCGTAGCGTTTGCGGAGTTGCTCGAAATATGTCTGATGATATGATCAAACAGTTAGCGAAACGTAATGGCGTCATGGGAATTAATTTTTGCGGAGATTTCTTAAAACCATCGAGTCATGGCGGGATGCGTTCATGTATTGAAGATATGGTTAAACATATTTTATATATTAAGGAACTGGTGGGGATAGATTATGTTGGCTTAGGTAGTGATTTTGATGGTATTGATCAAAACCTTGAATTAGCTGATGCTTCGATGATGCCCCAATTAGCTGCTGCACTGCAGGAAGCTGGCTTTAGTGAAAATGAAATTGAGAAAGTTTTTTATAAGAACGTTTTACGTGTTTATAGTCAAATTTTATAGAAACAGAAAAACGACAAGTGGGGAAATCACTTGTCGCTTTTATTATTAGTTATCAGGGAAAGGATACTAATAATACATGATATCAGGGAAGGATATCTTTATATATTGTTTGTAGTCATTATATTGAAGGGAAAATCGAATATTTCTTTTGACTACATTGTTAGTATATAACTAAACAATGGTGAAAATGTATATAGAATATCTTAAAATATGTGATAATTATTCGTTCGGATAGATATCGAGCTATTTTAAAATGGCGAAATATAGTGTATAATACACATAAGTGGAGGAATGAGGATGAAAAGCTTATTTTATCGTTTAATTATCTTTTTAGATACAGCTAGTGAAGCTGATACAAATTATAATATTGCCTGGTATATGGCTCATAATTTTTCGAAAGTGGCCAAAATGGGAATTAGTCAGCTTGCTAAAGAATGTTATGTATCCCCGGCAACGATTTCACGTTTTTGTCGTGCTTTAGGATATGAAAATTATGCTCATTTAAAACAAGAATGTTCTTCATTTGCTTCAGATAGCAAAAAGTTTAATAATTTAATTAATGTTCCTTTGGACATGATGAAAGATAAACCTCAAGAATGTACTAAATATTATAGTGATCAAGTATGTGATGCTATTTCAAAATTGTCACAGCGGTTAGACTGGAATGTGATTGATAAAGTTCTACAGGCTATTCATGATAGTGATTCAGTAGCTTTTTTTGGAACTCAGTTTTCTCATTCTGCAGCGTTGCATTTTCAAACTGATTTACTAATGCTGGAAAAGTTTACAATGGCATATATGGAAACAGAACGTCAGATTGATTGTGCGCGTTTGATGGATGAAAATAGTGTTGCAATTATTGTGACAGTAAATGGATTTTATGCACGGAGTAATTCGAAAGTTTTACAGTATTTAAAGAAATCAAAATGTAAGGTTGTTTTAATGACAAATAATCCAGGGATAGATATTGGAATAAACGTTAATTATACGATTGTATTAGGTGATAGCGAACAGCGAAAGATTGGTAAACATACGTTATTAACAGCAGTTGAATTGATGTCACTGCGATATTATTCTTTATATTATCCAGGAATTCAGGAAAAAATTATCTAAAAAGGTTTTAACCTTTTTTTATGGAAGGAAAAAGTTATGCGTGAGATTAAATGTGAAGATATTACAAAAACAGTAAAACAACTATGTATGGAAGCAGCTTGTAATTTACCCAGTGATGTGTTTAAGGCACTTAAAGATAAGACAGATACAGAACCATATCCCTTAGCTAAAAAGACTTTGGAAGTATTGATTGATAATGCTGATTTAGCTAAAGATAATATGATGCCGATTTGTCAAGATACTGGTATGGCTTTTGTGTATATTACAATTGGACAAGAAGTTCATGTGGATGGTGATTTAAAAGCTGCTATTAATGAAGGAGTGCGTCAAGGGTACGAGGAAGGTTATCTTCGTAAATCAGTAGTTGATGATCCATTATTTGAACGGATCAATACTAAAGATAATACCCCAGCAATTATTTATTTTGATCTTGTTTGTGGTGATGAATTTAAAATTGTTGTAGCTCCAAAAGGATTTGGGTCTGAAAACATGTCACAAATTAAAATGTTAAAACCAAGTGATGGATTGCAGGGAGTTAAAGATTTTGTAATGAAAGTGGTTAATGACGCTGGACCTAATGCTTGCCCGCCGATGGTGATTGGTGTAGGGATCGGAGGGTCATTTGACAAAGTTACGATGTTGTCAAAACAAGCAATGATGCGTGAAATTGGAACCCATCACGAAGATAGCCGATATGCTGCTTTAGAAACTGAATTATTAGAGATGATCAATGCTACAGGAATTGGACCAGCTGGTTATGGTGGAAAAACTACGGCTCTATCATTGAATATTGAGACTCATCCTACTCATATTGCTGGAATGCCTGTTGCAGTAAGTATTTGCTGCCATGTAGCGCGTCATAAGGAGGCTTCATTATGATTAAATTGACAACACCGCTTACCGTTGAAAAAATAAAACAATTACATGCTGGTGATGAAGTGTTACTAAGCGGAACTATCTATACGGGTCGTGATGCGGCTCATAAACGTTTGATGGCTTTGATTGAAGAAGGAAAGGAATTACCTTTTCATTTAGAGGATCAAGTAATTTTTTATGTGGGACCAACGCCAAGTAAACCTGGTAAAGTATTTGGGAGTGGAGGACCTACAACGTCTGGGAGAATGGATGCTTTTGCACCAACAATGATCAAGTTAGGATTACGTTCGATGATTGGTAAGGGATATCGTCAGCAGGCAGTTAAAGATGCAATCATTAAATATCATGGAGTGTATTTTGGTGCTATCGGTGGAGCCGGAGCGATGATGTCTAATTGCATTAAAGAATGTACAGTAATTGCTTTTGATGATCTTGGACCTGAAGCGATTCGACGTTTAGAAGTTGAGGATATGCCATTAGTAGTAGTGATTGATAGTAATGGTAACGATCAATATGAATTAGGGCGTAACGATTATTTAAGTACATGTAAATAAAGAGAAAGTATTAAAGAGGTAATATAATAATGTTTAAAAAGAAAAGAGATTATGGATATTACAGCAGTTATGGAACAAGTAGTCGAAGTCGCCTTAAGGTTGGACGCGTTGCTCTTGTTGGGGCTGTTGGGGTTGTCTTAGTTATTGGAATTGTTGTTGTGTTAAATTTGACACGGATTAAATTATTAATCAAGGGCTATTCATTTTCACAAGCAAGTGAAATTTTGTCATTAACAAAAGAACAAGAAAATGAAATTTTATCCCATGATAAACTTGATCATATTACTAATTGGATAGCAAATTCTAAAAAAGTTTCTTTATATGATGAATACGAAAAATATCTAGGCATGAATAAAAAGATGGAATATGCTGATGTTGTTACATATATTAATGGATTATTTAAAGAAGAAGTACCTAAACTAAAAAGTATGGGGTATAGTGAGAAAGTTATTTGGAATTTGATTAGTGATAAAGTATCAAAAGAAGATTTACAATATTTGATCGATCATAATTATACTGCCAAGGATTTAGAGCCTTATCGCAAAGTAAAAGGTTATCAAATTCAAAATCTTGAAGCGTATATCAACGCTTATAATAATTACAAAGACTATAATTATGCAGTATGTATTACTAACTATCCATTTTTGATTTCATCTAATGGTGAGCCTAAAGAAAGCTATACAATTACTAATCCTGATGATTTATTAGTTTTAGTAAAAAAAGGTTTCTATTTACCAGAAAGCTATGAACCTAAATTAGTAGATCCGGAAATTCCAGTAGCTCCAGATTGTCAAAATCCGAAAATGACTAAAGAAACATCAGATGCTTTAACTAAAATGTATGAAGCAGCTAAAAAAGAAGGGTTAGAATTAGTTGTTAATAGTGCGTATCGTTCATATCAGACACAAGTTGATACAATGGCTGATTTTGAAAGACGTTTTGGCGGGCAGTATGCAAATGAATATGTCGCTCAGCCTGGAGCAAGTGAACATCAAACTGGTTTAGGAATTGATTTAACTAGTCAAAGTGTTGTAGAAGGTAAAAAAATCACTTTTGGTGATACTGATGAATATAAATGGGTAATTAAAAATTGTGCTAAATACGGCTTTATTATCCGTTTTGAAAATGGTACTGACGGAATAACGGGAATTGCTCATGAGCCTTGGCATTTACGTTATGTTGGTAAAGATGTAGCAAAAAAAATCGTTGAAAAGGAATGGACTTTTGAAGAATATTGTTTATATAACAATGTAATGCCAAAAGTTACGAAAAAATAATCTAGGGGTTACCTCTAGATTATTTTAATGAGGTAAAGAAATGAAAACATTAATTACTACTTTAAATTCAAAATATATACATAAGTCTTTATCGTTAAGATTGCTTTATGTAGCTACTAAAGAATATCATGAGGTGGATTTTAAAGAATATACGATCAAAGAGGATCTTGATACAATTGCAAATGATATTATTGAACAAAAAGTACAGGTTGTGGCTTTTAGTGTCTATATTTGGAATGTTGATTTAATAAAAATATTGATAGATAAATTAAAAAAAATGGACCCACAATTAGTTATTGTAATTGGAGGACCGGAAGTAAGTTATGAAATTGATTATTTTCTAGATAACTTTAAAATTGACTATTTAATTAGTGGTGAAGGTGAGGTGGCTTTTAAAGAACTGTTAGATTGTTTAGAAACACAGCAGCCGATTAATATTCAAGGAATTAGCAGAAAAGATAAGCGAGATTATCAACAAACTAAGCCGGTTGATCTACAATATCTTGAAACACTTGAATCACCTTATTTATTAAAACGTGATCTTGCTGATATGGATAAGCGGATTCTTTATTTTGAAACAAGTCGCGGCTGTCCATATCAATGCCAGTACTGTTTATCTTCATTAGAAAAAGGATTACGCTTCTTTAGTTTAGATTATTTAAAAGCGCAATTATCATTATTGCTTGATAGTGGAGTTAAGACAATTAAGCTGCTAGATCGGAGCTTTAATGCTAAAACAGCTCATGCTTTGGCGATTTTAGAATTTATTTTTAAGCATTATCGACCAGGAATTCAATTTCAATTCGAAATTAATGGTGATGTACTAGATCAGCGAATTATTGATTATATTAATGATTATGCTCCAAGAGGATTATTACGATTTGAAATAGGAATTCAGTCAACATATGAGCCGACAAATGAAATCGTTAAAAGATATCAAAATTTTGAACGGTTAAGTGAAGTAATTAAACAGTTACAGCAAAATCATAAAATTGATTTTCATTTAGATTTGATTGCAGGTTTGCCTTTAGAAAACCTAGAGAGATTTGCCCGATCATTTGATGATGTTTTTGCTTTTTATCCAAAGGAACTGCAATTAGGTTTTTTAAAGTTATTGAGAGGAACAAGTCTTCGAAAAGAGGCAGAAAAATATGGGTATGTATATGATGAAAATCCACCCTATGAATTGCTTTATAGTAATGATTTAAGCCCTGAAGATATTGGGAAAATTCATTTGGCAGAAGAAATGTTAGAGAAATTCTGGAATAGTGGCAAGATGCCAATAACAATGAATACAGTGATAAGAACAGTCGCTTCACCTTTTTATTTTTTCTTAGACCTGGGCAATTATTATTTGAAACAACAATTTAAAATGTTTAAATTTCAAAATGATGAATTATTTAGTTATTTAGACGAATATTTAAATCGGCAGTATCAGGATTTATTGATTGAAGACTATTTACGGTTATCAAAAATAAAACCTAAACGCTGGTGGAAGGCCCGTTTAGATAAAAGCGAAGCACGTGAAACAATGCATTATTTGATAGAAAAATATGACTTAGACCAAGAAGAAGTCTTTAGATATGGGGTGGTTGAAAAGGTAACTGATGGCTACTTATTAGCGATTTATCAAAATTATCAGGTTAGTGTGAAAAAGTATTCTTGATAATGATAAACGGTTATATTACGTTAGATAACGTTTTCCTGTAATGGGAGAGCGTTTTATTTTATGATTATAAAAAGGGCTGGGTAAAGGAGTATATAACATGAATTAAAAATACAAATAAGATATACTTAATAGTGCATGGAGGGATATAGAATGATAGAAAATATTCGTAAGAGAGATGGGCGCCTAGTCGCATTTGAGTTAGATAAGATTGCAGGAGCTATATACAAAGCATTTGAAGCAAGTGGTGGTAAATATGAATTAAAAAATGCCATGAATATTGCTAAAACAGTTGAAACAAAGCTAGAAAAAAAGAAGAGTGAATTACCAACGGTAGAATTAGTTCAAGATACGGTTGAAGAAGTATTGATTGAACAAGGATATGTACGAGTGGCTAAAGCCTATATTTTATATCGCGCTAATCGTACGCGTGAAAGGGATATGAAGTCACGGCTAATGAAGACTTTTGAAGAGATTACTTTTGCTGATAGTAAAGATAGTGATCTAAAAAGAGAAAATGCTAACGTGAATGCAGATGCTCCGATGGGGACAATGCTGAAATATGGAGCTGAAGCAGCAAAACAGTTTAATGAGATGTTTGTATTAAATCCTAAACATGCACGTGCTCATATTAATGGGGATATACATATTCATGATATGGATTTTTTAACTTTAACCACAACTTGTTGTCAAATTGATTTAATTAAATTATTTGCAGGAGGATTTTCAACTGGCCATGGAGTTTTAAGAGAGCCAAATAGCATTAGTATCTATGCTGCTCTAGCTTGCATTGCTATCCAGTCAAACCAAAATGATCAACATGGAGGTCAGGCAATTCCTAATTTTGATTATAGTATGGCACCAGGTGTTGCAAAATCATACTTAAAGCATTTTTATCATAATTTAGCTAAAGCAATTACTTTATTAGTAAAATTAGATGGTGAAGATATTGCGACTAAAGTAAAGGGAGAAATGCGTTTAAAACCTACTTTAGATAAAAATGAGGCATTTGAAGAACAATTAAAAGAAACACTGAAAGCTAATAAAGTAGATAAATTTGTAGATGAAATCGTTGAATTTGCAATTACAAGCGCTTATGAAGAAACTGATCGAGAGACATATCAAGCGATGGAGGCGTTTATTCACAATCTTAATACTATGCATTCAAGAGCTGGAGCACAAGTACCGTTTAGTTCAATCAATTATGGTATGGATACTTCAAGTGAAGGGCGCATGGTAATGCGTAATATATTATTAGCAACAGAAGCTGGGCTAGGTCATGGTGAAACACCAATTTTTCCAATTCAAATATTTAGAGTAAAAGAAGGAATCAACTATAATGAAGGTGAGCCTAATTACGATCTTTTTAAATTAGCTTGTCGTACCTCTGCAAAACGTTTATTCCCTAATTTTTCATTTGTTGATGCTCCTTTCAATAAACAATATTATAAAGGAACGCCAGAAACTGAAATTGCTTATATGGGATGTCGAACACGAGTTATGGGAAATGTTTATGCACCGGACAAAGAAATTAGTTTTGGGCGTGGAAATTTAAGTTTTACTTCTATCAATTTACCAAGATTGGCAATTCGTTCTAAAGGAGATGTAAATGAGTTTTTTGATAAGCTTGATGGAATGTTAGATTTATGTATTGAGCAATTGTTAGAACGTTTTGAAATTCAATGTCGTCGTAAGGCTAAAAACTATCCTTTTTTAATGGAGCAGGGAGTTTGGCTTGATAGTGATGAATTAAAACCTGATGATGAAGTTCGTGAGGTTTTAAAACATGGAACTTTAACAGTCGGATTTATCGGATTAGCGGAAACATTAAAAGCTTTGATTGGGGTACATCATGGTGAAAGTGAAAAAGCTCAGATCTTAGGATTACAAATTGTTGCTCATATGCGCAAGGCAATGGATAAAGCAACTGAAAAATATAATTTGAATTTTAGTTTGATTGCTACTCCGGCAGAAGGACTTTCAGGTCGTTTTGTTAAAATGGATAAAAAACTTTTTGGAGAATTAGACGGGATTACTGATCGTGAATATTATACTAATAGTTTCCATATTCCTGTATATTATCCAATTAGTGCTTTTAAGAAAATAAAATTAGAAGGACCATATCATGAATTAACTAATGGTGGTCATATTAGTTATGTCGAGATGGATGGGGATCCGACTAAAAATATTGCTGCATTCGAAAAAATTGTTAGAGCAATGCATGATAATGGAATTGGTTATGGAGCAATCAATCATCCAGTTGATCGTGATCCAGTATGTGGTTATAATGGAATTATTGATGATGTTTGCCCGTTATGTGGAAGAAGCGAGGAAGAACATCATGGTTTTGAACGAATCCGGCGAATCACTGGTTATTTAGTAGGAACATTAGATCGTTTTAATGATGGGAAAAAGGCTGAAGAAAGTGATCGTGTAAAACACGAAACCAAGGAATGAATAATTAATGGAAATTAGATTATTTGGTACGGTTAATGATTCTATTGTTGATGGGCCGGGCTTAAGATATGCGATTTTTACCCAAGGTTGTTTTCATAATTGTTTAGGCTGCCACAATCCTAAAAGCCATGATATTAATGGCGGGTATATTAGAGATACTAGTGAAATAATTAATGAAATTGATGAAAATCCTTTATTAGATGGAATCACGTTATCAGGTGGTGAACCAATGTTACAAATCGAGCCTTTAAAAGAACTTTGTAAAGCTGCTCGACTTAGAAAACTAAATATTGTTATTTATAGTGGTTTTACATTCGAACAAATTATGGATGATCCTAATAAAAAAGCATTATTGGAACTTTGTGATATGCTAATCGATGGCAAATTTGAATTAGATAAAAAAAGTTTAGCTTTACTTTATCGTGGTTCATCTAATCAAAGATTGATTAATATTCAACAATCTCTAAGCCAAGGAGAGGTAGTTGAATATTTGGCTGATGAGAATAATGAAATTAAGATTTAAGGAAGCACAGCTTCCTTTTTTGTTTTAAAGATTGGTGATTAGTTTATAAAGCAAATAAAAAGGCACTATGCAAGTGTGCCTTTAGACTATACTTATTTAATTAATAAGTTAGCTTGTAACCAAGCTCTCTCTTCATTTGTTAAAAATGGTGCAACATGATCAAATACTAATTGTTGATAATCATTGATTTGTTTGATTTCATGATTAGATAATAATTCAAGATCTAAACCATCTAAATCAAATGGAACCATTGTAATTGGTTCAAATTTTAAGAACTGACCATATTCATTAGTTTCGACTTCAACACATAACAATTCATTTTCATGACGAACACCATGACTATTTTCGATATAAATACCAGGTTCATCTGTTGTGATCATTCCTGGTTCAAAAGCACACATTTTAGCAAATCCTGGACGATCATGGGGTCTGAATCCATTTGGTCCTTCATGGACGTTTAAGAAGTGACCAACTCCATGTCCTGTTCCGCAGCGATAATCAAGATTGTATTCATAAACTATACCACGTGCTAATAAATCTAGGTTTGGACCAGTTGTTCCCGCTAAGAAATGAGCTGCTTGTAGTCTAAACATTGCTTTTAAAGCCACGGTAAAATCACGTCTTTCAATATCACTGATAGGACCTAAAACAAAGGTTCTTGTTGTATCGATCGTTCCATCTAAATATTGACCACCAGAATCGATTAATAGCATTCCCTCATTAGTTACTTTTGCACAATTTCTAGGTTCTGCTTTGTAGTGCATCAAAGCAGCGTTAGCTTTGTATCCGCAAATAGTATCAAAACTTAGATCAAAAAATTCATTTTGTTCTTTTCTAAATGCTGCTAATTTATCAGAGATGGTAACTTCATCTAATTCGATTTTTCCAACGTTGTTTTTTAACCAATACATGAATTTAGTCATAGCGACACCATCTTTGATATGGGCATTTTTGGTTGCTTTGATTTCAGTTTCATTTTTTATCGCTTTAAAATGTTGAGTTGGATTAGGTGCTGTTTTTATTTCACAATTTAGATTATTGAAGATTTGATAATTAACAATTTGATCATCTAATAAGACTTTTCCAGTTAGTTTTTTAACATCTTCATAAATATCATTATAAGCTCTGATGATAATACTATCCCTTTTTAAAATAGCTTCAGTTTTAACATCAACGACGTTATCTTGAACATATAGAATAGCATTATCTTGATTAATCAAAGCATAAGATAGTACGACGGGATTACAATCTACATCGTTACCACGAATGTTAAATAACCAGACAATATCATCTAAGCTAGTAATAATATGGTGTTGGCAATCTCCCATGGCACTGCGCAAACGTGCAAGTTTTGAAGCACGTGATTCACCGCAATATTCTTCATCATAAATAAAAGCTGGCTCATGAGAGATGCTAGGGCGTTCACTCCAAACTTCATCAACTAAGTCAACATCTGTAATTAGTTTATTACTTAAACGAGCAACTTCTTGATATGACATTACTCGTCCATCAAAACCAACAGTCTTATCAGTGTTTTGATCAAGATATTCTTTGATTGTTGGAACCCCAGGCATAGCCATTTTCATTAAAATAATGCCACTTCCAGCTAATTGTTGTTCTGCTTGGATAAAATAACGCCCGTCAGTCCATAAACGTGCTTCATCTAGACTGATTACTAATGTTCCAGCAGAACCGGTAAATCCTGATAAGAATTTACGTCCTCTAAAATATTCACCAACATATTCACTTTGATGAAAATCACTAGTTGGAATGATATAAATATCAATTCCATTTTCTTTCATTAATGTTTGCATTTTTGCAATATTTTCTTTTATCATATTCATAACCTCACTAACAATACTTTATCACAACTGATTAGCTCCCTCAATGAATATAAAAAAAATAAAAAAAAAACTTACACAAATAAATTTTTTATGCTAGGATAGCATTGCATTAAAAGAATATTACTAAATAATGGTAGTGATGATTAAGTCAGCTGACAAAGATTGTAGCGAAAGTTATGGTTTTGTTAACTGGCTTTTTTATGTTAAAAGGAGGAAAAATTAATGCCAACAAATAGAAAAGAAAGTTTAGTTTTTACAATGTTTATGTGTGCCTTTATGGTTTTTTGGATGAGTGTCTATAATGTCAGTTTACACTTCGGCTTTTCAAGCGAAGCAATCAAAGAAGCATGGTTGGGATTCCCATTAGCCTATTTATTTGCGATTTTATGTGATTGGGTAATAATATCTAAGTTTGCTAAAAGTTTAGCTTTTAAAGTTGTAAATCCTAAAAGTAAACCACTTATTAAGATTATTATGATCTCATTTTTTATGGTCTGTGGCATGGTTATTTTAATGTCTTTATACGGTGCAGTTGAACAGGCTGGAATCAGTGAACAGACTTTAATGGTGTGGTTGACAAATATTCCAAAAAATTTTATTGCAGCTTTACCACTACAACTGTTAATTGCAGGACCTTTTATTCGAAGCGTTTTCAAAATCTTGTTTACTAGACAAATCGCATAGATTGTCTAGTGATTTTATCAAACTTAGCGCTATAATTATCATGTTAAAAAAGCATGATAATTATTTTTCACGAAAAAAATATAAGTCTTTAAAAAGTTTGTTAAATCGTTGTAAACCCTTGTCAGACTAGGGATACAGCGAAAATGACTATTTTTTTCAATTGATAGATTATTATCGTTGCATTTTTAAAATATAGGAGTATACTTATCTCAGGCAAAGGGGGCTTATACTATGGATGATGTAATTCAAAGGTTAGTAGAAATAGACCGTAAATGTGTCGAACGTGTTGAAGCTGCAAAAGCTAAGAAATTAGATGCGCAAACCAACATGAATGAAAAAAGAAAAGAGATATATGATGGTTTTGTCACCGAACAAAACAAAAAGATTGAGGCGCATAAAGCTGAATTAATGAATAAAAACAAAGAAGAAGCAAAGCAGCTTGATCAAGATTATAATGATACTGTAGCTAATTTAGAGAATCTTTATAATCAAAATAAGGACAAATGGATCAATCAGATTGTCGAAAGATGTTTAAAGTAAGAAGGTGAAGGTATGGCTTTATCGTCAAATGCACTATGTGCTAAGGCTAAAGCGATGTATGGATACCGCATTGGTGAGGAAGGTTATAGTGATCTATGCCGGAAACAGTCACTTAGTGAGATGGTAACATACTTAAAATCGCAAACAAAGTATAGTGGTGTTTTAGAAGATATTAATGTCCGTAACGTTCACCGTCGCCAAGTAGAGGCTGCTTTAAATAAAGAATACTTTGAACGTTGTGCGAGATTAATGAAGTATGCACCAAAAAAGAATCAAGATTTCTATAGCCAAGAGGTCATTGGAATTGAGGTTCAATTGATTGTTGATAAGGTTGTCAGTATTAAAGAAAAAGATCAAGCGAGTTTTTCTTTGGAGATACCTGATTATTTAGCAAGCAAAATGAGTTTCAATATTTATGGATTGATCAATGTTGATAACTATAAGGATCTAGTAACATATTTAAGAGATACTAGGTATTATAAAATATTAGCTGATTTTGATTTTACAGCACCGATTGATATTAATGCTTTAGAACGTCAGATGAAATCACTATTTTATAGTACTTATGTGGCTGCCATTAAAAAGAATTTTAAGGGTAAAGAACAAAAAGAATTATTAGATATTTTATCGACATCGATTGAGTTGATCAATATTACGAAGATCTATCGATTCAAAAAATATTTTAAAGAATCGAATGAAACAATTAAAAATTCTTTATATTTAGAGCATTGTCGAATGTCTTCATCAATGTTGGATACATTAATTGAAGCTCGTAGTGCAAAAGAATTGATGGAATTATTAGCTAATTCTAAATATAAGCTGTATTTAGGTGATAAAGACTATGCTTATATCGAATATTATGTTGAAGAAGTTAGATATAATATCGCTAAAAGATATATGCGTTTTTCTAGTAACGCACCGTTAGTATATTTAACATATTCAATCTTACAAAAGGTAGAGGTTGATAATCTAAAACATATTATTGAGGGAATTAGATATGGACGAGATGCATCTAGTATTGAAGAGATGCTGATCTTTGCATAGGAGGGATTAATGAATGGCTATTATAAAAACACATTTCTTTAATATTTCCTTTGAACATAAAGATTTGATGAAAATGCTAATTAAGATGACCGAGTATCAAGATGAAATGTTTCCTCAAGATTCTAAAAAAATAGCAAATAATGTTAAAGGGGTATCAGTTATGGATGAAGCTAATCCGTATAATGAACCACTAGATAACATTTATCACATCTTAAATCGTTTAAATCTTGAAAGTAATGTTCAAGATAATGAATTTAAAGAAATCAACTTGCATAATGCAAATAAATTAATAGATGATATTAATGATAAAATTGATAATATTGTCAAAATTAAAGAAGATATTACAAAAGAAAAAGAAGAAAATGATGAAGCAATCATTTTGTTGAAAAATCTAGAAGAATCAAAAATAAGTGTTGATGATGTTAAGAATACTAAATATATTACCTGTCGATTTGGAAAGATTCCTGTGAATGAATTTACAAAAATTCAATATTATCGTGATTATGAATTTATTTTTAGGGAATTGAATCGTTCTAAACAATATGTTTGGATCGTTTATGCTGGACTTACAAGCAGTATTTCTGAAATTGATAATGCATTTTCATCAATGTCATTTGAGCCAATTAGCTTACCGGAGTTTGCTCATGGTAAAGTTCATGAAGCAATTGACGAATTAACTGAAGAGTCAACAGCTATGGAACAATATATTGCTAAAATGGATTCTAAACTAGAGGATATAAAAAAGGAATATAAAGAAGAGGTTTTAGAAACATTTACAAGATTATATAACTTAAAAAGACTATTTGATAAATGTCGTTATGTTGTGGACTTTTCACAAAAAGCTTCGATCTACACTTTCAGTAGTTTTGATTTAAAAGAAGCTGAAGCAAAATTTGATGATATTGATAGTGTAAAAGTTATGGAACTACCAGTTAATATCTATGAAAATAGAAATATTGTGGCACCAGTATTAGTAAGAAATAATAGTTTAATGCAACCGTTTGAAAATGTCTTGAGTGTAACACTTGGTGACACTTTTGATCCAACGACGATAGTTGCTTTATTAACGATGCTTATCGGTGCTGTTTGTGTTGGTGATATTGGTGTTGGAGCTTTATTAATTGTATTAGGGTTCTTATTTACAATTAAAAAACCTAATAATTTTGGTGGTATGTTAAAACGTTTAGGAGCTGCTGTTTTAATTGGTGGTTTATTTTATGGAACGGCGTTTTATCGAATTGAATTGTACCAGCCGTTAGCAAGTTTACCATTACATGTTATTCATACTTTCTTATTTGGATTCAGTCTTTGGATCATTGCGATGGTGATTTTAATTATTGTGAAAAAAGTTACGCGAAAATCAATCAAGATATAGAGGAGGGATATAATGGCGATTTCAAGATTAAACTTAGTTAGTATTAATTTTGATAAGTATCGTTACAATGAAGTTTTATTAAAGCTTTTTAGCCATGATGACTTTCATCCTGAGTTGGCCTCTAAGTTTATTGATAGTGTAACGGGACTAAGTGTTTACAATCAAGATAATCTTTATGAAGAAATCTTGGTGCGATTGAATGATGCATCAAATAAGTATCATTTTAAGCTAGAAGAAGTGCCAGTTGAAACTAATCAAATCAATGTGCTGCGGGTAAAAGAATATTTAGATGATCTACTGCTTGATGTTGAGCGAATTGATGCTGTAAAAGTACAATTAGATCGGATGATTATTGAAAATCAGGAAGCAATCATTCAGTTACAACATGTTGCTGATATTGATGTTGATTTTGATGATTTGTTTAGCTGTAAATATCTTCAGGTTAGATTTGGAAAAATTCCAGTAAATAATGTTTCTAAATTAGATTATTATGAATCATTACCATTTGTCTTTAAAGCATTTCACAATGATAATCAATATACTTGGTGTATGTATATTACAACGCCTGGTGATGCACCAGAAGTTGATAATATTTTCTCATCATTGTATTTTGAACGGATTCATATTCCGGCCTTTGTTCACGGTTCACCAGAACTTGCTATTGGTGAGATTCAAGAAGAAGCTGATGTTGCTAAAGAACAAAGTGAAAAATTAAAAGAGCGAATTGATAAAATGTTTGCTAATGACCGTGATAAGTTGAATGAAATCTATACGATTGCAAAACATTTAAATGATGTCTTTATCATGCAAAAATATGTTGTTGTAATCGGTGATAAACTTTCTGTCAATGGTTTTGTTCCAACACGTAGTGTTAAAAAATTCAAAGAAGATTTTGAAACATTAGAGAAAGTAACAGTTGATATTAAACCAGCTAATAGTGATGTTCGTTTATCGCCACCAACATTGCTTAAAAATAATTGGTTTTCACGGCCGTTTAGAATGTTCGTCGAAATGTATGGGGTACCTAAATATAATGATGCGGATCCAACTTTATTAGTGGCATTATCATATACCTTGTTATTCGGAATTATGTTTGGTGACGTAGGACAAGGGGTTATTTTATCACTTGTTGGATTTGTGGCTTATAAAAAGTTTGGTTTACAATTAGGTGCGGTTGGAGTCCGTTTAGGAATTTCCAGTATGCTTTTTGGGGTTGTCTTTGGTTCGGTATTTGGAAATGAGGAAATTTTGATTCCGTTATTCAATGCAATGTCGCCAGACAACACGATGACATTATTGATCGCTGCGATTTGTTTAGGAATAATTTTAATTATTATTTCGATGGCGTTTAATGTTATTTTGAGTTTTAAAAAGAAGAATTTTGGAGAAGCAGTGCTAAGTCAAAATGGAATTTGTGGATTAGTCTTTTATATTTCTATTTTGGGATTAGTTATAAATATGTTTTTAGGATTAGGATTTGTTAATGTTATTTATGTAGTTGGATTGATTGCATTACCACTATTTCTAATTTTCCTAAAGGAACCACTAATTAGAAAATTTGAAGAACATGAAGCAATGTTCCCAAATGGTTTTGGTGCGTTCTTTGTTGAAGGATTCTTCGAATTATTCGAAGTAGTCTTATCTTTCATCACTAACACAATGTCATTTTTACGGGTTGGAGGATTTGTTTTATCACATGCCGGAATGATGTTGGTTGTATATACATTGGCTGAAATGGTCGGTGGCGTTGGTGAGCTAGCCGTTATAATTTTTGGTAACATTTTTGTAATGTGCTTAGAAGGATTAATTGTCGGAATTCAAGTTTTACGGTTAGAGTTCTACGAAATGTTTAGTAGATACTACGAAGGAAACGGAATTTCATTTAAAACTATTAAAGAGGATTAAAAATCGAGGAGGAAGTCATTATGACAGTTTTAGAATTTATTTTACCAGCATTAGTAGTTATCTTATTATCATTACCATTAATTAAAGTATTCACAGGAAAAGTAAGCGTAAAAAGCGCTAAAATTAGATTAGCAACTCATGTTGCTGGATTTGCTGGAGCAGTATGTTTAGCATTATATTTGGCTGCTGTAACTAACGGTGTATACGCTGAAGAAACAGCTGTAATTACTGGAACAATTGCTCAAGGTTTAGGTTTCGTAGCTGCTGCTTTAGCTACTGGTTTATCAGCTTTAGGAGCTGGGATCGCTGTTGCTGCTGCTGCTCCTGCGGCTATCGGAGCATTTTCTGAAAATGAAAAGAACTTTGGTAAATCATTAATTTTCGTAGCCTTAGGTGAAGGGGTTGCTATTTACGGGTTATTAATTTCTATCTTAATTATCAACAAAATCTAATTGAAAGAATGTGATCATTATGCGATTTTATTGTATAAGTGATAACGTCGATACCCAAGTAGGACTTAGATTAGTAGGAATTGAAGGCCAAGTAGTTCATAAAAGAAGAGAGTTTCTTGAATTACTAGAAACAAAATTAAAAGATGATTCGATCGGAATCATCTTGATCACTACTAACTTAATTGAACTTGCGCCTGATGTTATCTCAGAAATCAAGTTAAAACAACAAAAACCATTGCTTGTTGAAATACCAGACCGTCATGGTGAATCAAAAATTGGTGAAACGATTGACAAATATGTTTCAGAAGCAATTGGTGTGAAGTTATAGAAGGGGAATGCTATGGAAAAGAAAGAACAAGTATTTCTTTATATGAAAGAAGAGATTGAAAGATTAGCAAATCTTGAAGAAGAAAAAATCTTAGATGAAGCAAAGCGTCTTGAAGAAGAAGCATACAACCAAATTAAAGCTGAAGCTAAGAAAGATGCCGAAGCATTACTTGCTAAAGAGTTAGTAGAAATTTCTTCAAATGCTAGTGTTGAAGCTTCTTCATCACAAGAAGAAAAGACTAAGAAGTTAGTTGAAAAAAGAGATGAATATGTAGCTAATATCTTTAGTGAAGCTAAAGATAAATTAGTTGCTTTTGCAAATAGCAAAGATTATCAGGCGTATCTAGTTAAACATATGGAAGAAATTGGGAAATTATATCCAATGAGTGATTCAACTCTTGAACTTAGAGAAGCTGATATGAAATATAAAGATGAATTGATTAAAGCTTATGGTACAGCTTTAGAAGTAGAAGTAAGTGATAAGATTACGATTGGTGGATTTATTGTTAAAAATAAAGCTACTAATGTCGTTGTTGATGAATCATTAGACTTTGCTTTAGAAAACCAAAAGGATTGGTTCTATAAAACATCAGGATTAATGATTAAATAGACAGGGGGTTAATATATGAACAATAATGTAATTTATTCTATTAACGGACCCGTTGTAAAAGTAAAAGATACAGTGTCTTTTTCCATGTTGGAAATGGTATATGTAGGTAATGATTCATTAATGGGTGAGGTAATTTCAATTTCTAAAGAATTTACTACCATCCAAGTATATGAAACTACTACTGGTCTTAAGCCAGGTGAACCAGTTGTTTCAACTGGTTCGCCAATCTGTGCAACGTTAGGCCCAGGAATTTTAAGAAATATCTTTGACGGGATTGAACGTCCACTAAAAGCCCTTGAAAAAGAATCAGGAGCATTTATCCAAGCCGGAAGCAATGTTGATTCTTTAGATATTGCTAAAAAGTGGAATGTTACAATGACTGTTAAAGTTGGCGATGAAGTCAAAGGTGGAACTATTTATGCAACAACACCTGAAACTGATTTAATCGTTCATAAATGTATGGTTAGTCCATTGATTAGTGGTAAAGTGGTTGAAGTGGTTGAAGATGGTCAATATACAATCAATGATGTGGTCATGAAAATTGAAGATGCTCATGGTAAGATCATTGAATGTACATTATGCCAAAAATGGCCAATTAAACAATCACGCCCAGTCACAAAACGATTACCAATTGGAACACCTCTAGTAACTGGTCAACGGGTTATCGATACGCTGTTCCCGATTGCTAAAGGAGGAACAGCTGCTATTCCAGGTGGTTTCGGTACAGGTAAAACAATGACCCAACACCAAATTGCTAAATGGTGCGATGCAGACATTATCGTTTATGTTGGGTGCGGTGAACGTGGAAATGAAATGACTCAAGTTCTTGAAGAATTTAGTGAATTGATCGACCCTAAGAGTGGTAAACCACTTACTGACCGTACGGTTTTAATTGCCAATACATCAAACATGCCAGTTGCGGCACGTGAAGCAAGTATTTATACTGGAGTTACTTTAGCAGAATATTATCGTGATATGGGTTATCATGTTGCTATTATGGCTGATTCAACATCTCGTTGGGCTGAAGCACTTCGTGAAATTTCTGGTCGTCTAGAAGAAATGCCTGCTGAAGAAGGGTTCCCAGCTTATTTACCATCTCGTTTATCACAATTCTATGAACGGGCTGGATATATGGAAACATTAAATGGACAAGAAGGTTCAGTATCAATTATCGGAGCAGTCTCACCTCAAGGGGCAGACTTCTCAGAACCAGTTACTCAAAATACTAAACGTTTCGTACGTTGTTTCTGGGCATTAGACAAAGCTCTAGCTTATGCTCGTCACTATTTTGCAATTAACTGGACACAAAGTTATAGTGATTATGTCTATGATCTTGAAAAGTGGTATAGTAAAAATGTTGGGCCTAAATTTGTAAGTGATCGTCAAGAAATTGCTTATATCTTAGCAGAAGAAGCAAAATTGAACGAAATTGTTCAATTAATGGGTCCTGATGTATTGCCAGAAGATCAAAAATTAATTATTGAGGTTGCAAAGGTAGTTCGAGTTGGATATTTGCAACAAAATGCGTTCCATAAAGATGACACTTATGTACCAATGGAAAAACAATTAAAAATGATGGAAGTAATTTTATATTTAAATAAACGTTGTAAAGAAGCGGTAAATCAAGGTAAAGTCGTAAGACGTATCGTAGATACTGGAATCTTTGATCAAGTTATTAAAATGAAATATGATATTCCAAATGATAATATTGCAAAATTAGATACTTATTATCATGATATTGATGAAGCAATCAAATCTGTAGCGTAGGAGGAAAATGATTATGTCATTACAATATGTAGGCTTAAATGAAATAAATGGGCCATTAGTCGTTTTAGACCACGTTAAGGGTGCTTCATACGATGAAATGGTTGATATTCAACTAAAAGATGGAACAACTCGAGCTGGTCGAATTGTTCAAATCGAAGGTGAAAAAGTTGTTGTTCAAGTATTTGAGGGAACAAATGGCTTGTCACTTGAAAATACAAAAACAAGGTTATTAGGTAAACCGATGGAATTACCAGTTTCTAAAGAAATTCTTGGAAGAATTTTCTCTGGTGCTGGTCGCCCAATTGATGGTTTAGGTGAAGTATATGCTGAAGCTGAAATGGATATCAATGGATTGCCATTAAACCCTGTATCACGGGTATATCCACGTAACTATATTAATACTGGAATTTCTTCAATTGACTGTTTAACGACATTGATTCGTGGACAGAAACTACCAATTTTCTCAGTATCTGGTTTACCACATGACCGTTTAGCAGTTCAAATTGTAAAACAAGCGAAAATTGCTGATGAGGCGGGTAAAGGATTTGCTGTTGTTTTTGCAGCTATGGGGGTAACTAATGACGTAGCTGAATACTTTAAACGTAGTTTTAAAGAAGCTGGGGTTATGGAAAGAGTAGTCATGTTCTTAAATCTTTCAAATGATCCAATTATTGAACGTATTTTAACGCCACGTTGTGCTTTAACGGCTGCTGAATACTTAGCATTTAAACAAAATATGCATGTTTTAGTAATTTATACCGATGTTACTTCTTATTGTGAAGCTTTACGTGAATTTTCTTCAAGTAAGGGTGAAATTCCTGGTCGTAAAGGATATCCTGGATATCTATATTCTGACTTGGCTTCATTATATGAAAGAGCAGGAATCATCAAAGATGCTGAAGGTTCAGTAACCCAAATTCCAATTCTAACAATGCCTAATAATGATATTACTCATCCAGTACCTGACTTAACAGGATATATTACTGAAGGGCAAATCACTTTAGATGTTGATTTAAACTCAGCTGGAGTTTATCCTCCAGTAGGAGTATTACCTTCATTAAGTCGTTTAATGAAAGATGGAATCGGTGAAGGGTTTACTCGTGCAGATCATCAAGATATTGCAAACCAATTATTTGCATGCTATGCCCATGTTCAAGATGTTCGTTCATTGACATCAGTTATTGGTGAAGATGAATTATCAGATATGGATAAAAAATACATTAGCTTTGGTCGTTTATTTGAAGAATACTTTATTAACCAAGGTTTTGATACTAACCGTAGTATTGAAGAAACATTAGATTTAGGATGGGATCTAGTTTCAGTTCTTCCTCGTGAGGCCTTAGACCGTTTAGATAATGCTCTGTTAGATCAATACTATAATCATGAAAAAGCGGTTGAACGCTTTAACATTAAAGAAAAGAAGATTATTAAAGAATTACAAGAAGAAGGTGAATAATCATGGCCTTGAAAGTAGTTCCAACTAAAGGTAATCTAATTGCAATGAAAAAATCATTGCAATTAGCGAACCTTGGATATAATCTAATGGATCAAAAACGTAACGTTTTAATCAAAGAAATGATGACTTTATTAGATGATGTAAAACTTATTCGTGATCAAATTACTTCTTCATATCAAGAAGCATATGATGCACTTCAAGAGGCTAATATTTCAATGGGGTTAATTACAGATATTGTTAATAGTACACCTGAGGATTATGGGATTTCAATTGCTTATCGAAGTGTTATGGGGGTTGAGATTCCTAAGATTGCTTATGATAAACAACCCTTAAAGATGACTTATGATATTGAACGTTCAAATTCAAAAGTCGATTATGCTTATAATTGTTTTTACAACGTAAAACAATTAACAGTTTTATTAGCAGAGGTAGAAAATAGTGTTTATCGTTTAGCTAATACGATTCGTAAAACCCAAAAACGTGCTAACGCTTTAAGAAATATTTCGATTCCGCGCTTCGAATCAACTATTAAGGTTATTTCAGAAGCGTTGGAAGAAAAAGAAAGAGAAGAATTTACACGTCAAAAAGTTATTAAAGAAATGAAAAAATAGAAGCTATGCTTCTATTTTTAACATTTAATAAATTTAATTTGTTCATTTTTTAAAGAATATTCAAGATTAGCTGGTAGTTTAGAACGAATATGAATTAGTTTATTATCAGCAATAGTACCATTCCATGTTGCTACAACAATTATTTTTTTAGCTAATTCTTTTAAAAATGTTAACATATCGATATTTGAGTCCTTAGCATAAAGGACTCTTTTATTATCCAACAAAAGAACTTCTTTATCGTAGTTATCAATAAAGTCATTCATTACAGTGATGATTTCACTACAATCATCTTTAAAGATCTGATCAAGATTTAGAATTGGAATACCGGTTTCATTGCTATAGTCATGAATAAGTTTTGATTTACCACTCCCAGGACCACCGATAATTAAAATTAGTTTATTATCACTATTTTGGGCGGTGGCGATTTCTGCTGTTAACGGGTTCATGGGTCTGTCCTCCTTTTTATATTCTCTTTAATCCAAAAAACCTTGTTAAAATCGACTTATTATCTATTTTCATTCTATCATTTATATTTGTCATTTCCTAGCAATATCATAATTTTACTAGTATTTCCTAGGAAATATTGACGATTTATAGTCATTAAGTATTTCTAAAGTTTTTCTAAAAAGGTGTACTATCTATTGTGATACAGTTAATGCGATGATATAATGAAACTGTATTATAGGGAATGATACAGTTTTGTTATGAAACATGATATTAAAAGGAGATGCTTAGAATGAAGAAAATGCTTACTTTTTTAATCGCTACGATTTTGATTTTGGCTATGTCGTTGATGCCACTACAGGCAATTACCGGCATAAATAGCTTAGTTAGTTATGGTGAAGGTAATGAAATTGAAGGTGGCTGTAATGGGAAAAATGTTGATTTAGGCGAAGGACTAAGCGGATTGATGGTATCTAATCAATCAGAGTTAGTTTTTATTGGTAACGATGATTTTAAAATCAAAGTTGGTAAGCCGGTTAAAGAATTTGAAATAATTGATGATGTTGATAATGATGGTCTTAAAGATGTTGCTGTTTATATTGATAGTGAAGATGATTATGATGATTTTAAAATCGTTAGTTCAAAAACTTCAAAAGTATTATATGCTACAAAATATTCTTATAACACGATTAATGATAATAATGAGGCAGTGAATAAGAATGCCACAATTAGACAAATTCTATTTAATGATAATATTGTCTATTTAATTTATAATTATCATTTAGTAGGAATTAGTACAAAAGATTATCAGGTTGTATTTGATTATGAAGCGAAAGATAATATTTGGAAAATGGCATTAGTTAATAATCAGGTTATTTTTACGACACAATTAGGAGAATTGGGAAGTCTTAATAAAACTAATGGAAAATTAAATTATACAGTTGCATTAACAACACCTAAAGAAATTAAAGATCCACGATATGATACTTTGGGGAAAGTCAATTTAAATATTTGGGATATTGTGTATATTAAAGATAAATTGTATGTAACTACAGAAGATGCCAAATTATATCAAATTGATCAAATGAATGGGAAAATTATTAAAACAGTAAATTTAGAAGAGGGTATTGATGAGAAATTAGGAAATTTATTAAAAAACAATAATAAATGGAGCGGTCAACTAGTTCCTACAGGAATCCATAATATTAGTTTTATGAGTTATCGAATGGATTTATTAGATAATAATTTAATGTTGATAAGTGCTTACTTGGGGGGTCCACAAATTGAATTAAATGAAGGAGATAGTGAAAAAGAAATACCTCATTTAATACTTATTGATCTTGAAAAAATGGAGGTTAAACTGGATATTCCTGTTGAGCAATATAATTTAGATTATAGTAGAGCGGTTAAAGGTATTTTTGATAATCAGCCTGCTTTGGTTGTTCCAACGTATGCTAGTACTGGAAAGTTAAGACTTGTCGCTTATTCATTAAATGATGGTACAGTATTAAAACAAACTAATTTGAATCTTAATGGTATTAATAGTAAAAATGTGAAAATTCATTTTGCTAATCAAGGAGAACATTATTTATTACAAGTTGACGGGGGTGTGTCACTGCTTGTTGATCAAGATTTGAAAACAATAGAGTACTTAGGTAGTGTTAAAGTTGTTAATAAAGTTGTTGATCTTAGTGATGGTACAATCGTGTCTGTTTTGAATAATGGTAAAATAACGCAAATTAAAAAAATGGGTTTAGGTGGCCGTGATGATAATTTAGTTACGTTTAACATTCCAGATGGTTATCATAATAATGGTTTTGAAGCGATTAATTATGATGAAAAACATAATCATCTTTTAAGTTTAGTCAGTGAACTAAACGCTAATGGTGAGGTAATTGCTAGTCATATCGTAATTATGAATTTAAATGACGGAAATACGCTGGCAGATAAAAAGGTATTATTAGAAAAAGGCTATGATGAAAATAATAAGTATTATGAACATTATTTAATTGGTGAAACAATTAGATATTTTACAGATATGAATAATGATGGCAAATCAGAAATTATTGTTGATGAGAATATTCTTGATGGGGCATCGTTAACATTTAGAAGTGTTTATAATAAATCATTTGAAGGTGCTACTACGATTATTGACGTAGGTGATGTGAATAATGATGGAATAAGTGATCTAGTCAATATTGGTGAAAGTGAAATGCGATTATATTATTCGTTAAAGAATGGTTATGATATAACTTATCAAAAAACTAATATTGCTAAAAGTTATGATAAAAAATTGCAAAACAATATTCATGTTAAAGTGCTAGGCGATCTTGATCATGATGGAATCAAAGATTTTGTAATCAATGCTTATAATGATAAAGGCTGTCAATGTTTCCAAGTCATTAAAGGGAAAGACTTATCGGTACGATATTCATTATTAAAAGATGGTGTTATCTATGAAAATGAAGAAGATAGTTTTAGTGTGACAGGAATTGATTATGACAATGATGGAGTTGATGATCTTGTTTATGGTATTTATGATGAAATGAGGACTGTTCTTAGTGGAGCAACTGGTGAAAAGTTATTTGAATACTTAATTACTGATTATCATAATGATTGGGATAATTCTATGGGTGATCCGGTTCCTTTGGAAAATATAGTTAGTTTTAATTTAATTGAAAATGGAAATAGTGTAGTTAAAATCAATGATCTTAATGATGACGGGATTCAAGAGTTAGCGTATTTAGTTAGGGATTATGATAATTCTGACTATGGTACAAAGAATATTCTAAAGATTTTAAATGGAAGTAATTATGAGGAGTTAAAAAGTAAGATCCTTGGTAAAGGAAACTATGATTCGAGTCAAATTACTACAGTGATCGGACAATCAAAATTAATCTATAATGATGGTACATTATCACAAATATATGATTATAGAAATGATAGTTTAGTAGCGGGATTAAAAATGGCAGTCACGAGTGCTCGAACTTTAAATAATCAGCTATTGCAGCTTGAAGATAATGTAGGGCAGTTATATAGTTTTACTGATCAACGAGATTTTGAATTAGTTGATTTTAATGAAAAAGATGTAAATGATGGGAATTTAAAAATAAGTTATAAAACAGAAAAGAATGGTTTGATGTATGTTTATGATCAAGGAAATTTGATTGAAAAGACAACAGCTAAAAACTTTAATGTTAAATTATTAGCAGGAGAGCATGATTTAATCTTTTCATATAATGATGGTCAAGGAAAGGTTACTCATTATGCTACTGTAATTACAGTGGAAAAAAGCACTATTAGTCGTTATTTGATTATGTTACTGGTAATAGGAATTGTTGCTGGCGGCTTTGGTTTAGTCTTCTACCCAAAATATCGATTAATGAAAAAGGCAGGTGTTAAACATGGATAAATTAATTGTGATTGAACATATGGATAAAGTTTTTGGTAATTATAAAGCAATTGATGATTTGTCTTTTAGTTTAGAGGGAGGAAAAATTTACGGTATGATTGGGCCGAATGGAGCAGGAAAGTCAACAACTATGTCATTGCTGATGGGCTTGATTTTTCCGACCAAAGGGAGTGGTTTGATCAAAGGGTATCCGTTAGGTTCTAATGAAGCAAAGGCAATAATGGGATATTCTCCAGAATTTCCTAATTTTTATAGTGATATGAGCTGTTTAGAATATTTAGTCTATATGGGGATGTTGTCTGATCTTAGCTATGATGAAGCTTTAAAACGAACTAAGGAATTATTAGAAGAATTTGATTTAGTTGAACATCAGTTGAAACGTGTTGCTAAATTTTCAACAGGGATGAAAAAGAAAGTTGGATTGATTCAAGCAATGATGCATAAGCCGGAGATTTTATTACTGGATGAACCAACCGCTAATTTAGATCCAACTAGTCGTTATGAAATTATTCAAACTTTAAAACGTTTAGTAAAGCAGCGGAAGATGACGGTTTTAATTAGTTCACATGTTTTAACGGAATTAGAAATGATCATTGATCATGTTATTATGATCAATAAAGGTCATGTAGTTTTAAATCAACCTATTGATGTAGTTCAAAATGAATTTAATCAAGAAAAAATACTTGTAAGCTGTAATCATAATGAGCATTTACAAACATATTTAGAAACTAAAGGGTATTTTTATACGCTCAATAATGGAGTTTTAAGAGTAAGTATAGATGATAAACAAAAATGTAAAAAAGAAATTGTTAAGTTTATTTATGAAAATGATTATGAATTAGATTTATTAAAAGAGGATACGATTTCTCTAGAAGGACTATATCAGCAGTTAGTGGAGGAAAATGATCATGAAAGTACTATTCAGTAAGACATTTATTAAAATGTTTAAGCTTATTCCGGTTGTTGCGTGTGTGATTATTAGTGGCTTTTTTGGTTTTATACTATCAAATCAATATCTTGGTTTAATGAGTCAAAAGCCAACTTATCTTTCTTTATCACAAGATATTTTAATGTTTTATGCAGTTTTAGCTTTCGTTTTATTAGTAGGAATGTTGATCTGGATTATTTGTTCGAATAGTGGTTCGGGACTTTTCGCAAGTGAAATTCACGAGGGGACAATGAGATTATTATTATCAAAAAAAATATCACGTTTAGAGTTAGTAATCGGTAAAGTAGGTGGTATGCTAGTGGGCAGTTTTGTTTATTTGGTTATTTTTTTTGCGACATTCTTAATGGTCTTTATTATTTTAAGTGGTGTTGAAAAAGATATATTACGGATGGTATTAGCAGCTACTCTTGCCTTCATTAGTTATGGAATAATTTTAATTTTTATTCTTGGGGGATTAGCGACTTTTCTATCATCATGTTTTAAAAAGAAAGTACCTGCTATTTTAATTCTAGTAGCATTAGCTGCACTAATTTTTGGAATTATCCCTTTTGCCCGAATTTTCCTTACGAATACTGGAAAATATGATACCTATCATTTATATTTATTTGATATTAATTATCATCTTTCATTGATTTTTAATCAATTTTTAATGCTGGTTGGAGATTTTAATACAATGTTAGGTGATCTAAGCATGTTTGGAATGTTCACAAATCTTTACTCATATGGTGTAACTGATTTTGATTTAGGAAATCGTGCTGTTTATACATTGAATCAGTCACTAAATAGTGGTTTGATTACAGCAGTTTATCTAGCCTTAGCTAGTGGACTGTATGTTTTATCTTATCGCCGGATGGATAAAAAAGACATTTAATTTAGTACTATATAATAATACAATGAATCTTATTATTTGAGTAATGTTTTTGACTACCGCTTTTTTAGTAGCAAAGCTGTATATCCCTTTGAACAATAGAGGTTCCTTTACGGATTATAAAACTAGAAGTTATTTACATAATAATTTTCTAGTTTTTTTATGAGAACTTTTTTCAAAATAAGATTAATAAACACTCCGATTAAAATCTATGATATTATTAATTAGTAGGAGGATTGAGCGATGTATCTAGTATTTGATATTGGTGGAACAGCAATAAAATATTGCTGGATGAACGAAGCGGGAGAAATTTTTAATAAACAAGAAATTTTATCAACAGCAGTAGACAGCTTAGATAAATTTATAAAAACAGTTGCTAAAATATACCACGAAAGTAATAGGAAAGTTGAAGGAATTGCTTTATCATGTCCCGGTGTTATTGATGCAGCTAATGGAACGATCAAAGTCGTTGTTGCGTATCCATATTTACAGGGAATCTGTTTAACTGAGCTAATTTCTAAAGCTTGTGATAATATAAAGGTTTCTTTGGAAAATGATGCTAAGTGCGCTGGATTGGCTGAAGCCTGGATTGGGAGTGCACAAGCTTATGATGATGCAATAATTGTAGTTTTAGGAACTGGAATTGGTGGAGCGATTATAAAAAATAAACAAATTCATCATGGTGCACATTTATTTGCTGGTGAAATAAGTACCCTGATCGTTGATTATGATAAAGAGACTAATCAAGTATTGACCTGGTCGGACATTGCTTCTACAACAGCTTTATGTAAGCGGGCAGCGGAAGCTTTAGCAGTCACGTCAATTGATGGAAGACGTGTTTTTGAATTGGCTAACAATGCGGATGAAGTTGTTCTGGAGGTACTGAAAAATTTTTGTCTGGATATTGCAATACAGTTGTATAACCTTCAGTATAGTTATGATCCAGGAGTAATCTGTATTGGTGGAGGAATTTCTAAACAACCTCTATTGATCAAGCTGATTAAAGAGGCGGTTGAAATAATTGCTAACGAGACTAATCAGCTGCTTAAACCAAATGTAACGACATGTAAATTTTATAATGAAGCAAACTTAATTGGAGCGCTATCATACTTTCTTAGCATAAAATAATTTGTTTTTTTACCCTAAAAAAGTATCATATTATCATCAATAGTGTTATAGTATAAAAGGTGAATATTGGGGAATGTTCATTCAGTATTCTTATTAAAAGAAACATATTGATGTTAAAATGAATATGGTTTTTAGGAGGATGATTTATGGGTGTTTGTAAAGTTAAAAATATTGTAATTGGTGAGGGTATGCCAAAGATATGTGTACCAGTTGTTAGCAACAATCATCAAGATATCATAACAGACTTGATTAGATTACAGTCATTAGATATAGATTTGATTGAACTTAGAATTGATTATTTCAATGAACTGTTAGATCATCAAAAATTAACCGAATTATTTAAAGCAATTGCTTCAATGGCAATTAAACAAGGAATTATTTTAACTTACCGAAGTGTTCCTGAAGGAGGAAATGGTAAATTAAGTAATGATGAATACATGCAATTATATTCAATTGCTCTTGAAAGTGGAGCATTTGATATTTATGATGTTGAATTATCTAGTGGAACTAATACCATTATTAATTTAAGTAATTTAATTCATCAAAATGATAAAAAAATCATTATGTCTAGTCATGATTTTACTCGTACTCCTAGTATTGATACAATGTTAGGAAAGATAAAACAAATGGATTCTTTAGAAGCTGATATAATTAAGATTGCAGTGATGCCAGAAGACTATCGTGATGTTTTATTGTTATTAGAAACAACACTAAAAGCTAATGAGTTATATGATAAACCACTTGTTACAATGTCTATGTCAAGCAAAGGAATTGCAACAAGAATTTTAGGTGAACAATTTGGCTCAGCGATCACATTTGGAAAAGATAACAATAGCTCTGCTCCAGGTCAAATTGAAGTTCATGCTTTAAAAGAAGTGTTAAAAGTGATTCACCATAATAATTAAGGACTATATGTCCTTTTTTTTGCACCTTTTTATAATTTACACATAAAATAAAATAGGTGGTTAAATGTTAATAAATCAGAATGAATTAGAAAAATTATGTAAATATTTATATCCAAAATTTTTTGATTATAAAGATATTAGCCTTTATGACTTAAATATTAAGATCGACGACTATTTACATCTAAGTGCAAATTTAAATTATTATAATATAGAAACAAAGCTGAGAGCAATAGCTCGGGTAAGAGTCGAAGATAAGATTATTATTGATATAAACGGAGTTATTAAATATGGATTTATTAATTTAGATTTAAATAAAGTTTTAAAGGAAACGGTCAAGGATTTGCCATATTTAACGATCAATGATGAAAGTATTATTATTGATAATGAGTATGTTCGGGAGATATCTTTAAAAGATGAATATATAAATATAGAACTAAAATAATCGTAAGATTATTCTAGTTCTATTTCAACATGATAAATCCGACCCCAGAGATAAATCTGATAGAAATATGCTAATAATTGAGGACCAGTCATCAGTTGACCAAACCATGGATATTTAAAGGATTCTCCGCCACTATTAATTAAATCAATTAATTTATCACGGTTAAATAAACGTAGAAGTAGATTATTTTTATCATTTAATGATTCTTTTAACAATTCTACGATTAAATCACGATATAATGGTGAATGGGTTTTAGGATAAGGATTCTTTTTTCGATTATAGATATCACTTGGTAGAAAATCTTTAAAAGCATCTCGTAATAGACCTTTTTCAATATCATTGTGATACATATATTCCCATGGCACATTATATAAATATGAAACAATATCTTTATTAGCGAAAGGAACTCGTAATTCAATAGAACTACGCATCGTTTGACTATCAGAACGAGTCAATAAAGTCTGCATAAACCATTCCATATTTAAATAGATCATTTTACGCTTATTAGCATCTTCATAAGTATGATCATGATAATCAATTTCGTTTAATGTTTGATGATACTTATCCATGACATAGTTTTTGATATTCAGTGCTTGAATTTCATCAGAGAATAGTTCCATTCGTTTATCTAAATCACGCATCCATGGAAAGCCGTCAATACTGTAAAGTTCTTTTCGATAAAACCATGGGTAGCCACCAAAAATTTCATCCGCACATTCTCCGGAAAGTACAACTTTATGATTATGAGAAATTTCTTTTGAAAATAATAAGAAACTTGAATCAATATCTGCCATCCCAGGAGCATCACGCGCAATCAATGATTCTTTTAACGACATCACTAATTGTTTTTGGGATAAAGTTACTGTTTTATGTTTGGTGTTATACAGTGTTTTTACTTCATCGATATAGTGGTCGTCACGTGTTGTTTGATACTCATAAGGCTGGAAGTATTTGTCTTGATCTTGATAGTCGACACTATAAGTTGATAATTTGGAAATATATTGGCTAGTAACACCAGTGATGATCGAAGAATCAAGGCCGCCAGATAGCATGCATGATACAGGGACATCGCTCAACAACTGTTGGCGAATACTATGATTTACGAGACAGCGGATATCATGAACTGTTTCTTCGTAACTCCGATTATGATTACGTCGCTCAAGTGCCCAATAACGATTGATTTCTTTGTAACCGTTAAAGACATTCATATAATGTGCTGGTCGAAGACTATAGATATCTTTATAAATAGTTTTACCAGGCGAAACACTTGGCCCTAGTCCTAATAATTCTTTAAGTCCTGTTTCATCAACGACACAACGCCCTAAATACATTAAAATACATTTTATTTCACTACTAAAAATAAATAAATCATCTTTTTGATAATAATAAAGCGGTTTGACACCAAGTTGATCACGAGCCACAAAAAGTTTATTTTGATATGAAATTACAAAAGAGAAAATTCCATCAAATAAATTAAGACAACGTGGACCGTAAGCAATAAAACTAGCAACAACTACCTCGGTATCACTTTGACTAGTAAAATGGTACCCTTCATCAATTAATTGCTCTTTGATCGTATTCATATTGTAAATCTCACCATTATATACAATCGTATACTCAATATCATTATAAGTATATTTAAATGGTTGTTTACCGCCATTTAAGTCAATAATTGATAACCGACAATGGCCTAATAAAACATGTTCACTACTGGCGATATTAAAATCATCAGGTCCACGATATTTTAATAATGTAAGCATCTTATTAAAGTTTTGAACTTGATTAGTTAAATCGTTCATATAGTCATACATACATAAAAATCCACACAAATTAATCACCCCGTATCATTATATGAATGATACTTTTTATTATGTCAAAAGATAATTTTAACCGTGTTTTCTTTTTTTGATTCTCCATAAAAATGCGAAAAATTAGGTATATCAAGGGTTTTGCACTAGCGTGAAAAATCACGGTGAATGTGATAAATAATAGAAAATATCACCTTGTCTCTAACTTTGGTCAAAGTATTGTGTAACGGCTTTCAAATTGATACGATGTATGTGTCAAGAGAAAAGGGAGGACAAAATATGTTGCAAAAAATTCAACGTTTTGGTGGGGCAATGTTCACGCCGGTACTGTTATTTGCTTTTGCAGGAACAACTATCGGGATTGGAACATTGTTTACAACTGAAGCAATTATGGGTGGTCTAGCTGACCCTAATGGATTGTGGTATCAAGTATGGAATGTCATTCTTCAAGGGGGATGGACAGTATTCAATCAGTTACCATTAATCTTCGTGGTTGGATTACCAATCGGTCTTGCGAAAAAACAACAAGCAAGATGTTGTATGGAAGCGTTAGTACTTTATCTAACATTTCAATATTTCTTAAGTACGATCTTAAGCCAATGGGGAGGAACTTTCGGAGTTGACTTCGCAGCAGAAACTGGAGGTACAAGTGGTCTTACGATGATTGCTAGTATTAAAACTCTAGATATGGGGATGATCGGAGCGTTAATGATTTCATGTATCGTTGTATATTTACACAATAAATTCTTTGATACTGAATTACCTGAATGGTTAGGAACATTCAGTGGTTCATCATTCGTAGTAATTGTTGGTTTCTTTGCTTTATTACCAGTTGCATTTTTATCTGCATGGTTATGGCCAATCGTTCAAGATGGTATGCGTGCATTCCAAGGATTTGTTGCTGGTGCTGGATCAATCGGGGTATGGATCTTTATCTTCATGGAACGTATCTTAATTCCATTTGGATTACATCATTTAATGTATTTCCCATTCTTCTACGATTCAGTAATTATCAACGGTGGAGTTTATTCAGCTTGGGCAACAGCTTTACCAGATTTAGCGGCTTCAAGTGATTCTTTAAAATCATTAGCACCTTGGGCATGGCCAACACTTACAGGTTTATCTAAAGTATTTGGATGTCCAGGTATCGCACTAGCATTTTATGCGACAGCGAAAGATAAGAAGAAAAAACAAATTGCTGGTCTATTAATTCCAATCACATTAACAGCTATTGTTTGTGGAATTACAGAACCAATTGAATTTACATTCTTATTTATTGCACCAGTATTGTTTGTAGTACATGCAGTATTAGCTGCTACTTTAGCTACAGTAGCAAATGCGCTAGGTGTTGTTGGGGTATTATCAGGTGGTTTGATCGAAATGTCAGCCCTTAACTTTATACCATTAATGGCTTCACACTGGCAAACATATTTAACATTATTGGTAGTAGGTTTAGTCTTTACAGGTATTTATTTCATTGTATTTAGATTCTTGATTTTAAAATTTGACTTCAAGACACCTGGTCGTGAAGATGATGAAGAAGAAATTAAATTCCACACTAAAGCTGATTTTAAAGAAAAACAAGCTGGTGGAAAGGTAGAAAAACAAAGTTTAGCTGCTGCTATCCTTGAAGGATTAGGTGGTAAAGATAACATTGTTGATGTTACTAACTGTGCAACTCGTTTAAGAGTTAATGTAAAAGATGAAAAATTAGTTCAATCTGATAGCTATTTTAAATCAATTGGTACTCATGGTTTAAAAGCTACTAAGACAAATATTCAAGTAATTGTTGGATTAAAAGTACCAAGTGTAAGAGAAGATTTTGAAGCATTACTATAAATAAATGAAAAGGATGGTCTTGAAGATGGCAAAAAGAATTAATGAAAAGAAGTTAAAAAGATTAGATCGATATTATATGATCGCTAAAGTGTTCTTAATGGTTACACCGTTTATTGCTTATCTATATTTATCGTTGTTAGCGATGATGCGTTCAATTACTTTGCCAGAAGTGCTGAGCAGTGAGCCAAGTGTAGCAGTAATTTTCTTGATTGCAATGATTAATCCATATATTGCTTATTTACTAAATATTGCACAAAGAAAATTAAAAGAAGGTGACATTAAATTTGCTTGTATTAACTTCGTATTATTGCTTTTAGCTCAGGCCTTAACATTAAATAGTTTATATTTTATGATTATTGCTTACTTGTTCTATGTAACAGTTAAAACATATGATATTAAAGTATTCAAGACCCTTAAGGAATTTACAATGAAGTACACTTTCCAGTATGGTGGAGGAAGCTTCATTGTAGTAGCCTTTTCAACCGTTTGTTTATTTGCGACGCTTAGATTAATGTAAAACAGAGGAGAAAAAGAAAATGGAAAAGAAATATTCAGTTGTTATTGCTGGTGGTGGAAGTACTTTCACACCTGGGATTTGTTTATTATTGTTAGATCATATGGATCGTTTTCCAATTAGAAAAATTAAATTTTATGATAATTTTGCGGAACGTCAAGAAACCATCGCTAAAGCCTGTGAAATTTATTTAAAAGAAAATGCACCAGAAGTTGAGTTCGCTTATACTACTGATCCAGAAGAAGCTTTTACTGATGTTGACTTCGTTATGTGTCATATTCGTGTTGGATTATATGCAATGCGTGAAAAAGATGAAAAGATTCCAATGAAATATAATGTTGTTGGTCAAGAAACTTGTGGTCCTGGTGGAATTGCTTATGGCATGCGTTCTATTGGCGGGGTTATTGAAATTCTGGATTACATGGAAAAATATTCTCCAAATGCCTGGATGTTAAATTATTCTAATCCAGCTGCCATCGTAGCTGAAGCAACAAGAAGATTACGTCCTGATTCTAAGATCTTAAATATCTGTGACATGCCAATCGATCTTGAAGAAAAGATGGCTAACATGGTAGGGTTAAAGTCACGTAAAGAGATGTCTGTTGGATATTATGGATTAAACCACTTTGGATGGTGGCATAAAATTGAAGATAAAGACGGTAATGACTTAATGCCGGAAATCAAGAAGCATATGGCAGCTAATGGTTTTGCAGATGCACTGTCAGGAACGAATCAGCACGTGGAACAAAGCTGGATTGAAACATTCGCAAAAGCAAAAGATGTTTATGCATTAGATCCAGAAACAATCCCAAACACATATTTAAAATATTATTTATATCCTGATTATGTAGTAGAACATACTAATCCGGAACATACACGGGCAAATGAAGTAATGGAGCATCGAGAAAAGAATATTTTTACAGCTTGTAGAAAGATCATTGAAAAAGGAACAGCTGTAGACGGAGGGTTTGAACCAGATGCGCATGCTGAATATATTGTTGACTTAGCTTGTGCAATTGCTAAAAACACTAAAGAAAAAATGTTATTGATCGTACCGAATGAAGGAGCAGTAGAAAACTTTGACCGTACGGCAATGGTAGAGATTCCATGTATCGTAGGAAGCAGCGGATATGAAAGAATCTGTCAGGGATCAATTCCACAATTCCAAAAGGGATTAATGGAACAACAAGTATCAGTAGAGAAATTAGTAGTAGATGCATGGATAACAGGAAGCTATCAAAAATTATGGCAAGCAATCACATTATCAAAAACAGTACCAAGTGCAAGAGTAGCGAAATTAATCTTAGATGATTTAATTGAAGCGAATAAAGATTTCTGGCCTGAATTGAAATAAGATGTTAAAACTATTTAAAAAGATACTAGTGTGTTGATACTGGTATCTTTTTTATCGTTCATTGAATTTTAAATAGTTTTTTATAACGATATCTTTAAAATCATTAAAGTTCTTACATTTTTTTATTTCTGATATTACAATTGGTTCATTAAATAATAATACTAGAGATTCATACAATGCATGAAAATGTTTGTTATCTATTTTATTAAAAGCAATCATAAAAACTACATTGACAAAATGCTGGTTTCCCCAGTCAATTCCTTTATGACTAATTACCACTCCTATACTAGTTTTATAAGCGCTCATTTTCATAGGATGTGGAATGGCAATATTCATAAAAGCTGTAGAACTTGCTGTTTCTCTTTTCCATATCTCTTCTTTAAAGTTTTCTTCTACATAGCCTAGATTAATCATTCGTTCTGCTAGTTCGTTAATAACAGCGGATTTACTAATATCTTCATTCATTGAATAAAAAAGTTTTTCATTAAAATAAAAATTAAGATTATTAGTAAGAATTTGACTTTTTTTAGTGTTCTCTATTCTAATGATTGCATCTAAAATCTTATTTTTCTCATAGCTCATTGGGAATGGTGGTAATAATACGGTAAAGTAGTTTGTAGATTCTAAAACAGGAACAGTAGTGATAAGAAGATCAAAATTATTCCCTAGGATCTCATTTTCAAATGAAATTGATTTTTGAATAGTTAATTGATCTCCAAAATCCATCATAATTTTTTTGTGTAAAGTACTAGTGATATTTAAATATTCAGGACATAATAGGAGACAGGATACTTTTGTTTCTTCTTTTTTTTGTCTTTCTATCTCTGTTCCTACATGTAAAGCAATGAAGGCTATTTCATCCTCATTGACGTTTTCATGAAATGATAATGTCAGCTGATAAGCAATAAACGTTGAGATATCATATATAGTTGGGCATGATATTTTAATAGAATCAAGCATTGGATTTTTAAGAAGATTGTTTTTTATTAATCTATTTTTAAGGTTTTTTAGATGTAGCATAAAAGGAGTTATAAAATTATCGGAGTCAAGATTAATAAAGAAAAGTTCATCAACATTTTTTATGATATTTTTGGTAATTTGAATAATTTCATCTGATACTAATAAAGAAACATTTTCGTTTTCATTATTTATATAATTTGCATTATTTTTAAAGAGAATATAGATTTCAAGTATTTCTGATGAATTAAAAGAGACATTAAAGACTTGTTCTAAGGCTAGGCATAGTTCTTTAGCTATTTTTTCATCATTTTTATTAGTAACTTGAATTAATTCATTATTGTTGATAATGTGATTACCATGGTTGATTCGACTAACCATAATAGTTACATGCAAAATAAAATTAACACAAGAAAAATCGTTAAGATAGTAGTGATGCTGTTTGCAAATATCTTTGATTAGGGTGCAGGCATCATCAAGATCATAATCTGGGAAACTTTCTTGTAGCAAAGTTAAGTTAAGAAAATTTCCGCTTACTTCTTCTGACATCACATGGCTAATTAGTTTACGTTTATTTTGTTCAGAACCTCCAACATGAAGTTTATTATTTTCACTAGAAAAAGTAATTTTAAAATTTGCAAATGAAGTATTCATTTTATAAATATCTTTTTTTAAAGTACTATAGCTAATGAATAATTCCTCACATAAATCAAAAATATCAATATAGTCCTGCTTTTCTAAAAGCGTCTTTTTTATGATATAAATACATCTGCTTTCATAGTCCTGAGGAATATCGTCTTTATATTGAAGTAGTGAGTTAGCTTTTACTTTATCGATGACATAACCACGATTGCTAGAAGAAATCAAGCTAGGATAATTCATGTTTAATTCGGCAATATATGATTTAATTGTTCGAATAGAGAGATTTAATGCTTTTGAAAGAATATTTGCTGTAACTTTTTCATTATGAGTATATAAATAATTGATCAATTCTTCTTGCTTCCTTCTCATGCTCTCATCCTTCCCTAGTTGTTGTTTTCTATATTATAATAGTTTTAATTTTTATTTAAAACTAGAATTTTGCACAGTGCAAAATACTTATTTGCACTGTGCAGAATGTTAGTTGAGTAGATATGAACAAAATGATTAAATATAAGCGTAAAGTTTAAGAACTTGCAGACAAATAAGAAATGGAGGAAATAAAAATGGCACAAGCACATATTTATCTTTGTTGTGGAGGAGGGCTCTCTTCAGGATTTTTAGCTCAAAAAGCTCGAGCAGCTGCAAAAAAAGGTAAAATAGATGCAACTATTGAAGCAAAGAGTGAAAGCGAAGTCACACAATATTTGCCAAAAATGGATATTCTTTGCATTGGACCGCATTATGAATTTAGGCTGAATGCTTTTAAAGATATGGCAGCCCCATATAATATTCCTGTAATTGTTATTCCTGAAGAAATTTATTCAATGTTAGATGGAAAAGCATTACTTGAATTAGCATTATTAGAAATAGAAGAGTTTTATAAATAAAATATATAACAGGAGAGAGAAAAATGAAAGGAATTATGAATTGGTTTACTAATAAATTAGCACCAGGGATGCAAAAAGTTTTCAGTAATCCTTGGATTGCAGCAGTGGCGAGCGCAATGCAGAAAATCTTGCCGTTTATTTTGGTAGGATCAGTTATTTCAATTTACAATGTATTTGTACGTTACATTCCATCACTACCGGACTTGAGTTTTGTTAATACATTTAGCTTTGGAATGATGTCATTGATAGTAGCTTTTATGGTTACTTATTTTGGGATGGTGGAACTGGATCATCCTAAATATACAATAACTGCAGGGTTAACTTCAGTGACTGTATTTTTAATGGCCTTATGTCCAACCATGGCAACCTTATTAAAAAATGCAACAACTGGGAAAACTGAACTTACTTTTACAGATATTAATTTTTTAGGTGGATCAGGTTTATTTATTGCGATTATTGTAGGATTAGTTGTAATGTTGATTTTCCATTTATATGCAAAGTTACATATTTTGGAAGATAGTGCTACAATGCCGGATTTTGTTTGTGAATGGATAAATAATATTGTTCCAATGACAATTATCTATTTAATATTTGGAGTAACTGTATTTACAATAGGTTTTGATTTAGTAGAATTTATTAATTTAATATTCCAGCCGATTGTTAATTTAGGACAATCTTTACTGGGATTTGTTGTTATTTGTTTTTTATACGTATTGTTATATTCAGTAGGTATTTCAGCTTGGTCGTTAAATGCTATTGTTAAACCAATTTTAATGGCGGGAATTGCAGCCAATGCTGAGATGGCATTGGCTGGAGGAAGTCCAATTTATATTGTGACAACAGAAACGATTTTTACAACGGCCTTAATCGCAATGGGGGGCTTAGGTGGAACATTACCATTAAATTTTCTAATGTTATTTAAATGTAAATCTAAAAAATTAAAAACAATGGGGAAAATCTGTATTGGACCGTCAATATTTAATATTAATGAGCCACTTGTTTATGGGGCGCCAATTGTCTTTAACCCGTTACTAATGATTCCAATGTGGATAAATTCAATTATTGGTCCATTAATTATCTGGTTTGTAATGAAAGCTGGTATGCTAAATATTCCAGCCGGAGTTAATAATATTTCTCGTATTCCTGCGCCGATTTGCACCTGGTTAACTACTGATGATTTCCGAGCGTTTATATGGTTCCTTGTACTATTTATTATTTATGGATTGATCTGGTATCCATTTTTAATGAGATATGATAATCAGCTTGTTAAAGAAGAACATGAAAAAGAATTATTAAAGAAAGAATTTTGATTAACGTAACCAATTAGTCATATAGTGTGGAGGAATAATAAATGGATGAAAATAGTCTTTTAATACCAGTTGCGATGAAAATCATTATGAATTCAGGCAATGCAAGAACAAAAGCAAATGAAGCATTGGAGGCACTCAGTATCTTTGATTTTTCAAATGCACATAAGAAAATTGTGGAGGCAAGGGAGGATATAAAAAAAGCACATCAAGAACAAACAGAAATAATTCAAAAAGAGGCTGCAGGTGAACATTATAAAACATGTTTATTATTTACCCATGCTCAAGATACTCTTATGACAATCATGAGTGAGGTTAATTTGACAGAAAAAATGATAATATTATTTGAATCTTTTTACCAAATACAGGGTCATAAGGAGAATTAAATATGCTACTAACAGAAAAATACAAAAAACAAATATATTATCAATTTCCTAAAGATTTTTTATGGGGCGTGGCAATGAGCGCAAAACAGGCTGAGGGGGCTGATGATAGAGCATTGACAGTTGCTGATTTGCAAAATTATGATCCAAATGATAAAGCAAAGGTGAAAGGAGATTTATCTAAAGCGGAGATTTTAGACCGTCTCAATTATCCAGAAAGATATAATTTTCCTAAAAAAATAGGAATTGAATTTTATCATCGTTATAAAGAGGATTTGATATTGCTTAAGGAAATGGGGATTACTTGTTTTCGGTTTTCAATAAGTTGGGCAAGAGTATTTCCAAATGGAATAGATGGTGAACCTAGTGAGCAAGGATTAAAATATTATGATAAAATATTTAATTTGTTAAAAGAAATGGGGATAGTGCCTATTGTTACATTATATCATGATGATATGCCAATTGATTTAGCTTTAAAATATAATGGTTTTTTAAATGAAAAAGTTGTGACAGCATTCATAAAATATGCAACTTTGATTATGCAAAGATATAAGGATAAAGTAACATATTGGATACCTGTTAATCAGATTAATTTAACACGGGTAGGTCTCAGTTCGTTAGGAATTGTAAAAGATACAGTGACACAATTGGAACAAAAGAAATATCAAGCTATTCATAATAAATTTGTTGTCTGTGCAAAAATAAAAGAGATTGGAAGTAAAATAAATAATAACTTTAAATTTGGGTGTATGCTAGCTGATTTTTTAGTAACACCAATGACTTGTAAGCCTAAGGATGTTGTTTTTTCAACTGAAAAAAATCAAATGACAATGTATTTTTATGCAGATGTACAATTAAGGGGAGAATATCCTGGATATGCAATAAGTTATTTTAGTCATAATCATATCGCCGTAGAGATAAAAGAAACTGATCTAGTATTAATAAAAGAAAATACTTTAGATTTTTTAGCGATTAGTTATTATAATTCTAATGTTGTCAGTCATGAAAAGAATACTTTAGCTATTGGCGATTCCCAATTAAATCCTTATCTGGAGACTAATCCATGGGGATGGACAATTAATCCTCTTGGTCTATATGATTGTTTTCTTAAATATTGGGATCGTTATCAAAAACCATTAATGATTGCTGAAAATGGAATTGGTCAAATTGAAAGGTTAGATAATGATACAATACACGACGATTATCGAATTGATTATATTAGAGAACATATTATTGCTTTGAATAAAGCAATCACACGAGGTGTCAAGGTTTTTGCTTATTGTGCCTGGTCGCCAATTGATATGGTTTCTTCAGGAACAAGTGAAATGAAAAAAAGATATGGATTTATTTATAATGATCAAGATGATTATGGAGTAGGCAGTCATAAAAGATATAAAAAAGATTCATATATATGGTATCAAAATGTTATTAAAAGTAATGGTTTAAAATTAGAATAGTTTATATAAAACTATGGTTTTTTAAAGAAACTATAGTTTTATTTTGATAATTAATTTGAAAAAGATTCCATTGTAAGATGCAATTACTAAAGAGACAGGAGGCGATGATCAATGGATTTTATTTTTAATATCAATCTAAAAAAGAATTTATTAACTAAAATGAATTAAAGCCGTGTGAATTGATTTGTAAAGGTTTAACAAAGATTTAAAGATTATCGCTAACAGAAATATTAACTGAAGAAAGTTACTAAAACAATAATTTTGTTAAAAGTAGGATATTCAGGTTATGCAGAATTTAAATATGATTGCGTTAAATATGTAAATAGCTTAAATAATGCTAAAGATACCGTTAATAAAGAGAATAATAAGATTGAAAAAATATATTGATACAATCGAATTGATGCATTATACCTTAATGATAAAATGATGAGAAAGTTAGCCGTTTTAGTAAAATAAACAAGAAGAGTTCGCTGTGTTGGAGAGGTTAATAGCCCGATAACCTGTTTGCAATTGATTTAATTGCTAATAAAGAAGATCTATTTTTAATGATTTCAGTTACTGGTAAAAGCGATACAATAAGGTCTTTAAAAGGTTATCACAGTCTGCACAATATAATAAACCATGAAATATATTTTTATAAATCTTTCGTTTTCGTTTTGAACGAACTTCCTTGCTTTCTAATTTTGCTTGATAAATACAGAATATCTTTTCGTCTATAATTATTTCATGATGATGTTTAAAGATTTTTCATTTCTCTTTTGGAAGTTTTTGATACTCACCTCTAGTTTTGAAATATTCCCTTTTATGAAGAATTAAATTTCTAAGATAAGTTGCATTCATTAAAATTCTACACATATAGGGATTATTCCATACATCAGTATACTTACTTTTATCATCTATTTCATTCTTTAAACTAAATTCATGTAAAGAAAGAGATGGTGTTGGAATGTTTCTCTTGTTAAAGTGTGAGCAATTTGTAAGGTACCATAGCCATCTCCATCAATTTGAAAGGTATGTTTTACAACATTAGCATTAACTGGATTAGTCACTAATTGAGCGCTTTTTTCACTTTACGGTACCCCAAAGGTGGTGTTGAATTATTAATTTACGTGGGAATTAATGCAGTTCAATTAAATGGCGAGGGCTTTATTGCACGTATTGGTCAAGGACAATTACTATTGGAATTTGACATGGATAAGATCAAGGCTGCGGGATATTCATTAGAAACACCTGTCTTAATAACAAATCATACTGATTTAAAAGAGATAAAAAATACTAATGAAGCGGTGGTTTCTAATGATGTAGAATTAATTAAAGTTGAATTTTAAAAAGATGAGACTATAGTTTTTAGTCTCATCTTTTTAATGACAACATTTATTATCGTGTTCATGACAAGCGTGATGACCATCATCATGGTGATTACAGGCTGTGTTAGGATCGTAATGCAACTCACCCTTTAGATAGTCGATTACTGCTTCATCACTACTGCCAATGACCCCAGGAATGATTTCGATTCCTAATGATGTGAGGATATTTCGTGCACCTCCGCCAATTCCACCACAAATCAATACATCAATGTTAAGATTTTTTAGAATTTCTGCTAAGGCTGAATGACCCTGACCGTTAGTACTTTCTATTTGACTAGAGATAATTTCTTGATTCTCAATGTCGTATACTTTAAACTCTTTACTCTTTCCAAAATGTTGAAAAATATTACCATCTTCATAAGTTACTGCTATTTTCATTCTGTTATCCTCCATTTTTCTTTTATTTTTAATTGTACAAGATGAAGTGCAATTGACTAAGTGAGCTTTGTCACAAAGAGAGTAGTTACCACCTTCAATTTTTAAAGAATAGCCCCGGACAATGCTTTGAGCAAGCTTATAACGTGCTTGTTCATAAATACTCTGAACGGTTGTTCGGGCAACATCCATTTGTTTAGCACATTCTTGTTGTGTGAGTCCTTCAAGATCCATTAATCTAATTGTTTCATATTCGTCGATTGATAGGACTACTGTTTTTGTAGCTGACGGGTTTGGACCAAAATATGCATATCTAGGTAATCTGCATACTTTTCTTTTTCGACATGGTCTTGGCATAGCTTCACCACCTTTATTATTGACATATGTCAATAACATTATAAGCTAATATTATAAAAATAGCAATAATTAACCACTATCCAATGATTCTTTATTAATTTTATAATAAGTGATATACTCTAAACGAGTAAAGGAGGTTTTAACAATGATAATACGTAAAGCAACAATTAAAGATTTAAAAGCAATTACAGCTGTTGAAGCCACTTGTTTTCCACCTGCAGAAGCAGCTAGTCGGAGTAATTTAAAAAAACGTTTGAAAACTTATCCGAATCATTTTTGGCTATTGGAAGATGAAGGAAAATTGATTAGTTTTATTAACGGAATGGTAACAAATGAAACAACGATCAATGATATTATGTTTGAAGATGCTAGCTTACATGATGAAGCAGGAGAATGGCAGGCAATTTTTGGAGTAAATACAATTCCTGAATATCGTCAACAAGGGTTAGCTGCCAAAGTCATGCAGGTGGTAATTGATGATGCCCGTATGGCAGGACGAAAAGGATGTATTCTTACTTGCAAGGATAAATTATTGCATTATTATGAGAAGTTTGGATTTAAAAATTGTGGGATTTCTCAGTCAATGCATGGTGGTGCTATCTGGTATGATATGCGTTTAGAGTTTGAACATGAATGATTTAGTAAATCTTGGTAAGTTTATTAGTTTGATTTTACGACATAAACCGGAACTAATTGGATTAAAGCTAGATTATCATGGATGGGCAAAGGTTGATGAGTTGTTGTTAGGAATTAATAATAGTGGTCGTTTTATTAATCGAACATTATTAGATGAGATTGTCATGACAAATAATAAACAGCGATATCAATATAATGAAGATCATACAAAAATTCGAGCTAACCAAGGTCATTCAATCAAAGTAGATATTGAATTAATTGAAAAGATTCCACCAGAATATCTTTATCATGGAACGGCATTTAAATATTTGAATAAGATAGAGCAAGAAGGGATTAAAAAAATGAAACGTTTATATGTTCATTTATCGAAAGATATTGAAACAGCATTTAAAGTCGGAAGTAGACATGGTAAAGCAATTGTTTTAGTTATTGATACAAAGGCAATGTGTGAAGATGGCTGTAAATTTTATTATTCCCAAAATGGTGTGTGGTTAACTGAGGACATTGATTATAAATATGTAATGGAAGTAATTAAGTGATGGTTAATACCATTGCTTTTTATTTTCTATGTTATAATAATAAGTATGAGGTGGAAAACGATGAAAGAAAACTTTTTATGGGGTGGTGCTTTGGCTGCGAGTCAGTGCGAAGGTGCGTATAATCTCGATGGTAAGGGATTAAGTGTTAGTGATGTAATGCTTGCAGGAAGTAAGACTAAAAAACGAAAACGGACTGATGGGATTGTTGCTGGAGAATATTATCCAAGTCATGAAGCAATTAATTTTTATCATTACTATAAAGATGATTTACAATATTTTAAAGAAATGGGCTTTAATTGTTTGCGAGTGTCAATTGCTTGGTCACGTATCTATCCTAATGGTGATGAGCTAGAGCCGAATGAAAAAGGGTTGCAGTTTTATGATCAATTATTTGATGAGATGTTGAAACTAGATATTGAACCAGTGGTCACATTATCGCATTATGAAATGCCTTATTATTTAAGCAGGCAGTACAATGGCTTTTTTGATCGGCAGTGTGTTGATTATTTTGAACGTTTTGCTATTACATGTTTCAAAAGATATTCTGCTAAAGTCAAATATTGGCTAACTTTTAACGAGATTAATGGAATGATCACCAATCCTTATACTGGAGGTGGTGTGATTGCAAAAATTGATAATAATTATTTACAAACCGTTTTGACTGCATGTCATCATATGTTCTTAGCAGGAGCAAAAGCGGTTAAAGCTTGTCATGAGATTATTCCTTCTGCTCAAATTGGCTGTATGATTGCCTTCTTATGTGGTTATAGCGCTACATGTAAACCCGATGATGTAATGTTTAATCATAATTTTATGGATGTAAATATGTTTTTTACCGATGTTCAGGTACGAGGGAGATATTCAAATAAAGCATTGACATGGATGTCACGTTATGGAATTGAATTACCAGTCATAGATGGTGATGAAAAAATCTTAGAACAAGGAAAAGTTGATTATATTGGTTTTAGTTATTACCAGAGTATTACGATGTCAAGTGATATTTTAGATAATCTTGGAAGTGGCGGAAATCTTTTTAGTGGAGCTAAAAACTCATATATTAAAGTAAGCGAATGGGGCTGGCCGATTGATCCTAAGGGACTTAGAGTTTCTTTGAATTACTTATATGATCGTTATCAAATTCCGTTATTTATCGTAGAAAATGGACTAGGAGCAGTCGATGAAATTAGTGACGATCATCAAATTCATGATAATTACCGAATTGATTATTTGACGCAACATGTTCGAGAAATGAAAAAAGCAGTAGACTTAGATGGAGTTGAGTTGCTTGGGTACACTTGGTGGAGTCCGATTGATATTGTAAGCTATTCAACTGGCGAAATGAAAAAACGTTATGGATTTATTTACGTAGATAAAGATAATGATGGAAATGGTACTTTAAAACGTTATATTAAAGATTCATTTTATGTATATCAGGAAATTATAAGAACAAATGGTGAGTGTGTTGATGAAAAAAAACGTTATACTTTAAATAGTCAATTAAAGGATGTTTTGGAAATAAAAGGGCTTAGAGAAATTATTAAATTAGTTAGTGAAGGAAAAGTTACTGACCTTCAATTAAAACTAGGGGGACGCTTAAAAATAAATCAATTACTTGATAAATTTGATGTTAATGATAATAATCAAAGATTGATTATAGATTTACTGAATCGTTTAGAGGCTAAATAATGAAAATGTCCGGAATAATTAACCGGACTTTTCTATTTATTCAATAATATAAGCATTAATGATTTGGCCATAATAAGCCGTGTGTAAATCTTTATTTGCTCCATAGAATGAACTATCAACATCTTGAGGATAAAAACGTTCTAAATTGTTTGGAGTAATTGCATTTTTATCTTGTACTTGTTGATAGACAATTTTACACTCAAGTGTCAAAGGAAGTTCTTTAATACCTGGAACTGATATTTTATCAGGATCTTCTAAAGTAGGCCCAAGTTCTTTAACTTTATCAATATCTCTTCCTGATTTCGTACCGCAAACCCCTAAGATTTTCTTATCAAAAGCACCTAAAGGAATATTGATTGTAAATTCAGGATTTTTTTCTATCTGTTCTTTAGTGAAACGATGTTCTCTTACAAAAACAGTAAATAATTCTGTTGCTCATTCAATTCCTAAGGTTCCCCAGGAAATTGTAATACTATTGACTTTATCATCAACTTTAGCTGTTAAAAGAACGCCAGTTTGAACAGCTTCCATAATTTCTTTAGCATAATCAAATACATTTATTTGTTTTTTCATCTAATTAGCCTCCTTGTTATTTTAATAACTATATGATAAATTAGAACTAAATTAATAACAAGTATACACTTTTAAGTAAGATACTATCTAAAAGGAGAGTAAAAATGAACGATGAAGTAAATGTAAGACCATTTGCATATGCAATGTCTTTGATCGATGGCAAATGGAAAATGCACATATTATTTTGGTTATGGAAAAAACAAGTACTACGATATAGTGAGTTAAAACGTGCATTAGGAACAATTACACATAAAATGCTAAGCACTCAGTTAAAAGAATTGGAAAAGGACGACTTGATCATTCGCAATGAGTATCCGCAAGTCCCGCCTAAAGTTGAATATTCATTGTCTCCACGTGGTTTAACATTGATGCCGGTGTTAGAATGTTTATGCAAGTGGGGACATGAACACATTAATGATGGAGATAATCATGGATAAAGAATATTATTCGATAGGTGAGATTGCAGAAATTTGTAATATTCCGATACGGACCTTACGTTACTATGATGAAATCGGGCTATTAGTCCCTGAAAAAAGGGATATTGAATCAAGCTATCGTTATTACGCTAGACATCAGATATTACAAGCTAATATTATTAATCAATTTAAGATTCAGGGGTATTCAATTAAAGAGATTAAACATCAGCTTGCAAATAATTCCGTTTCTTTGAGTGAAGAAACCTTGAATCAAAAACATGCTGAATTAAAAAAAACAATAGCTGAATTAAATAAATTAGAGAAACGTTTAGGATTCTTTTTGGAGTGTCTAAAGTATCAAGATCATCAGTTGCATTTACAATTAAAGGAAATACCGGAAATTTATATTGCTTATGTTCGTCAACAAGGTTTAGCAGACCAAGAAGCCTTTATGCGTCGATTTAGTGAATTAAATACTTTATGTCGTAAGAATAATTTAGAGCCGATAGGAAATATAATGGCGCGTTATTATGACGATTATCAACAATATGATCCCGATTGTGCTGATGTTGAAGTTTCTATTCAAATTGATTTAAATCATGAAATTGGTGGAGTAGTTAGAAAAGAACCTGGTTATTTATGTGTTTCTGCTCTTCATTATGGGCCTTATCGAGATGAATATAAGACTTATACTCTTATGATGGAATGGATGAAAAAAAATAATTTAGTAATGTGTGGACCAGCATTAGAATATTATTTAATAGATCCTATCTTTACTAATGATGAAAATGAATTTGTGACTGAATTAAGAATTCCTGTAAAAAGCATTTGACTCTCTAGTTACTAGAGGCTTTATAATAAATTTGAGGTGATTAGATGATACATTTAGTATATTTAGACAATAAAGAAAAAGTCTTAGAAAAGATTATGAGTGGCAAAAAAACAATGATAATTCGAGGAGCAGCAGGACGCAAGATTCCTCATAGTAGAGTATTCAATGACGAAGTATTATATTTCATGGAAAAAGGAACTAAAAAAATAACAGCAAAAGCAAGAGTAGTTAACGTTTTAAATTTTATTAAATTAAGTGAAGATGAAATAAATGAAATATTATTAAAGTATCAAGATAAATTAGATTTAACGCCAAAACAACAAGTTCGCTGGCATAAAAAATGTTTGTGTTTAGTTGAATTTACAGATGTAGAAGCAATTAAACCACTAGATTTTGATCATCAGGGGAATATGGATGATTGGTTGATTCTTGATAGAATTGAAGATGTTGTAGTAGGAACGAGTATCCCCTACAACTATAATAATGCTAGATTTAAGTAAACTGCCGGAAGGGTAGTTTTTTTTAAGAAAATTTTTAAGGATTATTAATAACAATAAATTGGTAATAATGATAGAATAAGTCATATTGGGGGTGTAAAAATGAAAGATAAATTAAAAAACTTTAAACATCTCTTTTTTAAAATCCTAAAATTTGAGATTTTCTATAAATTTGCAATATTCCTAATTATCAGTCCATTGATTAATAAAATTCTTCAAATATATTTAAATAATAATTCCAGCGGAGCTGCATTTAACCAATACATATTATTTAATTTCTTAAATCTTGAAGGGATTACAGTTGTTTTAATTATTATGATGATGGCAGTAATTGCAATTGGATATGAATTTAGTGTACTGATCAATATGATTACTTTAAATAAGCAAAATAAAGATTTTCGAATTTATGAGGTAATGAAAACCTCGTTATTAAATTTGAGTTGTTTAAAGCATCCTAGTAGTATTTTAACAGGAATATTCTTTTTATTTATTTTACCATTAGTGCATCTTGGTTATATAAACTCATTGATACCAAGTTTAAAAATTCCTAATTTTATTTTTGGAGAATTGAGCTTAACTTTTCAAGGGAATATTTTAATATGTTTAATCTATGGATTGTATTTTGGAATTTATGGATTAATGTTTTTTGTACCGGTTTTAATGATTTTAAAAAAAGAAAATATTATTAAAGCCTTTAAAGAAAATATAAAGTTCCATAAATTATTGACATTAAAAGAACGTATTTCATTAATTGGAATAATGGGTATTTGGATCGTTCTTGAGAATGGATTAATTCAAATATTACCAGATGCTTTAATAAAAAATGCGGATTTTAATCGTTATTTTTTAAAGAATTTAATTATTTCTTCGAGATTTAGAATTTATTTATTGGAATACATCATATATACATTAATAATCATGGTTTTGATGATTGTTTTCTATCAATATTTAATAGGTGTTATGGGTAAGCACGAGCCTGAACTATTGAAAGTAAAGGTGGATTTAGAATTTAATCGCTTATTTGACCGAACTTTATTAAAAGCACAAATTCATGGTAATCGTTTTTTTCAAAGCTTGGATAAATATTTTTTTGAAACACATTTTTATCAAAAGTATCGTGGGATGATCAACCTTGTTTTTTGGCCCTGTATGTTTATCTTGATTACTTATCTTTTTCCTAATTCAATATATATTTTATCAGCTATCTTAATTGTTGTTTTGTTGATGTATTTTGCTGCTAGTATTATTATTCGTTATGAAAAAAGAAAAAATGGTCAGGAATTTGAAGATGATAGTGGTTTGCTGTTTTTGCCTTATCGCTTAATTAAACGAACTTTAAATAATTCTCGCTTATATAATCATCATCCTAGAATGGTTACAGCACTCTTAGCTTTTATTTCTGTTTGTCTAGTAGGAATGTATTTAGAACAACCGTTGATGCTCCATCATCCATGGGTAATCGGTCATCGTGGTTCAATTTACGGGGTTGAAAATACAGATGGAGCTATCATGACAGCAGCTGATAAAGGAGCGGATTATGCAGAAATTGATGTGCAATTATCTAAAGACGGGGTTCCTGTTGTGATTCATGATGCAGATTTGTCGCGATTGGCACATAAAGATGAAAAAGTAAAAAATATGACTGCTAAACAATTAAGTGAAACCTTGGTTTATCATAACGAATACACTGATAAAATTCCGACGCTAGATCATTTGATTAAAAAGTTAAAAAAGAATAGCACTAAAATGGGACTTTTGATTGAGTTAAAAGTTGAGGGCGGTAATGGAGAAAAACTAGCTAAAAAAATTATTGATGTTATAGAGAAAAATGATTATCAAAAGCAGGCTATCTACATGTCGCTTGATTTAGATACTGTTCAATATCTTCAAAGTCAGCGTCCTGAATGGTGGATTGGATATTGTATTTATGGTAGTGCTGGAGATATTGAAGGATCATTATGGAACCAAGGTATCGACTTTTTGGCGATAGAAGAAAATCGAGCTACAGTGAGTTTTGTAGAAAAGGCTAATCGTAATTGGGTTCCTGTTTATGTATGGACAGTAGATGATGAAAGTAGGATGATACAGTATCTTGAACTTGGGGTTAGTGGAATCATTACTAATTATCCTAATCGGGGGAGAAAAGCAGTCGATAAATTCAAAGAGAATAATTATCAGTATTATTATCATCATGGGTCAGGATATCCTGATAGTTAAAACTAGATTGCGATCTAGTTTTTTTCTAACAGTTTTGTAAGGTTGGTTAAATTACTAGGCTATCTTAAGAGGCGATAGTATAATGAATAAAAGGAGTTGAAGAGAATGAAAATCATGATAGTTGAAGATGATTTGATCTTGGCGCGTGAATTGCAATTATTATGTGTTAAGTGGAATTTTCAGGCAAAGTATCTTGAGGATTTTAAGCATGTAGATCAAGTATATTGTACATATCAGCCGGATTTGATTTTATTAGATATTAATTTGCCTTTTTATGATGGTTTTTACTGGTGTCAAAAGATAAGGGAAAATTCCACAGTACCAATATTATTTATTTCTAGTCGAGAGCAAAATGCTGATAAAATTCTGGCACTGTCAGCTGGAGGCGATGATTATATTGAAAAACCATTTGATTTAGAATTGCTGTTGGTGAAAATAAAAGCAATATTGAGAAGAACTTATGAATATAAACATTTGGAAAAAGAATATCTTGATGAGGATACCTCTTATGATATTGTGAGGGGGCGATTTGTATATCAAAATAAAGTTTTAGAATTGACTAAATCAGAAGGTAAGATAATGTCGACACTATTAGGGCAACGAGGCAACTGGGTAACCAGGGAACAGTTGATGATGACATTGTGGAATACTGATGAATTTGTTACTGATGCGACTTTATCGGTTCATATTTCACGTCTACGAAATAAATTAAAGGAATTAACGAATGGAAAAGATATTATTAAGACGAAAAAGGGAGTAGGTTATTATATTGATTAATTATTTAAAAGAGAAATTACGGCCTATTGTAGGTGGAATGTTAGTTTTAGTATTTATTAATATTTATTTTTTATATTTGTGTGGTAGTCGCTTATATTTAAGTGATCTGGTTTATTTGGATGTTATTTTAATTTTTATTGGGATTACGATCTTTATTTATGGAAATGTGAAATACCGAGCAGTTGAAAAAATAATGAAAACTAATAATTTTTTGACCACAAAGGAATTAAAAAGCTATTTATCGTTGCAAGCACTTAGTGTTATTGAGCAAAACGATTTATATTATCATGAAGAAATTAATCACTTAAGTACTCAAATACAAGAATTATCGGATTATATTTCTAGATGGTCACATGAAGCTAAGTTGCCGATTGCTTCAATGCGCTTAATGAATGAACGTAATCAAGATCTAGTTTTAAAAAAACAAATGCGTTTAACTATTGAACAAATTCAATTATTATTAAATACAATGTTAATGTCTAGTAAGCTTAGAAATCCTGTGAATGATATTAAAATAGAGAAAGTTTTTTTATCTCAAGTTATTAAGGAAGCGATAAAACATCAATCTTATTTCTTAATTAATGATCATTTTAAAATTAATTTAAAGGTAGAGAATGAGTATGTTTATAGTGATCGGCGCTGGTTAACATATATGCTGGACCAGTTCATTACCAACTCGATTAAATATAAACAAACAGAACCAAATTTGACTTTTTATATTAGAGAAGATCATGATGGATTAGAACTTATTGTTGAAGATAATGGAATCGGAATTGCACCGGAAGATGTTCCGTATATATTTGACCGTGGCTTTATCGGTCATAATCTTCGTGATGGAGACTATCGCTCAACGGGAATGGGTTTATATTTTGTTAAAGAGATAGCAGAGAAGTTAGGTATTAAAGTTATCTATGATAATACTTTTTGCTCAGGAAGCCGCTTTAAATTACAATTTGAAGATAATGCAGAATATTTCATGCTAGATTACTAAAATGTAAGATTATAGAGCTAACTGTTAGATAAGCGTTAGGATTTTTTCTTGATTAGTTGGTAAACTTTAGTTGTAATCTAAGGAGGAATTAAAAATGAGAAAGATTGTAGAAATAAAAAATCTCGTTAAAAGTTATGGTGGTAAAGATTATCATACTAAAGTATTAAAAAATATTAATTTAGACATTTATGAAAATGATTTTATTGCAATTATGGGACCTTCTGGAGCAGGTAAATCGACTTTATTAAATATGTTATCAACTTTAGATAAACCAACTCGTGGTGAAATCATTATTGATGGTGAGGATATTACAAAGGTTAATAATAAGCGGTTGTCGAAAATTAGACAGGAGAAAATTGGTTTTATTTTTCAAGATTATAATTTATTAGATAATATGACTTTACAGGATAATATTGCTTTACCGTTGAGTTTAAATGGAAAGAGAAGCCGTGAAATTATTGAAAAGACTAAACAGATGGCCTCTTTATTTGGATTAAGTGAACATTTAAATAAATATCCTTATCAATTATCAGGGGGACAAAAGCAGCGTGGTGCCAGTGCACGAGCATTGATTACTAATCCACGGATTATTTTTGCTGATGAACCGACAGGAGCATTAGATTCTAAGTCAAGTAAAGATTTATTAATTTCTTTGAAAAAAGCGAATGAGTCAGGCAATGCAACGATTTTAATGGTAACTCATGATGCTTATAGTGCCAGCTATGCTAAACAGGTTTATATGCTTAGTGATGGAGCAATTAAATGCCGCTTAAATCATAGTGGTGAGCGACAAAAGTTTTATGATGAAATTTTAAGCTTACTAGCTTCGATGGGAAGTGAACAAGAATGAGTTTATTTAAATTAGCTTATTCAAATTTTAAACGCAGTGTCAAAAATTATGTTGCTTTGATTATTTCTTTATCGTTTTCAATTTTTACGTTTTTTAATTTTCAAAATATTGTTTTTTCTAATGCGATGGATGTTTTAAAAGAAAAAAACAGTGATTATATTGCAATTATTATTCAAGTTATTTCTATTGTTTTAATAATTTTTGTCTTCTTTTTTATCTGGTATGCGACAAATGTTTTTTTATCACAGCGTAAAAAAGAAATTGGAATTTTTACTTTTATGGGACTGGATAATGTAAAAATTGGTAAGATGTATGTAATTGAAGTTGCGATGATTGGACTTTTATCATTAATTATTGGCCTAGGGAGTGGAGCGCTTTTTTCTAAACTTTTTACAATGTTGTTATTACGCTTATCAGATATAAGCGTGGATGTTTCATTTAGTTTTAGTATTATTCCTGTATTACTGACAATCGCTTTATTTGTCACGATTTTTGCTATTATGATTATTAAAGGCTATATTAACATTTTAAGAAGCAGTGTTTTAGATATGTTATCAGCATCAAAACAAAATGAATTACGTGAAGAAAAAATAATTATTACTTTATTAAAAGTGGTAATTGGGGTAGTTTTGATTTGTGGTGGCTATTATGCTGCGATGATGGTTGGTGATATGTCTTCGTTTATCTATATATTTTATGCAGTAGTTTTGGTTGTTGCTGGAATCTATTTTCTATATAATGGGGTAATTCCGTTTGTAATTAAAAAGTTAGCTCAAAACAAAAGTTATCTATATCAAAAAGAACGCTCATTGTGGGTCAATAATTTAGCATTTCGTTTAAAAAAGAATTATCGTGCTTATGCAATGGTAACGATTTTAATGATTTGTTCGGTTACCGTTTTAGCAACCTCATTTGCAATGAAACAACGCTACGATAATATCAGTCATTTTAGAGGTACTTATACTTATACTGTGATGGCAAATAAAGCTCTTGATGGCAAACAAATTGCTCAAAAAATCAGTAGTAATAATGAGCTCAACTATCATAATAGTCTAAACTATATTGCCTTAAATGCAGATATGGTTAAAAGTAAATATCTATATAATCAGTATGGTGTAGTTTCATATAGCCAGTTAAAAAAAGCCGCAAAAGAGGCTAAAATTAAATTTGATATACCAAAATTAGATGATCAGCAAGTAGTTAATTTGACGAGATTATATTTACTTGATATCTCAGATCCTGAAATTAATCCGGTGATAGAAATTGCAGGTGAAAAATATCAAATTGTTGATGAAACTGCAACATCATATTTAGGATTATTGCAAGAAAATATTAGTACCTATATTGTTAGTGATAACACATATGAAAAGTTAAGAAATTTTGGACAAGAGTTTTATATGTATAACTATCAAATAAAAGATCCTAATAATTATCAAGCATCGATTGATTATTTAAATAGTTTGGTAAAAGATGGACCTGTAGATTATGTGAGTTATTTAGCCAATGATCCTAATGGTGGGGATATTGCTTGGGTTCGAGTAATGTACTCTATTTGTATTTTCTTGTTTTTAGTATTCATTTTAGCTAGTGGAAGTATCATTTTTATGAAATTGAGTAATGAGGCTTTTGAGGATCGAGAGAGATATAATGTTCTAAAAAAACTAGGAATCAGTAAACGAACATTGAGTAGGTCAATTAGAAATGAGATACGTTTTGCTTATTATTGTCCTTTTGTTTTGATGGTACTGTCCTCATATTTTTCTGTTCATGCGCTAGCTAATGTTATGAAGACAGAACTATACACTGTAAATATTGTTAGTGCTATCGTTATTTTAGTAATCTTTTATATAATCTATACTATTTCAGTATTAATGTTTAAAAAGAAAGTATTGAGTGATCATTAAATAAAAGCAGGATGAAGTTTAATTTGTCCTGTTATTTTTTACTAATAAAGCACTTGCAGCAAGCAAGAAAAGAAGATACAAGTAAATTATATTTGGCTATTGAATTGTAGAAATAAAACTAGGGGTTTAATTACATAATTATTATATTTAATAATTATGTTGATAAGCTATTAAGAAAAAACGTTGAAATAATAGAAATATGGTATAATTAAACATATTAACTTGTTAGGAGGTTAAATGATGAAAAAAAAATCAGGTATTATTGAGGAATTTAAGAAGTTTATAACTCGAGGAAATGTTATGGACATGGCTGTAGGGGTCATTGTTGGTGGTGCTTTTACAACAATCGTAACTTCACTTAATAATGATATTATTTCACCGATTTTAGGGATTTTTGGCGGAGTTGATTTTTCTGATTTAAAACTTGTCATGGGGAGTGGTGAAAATGCTCCAGTTTTAAAGTATGGAAGTTTTTTAACGGCGGTGATTAATTTCTTAATTATAGCAATGATTATTTTCTTAATTGTTCGTGCAATGAATAAAATTAATGAAAGTATCAAAGCTAAATTGACTGACAAGGAAGAAGTGCTGGTTGAAACAACAAAAGTATGCCCTTATTGTAGAGAAAAAGTTGCGAAAGAGGCAACCCGCTGTCCTCATTGTACTTCTATTCTAGAAGAAAAAGTTGATTAAGCAGGAGTTGACATGAAAGATATTATAATTAAAAATGCGTATCATGGTAATTTAAAGAATCTTGATTTGACGATTCCTCGGAATAAATTAGTCGTAATCACTGGTTTATCCGGGTCAGGTAAATCAACTTTAGCAATTGATGTTCTTTATCAAGAATGTCAGCGACAGTATTTAGAAGCAATTTCTTTTCAAGGAATTAATAAACCAGGAGTCGAAGTAATAAGAAATGTTTCACCAGCAGTTGTAATTACACAGGATGAAAAAAATAATAATCCTCGTTCTTCACTGGGAACAGTAACAGATATTTACACTGATATTCGAATGATTTATGAAAAGCTAGGAGTTCGTAAATGTCCCCACTGTGGTAAAATGATTGATGCATCATACTGTCATGAAGAATTAGTTCGAGCTGATAATGATTTTACTGTTTATATGTACTGTAATTATTGTCATTATAAGATGGAAAAATTAACAAGATCACATTTTTCTTTTAATAGTGAAAAAGGTGCCTGTCCAACTTGCTTTGGATTAGGTAAAACATTAATACTTAATTTAGATAAAGTACTTGAGCCAAACTTATCTCTTCGCGAGGGTGCAGTTGCATTTTGGCATCATCGTTATAAAGAATATCAAATCGAACAATTAGAAAAAGTATATCGAGAACTGGGGCTTTCAGTGACTCCGGAAACAAAAGTGATTGATTTTAATCAGCAGCAAAGAGTGATCTTATTATATGGAACTGAATCAAAACAGTTTAAGGAACTTTTTGGTAAAATAAAAATAAGTAAGTTTGAAGGAATTATAACTAATTTATGGCGTCGGGTTGAAGAAAAGAAAAATCAAAGTAAAGAAATAAGCAGTTATTTCGATGAACAGGTATGTTCTGATTGTCATGGTGAAAAGCTTAATTCATTAAGTCGTCAAATTACAGTGAATAAAACAGTTATTACAGCAACAACAAAAATGCCTTTGACGGAATTACTACATTGGCTTGAGCAGCTGGAAGCTACTGTTTCAGGACTACAAAAAGAAGCTGTCCAACAATATATAATTGATTTAAAAACAAAAATTCAAAGAATCATTAATGTTGGTTTAGGATATTTGCATTTAGATCGTCAAACAATGACTTTATCTGGCGGTGAGAAACAAAGAATTAAATTGGCAGCGGCTTTACAAAGTCAGTTAACGGGGATAATTTATATTTTTGATGAACCAACAATGGGATTACATCCTAAAGATACAGCAGGAATTATTAATGTTTTAAAGGAATTGCGAGATCAAGAGAATACGGTGATTGTAATTGAACATGATTTAGATGTAATTAAAGCAGCAGATTATTTAATTGACCTTGGACCTGGTGCAGGAAAGCATGGTGGTCAAATTCTTGCATTAGGAACTTATCACGAGTTGCAAAATAATCCTAGTTCAATAACTGGACAATATTTTGTTAATAAAAAGAAATGTAAAAGAGTATATCGAACAAGTAATCGATATTTTGAGGTGAAAAATGCTCATGTTCATAATTTGAAAAATATTGATGTAACTTTTTTAGTTGATTGTTTAAATGTTGTTACCGGTGTATCAGGGTCTGGTAAAAGTACTTTGGTGTTTGCTGTATTAGCTAAACAGCATTATCGATATTTTGATGATATTATTGCTGTCAGACAAGAAAGTATTACGACGACAAGGCGCTCTAATATTGCTACATATACAGGAATTTATGATGAAATTAGAAAGCTTTTTGGAAGTTTAGAAGCAACTAAAGAAATGGGTTTTACGGCTAAACATTTTTCTTTTAACAGCCAAGGAGGACGTTGTGAAAATTGTGAAGGATTAGGAACTGTTACTAGCAACATGTTATTTTTTAAAGATGTTGAGGTTGTCTGTCCAGTTTGTCAAGGAAAACGTTTCATTCCTGAAATCCTTGCATTAAAATATCATGAACATTCAATTGATGATGTGCTTCATTTATCAGTTGATGAAGGGGTCGGTTTTTTTAGTGATTGTCCCAAAATAATTAAAACTTTAAAAATGCTGCAAGATGTTGGTTTAGGGTATTTAGAATTAGGACAAGTTTTAACAACGCTGTCGGGTGGTGAAAAACAGCGTTTAAAATTGGCAACGACATTACTAACAAACATAAATAAACATAATCTTTATTTAATTGATGAACCAACAATTGGCTTACATCCTCTGGATATTGAGCATTTGCTACTTTTGCTTGATCGTATTGTTGATAGTGGTAATACAGTAGTAATCGTTGAACATAATCAGCAGATTATCAATGCTGCTGACTGGATCGTTGATCTGGGGCCAGCGGGAGGAAATGATGGTGGTTATGTAATTGCTGCTGGGACACCAAATGATATAAAGGGTAATGAGAATTCAATAATTGGTGAATTTTTGTAAGAACTTCTACGAAGTTCTTATTTTTATGCATATTATTTGCTTATGCAATAGCTCTGAGGTAGAATAATGTCGAAATATAACAGTGTTATATTTTGGAGGTGACTATGACTACACAAGAAAAAATTATAAATGTTGCGACTCAGGAGTTTTTAAATAGTGGGTATCTTGGTGCATCGCTAAGAAAAATTGCCAAAGCGGCTCATGTAACAACTGGAGCAATGTATGGATATTATAAAAATAAAGAGGCACTTTTTAATGATATTGTTGAAGAAGTGTCTGAGGAATTTAAAAATGATTATTTGGTTGAGGGAATTAATCTTGAGACGATTGATTACATTTATCAAAATTTTGAAGTTTTTAAATTAATCATTTGCTGTAGTAAAGGAACTCGTTATGAAGAATATTTAGATTGTTTAGTAAATGAAAAAACGAAGCAATTTAATGAACATGGTTTTGATGATAAATTATCACATATTATTAATCATTCATATTTATTTGGTGTTTTTGAAATTGTCCGTCATCAAATGACTGAGAAACAAGCTGAGGATTTTGTCAGTGATTTACAAGAATTTTATCAGGCGGGCTGGAATAAGTTATTAGAAAGAAAGGAAATATAATATGGAAACATTAATTGGAATATTGATTCCGTTTATTGGAACGACGGCAGGGGCAGCGTGTGTCTATTTTATGAAAAATAAAATGAACGATTTAGTTCAGAAAGTATTATTAGGATTTGCTTCGGGAGTAATGATTGCAGCTTCTGTTTGGTCACTATTGATTCCGGCGATGGATATGTCAAGTGATTTGGGAAAAATGGCGTTTGTTCCTGCAGCAGTAGGTTTTCTATTAGGAATAGCTTTTTTGCTTTTACTTGATCGTAATGTACCTCATATGCATTTGGATAATGAAGAAGAGGGTCCTAAAAGTCAATTGAAAAAATCAACAATGTTAGTCTTAGCAGTAACTTTGCATAACATCCCAGAAGGAATGGCAGTTGGAGTTATTTTTGCGGGATTGGCATCTGGAAGTCAGGGAGTAACTTATGCGGGAGCTTTAGCTTTATCGCTGGGAATTGCAATTCAAAACTTTCCTGAAGGAGCAATTATTTCAATGCCGTTAAAAAGTTCTGGGTTATCAAAGAACAAATCATTTATATATGGGATGCTATCAGGTATTGTTGAACCGATTGGTGCAGGATTAACTATTTTGATGGCTTCATTAGTAGTACCGATTTTACCATATCTATTAGCATTTGCGGCAGGAGCCATGGTTTATGTAGTTGTTGAGGAACTTATTCCGGAGGCTTCACAAGGGCATCATAGTAATATTGCAACTATTGGTTTTGCTATTGGGTTTGTCGTGATGATGATGTTAGATGTCGCCTTAGGTTAATCTTTACATAATCTTAAGCACAGTTGTATAGTTTCGTTTCTGTAATTAAGTAAAATGAGGTTAAAGAGGTGACAGAAATGAAAAAGAGATTAGGGTTAGGTTTGGGAATGTTTTTAATAACAATTTTATCTAATTTGTCAGGAGTTATGGCTTATAGTGGTAATAGTAATTTACCGGGAAGTGCAATAATTATTGTTTTTGTACCGGTAATGTTAGGAATTATCTATTTAGCTAGTAAGGGTGAGGTTAAATAACTAAAACTTTACATAGAATTAAAGCAGGGATGATATAATTTTAAATGAGAATATTAGATAATTTAGCTATGGTATAGATGGATTGGTTATAAAATAATGCTAAGTCCTTTATGCACACTATAAAATTTTGATTAAAAGACTAATCATATCTTATACCTGCTCTATTTGAATAACTTTCCCTATGTATATGAAAGATGAGGCAATAGCCTCATTTTTCATATTTCATAAATTCCAAAATTTAACATTTTGTTAACAAATTGATGATATTATTAGTCTACAAAATAAGTATTATAAAGATAAGGATAAACATATATTTAGTAAGGAGGCGGTTTTAATGAACAAATTAGCTTTAGTTGCGATAAGTTTATTTGTAGTTGTAGAAATTCTAGTTGGAGATTGCGTAGTCCAGGGAATTCCTCTTTGGGTAGTTGGTTTAATTGGTTTTAGCCTAATTTGGATGGGAATAATTTGTGTAAAAGAAAAAGTCCAAATCAAAGACTGGTATTAAAAAAAGGAAATTATGATTTCCTTTTTTTTATTTATGTTTAAACATTTCAAATGATGAAGCAATTAATAAAAATAGCATACCTGTGTGTACCCAGAAAATTGTATAATCAAGAACACCATGTAATAGAATAACTGCAATGCATGAAATTACAAGGGCGACATAACGGAGATTTAGCTTTTCTTGATAGACCTTAAATAATCTTTTACAATTATCAAACATATAAGGAACAAGAGTAGCAACGCCAACGACACCAAATGATAAAATCGGATCAAGATAGACGCTGTGAGCATGTTGAGTGACATGACCACCATACTGTTTAAAAATCATCATATATGTCATTGGGCCTTGACCAAAGAGCGGATGGGCTTTGATTCCTTCAATTGCAGCATGCCAGATCTTTGTTCTTACAGTAAAGTTATCAACTAGTTTTTCAATTCTTGGGAACTGTTCAGGATTAAAGATAAAATAAATACCACCAATGATACAAAGTAGCCCAATTAAACTGCAAATCCGGTAATTTTTATTGATGATCAAGAATACTAACATTGCTCCAGCGGTTGCAACAAAAGCGGTACGACATCCAGTCATATATAATAAAAAGAAATTAAGGCAGGCAACGATAAAATAATAAAGCTGTTTTTTGACATTTTTAGTACCAAATATTTTATATCCAATCATCATGATGGTAAATTCAATCATCATGGCATAGTAATTAGCATTGAAGAAAACAGAATTAAGACGATTTTCACGTCTGCTAAATACTTTTAAAGTAAAATGATCATAACCTAAACGATCGAGAATTTGAATTTGTTCAAATAGTCCATAAATGGCCCATAGAATCGATAATGCAATTAACATATCTAAAATAAATTCAAAAGTATCTTCATTGATATATTGTCGATAATATAACATTAGTGAAACAAAGATAAAGATAAGTGCGACACATCCTACACCAATCCAATTTTGATAAATTAAAGAAATAGCTAATGTTAAAAGCATAAAAATTATTAAATATTTAGATTTTGGGGTACTTTTAAACGCATTTATAATTTTTTTAGTGTACAATAGGTATAATGTTTCAAGTAATAAAAAAGGTACACAAATATAAAATGGGGTAGATAAACTAAGGGCGGTAGCAATAATCATTAATTGTTCCTTAGTAAAACGTTCTTTTAATGAATTGATAAATTTCATAATAGACCTCCAAGTACTGTTACTATAGCATAAATATAAAATAGACACAAACAAAGGAGATATAATGAAAAAGTATTTATATGTTTTTAACTATCCCCCAGAAGATAAAGAATTATGTGCTTTAGAATTTAGAACATTATTTAAAGATGAATTTAAGAGTAAATATTATTTATCAAATAAAGATTATAGTGTCGATAAAAGTGTTTTTGTAAAAGCAAAGCTCGATCTTTGGGGAATAGATGCTGATTTTAATAAACTAATCGAAAAAGTGGCTGCGCTGCATAAAGATTACCAGAATTTTAAAGTAATATATTTAAAAAATGAAGTTACTCATGTTGACTATCAAGAAAGTTTACTTAGGTGTAAAGATATTTCTTGGGGTATTGCAGGAAGTGTTAATATGTCTAGACCGCAACATACTATCGCGATTACAAAATTAGAAGATCAATGGCTTTGCGGTTATTATCATCATGGTGTTCCGTCTTGGCAAAAACACGATGATAAACCTAATACTTTTTCTAATTCTTTAGATATCCGGTTAGCTCGAACTTTAGTTAATTTAGCAGCTGGAGATAATGATCAGGTAACGATCGTTGATCCTTGTTGTGGTATGGGGACAGTTGTTCTAGAAGGACTCGCTTTAGATTTAGATATTGAAGGATTCGATATTTCCAGGGAAATATCTTGGCAAGCACGTAAAAATTTAAAGTATTATGGTTATGATGAGTATTTGATTAATAAGGTGAGTATTCATGACTTACAAAAACATTACGATGTTGCAATCATGGATATCCCATATAATTTATATACTCCAATAACTTACGAAGAACAGTGTAGAATGATTCAGTCCTCGCGAAGAATTTGTGACAAAATGATTATGGTAACTTTTGAGGAAATGAGTAAAGAAATAAATCAAGCTGGCTTTTTGATCATTGACGGCTGCTTACGTAAAAAGACAGAATATGTTAAATTTGGACGCTATATTTATATTTGTATTTAATAAAAGCAACATTTAGTTGCTTTTATTTATGTTTTATGATTTTTTGAAGATAAGGTATTTGTGATAATTCTTCAACATTATCTTTATATAGAAAAAGCAATGTTCCAAAATATATAATGACTCCAATAACGATTGCAATAAATAGAGTGATAATCAAACGATCAATAACTTTAATTAAACCATAGTAGCATAGCGCGACTGTAAATGCCATAATTGCTGAACTAATCAATGGGTAGATGAAGGTGTGTAATTTCTCTTGATAATAAGTAGTAATATGTTTTAAAGCTCTTTGATTTGCGAAACAAAGCTGTAAACCATAAAGACAGTTACCGATCAATAGAGAATAAATATTTAAATTCGTTGCAAGTAAAAGAAATAGAGTAATAAAACAATGGATAATTAACGCATATATAGCATTTTTTAAAGGAATAGATGAATATCCTAAAGCTTGCAATAATCCATTGGTATAGGTAGAAAGACCATAGAAAACAATTGCTGGACTCCCAAATGTTAAAAGGGTGCTGGCTAGAACAACCGTTTCTTTTTGCGGAAAAATTGCTTGAATAATCGGAACTGCAAGAATACTCATTCCAACGGCACTGGGAATAAGGATCAACATGATGACTTTTGTTCCTTGAGCAATTTGTTTTTTAACTTCAGCAGTATCTTTAAATAGCCATGCTGATGAAATATTGGGAATTGAAGCTGTTGACATTGCTGAGGCAAGAGCTACAGGAACGTTTTGTAAAATAATATACTCACCCCCATAAGCCCCAAAGGCACTGATGGATTTGGCACCATCACCACAAACTAGATAAAACATATACATATCAATAGTTGAGATAAGGTTGTAAACGCAAGTAGCCAAAATTATTGGAGTAACAATATTTGAAATCATTTTAAAGATATCTTTAAACGAATCTGTATGGGGATCGGCTGCTTCGATATTTGGAGGATTTAAATAACTTTGTTTAGTTCTTTTGAACATGAACAACATATAACATAAGCTGATTAGAACTCCGGCGCCAGTGCCTAAGGCACTACCAGTTGCCCCGTGACTAGCAACTAGACTTTGATTATTAAGGTATGGTTGAATAAATAGATAAGCAGCTCCAATTGAAACACCGGCATTAAATACTTGTTCGATTATTTGTGAAATTCCAGTAAAGGCAGTAGTTTTAAAGGCTTGAAAATAACCCCTAAAAATCCCCAATAGTCCAGAAAGAAAGATCGTTGGACAAAGAATTCGCAAAGCTGAAACAGCTTTATCAGGAACAATATAGGGTGCAATTACAAATGCGATAATTGCTGCTCCTCCACCAACTGCAACAATATAAATAAATGAGCAAAGAAGAATCTTTTTAACATTATTATATTGATTAACGGCCAGTTTTTCAGATAACAACTTAGAAATAGCAGTTGGAATACTGTAAGAAGAAACTAAAAGAATTAGTGCATATACATTATAAGCAGTAGAATAGTAACCCATTCCTTGTGAACCAATCAGTTTAGTTAATGGACTTCGATATAACAGACCAATAATTCTTACTAATATTCCAGCAGCAGCTAAAAAAGCAGCCTGTTTAAAAATTGAATTCTTTTTCATAAAATAAACTCCTTATGGATAATAATGTCATATTATATTAACCATACCATTTATTGAAGGATAAATGTATGAAAATTTTAATTATTAATAAGATTCTTGTTTTAATTATTTTATTTTATCATAAAAAGATAATTAGTTCTTTATTGTCGGTAGTTTAAATAAAAAAGATAAAATATGTTAGAATAGGGTGATTAGAAAATTAATTTTATATTTGCTTGACTCTCCGGTAAGGGGAGCTTATACGATGTTTATGGAAGGTGATAAGATGTTTTCGATTGGTGAGTTTTCAAAAATGGCTAAAACGACTGTAAAGACTTTGCGACATTATGATGAGATTGGATTGCTGGCGCCGGCATATGTAGATACTTATAGTAAATATCGTTTTTATACGAGTAATCAATTAGTAATAATTCATCAAATTCAGTCATTAAGACAAATAGGTTTATCATTAGATGAAATACAGATGATTATTAATGGTGTTGATGGTGTTGCAATTCTAGAAAGTCGGAAAAAAGCAATAAAAGAAAGCATTAGTGAAGCAGAAGATCAACTTTCACGCATTGAGTTTATTTTATCTGGCAAAGAGGAGGATACATTTATGAATTATCAAGCAAGTATTAAAGAATTACCAGCATGTACCGTATATTCGAAAAGAATGGTAGTCCCTGGGTATGACAGTTATTTTGAATTGATTCCTGCAATAGGTCAAAAAGTGATGAATAAGTACCCGGACTTAAAATGTACAGTTCCAGAATATTGTTTTATTATTTATCGAGATGGTGAATATAAAGAAAAAGATATTGATATTGAATTTTGTGAGGCGGTTGATCAAGTGAAGGTAGATTTTGATGATATCAAGTTTAAAAAGATGCCGGCGGTTAAAGCAGTATCTATAATGCATAAAGGTGATTATGCGGGATTACCTAAAGCATATGCGTATGCTTTTAAATGGATTGAAGAAAATGGATATCAGGTACTTGATAATCCCCGTGAGAGCTATATTGATGGAATCTGGAATAAAGAAAGTAAGGATGAATGGCTAACAGAATTACAAATACCGGTGACTAAATAGCGGATTGGGAATTAGATTAAATTCTAATTCCTTTTATTTTTGTGGAAAGATAGGGTATAATAAATCCAGATTTGGGGGTTAGACAATGAAATTATTAAAATATGTTAAAGAGTATCGATTTCCCGCGATAATTGGATTTGTTTTCAAAATTGCCGAAGCAGCCTTAGAATTAATGGTTCCATTGGTAATGGCTGATATTATTGATGTAGGAATTAAAAACAATGATCAAAATTATATTTTAGTAAGGGGGTTATTTTTGGTAGGATTAGCGGTGGCTGGTTATTTATTTGCGTTAGTATGTCAATATTATGCATCACTTACATCACAAAGTGTTGGAACAAAATTGCGTGAAGATATGTATCATCAAATTAATCGTTATGATCATCATAATTTGGATAAATTAAGTGCGCCTACCTTAGTAACTAGATTGATTAATGATGTTGTACAAATTCAATTGGCAGTAGCAATGACGATCCGGTTAACTTCACGGGCACCGTTTATTATGATTGGTTCCTTGTTTTTAGCGTTTTTGATTAGCGGGCCGCTGGTTTCTATTTTTGTAGTTGGGGCTATCGTTTTAGCAATTGTTATGTTGATGATTACAATAATTTCAATGCCGTATTTTAATAATGTTCAAAAAAAGCTTGATAAAATTAGTTTGATCGTTCGTGAAAACTTAAATGGAATTAGAGTAATTCGAGCATTTGCTTCACAAGATAAAGAAATTAATAAGTTTAAAACAGAAACTCGGCAACAAAAAGATATCCAAGTAAAAGTAGGGAGAATTCAAGCATTATTAAATCCATTTACATATCTGATTGTTAATGTGGCTATTGTTTTAATAGTTTATTTTGGTGGAACTGAAGTAAATGTTGGGGGATTATCGCAAGGGGAAGTTATTGCTCTAGTTAATTATATGAATTCTATTTTATTAGCCTTGATTGTTTTTGCTAATGTGTTATCGATCTACAATAAAGCAGGTGCTAGTTATACAAGGATTTTTGAGGTTTTGGAAACAGAACCGGCAGTAGTTAATGATGGACAAATACAAATATATCGAGAAAGTGAAGATTGTATTGAATTTAGACATGTTAGCTTTGCTTATGAACAAAAAAATGTTTTAAATGATTTAAATTTTACGATAAAACGTGGTCAAACAATTGGAATTATTGGTGGAACAGGAGCTGGAAAAACTTCTTTAGTAAATTTAATTGGGCGTTTTTATGATGTTAGCAGTGGCGAGATTTTAATTAATGGAGAAGCGATTAAAAATTATGATCTTCATGCTTTACGTTCTTTTATTGGATTTGTACCACAATATGCAGCTCTTATTTCAGGAACGATTAGAGAAAATTTACAGTTAGGAAATCAAACAGCCAATGATCAACAATTGCTCAAGGCCTTGGAAATTGCTCAGGGAAAGGAAATGCTCGAAGATAAAGCGGCTGGATTAGATACAGTAATTGAACAAGGCGGAAAGAATTTATCTGGGGGTCAAAAACAACGTTTAACGATTGCCAGAGCATTAGTTAAACAGCCGGAAATCTTAATTCTTGATGATAGTTCAAGTGCACTTGATTATGCAACTGATTTTAAATTGAGACAAGCATTGAAACAACTTAATATGACAAAAATTATTATCTCACAACGAACAGCTTCAATTGAACAGGCAGATAAGATAATGGTTTTATATCATGGTGACTTGGTTGGCTTTGATAGTCATGAACAGTTAATGAAAGATTGTAAGATCTATCAAGAAATCTATGCTTCACAACATAGTAAGGATGGTGACGATCATGAATAGTAAGACGATAAAGCGGTTATTGACATATTGTCGACCATATCGTGTGATTTTAGGTTTAATATTTATCTTATCTTTTATTAGTGTCTGTTTGACATTAATTACGCCAATCTTATTTGGACAAGCAATCGATCTATTAATAGGAATAGGACTGGTTGATTTTAGTCGTTTGTTTTGGCAGCTTCTAGTGATTGTAGGAGTTGTGCTTGCGGGAGCATTAGTCCAATGGATCTTGGGGCAATTAACTAATAAGATTACTTATAATATAACGAACGATCTTCGTGATCGCGTCTTTGAAAAGATTCATTTATTACCATTAAAATATATTGATAGTACGCCACATGGTGATATTATTGGTCGAGTAATTAATGATATTGATTTGATTGCAGCGGGTTTATTGCAAAGTTTTACTAGTTTATTTACTGGTGTTGCAACGATTGTTGGAACAATTATTATAATGTGTTTGATTAATTTATCAATTGCAATCGTAGTGATTGTTTTAACCCCGTTATCATTACTAGTCGCTTCACTAATCGTTAAAAGGACCCATATCTATTTTAAAGAACAGCTTGAACTTCGAGGTGAAATGAATGGCTATATTGAAGAAATGATAGGGAATCAACGAATCATTAAAGCCTTTAATTATGAACAAATGAATGAAGAACGTTTTAAAGAAGTAAACCAACGAATGCATGTAAGTGGTGTAAAGTCACAATTTTATGGAGCTTTGATCAATCCGACGACAAGGATTGTTAATAGTCTGGTGTATGGTGCGGTTGGAGTATTTGGTGCAATTAGCGTGTTAAATGGTAGCTTTACGGTTGGTTTATTATCTAGCTTTTTAACTTATGCAAACCAATATACCAAACCTTTTAATGAAATTTCGTCAGTAATGACAGAAATGCAAACAGCTTTAGCAGCTAGTCAGAGAGTATTTAATTTATTAGACGAACCTGTTGAAAAACCAGTCAGTAATCCTCAAAACGTTGAAATAATGGAAGGTAATGTTTCTTTAAAAAATGTATACTTTAGCTATGACCCTAAAGTATCATTAATAGAAAATCTTAGTTTAGAGGCATTACCAGGTCAAACAATTGCAATTGTTGGTAAAACTGGTTGTGGAAAAACAACTCTAATTAATTTATTAATGCGCTTTTATGATCAAAATAGTGGAAGTATTATGGTTGATAATGTTAGTACATTAGATATGGAGCGAGATTATTTACGTCGTATGTACGGAATGGTATTGCAAGAGTCATGGATATTTAAAGGAACTATTAAAGAAAATATAGCTTATGGAAAAAGCGATGCTACAGATGAACAGATTATTGCTGCTGCTAAAAAAGCCCGGGTTCATAAATTTATTATGAAACAACCTGAAGGTTATGATACTATGATTGATGAAGATGGAGGAAATATTTCTCAAGGGCAAAAGCAATTGATTTGTATTGCCCGAATTATGTTAACAAAACCTCCAATGCTGATTCTTGATGAAGCAACAAGCTCAATTGATACACGTACAGAATTACAAATCCAGGAAGCTTTCGAAACGATGATGAAAGGTCGAACGACATTTATTGTGGCTCATCGTTTATCGACGATCAAAAATGCCGATATGATCTTAGTAATGGATAAAGGACATATTCTTGAACAGGGAACGCATCAAGAATTGTTAGAGAAACAAGGTTATTATTATAATCTTCATAATAGCCAATTTAATTTAGCTAAGTGATAGATATTTAATAAAAAAGATACAATAAGCTAAAATGATTATAAACTATAAAGGTAAAGATAACTGCTGGAGGTAAACTTTAGCAGTTTTTATTATTTTAAAGGAAATTATTCAAAAAGTATTTTGTGTATAAAAGAAGAAATAGGGACATAAATATTTTATACACTAAAATAAAAATATATGATTATTATAGTTTAGTGTATAATTGAACTTGTAAAAATTAAAAGAAAGCGTATACACTACTTATAAAATATGCTCTAGTGTATTAAAAAATGATGATTTATCAAGTTTGCGAGAAATAATTGATTATTTTATAGTTGTAATTGGCTAGAGCAAGTAGTGTCAAAGGAGTTAGCTATGAAATCAAACAAAGTAAAAGTATTTGAGTTCATTAAAGAATATTCAATTACTCAAAGTACAGATGAATATCCTAAATTGACAACTCAGTATCTATCCGAAAAATTAGACATGCAAAGAACTAATCTAAGCAGTATTTTGAATCAATTGGTTAAAGAAGGAAAAATTACTAAAACAACTACACGTCCAGTACTGTATCAATTAGCAAATTTCCAATTGACTAATCAAAAAGACTTTGAGAATTTAATTGGTTATAACCAAAGTTTGAATGAAGCAGTGATGCTAGCAAAAGCTGCCATTCTTTATCCTCAAGGAAGTCCTCATATTCTCTTAACTGCAGAAAGTGGAAGTGGGGTTAAATATTTTGCTAAAAACGTTTATGACTTTGCAGTTAAATCTAAAGTATTAAAAAATAATGCACCATTTACAGTTTTCGACTGTAAAACATTCATTGAAAATCCTACGATTATTAATGAAATGCTTTATGGTGATGAAGTGAATACTGGACTAGTACATCAGACTAATCAAGGCATGCTGTTGATTAAACATGTTGAACTTTTATCAGGGTATCAAAGAACAATGTTATTTTCAATCATTACAAGTAATAAGATGCCCTCTAATCAATATGTAGAATTACCGCGTAATTATAAATGTATCATGCTTTGTGCAATAGCCAGTGATGCCAGTAAGGATCTTTATGATCTCTATCGTAATAAAATGGATTTTGTTATTGAACTTTTGCCATTAAGTCAAAGACCCTTAAAAGAACGATTTGCTCTTTTAGAATTGTTTTTAAAACAAGAAGCCAGAAAACTTGATCGGGTTCTAGAAGTAAGCACTAATATATTACACTCCTTATTATTATATGAAGTGAAGGACAATATCCGTGGTTTAAAAAATGATATTCATACAGGAGTAGCTAATTGTTATGTAAGAGAACATGATGTTCATCATCACCATATTGAGTTATTGTTATCAGATTTTCCTAATTATGTTCGCAAAGGAATGATTTACTATAAAACATTTAAAGAAGAAATTGATGAGATTATTCCTGGAGATTGTAAATTTGCATTTACTAAAAATGAGGTATTAAAAAATAGAGCAAAGGAAAATAATGCTAATATTTATCGAACGATTGATGTTCGTAAAAAAGAGTTAAAAAAACAAAGTGTTAGTGAGGAACAAATTAATACATTAGTTTCATTACAGCTTCATCAAGATTTTCAAGAATATTTAAATGAATTGAGTAATCGTGTAAGTGATAAAGAGCAATTAAGTAAAATTGTTTCAATGAAATTAATTAGTTTAGTTGAACGTTTCATTACTCGTGTAAGCAGTGAACTAGCAATAAATTATCAAGAAAATATTCTTTATGGGTTATGTCTGCATATTAATGCTTCACTAATTAAAGTAAGCAGTAAACAGCGTCTTGCAAATGAAGAAATTAAGCGGATGATTGATCTTTATCCTAAACATTATCATCTTGCTAAAGAATTCGTTCATGAAATTGAAGAAGAATTTAGGGTAAAGATGAATATTGATGAAATAATCTTTACAATGCTGTTTATTTTAAATGAGAGTAAGCCTGTAACTAATAAACATGTTGTTACTTTGATTGCGATGCATGGTGACAGTTCGGCTAGTTCGATTGTTAACGTTGTTAACGCTTTAGCAATGCATAACAATACTTATGCCTATGATTTGCCTTTAGATAAAAGCATGGATGATGCCTATGAAGATTTGAAAGAGCAAATTATAAAGGTTGATCAGGGTAAAGGGATTATTCTTATTTATGACATGGGTTCAATTCGAACTATGGCTGAATCAATTGCTTTTGAAACAAAAATAGAAATTAAATATTTAGAAATGCCAGTTACTTTAATTGGTGTCACTAGCAGTAATAAAGCCAGTAATAATGATTCAGTCGATGAAATTTATGAATATCTTCAAACAAAGTTTAAAGATATAAAATATTTTAGAAAACAAAGTGATAAGAAGATCTTAGTAATAATTTCAAAAGAGCAGTCAGAAGTTACAAGGTTAAAGAGTTATTTAAATGAACATTTTGATTTAAGTAATGTTACTGTTCATGTAATTGAAAATAGTGAAGCTAATCATCTATACAATGAAATCAATATTATTGCTAATGAAGGAAAAATTATCGGAATTATTGGTAATAATAGACCAAATTTAGCTCAATATCCTTTTGCTGAAGTGAGATGGCTAGAACAAAAGAATGCTAAAACTTTAGAAGAGATATTCATTGAGGAAGATGAAGCACGTGATGATATTAATGAAATATTTGAATATTTAAAGGATCAGTTCAATGAGGTAGATGTTGATGGAATAAAAGATTATCTATTGGATTTTACTAAGAGTTTAGAAGTTACACTAGATGCAACTTTAGATGAGGATCAGCAAATCGGTTTAATAGTACACTTGGTTTGTTTGATTGATCGAATCAGTAGACATCAAGCACCGATTGTTAATTTTATTGCATCAAACATAATTTTAAATCATGGAATGTTAGTTAGTAAGGTCAAGGAACTTTTAGTTCCTTTAGAGATGGCTTTAAATATATCAATCAGTGACGCTGAAATTGCAACGATTATTTCAATCGTTAAAAAGAGATAAATAGAAAGAAGGATTAAATATGACTAAAGAAGAAGCAACAATGGTTGCCTTTGAAATCGTAGCTTACTCAGGGGATGCTCGTTCAAAATTATTAATGGCTGTAGAGAAAGCTAAAGCAGGTGACTTAGTGACTGCTGATAGATTAGTAGCAGAAGCTAATGAATGTTTAGTAGATGCTCATAAAGCTCAAACAGATTTATTGCAACAAGAAGCTCGAGGGGATAATGTTGAGGTTGGTTTTATCATGGTTCATGGTCAAGATCATCTGATGACAACATTATTATTAAAGGATATTGTTGGGACTTTAATGGATGTATATAAAAAATAAAAATTTAACGGGGGATCGTATATGAATAAATTAGTTTCAAATATAGAGAAATTAAAACCTTTCTTTGAAAAAGTTTCACGTAACCGCTATTTACGAGCGATTCGTGATGGTTTCATTTCGGCCATGCCGATTGTATTATTTTCAAGTATTTTTATGTTACTTGCATATGTACCAAATATCTTTGGTTTTTACTGGTCTAAAGAAATAGAAGCAATGATCTTAAAACCATATAATTACTCAATGGGGATTTTAGCTCTTGTTGTTGCAGGTACTACGGCTAAGAATTTAGCAGATAATTTTAATCGTGATATGCCGGTTAATCGTCAAATCAATAATATTTCTGCGTTAATGGCAGCAATTGTTGGTTTCTTGATTGTTGGGGTCGATTCGATCGAAGGCGGGTTTGCAAATGGCTATATGGGGTCAAAAGGGTTATTAACAGCCTTTTTAGTTGCCTTTGTCGTTTGTAATGTTTATCGTTTTTGTGTAAAACGAAATGTAACTATTAAAATGCCAGATGCAGTACCACCAAATATTTCTCAAACCTTTGCTGATGTTATACCGTTTGCGGTTTCAGCAATCATCTTTACTATTTTTGATATTATTTTTAGGAATGTAACTGGAATATGTTTTGCTCAAGGTGTAATTGAATTTTTTCAACCACTATTTACTGCAGCAGATGGGTATATCGGGTTGGCTATTATTTATGGGGCAATGTCATTATTCTGGTTTGTGGGAATTCAAGGTCCATCAATCGTGGAACCGGCAGTTTCGGCAATCTATTATGTAAATATAGCAAACAATTTAGATTTATTCCAAGCGGGACAACATGCTAATAATATATTAACACCAGGAGTTCAACAATTTGTTGCAACAATTGGTGGGACTGGTGCAACTCTTGTAATTACATTGATGTTTGCATTTATGTCAAAATCAAAAGAATTAAAAGCAATTGGCCGTGCTAGTTCGATTCCGGTAATCTTTGGGGTTAATGAACCAATTTTATTTGGGGCACCGCTTATCTTAAATCCAATTTTCTTTATTCCATTTATTTTCGCTCCGATTTTAAATGTTTGGTTATTTAAAGCTTTTGTAGATTTCTTAGGCATGAATAGTTTTATGTATGTATTACCTTGGACAACACCAGGACCAATTGGGATTGTTTTAGGATGCGGTTTAGGTTTATTAACAATTCTTTTTGCTGCAGTTATTCTACTAGTTGATTTTGCTATTTATTATCCATTTTTTAAAGTTTATGATAATGAAAAGTGTGAAGAAGAAAAGAATAAGAACTTAGATGCAGTTGAAAAAGAAGAAGAAATGATTGAAGTAGATGGAAATACTTTAAAATCAAAACGAATCTTGGTTTTATGTGCTGGTGGTGGAACAAGTGGTTTATTAGCAAATGCTCTAGCTAAAGGCGCTAAAGAACAAAATATTCCATTGATTACAGCTGCCGGTTCTTATGGAGCACATATGGATATTATGAAAGATTATGATTTAGTTGTATTGGCACCACAAGTAGCTAATTATTATGAAGATTTGAAAAAAGATACAGATCGTTTAGGAATTAAATGTGTTGCTTGTGAAGGTAAACAATATATCAATCTAACAAGAGATCCTGATGGGGCCTTGAAATTTGTGTTTAAAATTATGGAGGGAGAATAAAAATGAAATTTCCTGATAATTTTGTATTTGGTGGTGCTACAGCTGCTTACCAATGTGAAGGAAGTACTTTGAAATATGGAAAAGGTAAAGTTGCCTGGGATGATTATTTAAAAAAAGAAGGACGTTTTTCTGGTGATCCGGCGAGTGATTTTTATCATCAATATCCGATAGATTTAAAATTATGCCGTGATTATGGAATCAAAGGGATTAGAATCTCGATTGCCTGGTCAAGAATTTTTCCTAATGGTGTTGGTCAAATTAATCAAGAAGGGGTAGATTTTTATCATCGTGTTTTTCAAGAATGTAAAAAGCAGGGTGTTGAACCATATGTTACATTACATCATTTTGATACTCCTGATGCTTTGCATAAAATTGGTGATTTTTTAAATCATGAAATCATCGATCAATATACTAATTATGCAAAATTTTGTTTTCAAGAATATCATGATGAAGTAAAATATTGGTTCACCTTTAATGAAGTATGGCCAATTGCAGTAAATCAATACATTGTAGGAAGTTTTCCACCAGCAATTAAATATGATATTCCTAAAGCAGTTTATTCAATGCATCATATGATGGTTGCCCATGCGAAAGCAGTATTGGCATTTAAAGAGGGAAAATATCCAGGCCAAATTGGAATTATTCACTCTTTAGAAACAAAATATCCTTATAATGATAATGAAGCTGATTATCAGGCAACAAAAAATGAAGATGTATTAGCTAACCAGTTTGTTTTAGATGCAACTTTCTTAGGTGAATACACTGATGAAACTCTTACGATAATTAAACGATTAGTCGCTTTAAATAATGGAACTTTTAGAGTTGATCTAGAAGATTTGGAAATCATGAAAAAAGCTGCTAAGTTAAATGATTATCTAGGAATTAATTATTATCAAAGCCACTTTATTCAAGCTTACGATGGTGAGAATGATATCTTCCATAATGGAACGGGGGATAAAGGTACTTCACGTTTTAGACTGAAGGGTGTTGGTGAACGGATGTTTAAGGAAGGAATCGAAAGAACTGACTGGGACTGGTTGATTTATCCTCAAGGACTTTATGATATGATCATGCGAATTAAAAATCAATATCCTAACTATAAAGCAATTTATATCACAGAAAATGGAATGGGATATAAGGATGAATTTGTTGGAGGTAAGATCGATGATACTCCAAGGATTGATTATATTAGAAAGCACTTATCATGGATTTTAAAAGCAATTGATGATGGTGCGGATGTTAAAGGATATTTTGTTTGGTCGTTAATGGATGTATTTTCTTGGTCTAATGGTTATAATAAGCGTTATGGACTATTCTATGTTGATTATGACAGTCAAGTTAGATATCCAAAAAAATCAGCTAGCTGGTTCAAGCAAATTAGTGAAACAAAGGAGTTAGATAAGATTGAATTATAAAGCAATTATCTTTGATTTTAATGGAACATTATTCTTTGACAATGATAAACATGTTTTAGCTTGGGGAAAAATCTCCAAGCTGATTCGCGGTAGGGGGATCAGTGACGAGGAGTTGCATGAGCAGTTTAATGGAACACCGAATGCTAAAAATATTCAGTATATGATGAATAATCAAGCAACGAGTGAAGAGCTTAAAAAATATTCATTATTAAAAGAAGAATATTATCGTGAATTTTGTAAGCAAGATAAAGCATCTTTTCATTTGGTAGATGGAGCAGTAGCTTTTTTTGATAAATTAAAAGAACTGGGAATTCCTTTTACGATTGCTAGTGCTTCAATTAAAGAAAATATTGATTTTTTTGTTGAATCATTTAATCTAGATAAGTGGATTGACCCTGAAATGATTATCTATGATGATGGTTCCTATTCAAATAAAGTTAATATGTTTAAAGATGCAGCACAAAAATTAAAACATAATGTTAAAGATATTTTAGTGTTTGAAGATTCTTTTTCAGGAATTGCGAATGCATATAAAGCGGGAATTGAAAAAATCGTAGTAATCTGTCCTCAGGAAAAAGAAAGTGAGTATCGGGATTTACCTGGCGTTATCATGACGATACAAGACTTCAGTGATTTTAATAAATTAATCTAGGATTGGCTATAAAAGTCAATCTTTTTGTTTTTTAAACAATTATATGTATATTTATTATCTAAAATCCTAAAAATAATTAAAATAAAAAAATTATTATCTTGACAAACAATAATCATAAGAGTATTCTATATAAAACATTGTATAGGTATATACATTAAAGGGGGAAATAAAAAATGAATGGATTATTATTACTGGCGCTTTCGATGGTTGCATTGGCAGCAGCTTATGTAATTTATGGTCGCTATTTGGAGAAAACTTGGGGAATCGACCCTAAGGCTAAGACACCAGCGGTTGCTAATGAAGATGGGGTTGATTTTGTTCCTAGTAGCAAATGGGAAGTATTTGCACATCAGTTTTCATCAATCGCTGGAGCAGGACCTGTAACGGGACCGGTTATGGCATTGATGTTTGGTTGGGTACCTACAGTTTTATGGATTATTGTTGGGGGAATTTTCTTTGGTGCTGTCCAAGATTTTGGAGCACTTTATGCATCAGTAAAATCAAACGGTAAATCAATGGGTGGTATCATTGAAGAATATATTGGTAAAACTGGGAAGAAATTATTTTTCTTGTTTTGCTGGTTATTTACACTTTTGGTAATTGCTGCTTTTGCTGATATGGTAGCAGGAACATTTAATGGTTTTTCAGCTGTTGATGGTTCTAAATTACAGCCAAATGCTGCAGCTGCATCAATTTCAATGTTGTATATCGTTGTAGCGATTGCTTTTGGTTTCTTTTTAAAGAAACGGCATGTAAGTGGCAAAGTGCAAGCAATGCTAGGAATTGGCTTAATTGTTTTGATGTTAATTGGAGGGATTGCTTTTCCAATTTATTTCAGTAAAACAACTTGGCTATATGTCGTCTTTGTCTATATTTTCTTTGCTTCTGTTACACCAATGTGGTTATTGAAACAACCTCGTGATTATTTAACTACGTTTTTATTTGTTGGAATGATCGTGGCTGCAGTAGTCGGCGTACTATTCTATAACCCAACTATTTCACTACCAGCATTTACTGGTTTTACAAGTGAGACAGGCAGCTACATGTTCCCAACTTTGTTTATCACGATTGCTTGTGGAGCTGTTTCTGGTTTTCATTCACTGGTTTCATCAGAAACAAGTAGTAAACAAATCAAAAATGAAAAAGATATGTTACAAGTTGGTTATGGTTCAATGTTATTGGAATCACTATTAGCAATCTTAGTTGTTGTCGTAGTTGGTTCTTTAACTCAATTAGTTAGTGACGGTGTTTTAACTGATCAGCTAGCTTCATTAGTTACTGCTGAAGGAGCTACTCCATTTACTAAATTCTCAGTAGGGGTAACGGCTTTTGTTTCTAAACTAGGATTACCTCAAGAATGGGGAATTTGCATTATGACAATGTTCGTTTCAGCATTAGCTCTTACATCATTGGATGCTGTTGCAAGAATTGGACGTTTATCATTCCAAGAATTATTTGAAGTAGAAAATTCTCAAGAAGCTTCAGGGTTGAATAAAATTCTTACAAATAAGTATTTTGCAACATTAATTACCTTGTTCTTTGGTTATTTATTATCATTAGGTGGTTACAATAATATCTGGCCGTTATTCGGTTCAGCAAATCAATTGTTAGCAGCTATGGTATTGATTTCATTATCTGTTTTCCTAAAGGTGACTGGTCGAAAAGGATTTATGTTATACATTCCAATGTGTACAATGCTGGTAGTAACTTTAAGTTCACTTGGTCTTTCTGTATATAACATCGTAAATGCATGGATGACAACAGGAACTTTTGATTTCTTGACATCAGGACTACAATTGATTTTTGCAATTTTATTAATTGCTTTGGGAGTATTAGTTGCTTTCTTTGATTTTAGAAAATTATTTAAGACAAAAAAAGTGTAAAAAACATTGAGTAATTTAATTACTCAATGTTTTTATTATGCTATTTTCTTTTTAAAATAGATAAAAGTAGTTATCGTAATAACAGATAGAATACCTAGATATTCAAATTCAACTTCATCTCCTGTTTTTACAGAAGTTGTCAAATCATCTTTTTTATCAATAACTGTTGTAGTATTGCTACCATTGTTGACAAAAATCAGTTCACCAGTTAGTAGATCACGTTGGTAGTTTTTAAAGAAATTCCAAATATATTGAGCTTCTGGTTTATAGTTCCAGTGAGCATGATCTTTAATTGCAGCAAGTTCCATTACTACACCGTTATTGTTAGACAAAGTTCCTGTATACATGTCTTTTTCACCAAGTTTTGTCCATTGCTGATTATCTAATTTAATGCCATAATAAGGGTTTAAATCCATATTCATATCCGTCACGGTTAAGTCATTGATTTTTTGATATGCTTGTAGGGCACTATATATATGTGTATTACTGTCTTCAGCCCAAATACTAAAACCATATAATTGTGAAGTACCGTATTGACTTGAACCATCAACAGGAATCATTTGAAAGAAATCATGATCACCACAAATATATAATAAAGGTGTTTCATGTCCTTTATAATCATTGGTTAATTCAGTGATTGCTTCACTATAAAGATTGACACCAGAAACAGCCCCAACCCCTGCAAAAGTTTCACTATTCTTGACCCCTAATAATAATGACTCGGCACCGCCTGCTGATAAGCCGGTAACATATACTCGTGATCTGTCGATTTGTGGATATTTAATTTTCAAATCATCAATTAAGTTAATAATTCCTTCATCCCCTAAACCATCGCATTTTGAAAAATTGACACTAGCATCCTGCCATTCTGGGGATACAACGATAAAGTTCTCTTTTGTAGCTAATTCAATCCAACCAGAAGAATCGGCTTGAACCCGAGGATCATTACCGTTTCCATGAAGCGTAAGAACTAAAGGAACTGAATCTTTCTTAGTATCAATTACTTGATTAGGTAAATATTCAAACCAAGTGTATTTTCCAGGCATATTTGAGACAGTTTGATTAATCTCTTGATTATGAATGATTCCAAGGCGATCAAAAATTGGCGTTTCAATTAGTTTATACGGTTGCTCAGCATTAGCTAAATTTGTATCAGTAACAGGCATATTATAGAACTCGGTTGTTTCATTATGCTGACGATAGTTTTTAGAAAAAACTGTTTCCCAGGCATTATCGAATGCATTTTTTAATGTTTCATCTGTTTTTGAATTTACCACGATTTGTAATGGATTTGTAGAATTTTGATAGATCGTGTAGTTGTTAAATGATTGAGATTGGTCAGTTTGATTAGCTTGTTTGTAATAACTAACAGCTGATGTTGCTGTTGAACTTAAATATGCTGGTATAGGAACGTTATAAGTTAAATCGCTATTCATTGTACCGCCATATACCATCATTCCAGCAATAAAGTAACAATTTTGACTAATATAATTATTGACGAAAGTGGCACCCTCATCAATTCCGATCACTTTAATGTTGCTGACACCAGTGCCGGCTAATTTTTTGAAGGCTGTGACATCATCATTGTTATATTGCGTTGATATAGGATTAATAATATATACTTTCCCTGCCCATTCATGAACATTATCGAGAAGACCAATTTCTTCAATTAATTTATCAGCGCTAGTAAGATCTTGTTTTCCCGCAAAAATGTAATAAATAGGTGTTAAGATATTACTACGTTCTGAGGTGTAGCCATCTGCTTCACTATCATATTCGTAGTAAGTATAATTATTGATTGTGTCACTAGTTACTTCAGTTAAAATGTTTTCATTTGCATATAATTGATTAACTGAAATTGGAGCTGCTAACATTAATAGTGACAATGTTAGTGCTAATAATGCTTTTGTTATTTTTTTCATTGTTCCACCCCTGATTTTATATTTATAACTTTTAAGTTACATTAAAATTATACAAGCGCTTATAATAATAAAACATAATTATCTTTGAACGATCAATTCAAAATAAAACTAGTTTATTCAAAAACTGAATGAACTAGTCGATGTAACGAATATACATATTTCTAAAGATTGGAATAAAATAAGTAAGCTGGATATAACCGCTAATTTCATCATTACGCTGATTGCCAAATTTATAGATATAATCAAACTTTGCTTCATCAGTATGCTGTGTAATGCAGGTAAGAAGAATTTTAGGGTTATTAAGACTGAATAAGATATCTCTAATTTCCTTAGTTGAAGGAGCATTGTACCATTGACCACTGGTACTGATACAAATAATTAGGGTATCTTCTTTCAAAGACCTAAGATTTTCTGCCATAATAATGGGATCGTTATAACTATAAGCATTGATACCATATTGAACCATTTCTAATTGAACTAGATAAATATTAGCCAATGAAAATTCAGAACCAATAAAAAGAACCTGTTTATAATTATTGATTATTTTAACTAATCTTTCAAGTGCTGTCATATCAAGCTTATCAATATCATTAAAAGCATTTTGTAATGATTGTTTTACATCATTTTTAATTTCTTCGTTATTTTTACTAATAATCACTTTTTTATTATTAAAAGCATTAAGTCGCAGCATTTGTTGTCCAGCAATGAAATCCCAACGATACTCATTGATATTTTTATAACCCTGATTTTTTATAAACCGGCTAACCGAAGCTTGAGACAAGTAATTGTCACCGGCTAGTTTTTCAAGACTGATTTCATTGATTTTATCACGATTAGTAAAGATTGCTTTAGCAACCTGAGTATTAGTTGCATTATTAGTAGTTTTATTAAGATATTGAATTAAACCATGAATACCTTCTCTTTTCATTTTTATCACCAATAAAAGTATAGCATAAAAATGAAATATTTAATTGTTTTTGAATAAACATTATTAACTAGGTAATATTTTGGGTCAATAATTATTTTGAATCAACTTGATTATTACCAGTTCACAAGAGATAGTAATTTCAAAAGAAGAGTTTTTAATGGTCTGTTAAAATTATTTCAAGTGTTGATGGAAGCCCATCATCACGTTCGACGAGGAGCTTATAGTTAGATTAATGTATTTAGAGAGCTTTTGATATAATTGTTTGATAAGAGCATCATTTGAGCTATCATAAATCATATAGAACAGATATTTATAGTTCAATTCATTTTTAAACAATTCAAATAAATGACGTTTTTAATCAATTTCTTTTATCCATGATTTATTATTTATATAAACGAGAACTTGTTTGGTTAAAATAGATTGATTTAACGGATTATCTAAATTAGTATCAACAGGTAATTGAAATAGCATAGGCACCATCTTTTATATATATGCATATACGCTTAGAGGAAACTGATGATTAAAGCAATGATTACGGCACTTAGAACATCACTGATATAATGAACACCACTTAAGATTCGTGAACAGCTAACGACAAATGCTAGAATTAACATGATCGTCCCAAGCAGTGAATTTACCTGAAGACAAGCTAATGCAATTGCAAAAGCACTGACCGTATGTCGTGAAGGGAAAGATTCACCTTGCTTATGTTCTATTAAAGGATCAATAGCCATAGCTTCATAAGGGCGTTTACGATTAATTACTTTGCGCAAAAGTGTTACAATTAAAAATGAAGCAAGTGGCTTATAAAGTGTTTTAGCTAATAATGTATTTTGAGTATAAAGTAAATAAACGAGCAAAATTGAATAAACAATAAAAGTAATAATAGGGATATAGCGGGTAAAGCCCATAATGATTTTTTGCAGCAAGGGATGTTTACGAATATTAGATAACATTGTTTGATAAAATTTTTCCATAAAAACTCCTTATTTTAATTGAATGATCGTTTCGCCTGCATTCATTGTTAAGATGCGCCGACCAGCACGTTTATGTTTATATTGCTTCCGAATAAATTGTTGTAGTATTTTACTTGAATAGCCGTGAACTACAGTAATTTCTTTCGTATTGGGGGATAATGAATTTAGATAGTTATCCAGCCGGATTTTAGCTTCAATCGTAGTACAGCCGTGAATATCGATTTGATTAAACATAATAGTCTCCTTAAATTAAAGTTTAGTTAATTATACTAGATACTTTAAAATTAAACAAACTTGCAATTTACCTGGATATTAAGTAGAATATAAGAGCATATGAATGGAGTGATATAAATGGCACTGACAGCCGGAATTGTAGGATTGCCAAATGTTGGGAAGTCAACATTGTTTAATGCAATAACAAATGCCCAAGTTGAGGCAGCAAACTATCCGTTTGCAACAATCGACCCTAATGTTGGGGTTGTAGAAGTACCTGATTATCGTTTAGATAAGTTAACAGAATTAGTTGAACCTAAAAAAACTGTTCCAACTACTTTCGGTTTTACTGATATTGCTGGTCTTGTTAAAGGGGCGAGTCGTGGTGAGGGTTTAGGAAATAAATTTTTAGGGAATATTCGTGAAACTGATGCAATTTGTGAAGTTGTTCGCTGTTTTAGAGATAAGGATGTAACTCATGTTGATGGCGATGTCGATCCTATTAGAGATATTGAAACAATTAATTTAGAGTTGATTTTTGCTGATTTAGATACTGTAGAAAAAAGAATTGGACGAATTGGTAAAAAAGCACAATCAGGAGACAAAGAAGCGAAGTTAGAAGTCGCTATTTTAGAAAAATTAAAAAGTACGCTAGAAGCCAATAAACCAGCTCGAGTGATCGAGTTTAGTAAAGAAGAAATGGATGTTGTTAAACAATATACTTTATTAACAATGAAACCAATCATTTATGTGGCAAATCTAGGTGAAGAAGACTTAGAAGATCCAACTACTAATCCACATTATAATAAAGTCGTTGAATTTGCAGCTGGTGAAGGGGCTGATGTTGTCCCTATTTGTGCAAAAATTGAAAGTGAATTAGTTGGAATGGATAAAGAAGAAAAAGATTTATTTTTACAAGATTTAGGAATTGAAGAAAGCGGTCTTGATAAATTGATCAAAGAAGCCTATAAACTATTAGGACTTCGTACATACTTTACTGCCGGGGTACAAGAAGTACGAGCTTGGACTTTTAAAGAAGGTATGACAGCCCCAGAAATGGCGGGAATTATTCATAGTGATTTCCAGAGAGGTTTTATTAAAGCAGAAACATATAGTTTTGATGATTTAGTCGAATATGGCAGTGAACATGCTTTAAAAGAAGCTGGTAAGATTCGTCAGGAAGGAAAACAATATGTTGGTCAAGATGGTGACATCATGTTGTTTAAATTTAATGTCTAATGGCAAAAACAAAAAAGAGTTTTATTGAGAGAATAAAACCGACTGGAGCTAAAGATTTAATTAGAAAAATTATTTTATTAGTTTGTATTTGTGTATTTTGTTATAGTGCGTATAATCTAGCCTCAATTTTTCTTGAATATAAGAGCATGGATGATAGTAATAAAGAAGTAGAAGAAACATATGTTACTGAAAATACAGAACAAAAAAATTCATATAAGACAATTGATTTTGAAGCCTTATTAGCAAGAAATTCAGATGTTAAGGGATGGATCGATATTCCTGATACTAAAGTTAGTTATCCAATTGTTCAAGGAGAAACTAATGATACATATATTCATAGTGATATTGACAAAAAGGAATTTAGAGCCGGTTCAATTTTTATTGCAAGTGAAAATAAAAACCCTTTTACTGATTTAAATACTGTTATTTATGGTCATAATATGAAAAATGGTTCAATGTTTAATAACATTAAATCATATACAGAACAAGATTTTGCAGATAAACACCCGTATGTTTATATTTATTTACCAGATGGGACAGTAAGTCGTTATAAAGTAGTAGCAGCACATATTATTCCAGAAGAGAGTTTATTATATAATACTGGAATTACTGATATTCAAGCTTTTTATCAAGAGATGTTAAAAACTAGTGATATTAAGGTTGATTTTGAACAAGCTGCAGGTAATCCGGTAATTACTTTATCAACATGTACTTCAGCTGGTAGTGAAAGCGGAAAACGTAATGTTGTTCATGCAGTCTTGGATAGAGCAGGAATTGATCCTAAAACGGAAACAATGGATTAATTTAGACTTGTGGGCTCCGTGTCAATAGTGGAGGGGCTTAAGAGATAGCGAAAGCTATCTCTTTTCTTTTACTCAAATTCATATGAGAA
>ENA-OWNX01000019-OWNX01000019.1-gut-metagenome-genome-assembly--contig:-NODE-19-length-150105-cov-6.660523_pt1 | contig 150105 bp, 143 predicted proteins | sample MGYA00248250_ERZ651778 | MGnify/ENA primary metagenome ERZ651778 (study PRJEB26908, sample SAMEA4031702) | gut metagenome | biome: gut; feature: normal infant; material: stool | place: China | collected...
GATACTGATTGATCAGATTTCTGTTGTTCCATGCATACTCGTCAATGAAAATAATCTGATATACCGGCTTTAAATCCTTATACTTCTTACCGCTGTTCAGCTGATTGTTCAATGCTCTGGCACCGTAAAATTCAAAACGCATCATTTCCGCTAATCCCTTGTAGGTGGTCTGCATCTCGATATTGAAATGACGGTTTTGTTCATCCTTCACATGAACATCCAGAATGATGCGCTTCTTTCCGATAATGTCCGGATCCAGATTGGGATTGAGCACAGTGCTTTCCTTTACCCGGATTCCGGTAACGCGTTCAATAATGGTGTTGCGGGCGTACACAGAGCCTTCATCCTCACGGGAAAGGGTGTACTTAAAAAAAAGATCGTTACTGTAGTTTAGCTGATTCATTGCATTTGACATTTATATGTCCTCCATTCTGTAAGGGTTCCTTACACCCCTATATACGTATGGAAGATGCTGAATTCCTAAATAATCCACGAATTATTGATATTTATTGGAATCTACATACACTAAAGACGAATGAAAGGAAAAGCACCTTACAAAACAGCAGGTTGCTCACATATTTTATCAGCAACAGGCTAGAACCCGGTGTTTCTTTTCTGTACTGTTTTCTACTTGGCGATGCGTATTACATCAGATACATGAAAAAATTTACATTTCTGTTTCTTATTTACACATGCTGTTTCATGAGCTATAATGAATATACAGATTGTGTTGACGCATGACCTGCATTCAAAATTGAATAACAAGTCTTTGTGGCAGGGTGAAATTCCCTACCGATGGTGATAGTCCATGACCCGCGTAATGAGCGGCTGAGCCAGCGAAATTCTGGCACCGACGGTAAAGTCCGGATGAGAAAAGACATTTTCTGTAAACGCACACCTGAAGACGAGTTTTTTCGTAGTCAGGTGTTTTTTTGAAATGGAGGAGATGTGAATTGAAAAACAACATGAGTGCAAAACGGCTTGCCCTGATCGGTATGCTTGGTGCACTGGGAGCGATACTGATGATGTTTCGCTTTCCCATTCCGTTTATGCCGCCCTTTCTAAGCTTTGATCTGGCCGCAATTCCGGAGCTGATCGGAGCCTTCGCTCTGGGACCGGTGGCAGGTGTTCTGATTGTCTTTATTCGTGTTATGGTTCAGATGGTGATTTCCGGATCCAATTCCATGTTTACCGGAGAGCTGCAGAGCTTTTTGCTGGGAGTTGCCCTGGTACTGCCTGCGTCTTTGCTGTACCGTCACAAGAAGACACGAAAGGAAGCACTGCTGGGAATGACAGCAGGGACTCTGGTTAGTACCTTTGTTGCAGTGCTGACCAATCTGTATTTGATTATTCCGTTCTATGTTGCCCTGTATGATATGAATATGGACCAGATTATCCTTTCCTGTTCCAAGGTCAATCCGATGATGAATTCTGTCACTACCATGGTGATACTGGGCATCGTACCGTTTAACCTGATAAAATACGGTATCAGCTGCCTGATTACCTTTGCCGTATACAAGAAAATAAGTCCGATGATTCACCGATTCGCAAATCGTCAGTAAGGAGGAAAAGAAGATGACATTTGAAGAAGGAGTAGCATTGCTGTTTCACAAGCTGGGAGATTCCAAAATTATGGCACTTGGCTCCAGCGTTAATGATTACGTCATGGTGCGTAATGTAAGCTGTCTGTTTTATGATGGAAAAATCTATTTCAAGACCGATAAGAATTTCCGCAAGACACAGCAGCTGTATCGAAACCCGCAGGTGGCACTCTGCACAGGTGGCGTTCAGGTAGAGGGAATCGCCGTAAACAAGGGGCTTGTCGTGGACGAGCCGGGAAGAAGGTTTGAAGCCTTGTATAAGAAATATCTGTGGCAGAGCTATAATGCATACAGCCATGAGGATACGGAGATTCTGATTGAGGTAACCCCGCGATTCGTGGAAATATGGGATGAGGATGAGAACCGCAATGCGTTTCAGATCTTCCTAGACTTTGATAAAAAGACAGTGGAAATCAAGCCGTACGATTAACGTATGCATACGACGGGTACAGGATTAGATAATACTGTACCTTTTTCTATATATCAGATACATTCACCCTCTTTTTCCTTGCCTGCAGCATTCAACGTACACAACAGTATAACGAAGTCGATTTTCTTCTCATTCTGCAGGTTTTTGTGGTATACTACAGTTGCCTGTAAGGCAGGGAGTGATTTCTATGATGAAAGATTATTTAGTAAAGGCGCTTGCGTGCAATGAGCATGTGAGAATCTATATATGCTCTTCTACGCATATGGTGGAGGAAGCAAGAAAACGTTTTGATTTATGGCCGACTAGTGCGGCTACCCTGGGACGTGTATTAACTGTGGGTTCCATGATGGGAAGCATGCTGAAAACAGCACAGGAACAGATTACGATTCGCATCAACGGCGGAGGTCCCATCGGTACCATTCTGGTAGATGCCTACAGTGACGGTCATGTGCGCGGCTTTGTGAGTGACCCGCATATCATGCTGCAATACAATGATACCGGAAAACTGGCGGTCGGAGCTGCTGTGGGAAAAGACGGATATCTGGAAGTTGTGAAGGATATGAACATGAAGGAAAACTGGAGCGGTACCGTTGCTCTGCAGAGTGGTGAAATCGGTGATGACTTTGCCTACTATTTTACCGCAAGTGAACAGACACCGTCCGCAGTCAGTGTCGGTGTACTGGTTGATACCGATAATTCCATTCTTTCCGCAGGCGGCATGATTATCCAGATGCTTCCGGATGCAGAGGAAGAGGATATCGTAAAGGTGGAACAGATTGTAGCAAATCTAAGGCATATGTCCACGATGATTCAGGAATATGAAAGTCTGGAGGATATTCTCCGTGATCTGTTTGACGATGTCAGAATCCTGACAGGACAGGATATTGAATTCCGCTGTAAATGTGATCGTGCAACCATGAAGCGTGTTCTGACAACCCTTCCAAAGGAGGAACGCCAGCAGATGATCGAAGAGGATCACGGCTGTGAGATTACCTGCAATTTCTGTGGAGAGAAATATCAATTCAGCGAGGAAGAGCTTCTGGAGCTGGAAAGGTTTATGGATGCACATGCCAAATAACAGCTGGAAAATCAGAGATATTGTAATACCGAATCAGGTGGTAATCGCACCGATGGCAGGGATATCCAATCCTGCCTTTCGTGTAATCTGCAAGGAATTTGGTGCCGGTCTTATTTATACAGAGATGGTTTCGGATAAGGCGCTGTATTATGATAATGAAAAAACAGTAGGTATGACGGATGTCGAGGAACAGGAGCATCCTTTGGCCATGCAGATTTTCGGACATGATATAGAGACAATGGTATATGCCGCAAAATTTCTGGATGAAAAAACCGATTGTGATATCATTGATATCAATATGGGATGTCCTGTCACAAAAATTGTGAAATCCTTTGCGGGAAGCGCCCTGATGAAGGATGTTGATCATGCTGTGGAAATGAGCAGGGCGGTTGTTCAGAGTGTGAAAAAACCGGTTACCGTAAAAATGCGGATTGGCTGGGATATGGATCAGATTACTTGTCTTGAGCTTGCCCGCGGTCTGGAGTCTGTCGGAGTGCAGGCACTTGCTGTGCATGGACGAACCAGAAAACAGATGTATGAGGGCTGTGCAGACTGGTCCTATATTAAAAAGGTGAAGGAAGCCGTATCCATTCCCGTAATGGGGAACGGGGATGTGCGAAGCGGTGAGGATGCAGAGAGGATGCTGAAGGAAACCGGCTGTGATGCTGTCATGATCGGCCGCGGTGTTTTGGGGGATCCCTGGCTGATCAAGGATATTGCCCATTATCTGGAATGCGGTAAGCATATGCCGGAGGTAACGCTGGAGGAAACGTTCGCAATGGCCAGACTGCACGCAAAACGCCTGTGTAATCTGAAGGGTGAATTCGTCGGTATTCGAGAAATGCGCGGACATGCTGCATGGTATGTGAAGGGGCTGCCAAAGAGCCATCAGCTCAAGGATCAGCTGAGCAAAATCGAAACCTACGAGGAAATGCAAAGCATATTATCCGCATATGAAGCAGAGTATGCAAGAATACAGGAACAGTATAAACAGGGGAACCGTTGAGGTGGTGCTTCATAGCCGGGCAGATATCGCTGTGCTTTGTTATGCCATCCGTTTCAGACGGTTTTTCTTTTTACATTGCGGTATGGAAGAATCAGATCTTTTATCCATATACCTTAGTTACTGACAATTTTATCATCAGGAGGTATATGGGAATAATGTCCCAGCATGTATTCCTGTTTTTCTGTTGAAAACCGCCGTGGTTTTCCATGGTCAATACGCTCTTTATTTGCACGAAGGAATCAGTATATGTGTGTACATATCCAATAAACAAAAGGAAAGAGACATATTTTCACATTGTTTGGATATCTTTTAGATGAAATATCTCGTATAATGATTGATGAGGTGATAGCATGAAATTTAAGGATTATAACTATGAGCGTTACAGCTATGAGGCTTATGCAGAGGCAATGCAGCAGGCAGGCACCAGGCTGAAGGAAGCAAAGGACTATCAAAGCTTCAAGAAAGCATTTGATGAGGGGAAACGGGCATTTGAGCATCTGGATACGATGTATAATATCTGTTATGTCCGCTATACGATCAATACAAACGATGCCTTTTATCAGAAGGAAAACGATTACTGGGACGAGGCAATGCCGAAGATGAAGTCCCTGACAACGGCGTTTGACAAAGAGGTGCTGGCTTCACCGTTTGCGGAGGAATTGAAAAAGGATGTTCCGGAAACCTATTTCCTGCTTGCGGAGTTTGCACAGAAGAGCTTTTGTGATGAAATAATCGAAGAGCTGCAGGAGGAAAACCGTTTGCAGAGCAGTTATCAGAAGCTGATAGCCAGTGCACAGATTCCCTTCGATGGTGATATCTATACTCTATCAGAGCTTGGTGTAAAGATGGAATGTGATGATCGTGACATTCGTAAACGTGCCACCCAGGCATACTGGGGATGGATGCAGTCACACCAGGATGAGATTGATGATTTATATGACCGCATGGTTAAGGTACGCGATCGCATGGCGAAAAAGCTGGGCTATAAGAATTATGTTGAGCTGGCATATATGCTGCAGTGCCGCTTTGATTACAAGCAGGAGGATGTGGCAAATTACCGCCGGCAGGTTCTGGAGGATGTTGTACCGTTATGCAATGCATTATATGAACGGCAGCGGGAACGTTTAGGCTATGACAGGCTGCACGTATACGATGAAAAATACGAATTTGCAAGCGGCAACCCGACACCGAAATACGATACACAGGAAATGATTGCACGCGCAAACACAATGTATCATGAGCTGGATGAACGCTGTGGAACGTTCTTTGATTTCATGGTGGAGCATGACCTGCTGGATCTTGACAGTAAAAAGGGAAAGGCAGGCGGAGGCTATTGCACCGTGTTTGCCGAAGATCGCTCTCCGTTTATTTTCAGTAATTTTAATAAGACAAGCCATGATGCGGAGGTTCTCACTCATGAGGCAGGGCATGCCTTCCAGGTGTTTACTTCCATGGGAATCCGACCGGTGGAGTGTATCTGGCCAACCTATGAGAGCTGTGAAATTCACTCTATGAGTATGGAATTCTTTACATGGCCGTGGATGGAGACCTTCTTTGAGGAGGATGCGGACAAGTATCGATTCCTTCATCTTGGCGGAGCCGCTAAGTTCATCCCTTACGGCGTTCTGGTGGATCATTTCCAGCATGAGGTGTATGAGCATCCGGAAATGACACCGGCGGAAAGACGGCAGACCTGGAGAAGATTGGAAAAACAGTATCTGCCGCATAAGGATTATACGGACTGTGAATTTCTGGAGAATGGAGGATGGTGGTTCCGTCAGAGTCATATCTTTATGACACCGTTCTATTATATTGATTATACACTGGCACAGGTGTGTGCATTGCAGTTCTGGTATCGTCTGTATCAGAAGGATGAAAACGCATTTGAGGATTATTATCGCATCTGTCAGATTGGTGGAACGAAGACATTCACGCAAATCGTTGCGGCAGCGAATCTGAAGGTTCCATTTGCGGATGGGTGCTTAAAGGATGTCATGAAGGCAGTGCGCAGCTATCTGGATCAGGTGGATGACAAAGCACTTTGATGCCGGTAACGGGGAAGCTGCATATTCTTGAAATGGCGTGCCGACAGCGATAGCTGAAGGGCTTGTATGAAGTGCTGAAGCATTTGAAGGGCTTGTCATCCACATGGTATTCGTAAACCTTTCACCATAAGGAAGGAATCATGGAAAGCCTTGTTTTATCGGTAATTTTAAGGAGTTTTCGATTGACAAAGGCAGGGTTTGTCTATATAATCATAATCGTAAATATGGCTGTGATAAGAGAGTACTGTTTGTGAAAGCTTTCAGAGAGTATGCACGTTTGGTGAGAGTGCAGCAGTGGAACCTGCAGGAAATAAAGACTTGGAGCTTTCCGATCAGGACGTTTCCTTCACGTTACGAAGAGACTTGAAACACAGTCACTAAGGCTGCGCGGGGAAACCTGCCGGCGAATTAGGGTGGTACCACGATGAAGCTCTCGTCCCTATGTTGGAAGAGAGCTTTTTATATGGAAATAGAAAAGGAGCAGATTATGGAAAAGTTAACTGAACAGGAAGTTATCCGTCGACAGAAAATGGAAGATCTGCGTGCCATGGGCATCGAGCCGTTCGGGCATGCATATCAGAGAACACACAAATCCGGAGAAATACGTGCAGCATATGAAGACTGTACGAAGGAAGAGCTGGAAGAAAAAGATCTGACAGTGAAAATTGCGGGACGTATCATGACGAAGAGACGTCAGGGAAAGGCCGGCTTCATGCATATTCAGGATATCGACGGACAGATTCAGATTTATGTTCGTAAGGATGTCATCGGTGAAGAGGCCTATGAGGTGTTCAAAAAGTCGGATCTTGGAGATATTGTAGGAATTGAAGGAAAGGTCATGAAGACAAATCATGGAGAGCTTTCTGTAAAGGCCGAGGTGTATACGCATCTGACGAAGGCACTGCGCCCACTGCCTGAGAAGTATCATGGCTTACAGGATGTGGAGGAGCGTTTCCGTCGCCGTTATGTGGACTTGATTACCAATGAAAACAGCAAGCGTATCGCATTGACAAGACCTAGAATTATCCGTGCTATTCAAAATTATCTGGACGGTGAAGGATTGGTTGAGGTGGAGACACCGGTGCTGCAGCCGATTCTGGGTGGAGCGAGTGCAAGACCGTTTGTGACGCATCACAATACTTTGGATATGCCGTTTTATCTGCGTATCGCAACAGAGCTGCCTTTGAAGAGACTGATCGTCGGTGGCCTTGAGGGTGTATATGAGATTGGCAGATTATTCCGTAATGAGGGAATGGATGCTACACACAATCCGGAGTTTACAACGGTGGAGGCCTATGTGGCATATTCTGATCTGAGCGGGATGATGGATCTGGTGGAAGGTCTGTTGAATCATGTGGCAGAGACGGTATGCGGAACGACAGAAATCGAGTGGCAGGATAAGACGATTTCTTTGAAGGCACCGTTTAAGAGATTACATATGGTGGATGGTATCAAGGAAGCATGCGGTGTTGATTTCTGGCAGGAAATGAGCTTTGCGGATGCATGTGCAATTGCGAAGGAGCATGATATTGAGGTTGAGAAGAAGCATAACAGTGTCGGACATATTATCAATCTGTTTTTTGAGAAGTATGTTGAGGAAACGCTGATTCAGCCAACATATGTATATGGGCATCCGGTGGAAATCAGTCCGCTTGCGAAGAAGAATGCGCAGGATCCTAGATTTGCGGATCGCTATGAGCTGTTTATTGACGGGCATGAGTATGCGAATGCATTCTCTGAGCTGAATGATCCGATTGATCAAAGAGAGCGTTTTGAGAATCAGCTGAAGCTGCGTGATCTGGGGGATGATGAAGCAAATGAGATGGATACGGATTATGTGGAGGCATTGGAGTATGGTCTGCCGCCAACCGGTGGTGTTGGATTGGGAATTGACCGACTGGTGATGCTGTTGACAAATTCACAGACGATACGGGAAGTGTTGCTGTTCCCACATATGCGTCTTAATAAATAAAGTAACGCAACCTATTTGGGTTGCGTTGTTTGTCTATTTACTATATACTTGATTTAAGAGGTGAAGACATTGTCAAATAAAAAGTATGGTTCTATTATGATTGACATAGTTGATTCTAGGAAATATAAAAATCGTAATGAAATCCAAGAATTTATGAAATGTATTATTGTGTACTTGAATAAAATATTTTATAAATCTTTAAAGAAACCATTAATGTTTAGTGCAGGGGATGAAATTCAAGGCTTGTTTTATGAACCATTGGCAGCGTATTTATGTGTTCGGTTTTGCATGATGATTTGTTATCCAGTAAAAATTAGGGCAGGAATTGGATATGGAGAATTAGCATTTGATAATGAAAATTGGAAATCATCCGAATTAGACGGTGAAGTATATCATAATGCTAGATATGCTATAGAAAGCTTTTCTGGTAAAAATAGTTTTGGAATTAGAATAAATACGAAAACAAAAAAGGATAAATATTTGAATGCAATGTTATACTCGTCACAGCTGCTTCAAAGACAACAATCGGTGAATATACAAAATGTTAAATTAATTGCCGAATTATTATATCCAATTTTTGATGAAAACATTATGGTTTCGTACATTGAATTTAAAGACCAATTAAATTTTATATTAGAGATGAAAGCTAATATAGTACCTGTGCAGTCTTTGAGTTATGCAAGAATCGGAAGTTCTCCTAAGGGAGAATTGAAAAACAACATAGTTATTTCAAATGATATTGGTCAAGTATATTTTATGCCATTACGCAAACTTTTAGAGGATAGTAATATGTTAGTGGAAAATACATGGAAGAAGGGAATGTCTACAAAGATTTCAGATATATTAGGAACTACACGTCAAAATATTGATAAACATATTCGCTTAGGAAATATAAATGAAAATAGAAAAATTGATTTTTCTGTTGCTTGTTGGCTGATTGAGGAACTTGATAATGCATAATATGTTATTATTTATTATTTTCCATGTTGTTGGAGATTTTTATTTGCAAAGTGATGAAGTAGCAAAGAATAAAGAAAACTTAAACACTTTTATGCTGATACATTCAATTATTTATTCAATACCTTTTGTTTTACTTTTTATCTATTTTAAAATAAATGTATCCTTATTGATAATAATCACATTATCTCATCTGTTAATCGATGTTTGCTCTGTTAAACTGAAAAATAAATACAAAGAAAAAGAGTGCTTAATATTTTGCAGTGACCAGTTTATACATATATTCATTATTTATTTATGTTCGTCATATATGAATTTAACAATCATATTATCCAATATGGCTTTAATATCAATTTTAGCGATATTAATATTAGTGAAACCAACTGGCGTATTGATTTCATTGGCCTTTAAAGTTATCTTCAAAGAAGAGAAAAGTAATCATGAGTTAAAAATTGGTACGTATATAGCATATTTAGAGAGAATTATAATTTTTTTATTATGTATCTTTGATTCTATTTCTACCATAGGTTTTATTATTGCTGCAAAAACTTTAGTTAGATATAAGGATATCAATAATAATAAAAATCATTTTCAAGAAAAGTACTTAATAGGAACATTATTAAGTACAATTGGAGCTTTATGCTGCTTTGCACTCATTAAGTTTTTAAGCACTTAAAAAGGAAGACACACATCAATATATTCTTTTTCTGTACATATTTTTATGTAACCTTCATGTACTTCATCACTGTATGCGTTATAGAATAAAATATCCAGATTTAAATGGCTAATAAATTTGCAGTAACGCTGATTCACTTGCAAAACAGTAATTGATGGAACTTTATGTACAGTGTCTCATTTCTATCGTTTCCTCGTTGGTTTACTCGTAATCCGATACAATTACATACAGGTACACTACACCTCACAGATAGGCACATATAAAAGACTAAATTTTCCGTGAAAACGATAAATTCAATGGTATATACTTTTTAAAACTTGCGAAAGTACGATAAATAAAGGTTTTTTGGAGGTTTCAATGATTTACTAAAGTCATACCATATATGAAGAATAAGTAGGATTTTATAAAATATAGCATTAGAAGGAGTGCTTTGCTTTTTTTGTCTAAGCTTAAAATGTCTAGCCTCAGGGAGGCTAGACTCAGATTATTCAGGTATCTGTACGATTGCTAAAAGTAATTTAAATCCACTAGCCTCAGGGAGGCTAGACCAAATATGATGGATACAATTACGCATATCTATATATTTAAATCCACTAGCCTCAGGGAGGCTAGACGAATATATAACGTTTAAATCACAAACAAAACTAGATTTAAATCCACTAGCCTCAGGGAGGCTAGACGTATATGACAATGATAATTATGACATGGTAAGCGATTTAAATCCACTAGCCTGAGGCAAGCGAGACCCACACCCTTCCCCTACCAAATGCTCTAGCAATAGATTTAAATCCACTAGCCTCAGGGAGGCTAGACCCCTGACAGACCACTTCCAACTTCTGGAGGACCAGATTTAAATCCACTAGCCTCAGGGAGGCTAGACCTTGCAGATGCTTAAAGAGATGGAGCATAATGTTATTTAAATCCACTAGCCTCAGGGAGGCTAGACGTGTGCGTGTGGTTGCACTTGCACACATCAGCAAATTTAAATCCACTAGCCTCAGGGAGGCTAGACAGTGAAAATTATTGCATTTTAAGACGTTTGTAACAAAATCATTTCTTTTCATAACTATTGAATGTTATGAAAATGAAAAAGCTGTTACAAAATGCGATAAAACGCAATTTTAAGGCGCGAACCTCCCAAGGGTTTCATGTGAGCTTACGGTTCGCGCAAAATAATTCATATAAACAATACATCTTCTTCAACATTGAAGCTAGGCTTAACTCCTATATGTTCTACTTTATTTTTGTAATTGTTACCTAAATAGTAAAATCTTAAACTATCATGTTCTTTATCAATTAATCCAGTAAGCTTGTGTTTAACCTCTCTGCATTTCGCTTGATCCATAACACATTCAAAAACTGAATTTTGAACCCTTTGACCATAATTCACACATACTTTAGCAACGTTCCTTAATCTTTTTTTACCTGCGCTGTTTTGGGTGTTGACATCATAAGTTATTATAACAAGCATTTCTCATCACTTCCATAAAAACGGTGGATATTCAGGTAAATCACCACGAATTGTTCTAGCAAGTAATAGCGCCTGAACGTAAGGAACCAAACCCCACTCTATCTTTTGATCAAGGAATGGATGCTTTATCGTTTCCTGTTTTTTCTTTTGCCATGAAGACAGAACCGCTTTTCTAGTCGTATCATCCATATAAACAGCACCACTATCGGTTTTTGTAAATCCATCAGCAGTTACTATATTCATATTTATAAGTGATAAAACAAAACGATCAGCCAGGATTGAGCGTAATTCTTCCATTAAATCTAATGCTAAAGAGGTGCGTCCAGGAAGATCAGTATGTAAAAATCCAACATAAGGATCTAAGCCAACAGATTCAAGCGCTGATGTGACATCCTTTGCTAAAAGTGTATAGGTAAAGGAAAGAAGAGCATTAACATTATCTAGCGGAGGTCGTTTATTTCTACCATGAAAATAGAAATCATTTTTCTGTTGGAGAACTAAATCATCAAATACATGGAAGTAACAATTTGCTGCATTGCCTTCGATTCCTCTTAAAGAGTCTGCAGAATCCGCTTTTCTAGCTTCATTTGCAGATAATCTGATCGCTTCAGCTGCTGTTTCGATTTTTTCAACATCTATTCTCATACCATAATCTCGTTTGGCACGAAGTAATATATTTCTGGAATTGATTAGCTTTGCTGTTATCATGTTTTTTGCATATGCAAGACGTTTGTCGCTTGATTCAGATATTCTGAATTGTTCTTTCCGCAACAGGACGTTTCCACGTTCCTCTCCAACAACTCTAGCAAGAAATCTTCCATGCATCGTCATAAATGTTAACGATATTCCCATATCTGCACATTTACCCATAAGAGCAGGACTTACGCCTGTAAAACCAAATCCAACAATCCCTTCAATGTTATGTAAGGGAAACCTCGACACAGATTTATCTTCTTTTGCGGCGATAATGTTTTCACCATCCAATGATAAATAAGTCCTAGGTGTTGTTATATACAATGTGTTCAAAAGTTTTTTCATATACCTTTATCTCCTAAATATTTATCAAAGTATTTATCAACAGAAGGATTTTGATTCAGTTTAGGAAGACAGATATCTTTTAAAGAACATGCATTGCATTTTTTAGATATTTTTACTTTAGGAGTATATTGCTTTAAATACAGTTTATGCATTTCTTCACAAAATGCTTTGACTGTACTGCGCATGTCAGAAGAAAATAACACTTCAGTTCTTCGTCTTGTTTCTCCATAAAATAGATAGCCCTTTTCAATCTTACACAAAAGCATTTCTTCTAAACACATTGCCTGTGCACATAACTGTAAGTCATCAGCTTGATATTGTTTAGGCTCTCCTCTTTTATATTCAATAGGAACAGGGAGATAGCGCTTAGAATCTTTTGAAATAGAAATGCCTTCTTCTGATGGATGAAATTCTACAATATCACAATTACCACTAATACCCATAGTCCTTGAAAATACAGAGAGTCCTCTACGAATGAGTATTCCATTTCTTGTTTCAGAGAATGCACCATTATGTGCATTCTCATGAAAAATCTGACCATCTATCGTACGGTAATTCTCTGCCCACTGTTGTTCAATATGTATGAGTGCCCATTGACGGCGGCAAAACGCAAAATGTTGTATACCTGAAAGCATTAAAAATTCGTCTTCACTATATTCCGTCATAAATTTCTGGTTCTAGATCTTCTAATGGAGATAACGTGATTGTGAAATCTTCAAAGCAATTTGGCGTATCCACATCATTTTTTACCTCAACCTTTAAAGAATTGTGTACTTTAGCTGAACTGTATTGTCCTGCTAAACAATTATGCTTCCACCAATATACCTTACAAACTTCCATGCTTCCTTCCGGTCTTGCACTGGAGGCATCGTTCATGAACAGGGAACATAAAGCTTCTTTGATTTTCTCAGCATCCTCTTCACTGAAGCCTGTTTTTTCTGCCAGCTGGTGATTGATACTTCCTTTACATACATATAAACCAAAATCAACACGGTGCTTCATTCCCATAGTGTCAGAGGAACGCTTTTCGGATGGCTCACTATTTACACTCTTTGTTATCTGCATATCGGTTGTTACAACTGGATTGATACTTTCTGCAGTTCTTATAGAAACAGGACCTCTTACACCTACAGAAACATTATTCGCTTTAAATGCGAAGACCTGCCCAAATGCTCTGACATCAGTCCATTGTTTACAGGCAGCTGAAGCATAAGCTTCACGATCCTTTAAAACCGCTTTTAATTCCTTATTATTGGAAGCACGTTCACTTAAGCTCTTGAATCCATCATTGCTTCTTTCATCAGATTGGACGAAGATATTTTCTCCCATATCCTGCAGACGGTTTCTAATTTTCCGTTTAATGCATACGTCAGATACTTCTCCAAATCCCTTAAAATCAATTCTAGGTTGATTGCCAGAAAGTGGATCACCATTCGGGTTAGCTTTGTTAACTGTGAAAATAACTGCGAAATCTACTTTGTTTGTGAATGCTGTCATAATTTAGACTCCTCCTTTTGTTTATTTTTTTCTTTTCTTTCAGTATTGATTCGTTTGATTTCATTTCTCTGACAATCAAAACCAATGACAAAATATGCATTTAAGTTTTGGATGTGTTCTACAGCTTCTATATCCATTTCTGTATATAACTCTTCCATTAAGTCCTGTTTCATTGAAAGAAGATAATCACATTTTCTCCCTAGTTTCTCAACATAAGGTCTGATTTTCTTATCTAGCGTAGTAAGCGTTACAAACGGATGCTCTTGAAATGGTGCGTATAAACGCATTGCATTTGTTGGACGATCTTCCTTTTGAATGTTTAAAGCATATTGTTCAATTGCATCATATATTGCAAGAATTCTTCCTAATAAATAGGGGATATTTGATTTAGCTAATTTTTTGTTTTCCATAATATTCACACTCCAATTCACTCCTTCTCTATCGTAACAGTATTTTTTGAATACTGCACACAGTATACCGATACATTTATTCCAGTTATACTTCGTATTCGTTGACATGGTCTTTATCTGATTGTTAAGTCGAATGATAAAATCATCCGGAATAGGTTTCCCTTCAGAAATACATGGCAGTAGGCGTCCCATTTGCAGCGTCATCAACTGATCATCCACTTCAAAGAATGCACCACGCAGTGTACCATATGCACAAGAAATGATTTCTCTGGGAATTGGAGTCATTACATCGCTCATATGATCAGCTTTTGAGTATTGAGGCCAGCTACAATATGTGAACCAGTTCTGTAGATGTTTGTAGTATGTAGAAGCATCTATCTCCTGATAATAGGTTATTGAAAATCTACCAATCGTAGCAGCGTCCATTGCCATGATGACGATGTTATCATTATGATCGCTGATATTCTGCCTATAACCGTCAATTGCTTTGTTTACACGTTGTGCGTAATCTTCTTCTGTATCTACTTTGTCCGGTAAAGCAGGAAATAAGCTTTCGTCTAATGCGAATGCCGTCATAATGTTATCACAGTGTGCATTCCATACCAAAATCGTTTGTCCATTTTGCTTATATGCCTGTTTTTGTATCAACCATCGCAAAGCATTATGAATTTTCTGAGATGTTTCATATCCAACGGAAATCGCTTCTTTTTTAGAAACGAACCTGCCGCGATATGTAAAACCGTTTGCATCATTAGTAGAAATTAACTTAGCTTTATCTTTTCCTTGACGAAGTTTAGCAGGATGTTTTTCTGTGCAATACATCATTTTACCAGTTATATAGCAGAGATCCTCGTCGGTATGTTGACTGGTATAGAAATTGTGGTAGGCATCGAATAACATTTTGTCACACCATGGTTCAACAATTCGTTTTTGTATACCTCTGATTTTAAAGCGGACAAAAGCTTCTGTTTGAACAACTGTTTTCTGGATTTTATATTTCTTATCCAATTGTTCTCCATTCAATTTTAAGATATCGCAGGAGATCAAGTCAGAGATGAGTGTACCTTGTTCAAGATATTGATAGATTGGTATAATGCTAGAGTGGGTGTAAGAAGAATCTATCCATTGTTTTAGAAGACTTTGGTGTGCAAGAACATGCGGATCGTTTCGTTTTCCAGTATATTCTGCATAATCTTTTGAGATATAAATTAGCTTATCGTGTAAAGGATGAGGCGTAATACCGCTTGATCTACTCGCTGAATCCTCAGTCACAGGAATGACAGTGACGGCATCATCATTAGGGATTTCTATTGCATGGATAAATTTTCCGTTTTCATCCAAAACAACTTCAATCTGTGCTTTTGTAGTTAGGTGGCTAAGCGGTAATAACATCCCTGTTTCACTTTCCTTGCCCACTTCACTCTGACATATATCATAGGTTTCTAGTAATTTACTCGCCCAACTCATACAATTCACCTCCTTCCTCATGTTCAACACTCTTAAAATTGATATCTTTTTCAAATCTCTTGATATCGCCGGTTCCTACAATACGCCTGATTGCACATTGTTCAGGTCGGATGAATGTAATAATACCTTTTTTCATGACTGGTGTCCAAAAAGTCGCAATCAGTTTGCCTTTTTCTTCTTCACAAACCCATTCGTCTGGGTAGATAAATCCATGAACCATAGTACTGAAAGGCACTATGGTATGGTCATCATAAAAACCTTTTCCTTCACCAAATTCACATGGTTCTACATACGCCTGACATTCACGCGTACCAAGAAATATATCCCTTCGTCCACCACGATTTACCATGCGCTTTGCGATTAACCAATGTTTATTCTCATTACGATCTTGTTCTAATTCTTCATGGTGTAGATTCCATTCAAAGTGTGCTTTTACCTGATATTCAACATCTGTTAAATAGGTGTAGTAGGAGAGAGTATTACCTCCGTGGTAATTGATTGGTCGAATACCTTGTGTTGTGAATTGAATCTCATTCATAATGCGAACTTCATCAATAAACCAGCTGATTGTCGGCTTAAAGTAAATACTTTTAACCACTCCCTTTAAGGCTTCATATGTTGGGATTTGATAAGAAAACTTTTCTCCTGATACACGATTGAGAGGATCAGAATAAAGAGCATATTTACTTTTTACGCAAAATGTGATTTCGTTTTTCTTTTCCATTTTTTTCACCTTCTTTCTAATAAATTTATTTTAAATACAATATGATGTATGAAATAACATCATATTGTATTTAAAATCTAAAGCAGTTTAAAAAGTACGTAGATGAGAGCAACAACTAAACAATAAATGATTCTAAAGGTTATATTCATAAAACCTTTATGTAGTAGCACATAGCCATCATCTTCATCTCTTCTTTTACAAGAGTTCTTCATGATTTACGATTCACACCTCCTAATTTGTAATAAAAATCTTGATTGAACACAGGATATAGAAAGCCCTTACATGCTTCCTATGGCATTATTATGACAAATAATTATACAAATAAGAAGATGAAAATATATGTAAGAAAATATGAAATGATTCGTAATTTTTTGATATGTTGTTATGTTTTTATTTTCTTTGACTTATTAAATTATTGACCATATAATAAGTATGTCAGTTATAAACTGTGGATTTAAATTTATTTGTGTATTTATGATTTATGTTTTAGGAAAGGCTAAATGCCTTTTTCTATTTACACAAACATATCCTCTAACTCCTTCCTAACCTCCAACCCTGTATCCTTCTTATAAAACCCATCCCTCAAAACCAGCATGCCGTTAAACTCAAGCTGATAAATCATATCTTCCTTCTCCAGCTCCTTATACTTGTGTTCATAAACATTCACCATAAAGCGCTGTGTCTTATCAAGCAGTCCATACTTTTCTGCATTGCTAATGGAACTATTCAGCTGATTAATCAATTTCTCGCCATCTTTGTACGGAACCAAAACACCAATACTCTGAGAATCAATCATTTCAAATTTTTCTCCCGCACTCTTTAATGCGTGCCCCAGACAAGGATGAGCAAGATCATCAGATTCCTTTTTACTCCCTATTCGCGAAAATAGATCAAATAAGGAAACTTTACGATTCTCAATCTTTGTTGAATATTCCGTATCCTGTCTGCGATCAAACAAATAGGAATCATAATACTGACGTATGAAGGGGAGTGTTAAAAGCTCATCCACACGGTTTCCCTCTTTGGAAGCATGTAGTTGTGATAATAAAATATCTGTTTCATTCTGTCCTTTTCTTACATCCTTAAGTTTTTCGATATGTTCTTCATTGGAATTGATGAGATAGACAGTCCCTAACTCTGAATTTTTACCATTTCTATTGCATCTGCCAGCAGCCTGAAGAATACTATCAAGTCCGCATAGGGAACGTATGACAACATCACAATCTATATCGACTCCTGCTTCGATCAGATTAGTCGCTATACACAACACAGTATCTTTTTGTTCCATATGCTCTTTTAAATCCTCCAATGTAAGATGGCGATGCTCCGGACACATGCTAGTAGATAAATGATATAGATGAAGTCCGTCTATTTCATGATGCTGCTCACAAGCTCGATATAAATTTAGTGCCTCTGCTTTTGTATTGACAATCACCAGCATGCTGCAGCCGGGCTGCAGCTTTTGAAATATAAAATCTGATAAATCAGCAATTGAATAGCCGCCCCTGCGACAGGCATCTTCTATATGGACACGCTTAAATTGTTCCTGCATTTCCTTTGTCTGTTTTACAATTTCAGATTCTGAAGCCAACTTGATAGGATAGGTGGTAGTTTCCAATAATGGCTGTGTTGCCGTACATAATACCACCGTAGTATTACAATTATAAGCAAGAAAGTTCATCATTTCATTAAACATCGATATTGTTTGAACTGGTATTTTCTGAGCTTCATCTATAATGAGTACAGAGTCGGCTAACTGATGAAACCTGCGTACATCCGTTGTTCGATCTTTAAACATCACATCGAACAGACGAACTGCTGTCGTCAAAATTACGGGCTTATTCCAGGAGGAACTGTAGTAATCATAATCTGTATATTGAGATGGGATAATATTGGAATGATGCTCCAAAACAAGATCTTCATTGAAAAATTGCTTCATCACTTCCGCATTTTGTTCTAATATGGTCTTAAAGGGTGCAACATAAATGATATGCTTCTTATGGTATTTTTTCGCATGATGTAGAGCATAACGAAGTGATGCGAGCGTTTTACCTGAGCCAGTTGGACAGGACAGACGATAAATACCAGGAGAATGGCTGCTAAATGCTTTACACTGATCAGAGATACTGGCACGCAATTCATTGATTGGATTGAAAGAGGAATTTGCAGTTATCTCAGCTAAATGACTCTCAAGCTTATCTGTTGCTGCTTGCCATATAGTATCTTCTGTATAAACGATTGTTTGTGTGTGTTCCATGAAATTGCGAGTATCTTCACGATCTCCATGAATTAGTAAAGACATGAGAAGTCGTTGTAAAGCTCCAATATAAAAATAATAGTCCTTCGCATCTTGAGCCGTTTTTTGCTTCATGAAATTTGCAAGATAGACCGAAAGTTCCTTATGCGCTGCACGGAAAAGATTTTCCAATTCCTCTGTGGAAATAAAGTCATTCATAAAGGCGGTAATGTGTTCCATATCCAATGCTTTTTTCGGATAACACCGGCTGCGCAAGGCATTATCACCATGCACATTTATGAAATCACATAACCCATGATGAGAAACAATTGCATTTGCTAACATGAGTTTTACCAGACACTCACTCATATCACTGTAAGATCTGCACACCTCAAGCAGAATCTGCGCGCCGGCTGATGAATGATTAACCTTGGGAAGAAATATATATTCCATTGCTGCTTTTGTTATGTACTTCTGAAATTCCCTGGAAGCCTTGCCGCAATCATGCAAAAAAGCAGTCAGCTTCATGCAATTTGTCAGACCTCTTGCAGCTGCATATTCTTTAATCGCTGTAAAGGTATGTTCGCTGTGCTCCTGTAATGACTGCATTTCCTGATTGCTATTTATATGTGCCAATATGTTCATGCTCCCACCCCTGTCTATTCCATAATAGCGCTTACATGAAGGCGTGTCAATATCAATGTTTCATTGAATAAATTGATAACTAAGGTATAATGTAAGAGAATGGTAGAATAGCCTGTACTTATGGAGGTAATTAAATATGTTAATATACGAAGGGACAAAATATGATTTCAAAATGGATATGGACCTTGATAAAATACCTCATCTTTTAGAGGAAAAGCTTTATGAGCGTATGCACATCCATACGAGTAAAAAAGAAGTAACCTCGTGGAAAAATTCACTTCAATATATGTACAAGGTATTGAATGACCCTACTATACCGGATACCTGCGGAGTAGCTATTGAATATAATATTCCAAAAACAAACAAGCGTGTGGATTTTATTATGTCCGGATATAATCATGATGGGAAGGCAAGTGCTATTATCATCGAGCTAAAGCAATGGGAGCGTGTGGAAACGGTATTCAACCGCGAGGATTTGATAAATACCGAGGTAATGACAGCGCTGGGAAAAGGAGTGCATCGTGTTGTACATCCCTGTTATCAGGCCTGGTCCTATGTACAGCATATGAATGATTATATCGAAGAAGTAGGGAAAAAAGACATACAGCTGTACCCTTGTGCATATCTGCATAACTATGATTTAAAGAAAGAGCAAAATATCATAAATCCAATTTACAATACATGTATTGAGAAATCACCATTATTCACACAGGGAGAAATTCCTAGACTGCGGGAATTTATCAAAAAGCATTTAAAACAAGGGGATCGTAAGGAGGTGCTGTTTCTAATAGAGAATGGCAGAATTCGACCCTCCAAGAGCCTTCAGGACTGCATTTCTTCTATGCTGGATGGTAATCAGGTATTTACGATGCTAGATACACAGAAAGTGGTCTATGAAGAAATCCTTTATATGGCTAAATTGTGTCAAAAGGATAAAAGGAAACGGGTAATGATTGCAAAAGGCGGCTCAGGAACAGGGAAGTCCGTGATTGCTGTAAATGCGATGGTGAATCTGCTGAAGGAAGACATGTTTGGACAATATATAACAAAGAATGCGGCTCCACGCAACGTGTATATAGATAGACTTGCTGGTAAAATGAAGAAAAACAAAATCAAATCACTGTTCGCTGCACCGGATAAATTTTATCAGCAGCAACCAAATGATTATGATTTTTTGATTGTGGATGAAGCGCATAGATTACGAGAAAAATCAGGTATGTTTCAAAAAGGTGAAAACCAGATACAGGAGCTGATAAGTTCATCACTCTTTACCGTTTTCTTTATCGATCCCTATCAGCGTGTTCATTTTCGTGATTTTGGAAGTATCTCCGAGTTTCAGAAACAGGCACAGCTACAAAATGCAGAGGTTATACAATATGAATTACATTCACAGTTTCGCTGTAACGGATCGGATGGATATCTTGCCTGGATAAGAAATATGCTGCAGCTGGAAGAAACAGCAAATTTCAATTTCAAGGATATCAGCTTTGATTTTCGTGTCATTGATGATCCAAATGAATTAAGAGCTATGATTTGTGAAAAAAATGATGAATCAGGGAAAGCCAGAATATTGGCGGGATACTGCTGGGAGTGGGAAAAAGCCGGTAGAAGTGATCCGAATCACGATGACATTGTAATTGGTGATTTCAAAATGAGCTGGAATCTGGATGCTGGTGATCCATATGCAATAAGTCAGGGATCTGTTCATCAAGTAGGGTGCATTCATACTACACAGGGGCTTGAATTTGATTATGTAGGAGTTATTATTGGTGAAGATCTTCGTTATGAAAACAATGAGCTTGTGACTGACTACAGGCAAAGAGCGAAAACGGATTCTTCTGTAAAGGGGCTGAAAAAGCTGTATCGTGAGAATCCGGAGAAGGCAAAACATATTGAACGACAGATTATACTGAATACGTATTACACGTTGATGACAAGAGGAATGAAGGGGTGCTATATCTATTGCTGTGATTCAGAACTGCAAAAGTACATCAAAATGTCAATAGCAGATGCATAGTCAAAAAGGGTTAAGCAATTTCAAGCATCACCCTTTCTCATTCTTGATACTGTTCACTAACAGTCTCATCCTTTCTTCATTTCTGCTACAGTATCCTTTAAGCTATACCTGCAATGGCCCTCTCTTCCGACTACCGTTTCCGCAGCGTCCAGAGAGCTTTGTATCGCTTCCTCACAGGCTTCGATGCCAGCACGGAAAACCTTGTCAATCTGCTGCTCATGAAGAATAGTTTGCGATATAAATGAGCAATCAGCGGAATGAGGAATTTTATTTGCTGTGGAAAAGGCAATCGCAATATCGCCACTGCCATTTCCCAGATGTGAACCAAGGCGGGCGAGTGCCACCGGCATACGTTTGCATACACGCTTCAGCTGTCTGTCGGACATTGGTATATCTGTTGCCAGGATTATTATAATACTGCCCTGCTCCACCTGTTCCTTCACAGAATCATGAAAGGATACGTTTTCCTTGATATAATCATTCTTTAATCCGAAATTAGATAAGACGAGAAGCCCCACCGTATATTCTTCTCCATTCAATTCCAGCACTCTTGACGCGGAACCGATACCTCCCTTCATTTCGAAGCAACTCATACCGCGACCTGCTCCCACAGCCCCAAGTGCAAAATCCTTCCCTGCATCCGCAATCGCCTCATATACATTTGACTCCTGAATGCTGCATGCCCGTATATCATTCAGATATCCGTCATTGCATTCCCCAACCACTACATTCACAGTGCCGCTCGTCGTACCGATTTCCGGATGATCCTGCAGCATATAGCGCACCAATGCCTGCTGAACAGTCCCCACACACAGCGTATTTGTCAATGCGATCGGACTTTCCAGTACACCAAGCTCCTCCAGCTGTATCAATCCGCCGGTCTTTCCAAAGCCATTGATCACATGGCATGAAGCTGTCAGCTTCTCACGAAAAATATCACCCTCTGTCGGCAGGATTACCGTAACACCGGTCTGTACGTTACCCGCCGCTATTGTTTTATGTCCGACACGGACGCCTTTAACATCCGTTATCTTATTTCTATAACCCTTTTTCATATACTCACCTCGCATTATAAGGATATCACATGCAGCATACTGTTTAACATTTATTTATGAAAAAGAATGAAACACACCGTCTTCTTATTTTTTCACCCCTCTATATCTATAGGCGAAGGGTAGAAAATATGCTATGATATAACAATACAGAAAGGGGAGATACCGATGCAGGAAAAGGGTATATTACAGGGAAATCTGACAAAGGCATTGCTGCGCATGGCTGTACCGCTGTTCGTGCTGAATCTGGTCAACTCCCTCTACAATATCATTGATACCTTCTGGGTCGGACAGCTTGGTGAGCTTCAGGTTGGCGCCGTTTCGCTTGTCGGTCCTATTATGTGGTGTGCACAAAGTGTTGCCATGGGGCTTAGTGCGGCTGCGATTGCTTTACTATCCACGCGGCTTGGGGCCAATCAAAAGGGGGACGCCTGTCGTTTCGCTACTGCTCTTCTATACTTTGCGATAGGCTTTGCCATTGTACTGAGCATAGGAACACTGCTTCTGCTGCATCCGATTCTAAGCTGGCTGGATACCCCGAAGGAAATTTATGATGCCAGTTATCAATATCTGCTCGGAATTTCCTTTGACTATATCGGCCTTCTTATGCTGAACCTCTATATGGCAATGCGACAGAGTGCGGGGGACAGCCGATCCGGTGTAAAGCTGAATATGTGCGCTTCCCTGCTGAATGCTATTATGGATCCGATATTCATTTTTGTTTTTCACTTCGGTATCCTTGGTGCTGCGATTGCCACGGTTGTATCCAAGCTGGTTATGGTACCGATTGCATGGCGGCGTCTGCATGATAAAGCCTTTCCTGTACATATCGATTTTCGGGCATATCCGTTTCATGCAGCGGATGGAAAAATCATACTGAAGCTTTGTATACCTGCCGCAAGCGGTCAGTTTCTTGAAAATCTGGGCTTTGTCATCATGAACAAATATATCGTCTACTATGGTGCTGTTGCCATATCGGCATACGGTGTCGGCGCAAAAATGGTGACGCTTGCCTATATTCCCGTCATGTCGATCGGAGCTGTACTGGCAACCTTTGTCGGTCAGAATCTGGGAGCCGGCAATACAGAGCGTGCACGAAAGGCATTTCATACAGCGATGAAGCTGTCAACACTTTTCTCATCTACTCTGACCATTATCGGAATGCTCGTAATCACACCGTTTATACACTTGTTTGTACCAAACGCATCTACGCAGCTTATGGAGCTAACACAGGAATATGCATTTTTTGCCTTGCTGTGCGGTGTTTTCATGGGATGGTATATCAACCTGAATGATGGCGTGTTCAATGGCTCCGGTCATACGAATTATACCTTTATCTTATCCATGATGCGTCTTTGGGCATTCCGCATTCCGATGATTCTGCTGTTTCATCGCTTTACGAGCCTTGGCATTACAGGAATATGGCTGGCAATGCTGCTCAGCAATATCTTTGAATGTATACTGGCACAAGCCATTTATCTCAGACATCGCTGGGAGCACTCCGCGATTCTTACAGAAACAGAAAAGATACAGCCTTCAGAAGAAACTGTAAAAGAAATATAAAGGGCACCCATGCAACAGCAGGGTGCCTGATCTATATTACACAGCGCGATACTGCTGTGGGAAGTTATCGGATAAAGTTTTCCTCACGGTATCCCAGAAACAGGATACATGCGATTGCTTCTGCAATTTCTATGAATTTTTTCATGGTAGCGTCCCTCCTGTCTTACACCTATAGTATACCGGAAGCACTTTACTTCGTCGTGTGAATTTACTTACACTTTGCTTACAATCCTGTTAGCTGAATGACAGGCTAATCGTTTATTTCGTTCTGTATAACGTCGCATACAGACAACATCATATTCTGATTTTATTGTTAAGCAAATACCAGTAATCATACTGTTCCTTACATCCTATATAAAATCCTGTGCATTTCATTCAGAATCAGAAAAGCAACATGAGTATCCGCAGCCATTCTCCTTTTACATAGCTGCCGTGGTTGTTGTTTCATTTGATTAAGGCTGAAAACAGGTAAGCAAAAAAAGCGCCTCTTGGCGCCTATTGCAATGAAAAAGGAAAGATGTCAAATCTGATGTTCAGGCATGATATCCAAAGAATGCCAAACAGAGTGCAGTGCCAATCCAGCTCAACAGCTTTTTCATCTCCATCTCCTCCTTTTTTCTATCTGCATTATATCGTATGCACACTGGTTTGTCGTGTGTTTCTGCTTACAGCAAGATTACAGTTTTGTAATATTTCCTGCAGACTGTCTTTGCGTTTCCATACGTTATCCCGTATAATAGGTAGGAAAGCTGAAACATATAGGTGATAAACATGAAATTTGAAGATTATAAGCTGGATGCCTCCATCTGTGAGGCTCTGCATACACTGGGCTATCAAAGTCCGCTGCCGGTACAGGAGGCTGTCATACCGCTCATGCTGGAAAAGAAGGATATTCTGGTGAAATCCAGAACCGGAAGCGGAAAGACCGCATCCTTTGCGATACCTATCATACAGGACCTGATCTGGGAGGAACGCTCACCTCAGGCTTTGGTACTGAGTCCGACCAGAGAGCTTGCCCTGCAGATCAAGGGAGAATTTGATAACATCGGTGCCTATAAGCGCATTAAGACGGCTGCCGTATTCGGGAAACAGCCCTTCCGTTTTCAGGCACAGGATGTAAAGCAGCGGACCCATGTTGTCGCAGGAACACCGGGAAGAGTGCTTGACCATCTGGAGCAGGGAACCCTTCGAACAGATAAAATCCGCTATATCATTATCGATGAAGCGGATGAAATGCTGAATATGGGGTTTATTGAAACTGTCCAGAAGATATTCTTTCGTCTTCCAAAAAACGCGTCTGTCTGCATGTTCTCCGCAACACTGCCACAGGAAATACAGGAGCTTGCACATGACTTTCTGAAGCAGGCGGAAGTTGTGGAAATCGAGTCGCAGACCTCCGTCAGTGAGCAGATGCATCATTATGCATACCGTTTGAAGGAACACGAAAAGCCGCAGGCACTGCTGAAGCTGTTATGCAGGGAGCTTCCCGAATCCTGTATCATCTTCGCAAAGACACAGGAGCATGTTCGCGAAATATGCCGTATGCTGTATGATAAGGGCATCAGTGTCGATCAGCTGCACGGCGGTATGCTGCAGGAGGATCGACTGGAAAATATGAAGGACTTTCGTTTAGGGAAGCTTCGTATTCTAACCGCTACGGATGTTGCCGCAAGAGGCATTGATATACAGGATGTTACGCATATTATCAATTACGATATGCCAAATAAAAAAGAGACCTACATACACCGTATCGGCCGTTCTGCAAGACTGGATCGAAGCGGTACCGCGATATCCTTTGTTTCACAATATGATGATTTCCGCCTTCAGGAGCTGGAAGAATATCTGGGGAATGCACTGGAGTTTCATGACAGCAGTGAGCTTGAAGCTGTTATTGCGGACGCTGAGACATTGAGAAAGCTGGGAATTCCGAAATCTCAAAAAGAGGAAAAAGGGAAGGAGCTGCGCAAGGATATGATGAAGCTGTATCTTGGCGGAGGGAAGACAAAGAAAATCCGCCCCGGGGATATCGTTGGTGCCATTTGCGAAATAGAAGGGGTCTGCGGGGATGATATCGGCGTCATCCAGGTACAGGATTATCAGTCCTATGTGGATATACTGCATGGTAAGGGCTTGCAGGTGCTGCGTGCGCTGCGTCAGAAAACCATCAAGGGCAAAAAGCTGAAGGTGGAGCGCGCAAAGGAGTAGTCATACAGCTGTCACAAATTGTAAAAAAATGTAAAAAGGTACTTCCGGATTCAAACCATACAGAGTATACTTATACTATAATACACAGGAGGTATGATTATGCTTGATAAAAAAGTATCCGAATTGCTGAATGATCAGATTAACAAGGAGCTGTACTCCGCATATCTGTATCTTGATTTCTCTCTCTATTATCAGGAGCAGGGGCTGGATGGCTTTGCCAACTGGTACATGATTCAGACGCAGGAGGAACGCGATCATGCAATGCTGCTTCTGCAGTATTTGCAGAATAACGGGGAACACATCACACTGAAACAGGTGGATAAGCCGGATAAAGTATGCGGTGCCTTAAAGGATCCGCTGGAATTTGCGTTGGAGCATGAGCGCTATGTAACCAGCCTGATTCATACAATTTATGATGCTGCACATGAGGTGAAGGACTATCGCACGATGCAGTTTCTGGACTGGTTTGTAAAGGAACAGGGTGAGGAAGAAAAGAATGCAGAGGATATGGTGAAGAAATTCGAATTATTCGGCACAGATCCTAAGAGTTTGTACATGCTGGATAATGAAATGGCTGGCCGTGCATACAGCGCACCTTCTCTGGTATTATAAGAGAAACACACAGTTGTCTGTAAGAGATGATTCTTTTACAGACATTTTTGTATTCTTGCATGATGCCGCTCTGTCTATTGGTGTTATGCCTGTTTTCTGTAATTATTCAGGCAAACTTTATTAAATTTGTATAAATTAAGCATAAGCTATTGACCGTTCCCCTGGGGACTGCTGTACAATAGCCTCAAACATGAGGTGATAGAATATGAGAATTCAGGAGATTGCGGATACAACCGGATTAAGTAAAAAAGCAATCAATCTGTATGAGAAAAAGGGATTGCTGCAGGTTATACGGGATGAGAACGGCTATCGCTGTTACACACAGGAGCATGTCCGTATTCTAATGCGGATAAAAATATTGCGAAGAATGGATGTTTCGCTTGCGGATATCGAACAACTGCTGCAGGAGAAAAATATGCAGCTGCTGGATATGCAGAAGGAACAGCTGGAGAAAAAGCTTGCGCAGTGTGAGCTGCAAAATCTTTATATGCAAAGAATTGCAGCCTTACTGGAGGAAGAACATACAGAGCTGCTTCAGTCTGCGGATCGGGAAATGGAGGAAGCATGGGAAGAGGTTCAGGAACCGCAGCCCGATAAGCGCAATGTTTCTTCATTTATTGTTGTGGAGGTCATGCTTGCGACGCTTCTGCTTGATAATGGAAATATGTTATATGCCGTGATTGGTGCCATGCTGCTAGTTCATGTGTTTTATGTTATTGGGAAAGCTTCCTCCTGTCTGGAAAGTCCACTGGACTATTTGCTTTATATGGGGATACGGAGGGTACGTACCCTGTATACAAAAAGGAGAGTGTGCAATGAAACAGATCACACTGAATAAGGTAGGCTATGCCTATGATACGGAATGGATTTTAGAGGATTTGAATCTGACGATACAGCAGGGAGACGGGTGTATACTGCTGACCGGGAAAAACGGAGCAGGAAAGAGTACGCTGTTAAATGTGGTCTGCGGTTTTCTGCCGCCGGATTACGGGAACCTTTCACGTGGTGGAATGACAATTGGATATCTGCCATATGAACATCCTCTGTATCGCCATTTAACCGTATTGGAAAATCTGCGATATTTTTACCGCTGCTTTCATGGCAAAAATCTGGATGTGCAGGACGCAGCTGTACAGGAGGTTCTGCAGGCACTGTCGATTGATTATCTAAACCAGCGCATGGACCAGTGCAGCTCCGGACAGGAACAGAAGGCGGGGATTGCCTGTATTCTGCTCAGCAATGCGGATATGATTATCATGGATGAGCCGTTTGTTGCCATAGATGCGAAAAGCAGTGAAGGTCTGTGTGAGCTGATTTCAAAAAAGTGTGAGAACACGGTATTCCTGATTACCAGTCATACCTCATCCGGCATTTTGCCTGTTGTGAATCGGCTGCTGGCATTGGATGGTCACCATCTGGTTCTGGATACGAAAGACCATAGGAAAATCATGCAATATTTCCAGCCGGAGGAGGATGCTGTATGATTCGCTATGAGCTGCTTCGTATGCTTCGCAACCGAAAATGGAAGTATCTGATTCCTGCCGCTTTGCTTGCCTATATCTACATCAGTGGAGTAAGCAGCTTTACGGTGACAGAGGGCAGTATATATCAGGATCAGCAGATACAGGCTGCAGCATGCTTGGTATCCTTTCTGTTTCTCAGCATTGTTTATCAGATTGCATGGGAAGAAGAACCACCGCTTTCCTGGCAGGTGCTTCTGGCTTTTCCCCTTACCTGCCGTAAAAGCTATCTCTGCAAATTGTGTATACTATTGCTGTTCCAGCTCCCTGCCGCTGCTATCGGTATTGGTGTTTATGCAGTGATACAGAAAACAATCGCATCGCCTTTTCTCACCTTTCTGCTCTGTATACAGCTGCTGTATCTGACAGGCTTTCTTTATGGCTGCTATAAAACCTCACAGGGCTATCTGGCAGCCATGGGGACCATCACGATTATCAATGTTACGAAGCGACTTGTTCCTGTTTTTATCATCTTCTGTATGTTGAATGGTAAAGCGTGGAGTGCGGCGTTTGCCATTCTGTGGCCGTTGATATTGCTGTTCTGTCTGAGTGTCATCATCGGATTATGGATTCTCCTTCCGGTATGCATGCGGCGTAAGCTGCATCAGGAAATGGTTTTGAGCAATCTGTTTCCCAATCTGAAATTCACTCCGGGACAGCTGATGCTGATGCAATACCGGAAGGGTGCAGATCGGCTTTTGCAATTTATCTTTCGCAAATGTGACACACACAGCCGTTCCTACTGGAAGAGGTGCGCTGTTATTGAGGTAAGCATAAAGCTGCATGCCTTCTCTTTTGCATTGCTTCTCTTTTTCCTGGCATGGTTCATGATAAGCCTGAATTTACTGATACTGATGGCAGCTGTGATATGTCTGCTTCATGTAATATACTGTCTTTGCTTGGAAAGCAGAACAATGCATGCTGTCTGCATAAAGGATACCGGGCATATGCAGAGAAAGAGGAGCTGAACTACACACAATAGCGGGAGTAGGTATAATGTGTTAACTGTAATCAGCTCCTGCTTTGTGCAATAGATTTAACCATCAAAATCCATGACCGTATTATTGTCAATTTCCGGTTCTTATTTACCTTGTTTTTCATCAAAGACAAAAGGATCAGTTTCATCCTTGGTGATGCACTGATTCCTTTTTGCTCTCATGATGATACGGACTGTCCATTTAAAAAGAATTGATGGCACTGTTTTTCGTATAGAAAACACTGCATGTAAAACAGCCCAAGAAATAAAACCATACAGGATATTCTATGGTTAATCATATTGCTGAAAATGATGAATCCTGTCTGTCAGGTCTATTTTGTTATCCCGACGGCTATACTGCTGTGAAATAAACACGCCTCAATATTGCACGCTCTCATTTCTTCCCTTGTTTATATGATCTCTTATATAACGGTTTTCCTTATGATATGTCCGCATAGCATAATGGCGGTGTACTTTCGTCATTCTCCTGCTGCTTCTGTATTGACATCCACTATTATTTTAGCTATGATATACATGTGTTAGTTAAACGTTTACGTAAAGGAGGTGTCGATGTGGAACAGCATAAATATAATATTATTGATATCGCACGTCTGGCGCAGGTGTCCACCGCTACAGTTTCCCGTGTGCTGCATGAAAAGGGCGGTTATTCCAAGGAAACGGAGACCCGTGTGCGCAGAGTCATTGCGGAATGCGGTTTTCAGCTTAATAAAAATGCACAGGGCTTGCGGACGCAGAAAAGCAGGAATATCGGTGTTATCGTGCCGGATATCACCAATGAATTTTTTGCGAGAATCATCCGTTACCTGGAACTGTTCTTTCTCAAACATCAGTATTCTGTTTTGATATGTGATTCCCATGAGGATATTGAAATCGAACAGCTGCATATCCGCAATCTGAAGGAGCAGCAGGTAGAGGGTATCATTTATATCTCAGGAAGGAATGCAAATCCGATACAGGAATCCGCATTTTCCATACCGATCGTCTATATTGACCGAAAGCCGGAGGATGTGCACATCTTTGTACATTCCGATAATCGGCAGGGAGGATATCTTGCTGCCAGAGAATTGATCGAAAAGCAGTGCCGCAGCATTCTGTTTTTAAGAGATCAGAAGAAAGCGTCCACGATTCGGCAGAGAAGAAGCGGCTACCTGGAAGCGCTGGAAGAAGCGGGGATAGCGTTTCAGGAATCTTGGGAAATCATGACGAAAAGCGATTATGCCAGTGTATTCAAAACAGTCACTAACCTGCTTATGCAGAAAGGCTGCTTCTTTGACGGCGTGTTTGCGACTAATGACAATATGGCACTGGCCTGTCTGCACGCATTGCATGCACAGCATATTCAGGTTCCCGATCAGGTGAAAATCGTCGGCTTTGACAATGTCTCCATTTCACAGTTCTGTCACCCGGCACTGACTACGATTACACAAAATACAGAGCTGATGGCGGAGGCGGCAGGAGACGCGCTGTTGAAGCGGATTCATCATGAGCTGGATAAGCAGGAATTTATCATACCGGTTTCTCTTTGTGTAAGGGAATCAACCTGAGCTCACGTAGGTGAGCTTTAAAAAAAGAGGATACGTAAACGTTTACTTGAAGGGGATATACGTATGAAGCCTATGTTCAGTCCGTCTCTCATGTGTATGGATTTATTGAAAATCAGAGAACAGATTCAAGTTCTGAATCTGCATGCGGATTTTTATCATATTGACATTATGGATGGTCATTTCGTAAAGAATATTACATTATCTCCGGATTTTGTCAAAGCAGTAGCCCGCGTCAGCAGGGTACCGCTGGACTGTCATTTAATGGTAACGCATCCGGATGACTATATCACCATGCTTGCCCAGGCAGGAGCCACCTTTCTTTCGCCGCATGCAGAAACCATCAACACGGATGCCTTTCGTATTCTTCATAAGATTCATGAGCTTGGATGCAGGACCGGTATTGTTTTGAATCCGGCAACTCCCCTGTCCTATATCCGGCATTATCTTCATTTACTTGACAAAATCACCATTATGAGTGTTGATCCGGGCTTTGCCGGACAGGCTTTTATTCGCGAAATGCTGGATAAGATAAAAGAAGCGAAGGCGCTTAAGCTGCAGCATGGCTATCGGTATCTAATCGAAGTGGATGGCTCCTGCAATGCAGCAACCTTTCAGGAGCTGCGTCAGGCAGGGGTGGAAGTATTCATCGTGGGAAATTCCGGTCTGTTTCAGCTTGACGATAATTTGCATGCGGCATGGGAAAAAATGCTTGCGCAGTTTCATGGGGAAATAGATAAAACTCAGCATTTGCGAAAACAGCTGTAGAGGCAGACTGTCATAAAGTCAGCATGCAGGCAAAATAAGCAGAGGCATCCATGTAAAATGGGAGCTTCTGCTTATTCTGTAGTATCATTTATAAAGTCATTTACAGCTTCGTCTTGCACAGATATGTATGCTGTGAAAAATGAATGAGTGCAATGTCATATATACAGCATCATGACAGCAGCACCTTTCCATAGCCATCTATAAGCATGTTTCTTTCTGATATCCATACATATCTCTATCGCTGCGGGAACTGAAAATCCTGCAATGCCGTATTCATAAAATCATGAAACGGCTTCATTGCATGAAACAGGGTGCAGGCCAGTGTGAGAAACTTCTCGCGGTCTTCCACCTCATTATCCATGAGCGGATATTCAAGACACCAGCTTTTGTGGCAGAGATAGGAGGCCATGCTGTGGTCAGGATCATACCCCTTGGGAACACGCTTCAGCTTTGTCCCTGTAATTGTGAAGTGATCCTTAAACGAAGGAGCTTCGATAATGGCGGAAAACTCTTCCGGCTTTGCGGCAATCGCATCACGCATCATGGCTGTTGCGTCCTTGAACATATCCGCGAACAATCCTCCTCCCAGAAAGCTTTGATTATCCGGCATTAGATGAATATAATATCCAACCGGTATGGGAAGCTTCCCCTTTGCGGAAATATGTGCGCGAAATGCAGGCAGATACGGAGTTTTATCTTTACTGAAACGGGTGTCGCGCACCTGTTTGAAGGTCAGCTCTTTCGGCGCAAAGCCGTTAATGGAGGAATCGAAGCATGCAATGCGCTCCATCAGCTCCTGTAAAAGCTCCTCAAACTCCGCTTCTGCTTCCTTCCGCAGCTCCTTGTGACTTTGAAACCAGTCCCGCTGGTTGTTTTTCTGTAGCTGGCGCAAGTATTCCATCATAATAGACATATCAGGCCACCTCCTTTGCATTCTGTACCTTTTTCATGACCTCTGAATCCACCAGCTCCCTTAACAGCTGTTTGGCGTCCATTGTACAGCGAAAGGCAGGCAGCTGATCGAAGCTGTCCATAATCTCCTCCAGCTCCTCCATATGATCACAGAATTCATTCAGAATCCGCTTATCCAGTGTTTTCAGTCTGCTGTATTCCAGATTCTGCGGCTCAAGACGGTGTGTCATAACTGCGTAGGGAATCCGCTTATCACACTGACAGAATCCATTGGATACTGCTCCGCAATAGGTGCTTAAAAAAGAAGCCATGCGCTTTCTTGCCCGAGATAAGCGCTGCCGGTATGCTTCCGGAGTCATATCCAGAATTTCTGCGGCACTTTTACTGTCAATGTGAAACATAGTCCCGAGAATGTAAATGCAGCGATCCTGCGGCTTCAGGCATTGCAGCATGACATTGGTACAGGAGAGCTTCAGCTCTCTTGCGGCCTCCTCCCTCGTACATCCCGTCAGGGCTTCTTCTTCATCCGGCACATAGCTTGCCCGCAGATCATTTGCATAAAAATCAAAATCCAGGGGATGCGCTGCGAACATGCTTCTTTTTACATCCATCAGATAATTCACAGCGATACGATACACCCAGGTTTGAAATCTGCTTTCTTTGCGAAAGGTGGAAATACTGGTCATAACCTTAATGAGGATTTCCTGAGCGGCATCCTGTGCATCCGCTATGGTTCCCAGCATACGCAGTGACAGATTGAATACCATATCCTGTATTTCTGTCAGAACCTCCTCCAGTGCAAGGCGATCCCCCTGAACCGCCTGATCAATTCGTTTGTTTAATTCCTCCTGCTGCATAATATCAGCCTCCTTTACTCTTCCTATAATTAGACGGAAGTGTGTGCACATTGTGACAAATTCTTACTCTTAGTGTAAAAGTATTCTGGAGAATGTCAAGCAGTCCATAGTCACATCTTATATCAGCCATACATTACAGGTTATAAAATTACGTAGTTTAAAGAATATCGGCTGCTTTATACAGATATAGAAGAGTAGCCGGCATAGATATTGGTGTCGATAATCTGACAGCAATTGCGTTTACGAGCGGACACCGCCCTGTGCTGATAAAAGGAAATGAAATAAAAGCAGTCAATCAATACTTTAACAAACAGATCGCACATTATCGCTCACTGCTAAGAACTGGAAAGAAGGATAGCAAAGGCATCCATCAAACAAAACGAATGAAACGTATCAGCGAAAAGCGAAATCGACGTGTAAAGGATATCCTGCACAAAGCATCAAGAAAAATAATAGATCTATGTGTGAAGGAAGGAATCGAAGTTATCGTCGTAGGGAATCATGCGGGTTGGAAGAAGCGTATCCATATGGGGAAGAAGAACAATCAGACATTTGTTCAGATACCGTTTCATACGCTGATCGAAATGATCAAATACAAAGGAGAAGCGGCAGGAATCAGAGTCGTGGTCTGTGAAGAAGCAATACAATCGAAGGCTAGTTCCATTGACGAGGATCAAATACCAGTCTATGGAAACGATGTAACACATACCTTCACAGGGAAAAGAATCAAGCGAGGATTGTACAGAAGCAAAAACGGCATTCTAATGAATGCCGATATCAATGGAGCAAGCAATATCATACGAAAAGTATATCCATGTATGCCAGAGCGAGAGCGATGGAGTAGAGGTACGGTGAACGTGCCAGTTACGTGTATCTGAACACGAACAAAACGTTTTGATGGATGTGTAAGCATTCATTAGAAGCCCCTGCTCTTTAGCTGGCGGTAGTTCACGCACTCAGCTTATGCTTTGTCACAAAGCTGATCGTCTGGATGATGACCATCAGAGACAGGAAGCTGAATACGGAGATCAATGCATTCTGTGTAATCACACCGGAGGCAATCACAACAGAGCCATCCAGGAAGAACAGAATCACACTGACCTTTAGGAATTTAAAAACATACTGAATCAACAGCGCTATGACATCCGTACCTCCGGTTGCACAGGCGTGGTTTAAGGCGATACCGATGGCAGCCCCAACCAGCAGTCCCCCGAGAAGACCGGCAACCGCCAATTCCAGAAGCGGATGGATATCCAGAAGGAACTGTGTTGTATGAATGGAGGGAATTAATTTCATAAACAGCGGTGTTGCCAGTGTAATATACAACGTTTTGATACCAAAGCTTTTCCCCAGTACGATGGTGGATAAGATCAGCAGCGGTATGGAGATACAAAGAGACATCGTGGAAACCGGAATACCGAATACGGTGGAGCAAACCAGGGAAAGACCGGTAATACCCCCCGGTGCCAGTCCGGTCGAGGTGAAGAAGAAATTAACCGCAACAGCGGTAATGGCAGCAGCAAACGTGATCCATCCGTAATCCTTCACCAGTGTCAGGATGGAGCTTTCTTTAAAAGAACTCTCAGCGGGAGAGTTCTTTGTATTATTCAAGACCGTATTTTTCTGCTGCTGCATCGATTGCGGCTCTGCATTTCTTCACACCAGCTGCTGCTCCATCTGGATCCTTGAAAATAGCACTGGACAGAACGATGACATCCGGATTGCATTCAATCAGCTTGTCCATATTATCGGCACGAAGACCACCGTCAACCGCCAGCTCACATTTTGGATTTTTCTCGTCAATCATCTTGCGTGCACGCTGTACAAGATCAATGGCACTCTTTCTCCATCCCCAGTTGTCTTTTCCATCGGTTTCATCTACACCGTGTGTTACGATGTGCAAACGGTCAATATCATAAATGCTTTCCTCAACGAAGCATAACGGTGTATAGCAGCCCAGTGTCAGACCAACCTTGATGTGGCGTTCACGGCACCAGTTGATGATATAAGCCAGTTGTGCGCCGATAAAGTGCTCCGCAGGAATGATCAGCATATCTGCTCCCGCCTCGTCAATCTGTTCGATGAACATTCTGTCCATACTAACTGTATAAATGTGACATTCGATCGGCTTGTCTGTCTCCGGACGAATACCCGCGATAATCTGATGACCACCCATCAGCTTCATGTTTTGAAGATCGTGCATGTCAGCTGCGTCAGAGTGAATATAGTCAACTCCGGCATCACTGACTTCCTTAACCAGATCCGCAATTCTTCCATAATTAACGTGTGCAAGACCAGCTGCAATTTTGATATGTTTCATAAGTAAGTTCCTCCTTCTTTTCGCACCCTTATTGTACGCTACTTCGCTGAACTTCCGCAATCGCAGGATGTGGAAACGCCATCCGTATCAATAAGGCAATTTATAAACATTGCTGTAAGAAATTACCACATAGAAAAGGCTGCGAAAATAACAGTGAAATGATTGTAATACATGCAGGAAACAGGTAAGATATACTTGTAATAAATATTTCATCAGGAGGTATGACATATGTTCGGATTTAGAAAGAAAGAAAAGAGCAGGGAGGAGCTTCTTGCTGTTGTGGACGGAACACTGATTCCGATTGAAGATGTAAAGGATCCTGTATTTTCTCAGAAGATGATGGGAGACGGCTTTGCCATCGCTTCTACAGGTGATACCGTATATGCATGTGCCGATGCAGATATAACCATGCTGTTTCCCAGCAACCACGCAGTCGGTCTTACTTTGAAAAACGGTATGGAAATTCTGATTCATGTCGGAATCGATACGGTAAACGAAAACGGAAACGGCTTCACCTGTCTGTGTGAGCAGGGGAAGCACGTGAAAAAAGGTGAGCCGCTGTTGAAAATGGATCGTGAATATCTGTTATCAAAGGGATATGATCTGAGTGTTATCGTCATTTTCACAAATAAAGACAGCTATGCGGAATTCCGCAGAGAGGAGCCTGTCGAAGTTAAGGGTGGAGAAAGCGTCGCAGTAACCTATACACTGCCATAAAAGCGTGGCGGCTTGTAGACGGTATCACTTCAGGGGACATAAAAAGGGAAGTATGATTTTATTGTATATCAATAGAATCACAGCTTCCCGATTTTCATTTACACAGATAGTGTTATTCAACAGCTGTACAGCCCTTGTGCTGTATTCCATTTAGCGTTTACAGGGCTTTTTCGTTTCATCGGAAATGCACCTGAAAACAGAGGATATCGTTTCTGTGCTTCCTATGCATAAGCTCCTGCGGGCAAGGGAATATGATTTATTCCTGTGCTGCCGATTTAAAATTATAAGGATCGTTTTTCACCTTGTAATATTCGCGAATCACATCCTTTAGGCGCAGAATGTCGTAGTCATGCAGCAGGGAATTGACCTGCAGTATGGTGACATCTGTATGCAGATTGAGCTCCAGTGTGCTGATGATCAGATCAATATCACTGATATCGCACTCATAAATGGAAAAGAAGGTTTCCTGGGAGATGATGTCGATTTCCGGTATCTGGGCACTGAGCTTTCTACGCAGCAGATTTCCGGCTCCCACACCGCCGTGAGCAACTAATATGGTTTTCAGCGGCTGCTTCATATTTTCCAAAGAGGCTGCCAAGTGTAAGGCGAGAAAGCCGACCTCATCGTCACTCACATTACAGTGGAAATGCTCTTCTATAACGGAAACGCTGTTTCTTGCCACCTGAAAGGTACGTTCATAAAGCGTATGTATTTCCTGCATCAACGGGTTTTCATTGGGGATGCCGTGACGAAAACGGATAATGGCAGGACACAGGTGGTCATATACAGACTGGCACAGTGCTTCATCCCGGTCAAAGGGCAGATGCAGCTGTTCGCTCCAGGAGGTAAGCAGAGCATCACTCAGCATACGCGCTTCCTGTTGTTCCTGTTCACTGAGATCGCGGCTGTTTTGCAGGGCGAGAAAATAGACCTGCAGATAGCGTATTTCCACATCCGGAATCTGCAGCCGGTAATGATTGGCCAGCCGGTCGCACAGCTCGCGTGCTTCTTTATAGAATGGCTCCTTTCGCAAATCCTCGATGAAGGAAGTCGAAAGATGGACAATATGGCGATCTTGAATGCGCAGATAGGTGACAAATGCTCGCAGCAGGACAAGCACCATGGAGGGAAAGGTCAGGGAATTGATATACGGATTGCCCCAGCGGAGAATACAGCCGGTAAAGTCCTTGACCTCGTCATCGGTAACCTCCAGCCCGGGAAATACATAGGAGCCGTCACAGCGGTAATCATCCCGCCGTATGATATCAATAAACATTTGATAGCCATTGTCACGCAGCATCAGCTCCAGCAGAAAATTACGTATATTCTTTTCCTTGCCTTCCATACTGATTCCGTTGTTGTTCTTGCGATGCAATGCGATTTTGAAGGTTTCCAGATCCTTTGTCAAGGAGAGAATGTCCTTGTGAATGGTGGCACGGGATACAAACAGCTGTTCACTCAGCTCATAGATGCGGCAGCTGTCAAAGGCACTCAGCTGCATCCCGATAAAAATTTTACGTGCCTGTGGGGAATAATCGGCAAGCGTTTTATTTTTCTCCCGTACACTTTCCAATACGTGCAGCTTGTCCCTGACTTTACCGTCAATACGGATACCGACGCCGGTTTTTTTAATCAGCTTGAGGTTGTTTTCCTCGAGATACTGATCCACGATCTGGAGGTCATTGCGAATCGTCTTGTTGGATACGGCAAGCTCTTCGGAGATTTTATCAATCGTGATATAGGAGTCCTGCTTCAACAGAACATCCACAATTTTCATGATTCGTTTATTCATAAGCGTGCACCCTCGCTTTCACTTGCAACTATACGTGTGAAACGCTGTTCTGTCAAGAATGACAGCGGCAATTTCATGTGGAATTTATAACCATATAAGGAGGTATAACATAATGAAAACTATCTATGATACAGGAAAAAGAACGAGTGAGCTGCTGCAGGATTTAAAGCAGCTGGTGGAAATTCCGTCCGTCCGTGATGAACGCACTGCAGGTGCATCTGCCCCGTTTGGCAAAGAGATACGGAATGCAATGGATGTTTTCCTGCAGATTGCTCAGCGGGAGGGCTTTAGCGTCCATGATTTTGACGGCTATGCTGTAGATGCCCGACTTGGTGAGGGAGATGATTATATCGGCGTGCTGGCTCATCTGGATGTGGTGGAAGCAGGAGAACGCTCTCACTGGCACGGCGATCCCTTTCAAATGCAGGAGATAGACGGTATGCTGTACGGCCGGGGAGTCAATGATGACAAGGGACCGCTGCTGGCAGCTTTATATGCAATGGCCCGTATCAGGCAGGAAGGTCGTACACTGTATCATCCGATCCGCCTCATTGCCGGAGGGGCTGAGGAAACAACATGGGAATGCATGGAGCATTATTTCAAGCATAACCCGCAACCAATCTTCGGCTTTTCCCCGGATGGCAACTTTCCTATTGTCAATGGAGAAAAGGGGATTTTGCAGGTACGCTTCCTGCTGAATGCAGATTCGGATATCAGCCTGCACTGCAAGGAGCGTCTGCATATCGTCTGTGATGATTTACAGGTGATTGTTCCCAAGGGCAGTGATGTCAGCTTTGTTGAGCGTACCAATCTGATTGAGGTTATGCAAGATGGCATAAAAATCACCTATCGTGGTGTACGTGCACTTTCCCGCAATCCGCAGCGCGGGGATAATGCTATTTTCAAATTTGTTAAGGATTTTCACGGACACCTCGATCAAGCAGGCTCTCTGTATCCGATGGTGAATATGATATACGAGAATTTTCTTGATGATTTTTACGGTAAGAAAAGCGGTTTGTATCATGAGGATGCTGCCATGGGCTGCGGCTCTGTTTGTTTGATGTCGCTGAATACGCAGGATGGACAGCTGGAGCTGTGTGTCGATGTGCGTTATGTGCGGTCAACGGATGAGCAAAGCCTTCTTCATACTTTACGCAAAACGGCACAGCATTATGGCTGTGAGCTTGAGGTTTTACGCCATAAGCGTCTGCTCTACGTCGCAGAGGACAGCACTTTGATTCAGAGTCTGAAAACAGCATATCACAGGGTTATGAAGGAAGATGCTGCGGTGTTTACCAAGGGGGGAGCCTCCTATGCCCGCGTTCTGGAGCACGGGGTGGCATTTGGTGCGACCTTTCCTGATGAGGATCCCCGCCCTCATATGCCCAACGAATGTATGCCTGTGAAGTCGCTGTTAAAAGCGAGTGACATCTACTATGAGGCACTTGTGGAACTGGCATGTACAAAAAGGTGATGAAAAATTACCACAATAATAATGAATTACCGTAACTCATTGCATTCTTTTTCAAATTGGCGGACATGCTAAAATGAAAGCGTAAACAAAGGAGGAACAAGCTATGAAAAACATTCAGGCAAAACTTCAGACATTTGCCGGGGCAATGATGGTTCCAATCATCCTGCTTGTGCTCGTTGGTTTCTTCGTGGGTATCGGTAGTGCATTTACAAACTACATCCTGCCGGAAGGAAACATCCTGTACAATCTGTTCACCATGATCACCAATCTGGGATTCATGTTTATGAACAATCTGCAGCTATGGTTCGCCGTGGCAATTGCCTTCACTCTTGCCAAGAAGGAGAAAGGATGGGCAGCATTTGCGGGACTGATCTTATTCTTCTGCTTTATGAGAGGAATTGAAGGCTGGGCTGCGCTGGAAGGATGGACCGCTGAAACCACGACTGTTGACGCACTGGTAAAAAGCGGTTATACACAGCAGGCTGCCTTGAACTTCAATGCTTTATGGTCAAGCTCTTTGGGGATTTATTCATACAACATGGGAATCTTCTCCGGTATTGTTACCGGTCTGATTGCTGCAGGACTGCACAACAAATTCGTTGATACAAAGCTGCCGGCAATGTTCGGATTCTTCGCAGGAACAAAATTCGTTATTATTATGGTCGCTCTTGCTTCTATTCCACTGGCAATCGCATTCTATTATGTATGGCCGTATGTCGCAGGTGCTCTGCAGAGTATCACCGGCTTCATCCGTACAAGTGGTCTGCTGGGAACCTTCGTGTTCGGTACACTGGATAAGATGCTGCTGCCATTCGGTATTCACCATCTGATTGCATTCCCGATCGAATATACAAAGGTCGGCGGTACGATGATGATCGACGGTGTGATGTATGAGGGTGTTAAAAACATTATCAACGGTCAGGCTGCAAGCGCAAGTGCAACCGGCTATATCACAAGAAACTTCACCAACGGACGTCTGCTGTTCCAGCTGGCTGGTCTGCCGGGTGCCGCGTTTGCTATGTATCGCTGTGCAAAACCGGAAAATAAGAAGAAGGTAGCATCCCTGCTGGTGCCGTCTGTCTTCACGCTGGCAATGGTTGGTATTTCAGAACCGATTGAGTATACCTTCCTGTTTGTTGCACCTGCACTGTACTGGCTGGTATACGCTCCATTGTGCGGTCTGTGCTATGTCGCAGCGGAAATCACAAATATTTCCATCAATGGAACTGCGCTGTTCTTCATGATTCCAAACCTGTTCCAGCCGCAGAAGGTACATGCCATGAGCGCATTGTGGCTGCTTCCTGTAACCTTTATCGTATACTACTTTGCATTCAAATTCGCAATTACGAAATTCAACCTCAAAACACCTGGTCGTGATGACGAGGGTGAAATCAAGCTGATGAGCAAAAAAGAATACAATGAAATCAAAAACAGCGGTAAGGACGAAGCGAATGTCTCTTCCGCACCTGAGGATGCACTCGAGGTTCGTATTATTGAAGCTCTTGGGGGAGCGGACAATATTGAAACCGTAACCTGCTGTGCCAGCCGTCTTCGTGTTACAGTCAAGGATGATTCCCTGATTGCACCGGATACAAGCTGGAAAAATTATCTGGAGGCTATCGGCGTTGTACGCGGAAAGAACTCTGTTCAGGTAATATATGGTGTTCGTGTAGTAAATATTACAACAAAAGTAAAGGATTATCTGCATTTAGACTAACCATAATAGAGGAGATGAGAAAATGGCAACCATTGCAGGAGGAGTCAGTATGAAAAGAAGAGATCTTATCCGACAGAAAAACAAGCTCGCAAAAACAGGCGGTTTCCGTTATATCCGGTATGCGAAGTATGCGTGTGTTGCCATGGTCGTATTGTTTCTGGTATATGTAGGCGGTCTGTCAAACCTGAGTGGTAAATCCTACGAAGATCTGATCAGTAAAAGTCCGATCGTGATTACCGGCTTTATGATCTGTACGGCCAATCTGTATGTCTGGTATGTACTGAAGCATTTTCTGAAGGATCTTGCGGTTCCTCAGCATGTGGAAAGCATACGTGTAAATCTGCTGCTGATGACGATTGGACAATTCATTCTGATGAACTTCATCTCGGCAGTCCTGATGATGCTATCACTGAGAAAATATTTTCAGTGGAATACCTTTTCTGTAAAGAATGCACTGAAGGAAATAAGAAAAGAAGGACAGCTGTCTGTACTGATTGTAACAGCACTTGTACTGATACTCTTCATCTCTCTCGTATTTGGTATCTATTTCTCTATTCGTTAGCTGTACAGCGGTTCCCGGTGATGTGGGAGCCGCTGTTTTTCAATTTGTGATAACGCTTATACAGCGTTTGTTTAAGAAAGGGGATGAATGAATTTCTTACGATACAAAAACGAAATGGCGGAGCACTGCGATGGCTGCCATGAAACAACTATAGTGAAAGTATTCTGCTTCACAAATATTTGAAGAGGTGCTGCATGCGGTCCTCATCTGATTGATGTATGGGATTTGAAGCAGGCATATCCTGTATCTGATATTCAGGCAGAAAATGGATGTAAAAAATACTGTTACAATACATGGGGGCTTCTGCGTAATTCAGGAGCTGTAGATTTTTTTGGGATATACATAAAATGGTAATAATTCACTTTTGAATTCCTTGTAATATACGCTATAATGGTATAGGTGAAGGAATATGAGACAGATTGCCAGAAAACAATTTAATTCAATGCTGAAGCATATGGTTTCCTATCCGCTGATTTGCATTTACGGACCGGATGGCTTTGGCAAGACAACAGCAGTTGCTGCCTTTCTGCATAATCGAAAGGAAAGGTGCTGCTGGATTCATATGCATAAGAAAAATCGTAAACAGCTTGGGGGAATTTTTGAGAAAAGTATAGATAGCGGCAGCTATGATATCATCATACTGGATCAATATCGCAATCATATACTGGACAGACATATCATGAAGGTGTACGAACGGAGGGAACATAGCTGCAGGATTATACTTCTTGCATCAGGAATTCCCTCTTTTTTTAATTCAGAGCTTTATAGATGGACGCTGCTGATCCCTACGACAATGCTGCGATTTCAGTTTGCCGATATTCAGAAGCTGGCAGCTGTGAATCAGATTTGCATTGATGAACGGGAAGTGCGGGAAATTCTAAGAGTTACCTGCGGATGGACCATCGGTGTGCATGCACTGCTGGAGGAATATGGAGCCGTACGCACTTTGAATCCGGATTTGCAGCTGTATCCGTTGTTTGACGTATATATATACCGGCAGCTGAATCAGGCACAGCGGCAGAGTCTGGCTGTGCTGTCTGTTCCCGAGCACTTTAATATCCAGCTCATTGAGGCTTTATGCGTGGATACCGGAATCATGAAAATATTGACCTGGATGATGAATTTCCACTGGTTTGTGCAGGTGGACAGAACTACACGCCTCTTTACCTACTCTCCTGTATTTCGTGAGTTCCTGTATGATAAATTCCTTATGTATGAAAAAAATCCGAGTCATCTCTATCGCAAAATTGCCGATTATTACGAAAGCAGCGGTGATATCCTCAATTGTCTGCGTCAGCTTTATCTTTTGAAGGATTATAAAAAAATACTGCAGCTGCTGGAATTATACGAAAGCAAAAACTTTGCAGATTATGATACTGAGTTAATGCGGAATATCTATCAGATGGTACCAATGGAGCTGTACGTGGATTATCCATATGCATGGCTGCATGCTATTATGGATAATTTCAATAATCTGCAGGATATATTTTATGGAAAGCAGCTGCTGGAGGGCTTTCTACATGCGCTGCATAGCGGAAGCCTGCATGAGGATGAGAAGCTGCTGCAGGGGGAGGTGGAGCTGATTCTGGCATATTCCCGCTATAACAATCTACATGAGATGAGCCGCTATTTTAAGCGGTCAAAAACTCTGCTGCGTAATCAGACCTCACGAATCAGCAATCCGGAAATCATATCAACCTTCGGCAGTCCGCACAATCTGTTTTTATATCATCGAAAACCGGGAGATATCCAGAGAATCGTCAATATCCTACATAAGGACCTGCATTACTACTTTGAAATTACCAATAACTCAAATGGTGGTTTAATGGAACAGGCATCCGCTGAACAGCAGCTGGAAAGCGCCCGCTTTGCGGAAAGCATACATACAGCATGGGAAGCATACTACATTGCTGAGCATTACCGTCAGAAATGGATCTGTGTATCGTCGCTGTTTACAATTGGAAGAGCCGCATATCATCTTCGTGATCATACATTACTGCAATTTGTTCATCAACAGCTGGCTGCTCTCCGGGAAAAGGTGATCCTGCCGCCGCTTCTTTCGGAAATCGATCTTGCACAGGCCTATTTATATATTTTATCCGGTGAATATGAAAAAGTTGCTGAATGGATCCAGGAGGGGAGAAAAGGAAATCTGCTTCAGGGAGCTACCCTGTATTCTTCTATTGTTTACGGCATGTATCTGATAAAGATTCGTAATTATGCAAAGCTGCGTGTTGTGGCATCCCTGCTGGAAAGTCAGGCGCATGAAAGAAAGCAGATGTTTGGAACGATATATGCGCTGTTGTTCTATTGCATATTGCTGGAGGAGGAAAATCATCAGGAACAGATCGTAGAGGCTGTTCATCACATAATCGAAATCTGCCAGCCGGATGGCATTATGACAGTCATACTGGAAATTGGAAAGGATGTATTTCTTTCATGCAGCGACAGCTGGAGATGGAGAAAGCTGAAACAGCTGCTGGAGGAGCATCGCGATTATAACAGCTATGGGCTGACAGAAAGAGAGCTGGAGCTGGTAAACTATGTGTTAAAGGGATATAGTCGAAGGGAGATGGCTGAGGCCAGCGGATTAAAGGAGAATACGGTCGCATCGTATATGAAAAGGCTATATCGCAAAGTAAAGGTTCACAGCCGCAAAGAGCTGTTTATGAAGTGATTGATAACCTGTGCTTTAACCGAAGGCGTAACGGTATTTCGTGCTTGTCTGTGAATTGACAAGGAAAAGCTGTTAACGGATTTTAAGGTTTCTCTTCGTGATCGGGTATCTCATGGTATCATCTGCAGCACTTGCAAAAGCACTTGCCGTATTTTTTACGATTGCTCTCATTCACTCAGCAACGCATATATTCGAAGGGAAAGCATCTATTCCTACATTTTATTCTTTGCAATTCAGCCGTTCAATGATATAGTATATAAGGATATTTATGCGTTTTTCAGGCATAATGAGAGAAAGAACTCGTAGGAGGTATAGTATGAGTGTAATGATAGAACGCCTTGAAGGAATGGTGAACCGTTATCATGAAATCAATGAAATGATGATGTCACCGGAAATCGTAACCGACAGCAGGATGCTGGCCAAGCTGGGACGTGAGCAGGCCGATCTGACTCAGGTGGTGGAAACCTATACGGAATATAAAAACAGTGTGAGTGCTCTGGAGGATGCCAAGGCGCTTTTGCTGGAGGATGACAAGGAAATCAAGGAAATGGCGAAAATGGAAATTGAGGAGCTGGAGCCTAAGATTGAGGAATATCTGGAAAAGCTGGAAATTCTACTGATACCAAAGGATCCCAATGATTCTCATAATGCCATCGTGGAGATTCGCGGGGCAGCCGGTGGAGATGAAGGAAATATCTTCGCAGGTGACCTGTACCGGATGTACAGCAAATTTGCAGAGAGTCAGGGCTGGAAGATAGAAATCGTAGAAATGGATGACTGTGAAGCAGGCGGCTTCTCCCTTGTCTCCTTTATGGTCAAGGGGGATGGCGTTTATGGGAAACTGAAGTTTGAATCCGGAAGTCATCGTGTACAGCGCGTTCCCAAGACAGAAAGTCAGGGGCGTATCCATACCTCTACAGCAACCGTTCTGGTAACACCGGAAATTGAACCGGAGGATTTTGATATTGATATGAATGATCTGGAAATGGAAACCATGCGCGCCAGCGGAGCCGGAGGTCAGCATATCAATAAGACCGATTCCGCAGTTCGTATTGTGCATAAGCCTACCGGAATTACGGTTAAGTGTCAGGACGGACGTTCACAGCATGAAAACCGTGCAACTGCATTGATGACAATCCGTTCCCGTGTGTATGAGGAGCATCAGCGCAAGCTGGAAGAAGAGCAGGGTATCGAACGCCGGAACAAGATCGGCACCGGAGATCGTGCAGAAAAAATCCGTACTTATAATTATCCGCAGAATCGTGTAACTGATCATCGTATCGGATATACCGTGAATCAGCTGGATCGCATTATGGAAGGCAGAATGCAGGATCTGCTGGATGCATTACTAAGTGCGGATCAGCAGGCAAAGCTGGCAGGGGAGAAATAATGAGCAGCTATCATTCCGTGCTGAAGAATGCCCAGGCGCGTATGGAGGAAGCCGGCTATGGCGAACAGTCTGCCCTGCTGTATATGCTGGAGCTGACGAATAAAGAAGCGCACAATCTGTATATGGAATTCGATGAGGAAATGCAGCCGGAGCTGGAAGAACTCTATGAAGAAGGTATTCAGCGCCTTCTCACCGGAATTCCTCTCGGACATGTTCTTGGTTTTGAATGGTTTTACGGCTATCGCTTTACCGTGAATGAGGATGTTTTGATTCCGCGCCCGGAAACGGAAGAGCTGGTCGCAAATATTCTGGCAGCCTATGATGAGCATTTTTCCAGTCAGGATAATGTGATGGCGGTGGATATTGGAACCGGCAGCGGGGCGATTGCGGTTTCTTTGAAAAAGGAAGAACCGAATCTGCATATGATGGCAACGGATATCAGTGAACAGGCTGTAGCTGTTGCGAAAAAGAATGCTGATGACAATGAAGCAATCGTCAATTTCATGGTTGGAGATATGTTACAGCCGCTGATTGACCGCAATCTGAAGGTGGATATTCTAATTAGTAATCCTCCCTACATACCGCGTGAGGAGGAAATGGAGCACAGTGTTGTGGACTATGAACCGCACGTGGCACTATTTGGAGGAGAGGACGGCTTGAAATTCTATCGCATTATCTTTGAAAATGCCGCAAAGGTGTTGAAGGAACGTGCTATGATGGCGTTTGAAATGGGCTATAACCAGAAGGAAGCGCTAAGTGAAGAGGCGAAGAAATATTTTCCAAATGCAAGAATTGAGGTTCTTAAGGATATGTCCGGTAAAAACCGGATGCTGTTTGTTTATTTGAATATGGAACACTGAGGGTACTTGAAAGAGTATCCTTTCTTTTTGCTGTTTTCGTCTGAATGCCTGTGGTACAGCACTGCGGAATGACTGTTACAGCATATAGCCGCAGACAAGAGCGTTTATAAATCATGATGGCGGACAACAAGATGCGAACGTTCCGGATAAGGTGCATGCCAGAAAAAGCAGCCCATGTATTATGAATCACGCGGCATCTGAGAGTTTTTTCTTATCTCAGTGATGTTCAGTGTAACTGCGTATGCATGGAAGTGTTATACATGTACATACTGGATATGGAGGTATATACAATGATGAAAAAGATTGATCACCGCAAAATGGGAAGAAGCTGTCTCGGCTGGCTGGACAGCTGGTTTCACTTTTCCTTTGCGGAATATTACAATCCGAAAAATATGCATTACGGTGTGCTGCGGGTAGTTAATGATGATACGATACAGCCTCATACCGGCTTTGAAACCCATCCGCATCGGGATATGGAAATCATAACCTATGTGATTGAGGGGGAGCTGACCCACGCCGACAGCATGCAAAATGTATCAACACTGAAACGTGGGGAAATACAGTACATGAGTGCGGGTACCGGAGTTTTCCACAGTGAGAAAAACGACGGGGAGGAAATATTACGTCTGCTTCAAATCTGGATTTTGCCTGATCGAAGCGGTTATACTCCGCAGTATGGTGAAGCACGCATTCCATGGGAGGATCGCGAAAACCGTTTGCTGCATATCGTAAGTGGTCATAAGAATACAGCTTATGTGAAAATCCATCAGGATATGGATATTTATGTCAGTGCTTTATCTTCCAGAAAGGAGCTGGATATTCCGGTAGAGCCTTCCCGTCAGGTATATCTTATTGTTATAGAAGGTGAGGTGGAGTGTAATGATATTTGCTTACAGCTGCGCGATGCTGTGGAAATTGATGAAAGCTTCTGCATCAAGACACTGCAGGGAGCTCATGTCATTCTATTTGATATGGCAAGGGAGGTTTATTTCCAGGAATGACATGAATTGCATAAAGTGGAGGAGATAAGATTTCAGGGCTGCCGCTATAGGAGCATTGTGTGATTTTATAATTAACTATAGGTTATTTCAGAGAAATGTCAAAAAATTTAGGAGTTTTAAAAAAAGAAACCGTATGTAATAGTGGAGGTAACAGTATGGACACAAGGACATGTGTGCTGAAATGAAGGGGAAGTACATACGGATCAGATCGTAGCGTACCTGATGTTTCTGAAGCTGATCTATATGATCGAACGGCAGAGCCGCCGGTAACGCAGTGAAGTAAATGATCAATTTCTGTGGCAGTCCTTATCCTGCATGTGGAAATCTTGCACACCCCTTCTGTCTCAGACCTCTGTAAAAAAGAGAGTGCTTGCTTGGCGGCTACACTCTCTTTTCAGCCTTTAAAGGCTTTCTGTCTCAGTACCTAAAGTATAGAAAAAAATGAATAAAAAGTCAATGCCTTTCCTTGCTTTCTATAAGTGTATTTTGGAATTAGTGTATTCAGCTTTGAGTACGATGGCAGGCACAGGACTATTCAAATCTCTGCTATTTTTTAATATGTATAATATGAAGTTCCATGTGTTGATTTTCAATGTCTTAATCTGGACTGTATTTTCTTATAAAACAACTGGCTAATAATTGCAGTAAGCAAGCAGAATACGTAAGTGAATCCTATTGAATCTATACGAAAATCTGTGTGTAATAAAAGAAAATCTGTTTTCTGGAAACAAGGATTACCTTATGCAGAAGAATCGGTAAAACGGAGCGCTTACAGTGCTCACTAGAACGAATACAAACGCAAAATATAAAAAAATCCCTGTTCATACGTTTGAAAATATTCTATAATATAACCCGAATGAGGACATATTCGGGATTGGGTTTCTCATGAGATTATAGGCTGTGGGATGCATTGGAAATGAAGGAAGGAATCATCATGAAATATAACAATTCACGTCTCAGCTTGAAACAGCGCTGGCTGTCATTTGCGCTCTGTATTCTTATAGCACTGCTAGCTGGCATATTTGCACTCTATTCATATATAGAAGCATATCCATTCTGGACGAGTGCATGCAGTCTGCTCGTCTGCGCAATTATGCTATTCATAGCAATTTTCCTGCTTCGTCTGAATATGAGAAGAAAACGAATTCAGCGGGAATTTGTAAGTGAGTTCGATAAGGAAATACGTAAAAAGGAGCATATGTGTCCACACTGCGGGGCCCTGATGGGATCGGGAAATACCTGTGCAAAATGTGGCTATAAGGGACATTAGGAAAGGAAATCGTATGGTTGATGTTATCGTAATTGGCGGGGGTCATGCAGGAGTTGAGGCTGCGTTGGCCTGTGCCCGTTTGAAGAAAACGACAATTCTATACTCTATGCATATTGATATGATTGCATCCATGCCATGCAATCCGAGTGTTGGAGGTCCTGCAAAGGGAATCGTCGTGAGAGAGATTGACGCACTTGGCGGTGAAATGGGAAAAGCTGCCGATGCGACTGCATTGCAGTTTAAAATGCTGAATACAACGAAGGGACCGGGTGTTCAGTGTCTTCGCGTACAATCGGATAAGCTGGAATATAAGCGCTATATGCAAGACAAGCTATTACAACAGGAGCATCTGGAAATCCGTGAAATGTGTGTGGAAGAGGTGCTGGCTAAGGATGGCAGGATAAGCGGCGTTCGTCAAAAGGATGGAACCGTTGTGAACTGTCGTGCTTTGATTATGACAACGGGTACATTTATGAGCAGTACGGTTCTGGTTGGGCATACTTCTACCTTAAGCGGTCCTGAGGATGAGCCAACAACGGAGAATTTGTCACAGAGTCTTCGTAATCTGGGGATTGAAACCTTTCGATTGAAAACTGGAACACCTGCCCGTGTACGAACGGCGTCCATTGATTTTTCAAAAACCGCAGTACAGCCGGGAACGGATGAATTTATCTGCTTCTCTGAGGATACAAAGGAAATTCGTCCATTTGATCAGCAGGCTGTCTGTTATCTTACCTACACGACGGCAAAGACGCACGACATTATCAACAGCAATCTGAAACGCTCTGCCATGTATTCCGGATTGGTGAAGGGAGTGGGACCGCGTTATTGTCCCAGTATTGAGGATAAGCTGGTACGTTTTGCGGATAAAGAGCGTCATCAGATTTTTCTGGAGCCAGAAAGCGAGTCGCTGGATACGACCTACGTACAGGGCTTCTCTACCTCTATGCCGTACGATGTACAAGAGGCTATGCTGCATTCTCTGCCTGGTCTGGAAAACTGCACTATTGAAAAATATGCCTATGCGATTGAATATGATGCCATAGATCCGCTGCAATGCAAGCCGACCTTGGAAAATAAAATCATTGAGAATTTATATACTGCTGGACAGATCAACGGTACTAGTGGATATGAGGAAGCTGCGGCACAGGGGCTGATGGCAGGAATCAATGCAGTTCGCAAGCTGGATCACAAGGAACCTTTAATCCTGCATCGTGATGAAGCCTATATCGGTGTCATGATTGATGATCTGGTGACAAAGGGGACAAAGGAGCCGTATCGTCTGCTTACTTCCCGTGCTGAATATCGGCTGCTGCTGCGTCATGATAATGCAGACGCAAGACTAAGCGAATATGGGTATGAGACAGGTCTGATCAGCGATGAGCGTTATGCACGATATCAGAAGAAAATGCAAAATATCGAAGAAATGATTTCCTATCTTGCAAGTGTTCGGTTTACACCAAAATCAACAGTTAATGGATTGCTGGAACGGCTAGGACTGGATGTGCTGAAGGAGGGGATCAGTGCTGCAGAGCTGCTGAAGCGACCGGGAATTACCATCGCGCTTTTAGAGCCTTATCTGGAACGCGAATTTGATCCTGCGATTGCGAAGCTTGTGGAAATCGAGATTCGCTACGAGGGATACATAAAAAAAGCCAAGCGTGATGCGGAACATCTGCGGGCGATGGACAAGGTATGCCTGCCTGAGCGGTTTGACTATAATCAGGTGGTGAATCTGTCACTGGAGGCAAGACAGAAGCTGAATAAGGTACAGCCTCTGACGATGGGACAGGCCTCCCGTATTTCAGGTGTGAATCCTGCGGATATTGCAGTCCTTGCTGTTTTTATGGAACAGCTAAAGCGCACATATGAAAAGAAGAGCGGATAAATAAAATGAATTAAAAAATACGATGTTCTTAAGCCTGTAATGATCTTGCGTTACTGTCAGGCAAAAGGAAATCGTATTTTTTCATAGGATAATGGGAAATCTTATAATAAATTTAGATTCACTAGCCTCAGGGAGGCTAGACATAACGACGGGAGCATTTGACTATAACACAACGCTTAATTTAGATCCACTAGCCTCAGGGAGGCTAGACGGAAATTCGAATGTCGAGTTGCATGGTGGCTGTAATTTAGATCCACTAGCCTCAGGGAGGCTAGACCTTGAGCATAGTAAAATTGATGAGTATATAGACATTTAGATCCACTAGCCTCAGGGAGGCTAGACATACATGATACGCACCTAGATTGTTGGAAAGTGATTTAGATCCACTAGCCTCAGGGAGGCTAGACCTTAACGACGGAAACTCAATTTTAAAAGAAGTTATTTAGATCCACTAGCCTCAGGGAGGCTAGACCTAAGTTACGAATGACATCGTTGTACGGAAAGTTCGATTTAGATCCACTAGCCTCAGGGAGGCTAGACCGTGAAAAATCCCATGAAATCCCCTAAATGAAACAAATTTACACAATTATAAAACTTTGGTTAATGAAAATTGCGTTGAAATTGTTACATTTGTGCGAATTTGAACAAAATGATGCGCGAACCTCCCAGGGAATTCATGTGAGCTAATGGTTCGCGCTGGATTATTTAATGGGATAACCATCTACTAGTATTATAACAGAAAAAACTCCGAATACATAAAAAGGATACATTCCAGTATGAAATAAAAATCGTATTGACCTCATAGGAAAATAACTGGACGGTTCATAATGAATATCATCCATTTGCTATCAGCGCTTTATTGAAACGGGATATGAGAAACCATGCTGCAGTGTATATTCTTCCAGACACAGATTTTTACGGTATATTTCTGTAGCGGCTTCAGTTCCTACATAACGGAAATGCCACGGTTCATTTGCTGTCCCTGTTATATTTGTTTTATTCTCGGGATAACGTAAAATGAATCCGTATTTGTGAGCATTTTTAATTACCCATTGGTATTCCGGTGTGTCTCCGAATACCGCATATGTGCCGTCCATGACACTTTGACTGGTTAAATCCACACTCAATCCGAGCTGATGCTCACTACAGCCGGGCTCTGCTACCAGCTTCACAGCTGTCTGTACACCATAGGTCACCATATATTCATCATACACTTGCTGCTGTTCGTTATAAGGCCGATACGCACTGTTAATAGCTAGAATAAGCCCCTGCTTTTTCGCATCCTTATACATGCTTTCCAAAGCGTCTGCCGCATCCTTTCGCATTAGATTGTTTCCGTCATTGTGAGCTACGGGGATTTGAACAGCTGTTAAATTTTCAGGAACGTAGGTTTTCGGTACATAAAAGCCTCTTTTGATCATCAGTAATAGATGTTTTGGGTCATCAAGTGAATAGGATCGCTGAATTGTGATTGGTGCTGAAGAATTTATGGACGCATATGAAATACGCATTACTGCTTCAAGAGGCTTTAAGCCTGATTTCAGATAGTCAGGGACATCCTCCAGTATACGTCCGTTTATATGGATATAAGGTTGAATCTGTTTCCAGGTCAGCTTCTTATCCTTTATTGTTTTAAAATCAGCAAGACTGGTCTTTTTCATCAGTGTACGAAGGGTTGGCTGATCAAACCCCTGGCTGCGTAAGGCTTGATAATAGTCTGCATAAAACTGATCAACATAAGCGACAGCTTCTTTTTTATCAGCGCCATTCTCTGCATATAGTTCATAATCCAGATAATGCTTATTGTTTTTCATCCGGTTCCATTTCGATATATCAATGTCTGACGCAAAGGATACATACTCATCGATCTCCTGTGCACTTAATGTCATTATAATATTGCGTTCATCCCTGTCATACCCTTTAAAAGCCAGCTGAATACGAGTTCGGTTTATGATTATCAGACTGACAGCTATACATATAAGCAGCACAATGACGGCTGCGATTTTTACTTTTCGTTTGACTCTTTTTCTTCTTTTCATACTTATATCTCCTAAAATTTTATAGTTAATAATACCACGAAATTTTACTGAAAATGAATAAGCTTGATATTTATACGATTTGTATTTATTTATGTTAATATTTACAGAAAAAGAGTTCTGGAATATACAAAATTGGTTTGCATGAACATAGGGAGAGGATGATGGAACAAAGGTGAATCGCAATAGCCTGCCTGATATCTCTCTCCTTTTAAACACAGATGAACAGGAAAATCTGACTGTATAAACGTATAAGAGCTTCTTTCTTTTATGTTTCCAGCATCAGGGCATATGAAAGATGTTCATTCCAGCATATTCTTATGGAATTCTGGTCGTGTTTACGATTCGGCGAATTCTGTTGAAGTACTCCGGATCATTATCCTCTTTGATGGCGTACAGTGTGAAGAGGGTATCCATCAGCATCAGCTGGGAAACACTGGAGGAAATCGCCTCCGGACGAAATTTTGTCTCCTCTGAAATGGAAAATAGAAAAACATCACTTTTCCGGGCAAGAGGGGATGCGGCGTTGCTGGTAACAGATATGATTGGGACACCGCGCTCCTTCAGGATATCCACAATACGCAGAACATCCTTGTTTCTTCCGGTATGCGATACGATTAGGGCACAGTCCTTTTCACTCAGCCTTCCTGCATACATTAGCTGCATATGGTAATCCAGTGAAAACTGGCAGTTTAAGGAGGTTCGCAGAAACCGCTGATAGGCACTGTGTACAATGACGGAGGAAGCTCCCATTCCAAACAGTCCACAGGTTTTTGCTCTTCCAAGCAGGTGTACGGACTGTTCAAGAGAATCCTGATTCAATACCGCCATTGTTGAGGAAAGCGAGGTAATACCGCTTTGAAAGGTAGCCTTTGCGATATTCATTGCTGTGTCGTTCTCATCAAGGGACGCAAAAAACGCTTCGCTCAGATGATCAAATGGTTCACTCAGCTGCAGCCGCATTTCCTGATAGTTGCTATAGCCGACCTTTTTGGTGAATCGGGAGATAGCAGACATGGATACATCAATATCCTCTGCCAGCTCCTGAATGGATAAGTGTCTGGCGGTCGTTGCATGCTCCAGCAGATAATCGGCAATTTTTTTCTCCGTTTTACTCAAACCGTAATAATGACCCTTCACCCGCCCTGCAAATTCCATACTCATACATACACCCCGTTTCTGATACTTATATTATAACAGATATTGTGAAATGTGGTGTTATATTGGAAATTATTTTCAGCTATTGAAAAATTATTTTATATATTAAATCCAAATATGAAAATATTACCTGTCTGATTAACAGTGGATTATCCCGGATTACGAATGAAATGTGAAAATAAACGATATGATTTTTTTTCAACATAAATGAAAATAAACCTGAATATAATGGGATATATGAAGCTTTATCCCCAAGCTGTCACCAACGCATCCCAACTTGTGTTTACACGGATATAAACATTTCATGCATTGGAAATTATTTGCAAAATATGATTGACAATATGGAAATTATTTTTATAATAGATGGTGTAAGCGCTATCTGCTGATGCGGATTGAGTGCACGGAAAGGAGATGAAGAATGGAAGCAGGTTTAATCGGTTTGGGGAAAATGGGTCTTCATATTGCTATGAACATGCAGAGCAGTGGAATTTGCGCCTATGGGTATGACATACAGACAGGGCCCCGAAAGCAGGCAAAAGCGAAGGGAATTCCGGTTGTACAAACGCTGCAGGAGCTGATTGCTGTTCTGCAGAAACCGCGTATAATCTGGCTGATGCTTCCGGCAGGGGACATAACCGAAAGCATGGTACACCAACTTGCAGAGTTGCTGGAGGAAGGGGATTACGTGATCGACGGGGGAAATTCATTTTACAGAGATTCGCTACGTAATTATGAATTTCTAAAAAAGAAAAAGATACATTTCTATGATGCAGGAACCTCCGGCGGTATTCGCGGTGCCCTTGAGGGAGCCAACTTTATGATTGGGGGTGAACGTGAGCACTTTGCAGTTATTGAAGAGCTATTTCAACGCATTGCTTCGGATCAGGGGTATCTGTATGCCGGTGATGCGGGAAGCGGTCATTATCTGAAAATGGTGCACAATGGAATCGAATATGGCATGATGCAGGCCATAGGAGAGGGCTTTGAGCTATTACAGCACAGCCCCTATCCCTATGATAATGCACAGGTCGCAGGATTGTGGAATCACGGCTCTGTCATTCGAAGCTGGCTCATGGAGCTGGCTGAGGAGGCATTCAGAGAGGATGAAAAGCTGGATGCCGTGAAGGGAATCATGTATGCATCCGGAGAAGGACAATGGACAGTGGAGGAGGCAATGCGCTGTAATGTCAGCGTTCCGGTAATTTCCACAGCCCTGATGATGCGCTATCGCTCGTTGTATGAGGATACCTTCACAGGGAAAGTCGTCGCATCACTGAGAAAGGGATTTGGCGGTCACAAAACCGCAGAATGATGTACACGTTCAAGGAGGCAGAAATATGCAAATCACGATTGTACAGGCAGTAGTTATTTCCATCTGGATCGGTCTGGTTATGTCACGTTCATTTTTGGGAGGTGCCACAACGACACTGCGCTTTACCCCAATGATGACCGGACTGATCGTCGGTCTCGTATTCGGCCGTGTCGCTGAAGCGATGATTATCACCGCAGCGATTCAGCTGATTTATATGGGGGTCTTTTCTCCGGGAGGTCAGATGCCCTCCGAGCCTGCCATTGCCGCAGCCATTGCTGTACCGGTGGCATTGCTTGGAGATATGAAGCCGGAGGCAGCTATCGCCGTTGCTGTACCGGTTGGACTGCTCGGTTCCTATCTGTATCAGTTCCGCTTTTTCGTCAACACCTTCGTTATGCAGAAATTCACGGATAAATACGCAAAAAGTGCCAACGATAAAATGCTTACAATATCTATCATTTTCATTCCGATCTTGGTGGCCTTTCTGATTTTTGTTCCTTTCATGTTCGTATCTCTGTATTATGGAGCACCGGTTATCGCGGATATCGTACAATCCACATCCGGAAGCATCCTCTTCCATATTCTGGAGGTAATCGGAGGCGGACTGGCATCCATCGGTATCGCTGTTACGATTTATGTAATCGGAAAAAAGAATTATATTGCTTTCTTCCTGCTTGCCTACTTTGTCGCTGTCGTATTAAAGAGTCTGAATATCACAATGATTACGTATGCAATCATTGGTACCATCATCGCCTTTATCTTCGTTCTGTCTAAAACAGAGGCTGTGAGCATGTTCTCTGCTTCCGGAATCAATACTGCAGACAACGAGGAAGAGGATGACTATTAGGATGAAGTTATGGAAAGGTGGATACAATTATGAGTGAAATGCTGCAGAAAAGCGTGAATCTGGAACCGGAAGCAATAACGAAAAGGGATGTCAGTCTTGCATGGCTGCGCTTCTATTTCGCCAATGAGATTCCGCATTCCTTTGATAAATATATTGCACCGTCTCTGATGTGGGCGCTGATGCCGATTCTGAAAAAGCTGTATAAGGACAAAAAGGATTTATCTGAGGCCTACCAGCGTCATCTGCTGTTCTTCAATACACAGATATCGTGGGGTGGAGGTACCATAACAGGAATCATGGCTTCCCTGGAGGCAGCTCGTGCGCAGGAGGTGTATATGGATACACCCGTCACAATTGACGATGATCTGATTTACAACACGAAGGCCGGTTTGATGGGAGCACTGGCTGGTATCGGGGATTCCATTGACTCCGGTACGATTCAATATATCTTTATCGCCATCGCATTACCGTGGGCACAGCAGGGAAACGCAATCGGCGCCTTGTTTCCGTTCGTCATGTTCTCCTTGTATCAGCTGGTTATCGGCTATTACTTCGCGCAGCTGGGCTTCAAGCTGGGGCGCACAGCTGCCACTGAGGTCGTCGGTACGAAGATGCAGATTATTATTGAAGCACTCTCGATTCTGGGACTGTTCATGATGGGAATTCTGGCAGCCAACTATGTCAAGGTATCCTCTACGCTGGCCTTTACCCTGTCCGGTAAGAAATTCGTAATTCAGGAAATCCTTGACGGTGTGATGCCGGGGATTTTGCCGCTGTTGACTGTGGGGCTGGTATATTTCTATTTCACTAAAAAGGGTTTGAATGTCACGAAGGCACTGATCGGTCTGACGATTATCCTCGGCGTACTGGCCGGCTTTGGCATTCTGTAACATTAAGGAGGAACCGTTATGGGTAAGGTAGTGTTGGCACGTGTAGATGCAAGACTGATTCACGGACAGGTTATGACGAGTCTGTCAAAATCCGCTGGGGCAACTGCGATATTTGTCGCAGATGATCCAGCGGCACACGATCCGTTTACAAAGAACATCATTCTTGGTGCAGGCTCACGCACCGGCCTGAAGGTACGGGTTTTGAAGGAGGACGGTGCTGTACGATACTGGAATGACCGGCAGTACGATGACTATCATGTCATTCTGCTGACCAAGAGCATCGAGGTGATGGCAGATATCATACGGGGAGGAGTGCCGATGAAAGAGCTGAATCTTGGCGGTATTCCACAGAAGCCGGGACTGACCTCAATCATTAAGGAGGTCGCAATCAACAAAGAACAGCTAAAGATTTTGCAGGAGCTGGAAAAAGACTATGGCATTGATGTATATTTTCAGGCGATTCCATCCTCACGCCGTGTATCTTTAAAAGAGGCTGCACGCCTGTTTGAGGAGCATTCCGCATGATTGGGATTCTGCTGGTCAGCCATGGAAGAATGGCGGAAGGAATGCTGGACAGCCTGGAGCTGATTATGGGAAGCTGTGACCGGATGCACACGGTTTCTCTTTGCGCAGGTGAGGATTTTGAAAGCTTTCGTGCAAAGGTCATGGAGGCTATACGACAGCTGGACAGTGGAGATGGTGTACTGGTATTTGTCGATCTTTACGGAGCTTCTCCGTTTAATGCGTCTGTATATGCAGCGGCCCGAATGGCGCAGGAGGGAATAAGTGTCCGTGTGCTTGCCGGTATGAATCTGGCAATGCTGCTGGAAACCGCGGCAATGCGGGCATCCTCCTCCCTTAAGGAGCTTGTTGCGATTGCGGAGGCGGCTGGTCGGGATGGCATCAGTGAGCCGTTGGTGGTGAAGGAAGAAGAAAACGGGGAGGACTACTGATGAAAAAGGTTTTGATTACTCCGCGTTCCTTTGGAAAATATAATCGCGAGGAGCTGATAGAAAAGCTTCGACAGCATGGAATTGAACCCGTCTTCAATCCTTACGGCACAATTATGAATGAGCAGCAGATGCGCAGTGCACTTCAGGATATGGACGGACTGATTGTCGGTGTTGATCCGGTGAGTGAAGAGGCTCTGAGGCAGGCACCCAGACTGCGGGCTATCGCAAAGTACGGAGTCGGTATCGATAACATTGCCTGTGCATATGCGCAAGAAAACGACATCGCCATAAGCCGCACTGTAAATGCGAATGCCAATGCGGTTGCGGATTACGCCATGACTCTGTTGATGAGTGTGGCACGGCGTGTTGTGGAAATTAATGAGGGCTGTCATCACAATGACTGGTCCAAAAAGGAAGCATTGGATATCTATGGAAAAACGATCGGTGTACTCGGACTGGGGGCTATAGGGAAGGGGGTCGTGCAGCGTGCCAGCGGCTTTGACATGCATATCTATGGATATGACATCATAAGGGATGATGCCTTCTTGAATAAATATAATGTATGCTTTACAGATGTGGATACAATCATACGGGAATGTGACTTCATTTCTCTACACCTTCCACTGACGCAGGAAACACGTCATATCCTGAATAAAGAAAATCTGAAGCGTGCGAAAAGTAATCTGATTATTGTCAATACGGCCAGAGGAGGACTGCTGGATGAGGATGCGCTGTATGAGCTGTTGAAGGAAAGGAAGCTTTACGGACTGGGGCTGGATGTTTTTGAGCAGGAGCCGCCGCAGAACTCCAAGCTCCTGACACTTCCCAATGTGATTGTGAGTTCGCATACGGCCGCTTCCACACAGGAGGCTATTAACGCCATGAGCCGTATGGCGGTGGAAAATCTGATTTGTTCGCTGGAGGCATAGAGATACGTATCAATTACAGGATAAGGAGGAGCATATGGATAAGACAACTTTGCTGGCTGAGCTGAAAAAACAGAGGCTGGTAGCAGTCATTCGCGGTAAGGATGAAGAGGAAGTCACAAACATTGTGGATGCTGTATATCGCGGTGGAATACATTTCATGGAAATCACATATACAATACCACAGGCAGAACAGGTGATTGCGCATTTATGCAAGGCATATGAGCATTGTGATGATATCATTATCGGTGCAGGTACCTGTCTGGATATCGTATCTGCACGCATGGCAATTTCTGCGGGCGCGCAGTTTGTGGTCTGTCCGCATCTGGATACAGAGGTCATGAAGCTGTGCAACAGCTATCGTGTGCCCTGCTTTCCTGGGGCTGCCAATGTAAAGGATATGCTGGAATGTCTGCGCTATGGGGCAGATGTGATCAAGCTGTTCCCGGGTGATACCTTTGGTCCGAAGGCTGTCAGAGCCTTTAAGGGACCTCTTCCACAGGCGGATTTCATGCCGACCGGAGGGGTGAATGCAGCCAATCTGACGGAGTGGCTGGACAACGGGGCAGTTGCGGTTGGAACTGGTGGAAGCCTCACGAAGGGAGCTGAAGCAGGAGATTTTGAAGCTGTACGCCTGGAGGCGGAAAAGCTGGTGAATATTGTCCGTGCATATGATCAGCGATAAAACAGAGCTTCTTATTTTTGATATGGATGGTCTGCTTGTGGATACAGAGCGCGTCTATCTGGAGGGCTGGCTGTATGCCTTGAACAAGCAGCAGGTTGCTATTGCGGAAGCCGTGGTGAAAAGCTGGGTGGGAAAAAGCTTTCATGATACACATGCATATCTGATGCAGGTATGCCATGAGGAAGCATTGTGCGCAAGGATTCGTAAGGATCGGGAACAGTATATCTATCAGTGTCTGGAGAATGGTACGCTGTCTGCTATGCCCTATGCACGGGATGCTTTGCAGGCAGCTCGGGAATACGGATACCGGACAGGGCTTGCGACCTCCTCTCTGAAAAAGCGCTCGACTGCCATACTCGCAGATCTGGGCCTGCTATCCTATCTTGACATTCCCGTGTTTGCAGATGATGTAATAAAGCTGAAGCCTTATCCGGATTTGTATCTGGAGGTTTTAAGACGGGCACAGGTTCCCTGTGAGCATGCGGTAGCCTTTGAGGATTCCCTGACAGGTGTGCAGGCGGCGATTGCGGCAGGAATTCAAACCGTGCGGATACCGGATTATCGTTTTATTGATGTGGAGGATACGGCATCGGATGTTGTCTGCGCTGAAAATCTGTCGTGTGTGCGAGCAATGCTGGAACAACTGAATACGTGAGGTGACGAAGATGGAGAAGGAAAGCGTAAAGGATGTAATTCTGCGTTATGGCGTGCTTCTTGGAAAAAGAAATACGGAAAGACAGAAAACAGATTTTTTGAGAGCGGCTCAGAAACAGCTGGAGCAGGCCGGATTTCCTGTGGATATCACCTGTGTATCCGCTTCGCTCATGAGGCGGGAGTCTGTAAATATGTATAATCTTTACGCTGGTGATTTCAAAAAAGCGGATGTGGTCTTCATCACGTATTATGATACGCCGCTGTGGCAGTTTTTCCCAAAAGAGCAGAAAGCCTTTGATGCGAACTGGTCAAGGGGAAATTTCCTTCTCCATACCTTGCTGTTTCTATGCTGTATGATTGCGATTGCTGCATTTTTATACCTTACAGTGATTCCCAGTCTTCAGAAGCACGGATTTGTGAGTCTATGGGGAGCGGTGCTTGTACTCGTATGTTTGTTCGGTTTTTATGGGATTCGGCATATGCGTGGAGGAATAGCGGCAGGAAATACAATGGTGCGCAATTCTTCAAGTCTGATTGCCCTGTTTGCTTTGGCCTGGGATCTATCCGAACAGGAAAAGCAGCACGTAGCCTTTGCTATGATTGATGAGGGCACACGTTCTGAGTATGGTCTGCGCATGCTGCAGGAGTATATAGGGAAGAAGCGTATTCAGCGGGTGTATCTGGATTCCATCGGGAATGTCGGAAAGCTGCAGGGATTTGCTGACCGGCATATACTGGAGGGACTTCATGAGAAACTAGCAGAGCATGCGGAATGGCATGATTTGGCAGAGGATAAGCATGCATATGGGGATATTTTGTTAACGTCCGGCAGCTGCGATAATGGATGCGTATCACTGAAAATAGAAAAACGGACAGATAACAGTGATCTGGAACAGCAAGTCATTAAAGTGATACAGGTTCTAAAGGCGCTGATGATTTCCTGCGTTTCTTAAAAAGAGGTATATAAACAGGTTAATTTATAGGATTCTGAAATTGATGTCATTTGTATTAATTCACCAAATCACACACATGTAAGCTATGCAGAAATGGCTTTGAAGGCCGGAAAGCATATTCTGGTGGAAAAGCCCTTTGCAATGAAAAGCAGTGATGCACAACGTGTTTTTACGCTTGCACAGGAAAAAGGATGCCTTGCATATACCAATCAGAATCGACGATTTGATGCGGATTTTCTTATATTGCAGGATATCATAGAAAGTGGAAAGCTTGGTACGCTCATTGAAATAGAATCTCACTATGATTATTTTAAAACACGCCCTGTTGTAACACAGGATATGATTTTTAATTTGGGTATTCATACGATTGATCAAATGATAGCTCTGTTTGGTATTCCTGATAGAACGGATTATGATGTAAAAGGCATTCTTAATAAAGAAGAGGGAGCCGATGATTATTTTGATATTAAGCTTTATTACGGTAAGCTTAAGGTCTCAGTTAAAACGAGCCTGTTTGTGAAGCTGCCATATCCCAGATTCCTTGTACATGGCACAAATGGCAGTTTTATGAAATACAGTCAGGGGCATCTGTTCGCAAAATCTGCACAGGAGCCTATCGAGGCTTCCTTTCTGCAGGAACCGGAGGATAACTGGGGAGTATTATCATATATGGATGAATATGGGAATGATATTACGACCCGCATTCCCTCCAGGGTAACGGATTATGGTAAGATTTATGATGACCTGTACGCATGTATTTATCAGGGAAAGGCTCCCTATGGGAAGGCGGAGGAGGTGGTTGCAGTTTTAAACATTGCAGAGGAGGCAGAGAAAGCGGCAGGAAATTGATGATTGCATACCGTTTTTAACTACGTACTGCTTTCCTTCTCTGTTATAGCTTAAACGGGACTGTTTTCAGAAAATGGCCGTCAATTCATTGATGTTGTGAAAGTAACATAGTATAATAAAAGTAACAACAAGGAGGTCGATTTTTATGGAAAATAAGACCATTATCACCATCAGCAGACAGTTTGGAAGTGGAGGACGTGAAATCGGTAAGAAAATAGCCGACCAGCTGGGAATACCGTTCTATGACAAGGAGCTCATTGAGATTGCTGCCAAAGAAAGCGGTATGGATAAAGAGCTTTTTGAAGAAGATGATGCCCGTACAAGCAAGGGGTTCCGACTCCTGGGTGCCTTGGGATATTCTCTGGGAGGACCATTGTCCACGATAACGGAATTATCATTAAATGATCGCTTGTATCTGGTACAGGAAGAAGTAATCAAGGGTGTGGCCTGTGAGGGATCATGTGTCATCGTCGGACGCTGTGCAGATTATGTGCTGCGGGATCGCAGTGATGTACTGAATGTGTATATTCATGCAGATATGGAGGATCGCAAAGAGCGTGCGGTTCATTCCTATGAGGTGGATGAACGCGATATCGAGGGCAGCATCAAGAAAATCGACAAGCGCCGTGCAAATTATTATGAGTACTATACGGATCGCAAATGGGGTCGTGCAGAGAATTATGATATCAGCATCAATTCCTCTACGTTCGGTATTGACGGCACTGTGGAAATTATTAAGATGCTCGCACAGAAAAAAGCATTATAAGGAATCATGCAGAAAGAAGAACATATAGTATAAAGGGCTGTATGTTCTTTTTCTGTACAAAATGTGAAGGCTTTCGAAAGATATGCGTAAACCCACAATTTCACAAGATTGTTTGACAACATACGCGGCGAGTGTTGTTATACTACAGGTAGAAAGACACAAGGAGGTTTCTGTTTATGCAATGGAAATTGACTCACAGGCACAATCATGAGTGCATTGAAAATAAAGGCGGTAAAACACTCAGCTATGATCCCAATCTCGGTATTCAGATTATCGAGCAGGATGGCTTTGCGTTTAAAGATCTGGATAATAACGGAAGGCTCGATCCTTATGAGGACTGGCGTCTGCCACTTACACAGCGAATTCAGGATTTCACCAGCCGGTTTGTTTTATGGCAGGAGGGGGACTGCCTGTATTATCGCAAGGGAAGGATCGAGTTGTCCAGAGAATTCTGTGACTGGATGAAAAATTGTGACTGCCGCACAACCATACTGCAGGCTTCTGACCTTTTACAGGAGGATGAGGAATACCTCAGAGAAAACTATATTCTGGCAATGCTGCTGCTGATGTTTGATAATGACTTTGACATGGGAAAGGAAGATTATCTGCTCCAGCTGATTGTACAGAGTATGGATCTGGGAGTTCTGGAAAACATCATCTACTCTATCATGGAGGCTCTAAAAAAATATGTGACAAAACGCTCTGCAGGAGTACAGCAGGAGCTTATCTTATAAACAGCACGAAATTGTGCTGTTTTGTTTTTACATCCGATACACAGTTTCATGTTTGTTCCTGTATTTGATATTACCTATATTTAGTATTGTGGAATACCTTCCTTTTCGTTATAATTCCGCTCATAGAAGAAGTGGAGGGATGTCCTGAAAACCTTTATGCTACACCACCCTAATTGCATGGAATGCAATATGCATTCGTTTGACCCCAGAAAAAAGGCCATACGGACAGCCAGGTCAAATGCCGATTATTGTGACTGTAAAGTCTTGTTGTTGGTTTAAAGCCAGTTTTATGAGTATCGATACTTGTAAGATCAATAAGAGTAATAAAGGCAGATGTTTGTCGTATAGACTCAGGATATCCCGTATATTTTATTATTATGAACATAGAATCATACAGCACAGCGGATATAACAGGATCAGTATGCACGTTTGCATATGCAGGTATTATACTCACTAAGAAAGTGAGGACATGATGAAAAAAACGATTATTTTTTGTATGGCAGCGGTACTGCTTTTCGGCTGCAGTGTGAAAACGGAGGAAAAGGAAAATTATAGTGATGAAATGAAGATAGCACATACAGTGGATCTGTCAGAAGATGACGGGGCAGACAGTGTGGAGCGTGAGGGTGATCAAAAGGAATCACCATATTTCAAGCATCCGGATTTCTATCATATGAAGTCTACCGGTACGCTTACCTTGCTGCCGAAATTTAAAACGATGCAGCAGACGAGTGAATGGAGCTGCGGTGTGGATGCGGCACTCATGGTATTGCAGTATTACGGGAAGCTCGGTAAGCACAATGAGGAAACACTTGCGCAGCTTCGCACAAATAAACTGAAAAGTGAGGCTACCTCTTTACAATCCATGATACAGATTTTCGAAGGTGTTGGAGGGTTTCAGATTCATTCAACGTATGATTACAGGGAAAGCGATTACGATAAAATCAATCTGCGCATGATTCAGGATTTTTTAAAAAAAGGTATACCGGTTATGGTGGCATGGAATGACTGGGGAGGACACTGGCAGGTAATCATCGGATATGATACCATGGGGACGGAAACAACACAGGATGATGTTCTTATCGTGGCGGATTCCTATGATACAACAGACCATAATCAGGACGGCTATGGTATTTACCCTGCAGAACGTTTTTATTATAATTGGACGATGTATGATTTCTTTTCAAAGAATTACGGAATAGCGGAAAGAGATAAGCTGTTTATTGCTGCAGAGCCGAAAGCGTAAATGAAGGGAAGCTTTGTGCCTGGATGTGCGGAAGGACACTCGATATTTTAATGAAGGGGCTGCTGTCCTGCTTTAGGCATACTGCAGGTTGACGATTGTAACTGTTGATAGAGCAGAAGAAACAACACCATATCTGTTGCATGTATACAGTCAGATACATCACAGACAGGGAATATTCATAATATGGAAAGCAAGTTATGAATCGAGTATAAGCAAAAAAGACAGAATCATGAACTTGAGAAGGTTCTCAGGCTTCGATTCTGTCTTTTTTTATGAAATGGCAATCATCCTATGCAGATGCAGAGAATAGATGCAGGTTGTGATACTATGCTTTGGATATAAGATATGCATAGCCTTTTTATACATAGCAAGCTGTCCCTTATATCGCTGTATGAATTCCGCATCCTCTTTGAGAGAATCTGTCTTGAAATCAAGGATGATCATACGGTCGTTTTGAATGCTGACAAAGTCCATATAGCCATGTAGAATTTGCGATCCGTCCTTAACCATAAACGGCATTTCATGATGGACATCCCCTCTGTATGCCGACAGATAATCCGGGTCCTTTCCCAGCTGCAGCAATGTCTGAATATCCCATTCCTTCAGCTCCACCAGCTGCTGATTGGCGACTTGGAGAATAACATCACGACTCCATACCGGAGCCTGAAGTGCTTCTATCATTTTATGCATCATGGTTCCATAATCACTTCCCTGCATGTCATCGTCAAATGTAAACGCAGGCAGCTCCCTTGCCTCCTGTGCGGAAGCGGTTACCAGTTCAATGCTTTTGGATGGCTTTTCATATACCCGGAAAGGATGATCTACGCCTGCCTCTGCCTGCTGCACCTCACTGTGCCAGAGGCGGTGCACCTCCTTTACAGTAAAGAGTGGACTTGGGTTGCATAGAAACGTTTGTAGTATCCATGATGTATAGCCATTGCGGTTGTATACCTGCGACATGCTCAACGGATGCTTATAGGCATCAAGCTCAAGTATACAGTCAACGATATGCATCTGTGTCTGGGCACGGGTGGTTGCCACGTAGAGAATGCGCATCTCCTCCTCCAGCTCCTCCTTATCCTTTTTATGTTCCATGGCGATTCGCGGTATCGTTGTGCGGACATAGCGCTGCGGTAAGTCCATTGCCTTCATTGCCAGCCCGAGCTCGGAGTCACTGATACAGAAATCCTTAAATTCGATTGGTGTCTGCTTATCGGTAGACCATAGGAATACGACGGGGAACTGCAGACCCTTGGACTGGTGGATACTCATAACACGGACCACATCCGCCTCAGCGCCAATCGGAATCGCTTCTGCTGTCTGAGCATCCTTGATCTGTTCGATCTGTGAAAGAAAGGAGGATAATCCGGAGGCATACTGATCCTCAAACTGTACAGCCTTTTCAAACAGCAGATCCAGATTGGTTTTTTCCTGAATGCTTGTATGCAGACGATAATAATCCTGCATCTCATACAGTTTATTTATGAGCTCACTGATGCGCAGCCTGCCATGTTGGAAAATCAGCTCCTGTAATATTTCAAATCCGGGAAACGGATGCTCACAGAACCAGGAATAATAGGATTGTCCCTTTTCCTTCTGCAGCTTGGCCTGTGCGAAATCCATAGTTGATTTACGAAAAAGCGGTGACAGCATAGTGGCAGTAAAGCTGATATCATCGTGCGGATGCAAAATACACTTCATTGCGGACAGAATCACCTGTACGGCATTGGATTGATAGAATCCGTATTTGATATCAATGAAATACGGGATATTCAGCTCATCGAAAATCTTCTTCATATCATCCTTGCGGGCATTTCCACGGACGAGGACAACAAAGTCCTTCCACTTTCGCTGCTCGCGCTCCTTAATTTCCAAAATCTGATTGGCAATATAGCTTGCCTTTAATTCATTCTTGGAAACGATAATCCCCTCTGCTTCCTTAATTTCGTTATGGTATACAGCATGGAAACAGATGGGAACATTATCCTCGTTCTGCGCAGGGACACCGGTTTCTACATCATCCTCTTTTGCATAGCTGCAGGAAAATCCATCGATATTCATCAACAGCTTAAACAGGTCATTATTAAAATCGACAATCATTTTCTTGGAACGGTAATTATTTGAAAGATAAATAACCTCATCAAATTCTCCGCGATGATCGATCAGTCCCTTCATCAAAGACGGCTTGGCATGACGGAATCCATAAATTGACTGCTTGATGTCTCCAACACGGAATACATTGTTCTTTCTGCAGATCAGCATTACCAGCTGGTTTTGAACATCATTGCTGTCCTGAAATTCATCCACCATGATTTCAACGAATTTTTCACGATAGATATCAGCAACACGGCCACCCTTCGCCTGTAAAATTTCCAGAGCGAAATGCTCCATATCATCAAAGTCGATGACCTTATGCTCTTCCTTTATCCTTGCATAGGCGCTGCGATAATCCCTGCACATGTCCACCAGCTTTTTTATATAAGGATACAAGTAGCGGATATCACGCATAAATTCATCCTCACTGAACAGGATTTCCAGTTGTGCATCCTCTAAAGCAAGAAGACTTTTTCTCAGGCGGGCATATTCCTTATCCTCCTTATCCGGGCTTGGAGGTACAACGGCGTGTACAATGGCGAGAAAGGCAGCGCGGTAAGCCTGATAATCCTGATTTTGCAAGGCCTGATGCAGGTCCTGAAGAGCAAGCAGCTTCTGTTCCACTATAGCGTGTTTTTTTACCTGATCATCATATTTTAACCGGTAAAGCTCATCTATACGGACCAGCGTTTCTTCATAACGTGCAGTTTGCACAACGAGATATTCAAAGAAATTCTCATAAATCTCTTTTGGTAAATCCTCCAGCAGACGCTTTTCATGATAATTCTCTGCCAGAGAATCCAGCCAGGCTTCCGGATCGGATTTGCTGGAGGCCAGTCCTGCAAGATTCATAATCATGGTACGCAGGGCCTCATCGTTTTCCGCTCTTGCTGAAAACATCTGACACAGCTGCAGAAAGCTTGCATCCTGCAGCTGATACTGTTTCGCAAAGGCTTCCTCCAGGGACTGCTGCTGAAACAGAACCATCGTTCCGTTATCCATAATGCTTTTGATACGCTGCGGATCCAGTCCGAGAATGTAATAATATTCCTGTATGATGGAAAGGCAGAAGGAATGGATGGTTGATATATGTGCTGTCTGTATACCCGTCAGCTGTCTGGTGATATAGCTTTTCTCTTCTTCTGTTCGGGCAGCGGTCAACGCCTTCTGCAGCTCTGTGGCCAGACGCTTTTTCATTTCGTTTGCGGCAGCTTCCGTGAAGGTCATGGCAAGAATGGAGTCAATGGAGACATGATCCTTCATGACCAGATCCATCAGACGTGCAATCAGCACGGTGGTCTTCCCGCTTCCTGCAGATGCGGATACTAGGATGTTGTGTTCCTTTGTCTGAATCGCCTTCAGCTGCATGGGATTCCATTCAGGCATCTTCTTCACGTCCTTTCTGTTGCTGATAGATATCGTCCTCTACCTCCACCAGCTGTGTTTTTTCTGCATATATGCCCTTAAATCGGCAGATTTCATAATAGCTGCAAAACATACAGGCATCTTCCATCGGCAAACAGCGAATGTCCCCGTTTATGATTCTGTTACCGATCATTTGATACATTTTTGTAAAATAACGTTCGATACTGCCGAGATCATACAACTTGCGCGGCTTTATGATCCCCTCCTTATTCTGACTCACACCAACAATGTGTGCGCCGTTGTCATCCAGTGCCTGTATATCACTGTCCATGACCCAGCCGTTCATGCGGTGTGCCTTGTGACGGATTTCTTCATATTCCTCTTTACTGGATGGAAGATGTGTTACCGGTTTTCTCCGGGACAGCTTGCCTGCCGTATAAGGGATATTTTCATTTTTTAACGAAACGTAGAAGGATCCAATAACACGTTTATGAAATTCTTTACTGCAGACGATGGAATAGGTTAGCAGCTGCAGCTGCAAGGCGGCAAATACGTTAGCCTCCGACAGCATTTTGGCAGAGCTTTTATAATCCAGAATACATAAGAATTCATCCGACGCATCGATGCGGTCAATATATCCCTTTAATGCGAGGCTGATGTCATCCCCTAAGGGAATGCTGTAATGAAACTCCTTCTCACGCAAATACGGAGATAATATGGAATGCTGTTCAAAGTCATCCAGCAAGCCCAAGGTCTGTGTCATAGAGGTAAGTATCCGCTGTGCTACATTTTCCAGCTTTTTTTCCAGAGATGGAAACACATCCTGCATAATCCGAATTTCCTTCATCAGCACTTCTTCGATTTTTTCCTCTGCCACCTTTGTATAGGCCTTCCCATATTTCCCTGTAAAGGTCTCCAGAAGGTAATGTGCGAGAGTGCCGGCATAGGAATCCGGAAAGCCGACCTTCATCGGTTCCCGCAAGGAAAGACCATAGCGCAGAAAGTAAGAGAACGGGCATTTAACATAGCGTTCCAGAGCGGAAATGGAGCCCCGGATCATTTTATCTTTAACAAACAGAGCCTGTGCCATTTCAGGAGACAATGTAATGTTGGTGGAAACAGGTTCATAGCTGCTATACAGCGGATAAGCTACTGAACCCGCTTTTGGATTCGCATGCTGCTTCTGGACATAGTCCTCAATTTCCAGGGCAGCCTCCATTCCTTTTCCCTCATAGGTGCCGAGCGGATAGGATACATATACGGATGGTGCTGCGTACAGCATTGCGGATATCTGTTTCAGATAAAACTGATAACGTCGTTCCATGGAAGGATAGGCTGAAATCAATGCGTGATAGTTCTCATCGAAAATGCCTTTTTTTGTTTGAAAGGCAGGATAGTCTTTTTGTGTACATCCCAGAACAAATAAATGCTTTCGGCAGAAGGGGGACTGGCGCAGATCACAGACGATGGCTCCGCTTCTTTCTGTGGGAGCACTGCTTTGTGTCATACCGTCAAGGAAATAGAGAAAAAATGCAATATCCTCTTTTTCTAATATATAAGGATGGAGCTCCTTCAGCATCGCCTCAATATCCAGAAGAATTTTGGTATCTGCATCGTCCCTGCGCAGAGATTCTCTGACATAGGAAGCAGCGGTCTGTATCATCGCTTCCATCGATATCGGCTGTTTCAGCGGACGCAGATAGACCACCAGCTGTTGACGAACCAGCTCAGCCTCTTCTTCCAGCTTTTGCAGCTTGGCCAGCTCAAGTGCATCGAGAATATGTCCCTCATCCTCAATCTGCTGTAAATGGTCAAAGGCTTCCTCGATATCACAGGAGAATACATCCAGATAATCCTTCAGCTTCTGCAGCTGTTCCATGTGTACGACACCGCAATCCAGAACACGGAGAAGATTTTCCGTATCCGGCTTCAGATAATAAGAGAACAATGCGGAAAAGCGGTGTGGCAGTATACTCGCATGGGAATCCTGCAGCAGTGTATACGGTATTTGATAACGCTGGAAAATCTGTGCAAGAATCGGCTTATAGGTTGCATTGGCAAGGGTGATATGAATATCATCCGCATCCAGATCGTGCTCGATAATATATTGTGCACATGCTTCAATTTCCTGGCGCTTGTTTACAGCATGGAAAAACAATGGCATTGGCTCATACACCGGCGGAGTACAGCGCTGTGCCCCCTGCGCAACCAGCGCCTGTATGAGCTGTTCTTCCTCCAGCGTGTGATACACATCCAGAATATGCAGATCATCCAGCCGCTTTGTTTTTATATTTGTTAATGCTGCACGCTGCTGTTTGGAAGGCACGGCAATATCCGTGAGCTGAGAAAGGATTGCAAACAGTTCTTTTTGTGCTTCACTTTCCTGAGGCAGTTCACTCTGGGGGATGTTCCAGAAATAAATGGAATCCAGAAACGACCTGCATTCGTTCAGAAATACCGGGGAGTCCGCCACCTCACGATAGATTTTCAGCTGCGGAAGGATTGTCTGTATCCGCTGCTTATACTGATATAAGGCAACATGTCTGGACGGTACTGCAACATTTGCCTGCTGCTGCAGCCATCCCTGCAGAGTGTTCAGCTTCAGTCCCAGCATGCCGCTGCGTGTTTTTAAAAGCTCCTCGCGCAGAGCTGCGTGCAGGTAGGCTGGGGCAATGAGGGTGCTGCCGGGACCCAGTGTCTGTAAAAATGTCATATCGTACCTCCCGAAAATGTTGTTTTGTTTTTTGGCGTGCTGCTTACTACAGGTTAATCATATCATATTGCCCGCATAACAGCGATGAAAAAAGCTCTGTATAAATATGGAATGGAAACGCGCTGCCTGTGTTATTTCATCTATAGTCTATACGGTAGCTGATAGCTTTCCAACATGAGTAGTATGATTATAATATCAAGCAGAAAAAAATACAAATGAAAAACGATGGAATGTCATATTTTCCACAGGTGCAGAATGCGTAATCCCACAAACATACCTTTCCGGACCATATGGTAAAAAAGGTGATAAATAAAGGCTGAAATTGTATTTTTAGGCATTTTATTACAGGAAGGGATATGATAAAATACAAACGTTGAAGTAAGTTGGGAAGTGATGATGTGAAGAAGTATTTTCAATTTAAAAAGGAAGAAAAAGCTGTACTGGCAATCGGTATTCTGATGATTGCTGTTGTTTTGACTGCAGGACTGCTGAAGCAGAAATTTGTAAAAGCGGAAGCCTATGTGCCGTTGAAGGAGGAACAACAAAGCGTCAATGCGATTGCTGCCAAGAAAGAGACCTTTATCATTGAGCAGAATGCAAAGCTGAGTCAGAAGGCGGAAACCTATGTAAATGCAGATTCCGATGTATTAAAAAAGGTTAAGCTGGATTTGTCTGCGGTTGATGTTACAACACCGGGTACCTATCAGGCTGTTGCATCCTTACAGAAGGAGCGTGTATCCTTTGCAATTAAGGTTGTGGAAAACGCAAAGCCGGTTATACAGGCGGCACATGCGGATTTTCAGTTTGTTATTGAATCCAATTCCACAATGCAGGAGGTACGTGATTATGCTGGTGTTACTGCTGCAGATGCATCTGGAAACGATTTGAGTGCATTGATTACCGGATGGGATGAGGAGCTGCCTGTGGAAGCAAAAACAGTAACCTACCAGCTGAGTGTCGAGGATGCACAGGGGCAGCGTGCAAAGAAATCAGTGCGTGTGCAGTACCTGCTGCCGAAAGAGGATAAGAAGGATTAGTGCTGAAAGGTATATTTGAGAATGTGTATGAATGGATGCGGAGCTGTTGTTAGTTTTACAGCCTACGCATCCTATTTTTGTTTATCAGATATGAATATCAGTTACAATTTCCACTTTTATTGAAGTCTGCTGTGCCAACCTGTATTCGCCTAAGCGCTATCTATCCTGACGATCGTGTCATAAGGGCTATCTGGTATACAGTTATAAGACTGTATTATCATTCACCAAATGAATTTTTTTACTTCGTCTATACTCTGATTTTAAGATTTTTTTCTGTATTTCCAACAGGATATATGCTACACTGTAAATACAAAAAAAGGAGAGGTCGGTCTATGAGAAACTATATAAATAGTACAATCCATTCACATCTAATTCATCCGCAAAAGCCCTGGCCTTTCAGTAGCTCAACCGCCTGCTAGAAGCGTTTTTTCTTATGCTTTCATTCATTCCTTACAGTTATTAAATAGCTTACAGCAGCTGAACACCGCTTGTCGGCGGTAAGGACTGCCTTGTTTTTGTTGCATCCGTTCCTGCGTATGATACGAAACAGCAGATACTTCTATTTGCTAATGAAAACAACAGCAGAACAAGAGCACCACCGGATCATATCCTTAAAGTACAGATAGCAATAGGAGAAAGAAAGGATATGATTATGACAACAAAAATGAAAACAGAAGCAGCAGCTATGATTAGCTGCTATGATCATAAAAAGAAATATGACATGTACTGTAAAAAGCTATTATCAAACAAGCAGATTCTCGCCTATGTGATGAAGGGCTGTATTCCGGAATACGCAGATATTCCACTGGAGGACATACCGTCCTATATCGAAATGTCTTCTATAAACACAGCAGAATGTGAATATATCGATGATCATCAGGTTGAGGTCACGGATGAAACCATACCGGGGGCACAGATCAAATACGATATTCAGTTCGAGGCGACAATCCCCATGAAGCAGAAGGAAGCCGATAAGAGCACACCTGCGGATAAGAAAGTTCGCATGATCATCAATCTGGAAAGCCAGGCAAAGGATGATCCAGGTTATCCTCTGATCAAGCGTGCTTTGTATTATTGCAGTAGATTGATGGCAAAGCAGAAGCATCCAAAGAACGGATTTCAGCATTCGGATTATGACAGGATCAAAAAGGTCTGTTCCATCTGGATCTGTATCGGACATAACAATCAAAAGAATGATGTCATTAACACCTATAGGATACAGGAAACATGTGAAACAAAGATATGGCATGCCGCAAAGGAGGACTATGATTTGCTCACAGCAGTCATGGTGTATCCAAAGAAGGAAGGCATACGAAAAGCGCAAGATATTCCGAATGCGGTAGAGCAGCAGGATGAGAACAAGCAGAGACTGCTGGAGCTGTTAAAGATTTTGTTTATAAAAAATCTCGTTATAGAGGATAAAAAGGAACAATTACAGAAGACGTATGGTATACTAATGGAGAAGGAGATAGATAAGGAGGTTATGGATATGTGCAACTTTAGCGATTTCATTGAACAAAGAGGGATTGAAAAGGGGTTGGAGCAAGGACTGGAAAAAGGCTTATTACAGGGAAAAGCGGAAGGCAAAGTGGAAACAACACTGCTATATGTAAAAAAACTGATGCAGAGAATCAACGTCAGTGCAGTGGATGCCATGAATATGCTGGATGTTGAAGATGATATTCGACCTGCGATTTTGCAATCTCTACAACTATCGTAAAAAGCTATACTCACAATATTTTAAAGGGCTGTTTCATCACAGCTCTTTTTCTGCATACATTACAGAAGCGATAAGAGGCTTTAGCTAACCTTTAATCATCGGCGATTTACTATCTTTTTGACGATAATCTGTGAAAAGCTATAGTAAAGAAGTAAGAATGTGACATTTATGTGATTTTAACTTCCAAATATTGGAAATTACCTCTATAATATATGAGTAGCATTACTAGAGAGTGAAGTTAAAGGCAGGGATATATATGAATGTTAGTAGAGATAGATTATCAGTTATCGGTAAACTGATTGGCATTTACAGAGAAGAACGGCGGATGAATACACAAAATAGTTTTACTCTGAAGAAATTTTGTGATGGTATTTGCAGTATAAATACGTTAAAGAATATCGAAGCTGGCGGATTGAGCAGATCTGAGGATGTTTATATTGAATTGTTGGATAAGCTGGATTTGAAGTTTGGCGAATTTCCTGTTATAGATGAAGTGCTAGATAGACTTTTAATGAAATTATATAAAGCTATAGAATTTTATGATATTGATGAAATAGAATTAGTTTCTGATAAAATGATACGTGTATTAAAAGAAGTTAATAAATATGTTTACTATTCAGAAGTTGAATCAATTGTAAATGATTTGAGAGATTATTATTTCAAGGATGGATATATTGATGATGTTGTATATCAGAAATACAGAAGTATTCTTTATCAGTTTGAATTAAAATATATGGATCTATTAAGAATTTTAATGTTTCCAAAAATTGAATGTAATAGCATAAATAACCACAATGAATATATAGAAGAGATAGAATTCATAAAATTATCTGATGCTAAATTGTCATGTATAAGACTAAATCTTCTGCATTACTATTATACACAGAATAAGTATTTAGAAATGAAAAACGAAATTGAATCTTTAGAGAGCCATTTCATGAGAGAATCCAATCATATTAGGTTATTAGATACATATAATTATGCTATTGTGATGTTGACAGATGTGAATATAGATTGGAGTTCAAAATATCTTAATAGGATTGAGGAGTTAGTATCTGAGTGTAACTTACCAAAAATTAAAATATGTGAAGTATATGCTAATATAGGATGTATATTTCATATGATAAAAGATTATGCAAAATCTTTGGTATATTATGAGAAAATGCTTACTTACGGATTCAATACATTAACTAATCTAATTTATATGGCAGATTGCCAAAATAGATTAGGAAGGCCTATTAAAATGCCTATCATCGAGAACTTTGAGTATGATAAATACCCAATAGATTTGAAATGTATGTTTAAATATTTCACTTTAAGTGAAGATACTCCGGTTTTTATAAAGCAAAATTATATTTTAAAGAAAATTCTACCGTATTTACATGATAAAGAACTAATTGAGATATTTAGATTTGAGCTACTGAAATTACTAAATTACACGAATCAATATAAACTTTTACATGTTTTTGAGACAGGAATTCAGCAAAAATTTTAAATTGAAGTTGACGGTTTTATCTAAAAAAGCATTTAATCGATCAAAAAAAAGTTTTATGTTAACTGTTTCCCTTTTCATTGAATAGAATTATTAAATCATTTAATATATGGATGTCGATGATGATATGCATATGGTCTACTTTGTTGTAGGTGTATTAAATGAAAAAGGTAATTTTAGCTGGTGCATGTGGTTTAAGTCTGTTATTTGCATGTGCGTTCGGATTAGAAACAAAACCAAATCTTAATGTAGCTGGTTCTGGTGGAAACATACATGTTAGAGTCTAAAGTTGAAAACTACTTCTTTTCATAAGAAGTTTTTTCTTTTACAGCCCGAGTTGACGGTTTTCTTGAAAAACTGTAATAATCGCCAAAATTTTTATTAAATGTCAACTTACATGAAATCCATTGTATAAATTCACTATTTCTAGTAACATATAGGTGTCTTGAAGAGGGTGGGCTTCGAGACACTGGGGATCACTTCGGTGATCATATGGGAATCGTATTGATGGAGATTGTGAAAATGGTCTTCCCCAAGCCCGTTTATTCTCATGTACACTCTTAGTAAATAAACTGATACTGTTTACAAAATCAATACGAATGGGGGATTACAAGAACAGCAGCTTTGCTCGACAAGGTTGCTTTTTTTGTTCTCTTCGGCTACACTTAATGTGGAATATGGAGAGATGTGCATGAGTAAACTCTTATTGAAAAATATAACAAAATCCTATGGGGATATTAAGGCAGTACGCGATTTTCATCTCGAGCTCTCGGAAAAAAGCTTTATTGTGCTTGCAGGTCCATCCGGATGTGGGAAAACGACATTGCTTCAGCTTGTCGCAGGATTTCTGACTCCGGATTCAGGAGAAATATATATTGATGATCAGCTTGTCAATCAGAAAACACCTGCTCAGAGAAATATCTCCATGGTATTTCAGGAAGCTGCATTGTTTCCTCATATGAGTGTTTTTGAGAATATAACCTTCGGTCTTGCTCACAGCGGAATGAGGCAGCAGGATATAAAGGAAGCTGTCTATCAGATATGTGAAGTGCTGGGTATCTGTGACTTACTGGAACGCAAAGCGCGTGATTTATCAGGTGGACAAAAACAGCGTTGTGCGATTGCCCGTGCACTCATAAGAAAACCGTCGTTGTTTCTGATGGATGAGCCTCTGAGTTCTCTGGATGCGAGACTTAAGACACAGCTTCGAATTGAAATTGCGCAGCTGTATCAGAAAAACAGTGCCACCTTTCTCTATGTAACACATGATCAAATGGAAGCAATGACACTGGCGGATATTCTGATTATTATGAAGGATGGAGAGATTCAGCAAATGGGAAATCCGATTGCCATTTATCAAAATCCAATCAATCTGTTTACTGCCTCTTTTTTAGGTGTATATGATATCAATCAGTTTACAGCAGTCCTTGCACAGGGGGTGCTTCTCTTTCATGAGCAGAAGATACCATGGCTGTCAGAGGATAAAGATCTTTCCGTAATACTGGCGGTGCGTTGTGAACATATCATTGAGGTATCAACTGGTGGTATATGCGGCAGCATCGTATTGGTTGAACAGTCCGGTGAGCAGGTGTATTATCATATCCAATATGAAGAGGGAGTCGTTATTATGAAGTCAGATACTTCCCATATCCATCAGCGCATGGAGAATATCCGGTTCTGGATTGACTGGGAATATGTACTTCTGTTTGATGCCTGTACGCAAAATCGTATATATAAGATGAAATAAAAAAGCCGTATTCCCGTATTTTCTCCTGTTGAAGGATGTGGAATCGGCTTATTTTTTTATACCATTTAAACAAAGCACAAAAAAAGATTCCGTTAGGAATCTCTTCTGATCTATCATGGTGGATTGCCCTCTGCTAAAGTAGAACATTCCTTTTTCCAATATTAGTTTCAAATCAACTTCTTTACCTTTAGAGCAATAAACCCCGTTACTGTTTCACTTCATGTCTATATTTTAACACATATAATATATATGTCAAGAGTTCGACCTATCTATTAGGCATTTTTTTATTTTTTATTTAAGCTTCTTCATTGAATTCTATTGAGATGATTGTTTTTAGTGATGTGTCTACAATGATCTCTTTTACATAGTATTCTATGTAGTGTTTGCGTTCTTTATCACTCATGCAGCTCCACTTTTCTATATTCATGTCCCGACCTGTGGTTTTTATTGATAATTTTTTCATAATCTTTTCTTTTTCCTCATCCAGCTTATTGACCAACATACCATAAACCTTTGCATCGAGCTTTGCTGAAACGTAATCTTGATATGCCTCTTTTGTTTTTTTATCCAATGTACGTAGTCTTCGATATAAATGATTTTGACTTTTCATCTCTTGCTGCTCTTTTGCGTATACCGCAATCCTTGATAAGGTTGCCTCTACGATCCTATCCTGTGATATCCGATTTTGACACTCTGGACAAACATAGTAATAGTATTTTTTTACACCCTCCTTTAACTTTTTCGATGTGCTTTTTCGTTCACAGATTTTTCCACATGTATCTGTGATCTTGTTTCCGAAATAATATTTACTAGGATCTGTTTCCTTGTAACGCTTGTATATCATTCTTTTCGCCTTCTCATATGTTCTTTTGGAAACGATTCCCGGTAACTCATATTCCTTTTCTTCAAATTCATATACACCATAGTTTATCGTTCGTAACAACATATTTCGTATCACCTCTGCTTTCTTTTGGTATTCCGGATACTTCAATGGTGCTATATGCTCTATTTCTTTCATCGTATTTCCACTCATAGCCAGTTCGAAACAATATCTGATGTATTCCGCTGCTTGAAGATCGATATGCAGATATCCCTCAGGATCTCGATTATAACCAAATGGAACTTGGCCAAAGGGATACTTTCCTTGATTCAACATCTCCTCATTCGCATCCGACGCTCTTTCCTTGATCACTTCGCGTTCCCATTGCGCTATGATTGCCAGAACTCCTACTAATAGCCTTCCATTCGCACTGTGAATATCCAGATTGTCCACGACTGCTTTCAATTCACATTTCTGATCGATAAAGAACTGCAATAGCTCGTATGTATCGATGACATTCCGTGCCAAGCGATCCAGCTTATATATGATGACCTCGTTTACTTTGTCATCCAGTATGTCCTTCAGAAGTCTTTGCATAGCAGGTCTATTCAATGATTTTGCACTGAACCCATCGTCTATATAAACTTCCACAGTATTGATATCGATGCCATCCGCCTGCAATTTATTCATTATGTTTGACAGTTGTGCGTCGACGCCATAACCGGTCAGAGCCTGCTCCCTGGTAGATACGCGAGCATAGACAGCTCTCTTTTTTACTAGCGCTGTATTCTTCGTTCTTTCTTCTCTAAGTTTTGTTAAATACTTCGTATCGATAACTTCATTTCGCTGTGAATACATCATTGTTGTTTTCATATTTTATTTTCCTCCATTGGCACAGAGGGGAATATGTTCGAGCGAAAAGAAAAGGGGCATATATCTTATTGACATACACCCTCTCCTGCCTCATTAAGATCAGGGGTTTATTGCATGTAGACGAACCTTATCTTAATAGACTTTTCTATAATAACATGCTCTTTTTTGTACTGTAAATATTTTCCTTTATAAAGTTTAATTTGATAGCTTGATATAAAAAAATCAGATTATCCGCATGAAGACAGTGTTTATTGATTACTCATCATTCAAAAATAACTACTTTATTAGATAATTTACCATAATTGAATGAGACTTGATATGGCAGAAAAGAGCAAGGGAGACTGCACAAGATTTGTATCTCCCTTTTCTCTTAATTTTTTGGATACTTTTAAAATATATTTTGATAACTTTTTTTCGATTTATCATTGGTTTATGAGATATTATATGGTAGCTATTCATTTATCCCCACATGTCTATATCTTTTTCTTAGCTGCCAGCTCCCACCTATGTTGTGTGGGAATATTTTTGTTTTCATGCCGATTATAAAATAATGAGATTGCCTTAGATTTATGAAATGCATAAAACTCTATGTTGAACAAAAAGGACGCATGTCTTAAAGACATACATCCTTCGCCATTCCAAGGGAAGGGGGGTTTACAAATAAAGTGAACCTTCCCCTGGAAACAATATTATATTATCATACCGAATCCGTCTTGTAAATATTCTATTCGTCCATTAACTAGGTGTTTCGATTCGGAATAGATACTATAGAGTATCATAAACATGCAGATGAACGATGTCGATATGCCATCATAAAAGCCGGCGTAGAGCCGGCAATGTCTGAGCGTCACTGGATACATTGTATGTTTTTGTGAAATCTATGAAAGTATGACAGATCAGACAGCACGATTATACAATTTCCGGTCATGATTGCAAATGAAAAAGGGGCTGCTTCTATGCGAGAGCAGCCCCTTTTTCTATCGTCCCATCCTTTCAACAAATATTTATATAAGCTATGATAGATGCTCTCAAGCTCGAGCTGCTTTGATTCTTGAGATCGTTATCTTCTGCTTCGGCAGATCCTGGATCATCTCCAGCTCGATCTTCAGATCTGCGGCATAGATATATTTATACCACTTCTTTTCTGTGGGTCGATAATGATAAGAGAAAGCTTTCCACAGTTCCTTATCTTCGATCGAATAGGTCTCTATCTTCAAACAATAACATGGCCGTATATAAAACGTATTATCCTTGATGATCCTGAAGTCTGCTCGATTCTGATACTGGCTCAGAAAATACAGTTCGTCATCATATTCCTCCGCCTTTATATACTTGCTCCAGGCTTGCTGATCCGGATCATACCGATATCTGTTCGCCTTCAATAGATTCTTGATCATATAGGCATCGAAAACCAAGATATATACATGCTCGCTTTCCTGTCTCGACTCACATCTCCAGCTTTGAAAGGAACCGAAATTCTCTTGCAACCGATCCTTCAGTCCCCGGATGCCTGTACGGTACAGCTCCGAGGGGAGGATCATATTCTGCTTCAATGCAGTATCTAATAATTTCCGGATGATAAGGAGATATGTCCGGTCATCATGCGTCTCTTTCCGCTGGATGATATCGATATGATGTGCCAGCTCCAGGATCAAAGAGAGCAGGATATCTGCCGGCTCTCTGGATAAGGTCGTGACCTGCAGGATCCTCTTCTCGAAGATATATTTCGAGTAGCTGCTCTTCTTTTCCTTGAATTCGAATCGGATATAGAAATGGCGATATCTTTCATAATCCTCCGGATAACTCTTTCTCACCAATTCCAGCATCCGCTCATGTACATATTGCATCATCAACATATTCGTATCCCTCCTCATTCCGCGTATGGTTCCAGCAGCTGCTGGAGCTCATATTTACTGATGATCTTCTTATATCTGTCCATATAGGCGATCAGCTCGCCATAGTTTTTTTCCAGTACGAGCTCCGCACACCGGCGGTCTCCGGTCAGCTTGTACAGCTGATCTGCCACGAGCTCAAGTCCCTCAAGCTCTCGCTCTTTTCTGTCCTCCAGCTCCGTCTCTTTTACAGAAACGATCGGAGCGTAACGTTCCATGTGCTCATCGATCGCATACATGAGGTGATCGTATGTCATATAATCGATCCCGCTCATTTCATTGATCGTCTCTTCTCCCTTGCTTTCTGCCGGCCACAGTCCCCATTCTGGAAGATAGTATCTGCATAGATGTGTCTTGAATGGATATTGATTCCGTCGTAGGAGCAGTTTCATGCCGGCTTGATCCATATGCAGCAGCTCCGGCACCCTCATCAGCGCCTGTTCCATCATTTGCTCGGTCTCGGAATGACTCGTACTCCCGAACAGGGAGCCACTCTTGCCGGAATCGTGGCTGACACTGATAGAGCCGGTCTTTATCGTCTTCGTCCCGATCGCCTTCGATAGACGCTCTGCTGTATCCGTATCCTCCTGAGATAGTGCCAGGTAGATCGATACTGCACATTGATCCATCATGATCTTCATGATATCTTCTCCGTATTTGTTCTTCAGCTGATGGTCTGACTGGTAGATGAAATCACCGATGATTCCTCTGCCACGCATGATGGCCAGCCAATCCTCCACTTCGTTGACCTTAGGATACAAGGCGAACTCTTCCCATTCCAACAGGATCCTTCTCGGCAGCTTTTTCCCCGGTAACGTATTCGCATATTCCGTGAGCTGATTATATAGCTTTCGGATGATGATCGACGCATAAGAGCGGAACTGCGGCTTATGCTCCGGGATGACGATATATAATATACTCTTCTTATCCAATAGATCGCGATACGAGAATTTCTTCCCCGAATGAGCGGGCTTCGCGATGATCTGCTCGGCCAATGCATTGATGTAAGGCTCCAGATCTCCCAGGACCGAGGAATAGATATTGGTCTCCGTTTCTTCAGCGGCCGCAAATGCAGCGCCCAGATATTTCTTTGCGCCGAAATCGTCCGGCAGCTTCCGCATGATCTTCAGGATCATCGGCGTCTTATCGCTCTTGTCCTTCGGCGCTTCCAGCATGCCATGAAGGATATTGTTGATGCTTCCCAGATGCTTATACTTCGGTTCTGCAAACATAGAGAGTAATAGGATCAGGCTATGGATCACGCCCTTGCTCGCTTGAGCGAAGAAGGGATTCTCATTGTTTCCACGATCACGGGAATATACGATATCCATAGCGAGCGCTCCTGCAGCGTCTTCGCAGGCAGCCTTCGATTTGATGTCTCCGTGCGTCAGATGGTGATCCATATATTCATTGATATCCTCAAATAGATCGATCTGTACAGAAAGCTCCGGATCCTGAAAATCTATGACGTACGTCTCGAATCCACAGTTCCTGGCATCCTGCGCTGTCTTCTCATAGATCTCCTTCTTCGTATCCGGGATGATCATGCTGGTCCCGGCCATGATATTGTATTGTACGTTCGGGATGACATATTCTGTACTCTTTCCGGATTCTGTCGGTGCGACGATCCTGGCATGTGTATTCGTCGTATCGATGTAAGCCTCTCTCGTCGTCTCATCATAGTGTATGATCCGCCCTTCCGGATACTCCCCGCTATGATCCTCAATCTCTTCCGGTAATCGTATCACTGTATAGAAATCCTTGGCTTCCCGTTCTGTCATGAATCGATCGTTCCCGTGCTGTCCATCTCCTACTTCCTTTGCTTTGAACCTGTCCAGTTTTCGCGAACTTCCGGATATCCATGCCATGGCCATTACACATATCCCGATCACGATGAATGCGATGATCGAAACAGGTGTTATATGTATCATCTCGTTCATAAGCCCTCCTTCATAGTCTTATCGTCGGTACTCCTTCATAGAGCTCCTCTGCCATCTCGGTTATATCCTGCTCCTGCAGCCCGATAACTTCTGCTGCATACTGATGAGCGGCCTGTTCCAGTTTTCCGAGGTCGAGACAGCGATCGATCAAATAGTGCCGTACCTCATGCAGCTTCATACTCCTTATCTGCATCGCTCTTTTTTGTAATGCCGAATCATTCAATGCATGCAGCATCTTCTTCAAGAGATTCACTTGATTGTAACGGTCTCGCTGTGAATGGAAGGTGACATAGCGATCGATATTTCTGTAATCGAGTCTCTCTATGCATTCCTCCGGTACCGGGAACATATATCTCAGATTGCTCACAGCGACCATCTTCTGAAATTCATGATCGTACAATTTCTGAAATGTAAGATTCGCCGGTATCTTATCATGCTTGTCCGGTATATAATGACTGACGCCCGCCACATAGCATATCCCATCCTTCCGGATGAGGGGACCATAGAACGGTTTTATATGATCAGGACCGTAATCATGATCCGGTATATGAGGATCGATGCGCTTCAGGTATTCCATATAATCAGCATTGAGGATCATCCAATAGAGCTTACCACTCTGGATATGTTCGACGCTCGTAAGATTGTTCTCATATTCTTCTTTTTCATATCCTATCATGTCGTTCTTGCCTCTCGTTTCCACTTTGACATCCGGATCATCCTTTCATCTCGTAGGATAGCATTATGCAGACGGGCAGCTTCCTGCGTATTTTGTCTCGTCTCGATCGTCATGAAGCTGAGCATACCATGCAGGAGCTTGGCACAGGAATGCAGCGTATGATCAGCACTGACATCGGTCTGTGTTTCCTGCTCTGCCTTCGATAGGTAGGTATCCTTCAACAGCTTCCAATCAGCTCTCGTCATGTGCCGGAGCGTGTCATCGCTCTTGATATCCAGATAGAGCTCCATACGTTTTTCCTCATCCCGGATGACGGCAGCTGCCGCCTCCAGAGCCTCCTCGGCAGGTCTTCCCAGAATTCCATATATCCGATAGATGCTTTTCGCGACTCTTTTCGGATCTCTGATCTCCTCTGCAGAGATCTGTTTCGTTTTCATCCTTTCGATGATGTCCTGCAGCATAGGCTCCAGCTTCAATCTTGCTATGAACCTTTGCTCCTTAATCTGATGCGCCTGCTGCAGCACCATGTTATGGAGCACCTTTCGATCCTTCTTTCCGGGATGTATCAGTCTTTCCAGGGTCTGGTCCATGTAAGCTTTCATGGCCTTCGAATCATCCGACATATAAAAAGCAGCCAGTTCTCTCTGACTGCACATATATTCATGAAAGATCGGCTTGATGCTCTCCTCGGATAGTATCTTCGCTACGATTAGATCGATCTCTTGTTTTATATCCCTGCTTTGATACATATATGCCTTGCTGCCACTGTCAGGAAGCAGGGCAGACAATCGTTCCATGTCCTCTACGATCTGTGCCGGTATCTGCTTCATGCATGCTTTATAACAGGCATCGTTTTTCTTCTCCAGAGGATCGCTCTCCTTCAACAGGAAACGTTCTTCCAGTTCCTGCCGCTTTGCCTGTTTGAATTCCCGGTACAACCACAATTCATTACTGAAGATGTCATTCACGAGTCCACTTTTGAAATCACGGAGCGTCTCTTTGCTGCAGAAGCCTTCTCCTTCCTTGATCGACCAGTACATCATATGGACATGCGGATGATAGGATTCGTCATGAAATGCGGCACACCATCGGAAATGCTCGATCGGTATTCCCATACCTTTCGCAAGGGAAGGGACGTGCTGCTGCAGCAAGCTCCTCCAGCTTTCTTGATCATCTCTATCGAGCTCTTCTGCATCATTGCGACGTAACGAGATGATGCTGCGCCATACGTTTCCACTATGCTGCTGTAATTCTGAACGGATCGCCTGTAGATCTGCGGCTCCTCCTTCATCGAATAGTCCATGTTCCTGATCGACGTCCTTATCGACGCCCGGTCTCTCTGCAATATAATTCGCATAGATCTCATTTCCCATCGTCAGCTCCTCCAGACGCTCTGCCAGCTCCGCGATGAATCTGCTTGCCGTATACATGTTCTGATCCTTTTTATATTCCTCATAGGGGATGTCTTCTTTCAGATCCGGATATTCCTTCAATAGGGCGTTGATCAGAGCACTTTGCTTCTCTGTTACCTGACGACCGGCCGTCGCAGGATTCAACTGCCGCTTCATATCGCTCAGACGTTCCTCCATCCCATTCTTTTCCACACCTTCTCTTTTGGCTATATAGTCCAGACTTTGCAGGACATGAGATGGATCGGTCCTTGCATTGAGATAATCATTGTAGATGATGAGACGAGCCATGCTCAATCATCTTCTTCCCTGACGAGCTTTGCATATGTCATCGGATAGAATTTGTTCTCTCTCATCTGTTCTACGGCACATTCACGATACTGTCGCAGGACCTTCGCAGATTCCTCGTCATTCCCGAATTTGTTCATATAATCATAAACGATCTGATTGAGTATGGATACATTTAGGGCCACCTCTCCGCTCAGCTTGAAGAGTCTGCCTCCAAGACGCTTCTCACTTTCTCCTACGGTAGAAGAGACGATCTCACGGATGATCCGGATCAGATACGGATTGCGCATATTTTCGATCTCATTCATCTCCAGGTAGTCCTGCAGGACATAATTGATCAGCTCCCGCTTGTTTCCATACGGTCCTCCTTTCAGCTGGACTGTCTTCACCAGTCGTTCATATAATTCCTTATCGATATAGCGTACAGACGCTATCGATTCCTTGTCTTTTTCCATGCTCTCCTCCTCATATCGAGATCCCGGCGACCCGGATATCTTCTTTCCTTTCCAGGAACAGCTCCTGTTCCTCTTCGAGCCGATCGCTCATCGCTACCAGCTTCCGATAACTCCTTTCCAAGCATCCCTCATTCGTTTCTCCCGGCTGCAGCACCAGGAACTGTTCGAACCCATTCTTCCTTTCGAGGATATCTGACAAACGTCCATCGACCCTGCGATCCTCGTAAAGGAAGCTCATATGATCGGATGACAGATCATAGCGGAGATCCTGGATATCGGGATAGCGATGGATCAGCTTGTCGATATCTGCACAGAGACGCTCCGCACTGACTGGATCTGTCCCGGCGATGCTGTATCGGTGTTCATAAGCATCCGTGATCATCGCCTGAGCTTCTGTAAATGTCTCCGGAAGCGATACACGTATCGCATCGTCTATGAAGCCTTCCTCATATAGCGTCACGCGTCCGTTGCATATATCGCCGCATCCATAGCTCTTGAAATCGAAATAGGTGATGATCTGCAGTTCATCTAATTTTTTCATGAGACCGGTATCGATCGCTTTCGTCATACCGTAGCGCTCCTCTAAGGAGATATCGTCGATTACATCGCTCTGCATCAGCTCGTGGTCATAGGTGAAGTAGGGGATATCATCTGCATGCAGGCTCAGGATCGTCAGCGCCTCATTCTGAAAGATATCCTTCGTATCTGCATAACAGATGAGTCCTGCCAGCTGTCGCTCATTCAACATGCTCAGCTGCTTGGCCAGTACGTTCAATGCCATGATGTCTTCATGCGGATCGATATGATAGAACGGATATCCGTCATGATTGGAGATTTCGAAGGCTTCCCGGTACCATCCGCCTTCTTTGGTCTTTGCGATACTGAGGTTCCTCATGGTATCCTCGATCTCTTTATCTCCTGCCGGCAGATCCAACCATACCTCCGCGTCATCTGCAAGCCTGTGCAGAGCAATCGAGAATATCGGATCCTGTGCTTCTACGGAAAGCTCCGGTCCTCGTACGTTTCCCATTTCGATGAGCTGCTCATATCCTCCGATCTTTTTTATATATCCAGTGATCTCTTCTGCATCCCGTATGGCACGGAAGAGTTCATTCGGATCCTTCTCCAGCACGCTGATCCAGTTTTGTACATATGCCATATGCTGCTGGCTGTGTCGATCATCATACGCAAGGCCCAGATCCTGCATCAGGAAGGAAGAACTGATCTCGGCCCGCAGTTCCTCCTTTGCATAGGCTTCGCTGCCAAACACCCCTGACAGATCTCTGGCAAGACGTTTTTCATGCCCGCTCGCATGACATAATTCATGCAGTCTCGTCGAATGATAAGCATACGTATGCAGGAATGCTTCTTTAGGCGGTACCATCACCTTGTCTTCTGCCGGCACATAGCAAGCCCGATCTCCGATCTCCACGTAGTCTACTTCCATGTTCTCGATCAATCCGTCGATGAAAGCATTCTTGTCGATCTCTATCTCCTTTGATAGGTAAGGAGCTATCCCATCTAGCTGTGCAGCATTGAATACATGACTGATCTTCGTCCGCAATCGAAAATCATGTTCATCCGCTCCATTTTCGATCGCGGTATGATATTCCTCCCAGGTATAGGTCCTGTGTTCTTCAGTATGGATGATGAACCAGTATTCGACCGGTATGGCGTGCTCACCTTTGTGTATACGCCAGCCCTGTTCCTTCGCCTGCAGGAACGTACACCATCTTGGATCCTGCCATCCGTTTTCATTTGCGATGTGATCCAGCAGGAGATGATTGATCCCCTTATAGGCTCTGCCGGTAACTGCATTCCTCGGAGCACGCGTCTTCCATGGCTTCTGCCAGGGAATCGTATCCGAGCGCAACGCTGTCAGGTACTCCGCGATCAGACGTCTGCGTGCGGCATTCAGCATATCATTCATAAAGATCATCACCCTCTTCTTCCCATATGTCCTTCAGAGCCAAAGCTTCTTCTAGCTCTTTTGGATCGCTGATCCATATCCCTGCTTCCTTTATGACTGTTTCCAATTCAGTTTCTTTTTTCTTCATGATCTTTACCTCTTTTTTTTACAGGGTACCCGGCCATATCTGCGGCAAGTTCTAACACACGGTTCACGATTGCAAGACTACGGAAAATTTCATTTTCCTAGCAAGCTGCTCCGCAGGTCTTGCCATCCTTTCCCATCCGTGTGTTTTCATTGCCAGCGCAGACATGGCCGGGTACCCATGATGTGTCTGCGACACATGGCAAATTGCCGGGAAAGGAAGATATCTATGAAATACTATTTTGCTGAGACCTGTTCTACTTATGACGATGATACATGTCCCTGCGTATGTGCATTCGAGGGAGAATTGAAAAAGGACGATATCGTCGTCATCGACTACAACGACCATTTCATCACCGCAAGAATAAAAGAGCCCTGTGATGAGCTCAAGATACTTACAGGACGTTACAACTATCAGAACGCTTTGACGAAGGTCGAAGTAGCTGAGTATCTGCGTGGAAAGGAAGCCGAGGTCAATCGTGCGATGCTGTTACGTGAGATGGAAGACCTCAGCAAAGAAGTCAAGATGGTGGAACAGATGAAGAAATGTGCTGTCCATGATTCCCGTATGCAGGAGCTTCTGGAACGCTTCGAAGCGCTGAAACAATAGAAAAAAGGCCAGACACTGGCCTTTTGACCGATAGTCAGGCAGGGCTCATAGTTGTTGATGAGCCTTTGTCTGCTGGACGCAGGATAAAAGGATCTGCGCACTTTCGTGCGCAATCCTGGCTACATCGCGCGGCAGAGCCGGGCGAGACCCTTATAAGTGCGCATTTTCGTGCGCACACAGGAAGCTTTTATCCATCGCACGATTTCAACTTTTCCACAGAAAAATGCGCACGATTTCCTCTTTTTGTGCGCACATACCTCTTCTCTGCGCACATTCATGCGCACAACATCACCCTCGTGCGCATGGATGTGCGCACGAACTATCGGAAACGTCCTTTCTATCAGCTTTTTGAATGCGCACGACTGTGCGCACTTAGGATATCCAACACAAAAAAGGCCAGTCACTGGCCTTTTTTATTTAAGATAAGAGGACCTTAGATCCTCTTCATTTGTTTGGCATCTCCTTATATATCTTTCCATCTAATTCATGCCCGTTCTTTTTCTTGTTCCATCCTCCCCATTGTTTGAAAAAGAACGGTATCCTCTCTTCCTTACAGATATCCCGTATCTCGAGGATCCATGCTTTATCTACCGGCCTCGCATTGCTTCCGGATTCTCCTCCTGTCACTACCCAATCGATCCCTTTGAAATCGATATGCTTCAATGATCCCAGCAAAGGTTCACAGGATAAGAATCGTATTCGTGCTTTGACATTTCGCAGGATATCTACTCTTTCTCTATATGTCTCCGATTCCAGACTTGTTCCCACCCATACGTTATCTGGTATTTTGTGTTCCTTTGAAAATTGTAGAAGTCTTTCAGGCCGCTTCGTCAATACTTGGAAGATATGCTGATCCGCTCGTTCCATCGTATGAAAGATCTTTTCTATATGGATAAAGCTCACTTCCTCATGGAATAGATCCGACATGGAACATACGAATATCACACTTGGATTTTTCATCTTCAATGGTGCATCGAACAGATCCTCATGTATCGTAACGTTAAACTCGTTCTCATATCTTGGATTCTTCATCGCATGCAATCTATGTGCCATTTTTTTTGCATAACAATTCTTACATCCATCACTGATCTGCGTACATCCGGTAATCGGATTCCATGTCTTATCTGTCCATTCGATCTTACTCTTATTCATAAAGTCCCCTTTCCGAAAACTTATAATAGACGATTGTCTTTCCATTCTCTTCTCTTTTCACGATTTCATACTTCCATACCTTTTTTACCATATTCAAAACATTAGTGGGTAAGTAGGGATGTCTCCGCAATCTTTCTCTAAAATCTTCTTTCGTCAACATCTGCCCCTTGAACGCTTCACAAAACATCTTGATGATATGCTCATCTGCATAATGAAATTCAAACTCTGATATACCAGATCGTCTATCTTTTACATATATATCTTCTTCAGTTGTGGAAAATAGATCGAATTCCTGCTGTACGTTTTTCTCGATAGCTTGTTCTCGGTCTCTGTACAGCCTGTACATCGTATTCTTTAATAATTCTTGGCCATATGTTGAATATGAGAGGACGATGATATCATAAATGTGCAATTTGTGATCGAGAAACACAGGTGTATAAGCATAGCTATGCTTATCAGAATATTTTAGAAGTTGCTTTCTTAAAGCTTCGCGAAATAATTGATTTCTTTCTATAGGAGTATTTCCATGATCGAACACTTTCTTGATTTCACTGAATTTCATCCCATAGGCTTTTTCATAACGGCATATGACTTCTTTGTTTTTGGTATGGATATTTCTCTTTGCATCATTCGGAAAGAAATGTGTTATGAGATAGTCCGCATCTAGATGAAGAAACGCATGCAGATATGTCCAATCAAAATCAACATCATAAGGATCATAAACGATCAAGCTCTTACTGTATTTTCCCATGTGTGGTGTTTTTTTATCGATTGATTTTATGAAATCATATTTATCTAGGGTATATAAACTTATATGTAGATTAGGGATATCTTTAGGGATATACCTTTCCTTATTACATTGAAGGCACCGGACAAACTGTGAGTCATAATCATTCATATAGACCGTGAATTCAAGATGTCTATATTTTTTTGCATATCCACTGAATATTTTGAATATCCGTATTGCTGTTCCTTCCTCGAATTCTTTACTCCGCTTTGCATCAAAATAAAGGCCGGAACTTGCCATACAATCTATAAAATTAAAATAGCGATAGTCTTTATATCCCGGATAACCAAGTACTTTCTCCAACCATGCAACCGTGTAATGTTCAAATGCTTGAAATTTCAATCGTGTTCCATCATGAATATTTTGATTGACTTTGTTAGAACATCCCTTACTTTGATAGATACATTCCACCATACTGCCCACCTCTTTTATAATCGCCTTTTCTTCCATTCTTTTATGTCGATATAAGTATAACATACGATTATATGAAAATCAGGCTTTTTCATAATATTTACTGATGAGTTCTTTAATAAGATTTTTTACAGTTCCTTTAAGGGATGTTTGTTTAACTATCACAGTTCCTCCGCATGTACGTATCTAAATTTGAGAGTTTGCGCCTTTATCCTCTATCATTCTCATTTTGTAGGCTTCTAGCTGAATCTCTGCATATTATAGAAAAAGGCCAGTGACTGACCTTTTCTGATATTGGATCCTATAAGGAAACTGTGATCCATCGTTCGCCTCGTGAGACTCCTTTCTGTTCGTTCTCAGGCAATGAAATCATCTGCTAATTCCATGACCGTGCTTCCATTCATGATATGTATTTTCATATTCATCGATTTGATCTTGTAGCTGCTGGTTTTTACTTTTGAGCAACTCTAATGCGACCTTCATCGCAGCTATCACCTGCTCTTGCTCATGCAGTGTTCTCTCAAGCGTAACATTTTTTTTAGATGCTGCATATCGATACCATATACTTCCTATGAGTCCGATGATCGCTACAGCTACTGCCCAAGATCCTGCTTCCATATGCATTCCTTCATCGCCATTCATGATCAGTATGATATAAGCGATGATTTGAGAAAGGATGATAGGAAATAGGGAATACTTTGCATTCATATAGTTGAATCACTCCTTCTATTTCGAAAAGGTATTCATGACCAGATCGTTATCGCTGTAATCCTGATAGCTCTCCCTGCGATTCACGAAGGTCGCCTTCGCATCCTGTCCATCGGTATCCTCTTCAACGATCTTACTCAGCTGTCGCCAGTGATCCAGATCTGGCGTGAAGAGGAAGAGCTCTGTATCAGCTTTCGGATTCCGTGAGCCATCCTCTTGCGCGGTGATCATATTTACGATCGGTACTCTGACCTCCAGATAGACCCAGGCAGGGTTCTTGCCGGTATTCTCGATCGTCGGATCTTTTGGGATCGTTTTATTCGGTATGATATCTTCTGCCATATCGGGGATACCGTTATGGTCGGTATCTGCGAGATCGTCCCATCTGTCCTCATGCAGGATGGTCCTCACAGAGCCTACGGTAAAGAGATTGTCCTTCGTATCCGTCGAAGTGAAATATGCGACAGAGGATCCAATGATTGTGATCCCTGCCAATGCAGCTATTGAGAGGATGCCTACTTTTTTCTTGTTTCTGATTTCCATAAATTTCTTATCTCCTTTTCCTTTTTCGTATGATCTGCCATGCCAAAAAGGCCGCGCACAGCAGCCAGAGATATCGTCTGATGAATAGGACGATATAGCCGATGTAAGGGATGACCAGGATGACCTTACCGATGATCTGCGTCTTATAGAGCGGTGTAGGATCATCGCTGTCATTGGCGTCTCCCTTTGTGATGAATCTCTGATCATCAATCTGTCTCACGATCCTATGTGTGATGATGGAATCCTGCTTTTGAAAGGTAACGATATCCTCCGTATACAGTACAACATCGGTATCGACCAGTATGAGACTGCCGGTGGATATCGTGGGCTCCATCGAACCACTCAGGATACAATAGATCCGGAAATGACCGCATAAACATAAGGATACCAAAACCAATAGAATGGTCAACGCTATGCTGCCTATTCGTTTCGTTCGTATCAGCTCCTTTTCTTGGGGGATAAAAAGATCAGCGATTTGATTTTATGAGACCATTTAAAAAGAATACTATCATCGCTATCATGCATATCGCACAGGCGGATACGGTGACGCTTACTGCATGGTCCGGTATCATGATATCGAAGACTCGTTGTTTGATCCTAAGAAAAAGCATCGGGGTGGCAACGAGGTTTATGATCGAACCAATGACGACCATCATGTTCGTCATTTGCCGGATCTTCTTCCTTCTTTCCCATTCCTTCTGGATCAAACGCTTCTTCTCTTCTTCATCTTTCGCGTTTTTAATCTGTTCGATCGCCTCGAATGCAGATAAATGAGCGATACCTTTCAGCCATCTTGTCATAAAACCCTCCTGTTTTCATCATCATGTATATTCTCTCGTAGATATCTTCTCACCTCATCCATGATCATTTTTTCTTTCATCCGTCGATATTGCCTGATGAGCGCATTTACCAGACAGACGAGCCATGGCAGGAGGATCATTGCAGGTACACCGATAGATACGAGCAGGATCGTGCTTCGGTATTCCTGATCATAGATCGCTGGAAAGACCGCAAGCAGCTTCTTCACATAGGAAAACGAAGATATCGTCATCATCAGCCAGACTGTCGAGGAAAAGAAGAGCGTCCATTTCTTACATATACATCTCATACTGATCTCTATATAGCTTAGTAGAAATTCATCCTCGTTCATGGAGAGATATCGCCGCTTCTTTTCTTTGAAGCTTGATAACGCCTGTTCATGACGATGTCGATAGCTTATTCTGTCGATTGCTTTATGAAGCAGCTTATGTTCTGTATGCTTTTCCATATCAGGTTCTCCTTTCGATCGTGTATCCCTTAAGTAACGAATAAAAAAGCAGGTATTCCTGCCTCTTAATCCTTCATATTGGTGGTTGGACCTCTTTGTTATTCAAAATCCTTTAGAGCTTATTTGATTTATTTCCATTACATTTAGAACAAAGTACCTGAAGATTCGATGGCACAGTCTTGCCTCCTTTAGAAACAGGTACGATATGATCAATGTGGAGCCCGACTTCATCCGGCATATACTTTCCACATGACTGACAGGTATGATGATCGCGAACCATGATCTTTTTTCTAAGCTCCTTTGTCATAAGTTTTCTTTGATTTTTACTATGATAGTTCCGTAATGTGCATTCATGATTTATATTTCGTAATTGACGATCTCGATCTCGTAAATAGTTATAACTGCAAGTGTATTCATCTGTGATCTGTGAGACCTTATAGGATGTTTTCACATAGTTTTGTTGTCTATATCTTGTTTGTTGACGAGTAAGAGAAAATCTAAATGCCGCACCGTCATCCAGACAAGCATTGAATTGCTTTTGTCGATATGTCTTTATCTTACTTTTTTCTATCTTCTTACGACATTCCTGTTTCCATTGCGAAATATAGTGACCATGCTCCTGGACCCTATAAAAATTTCCGGCATTCAGAAACTCATCGACCAGGTCTTCGATCTGAGGTGCTCTCTTACCAGAGACGTCAAAAGAATGAATGAAATACGGATAATGAAATGGTGAACGTAAGATGCATATCGTGCTGATGATCACTACAAGCAGAAGGGCGATGATTCCGTATACCATATAAGAATCTAAAGTATTCATGTTGTTCCATATCCTCCTATATAATATTCTGTAGATAAGGATAGCATATCTATTTTCACATAGCAAGGAACAGATGAAACATGATACATGAGTTTTCTCATGGAAGTGCAGGGAATGGAAGTATCTTTTGAGGAAGGATAAGGATGGTTCTGAGCGAAAAGGCCAGTGACTGGCCTTTTTCTGTCGATCAGAATGCCGGTGCCAGTGTCGTCTGGATCTCCGCCGAGAAGCTTTCTTCGATGATCGTTTCTCGATCGATTTGCCGAGCGAAGGAACTCAGCTCCCGGGCATTATCTATATGATGATCCTCTCGAAGGATCGCCTGCGCTTGCTTGATGATCGGACTGGCATGTCCTGATGTCATCAATTCCTGCAGCTTCTCGATCTCTCCATCCTCCAGAACCCTGTCCTTCAAATATCCTCGACCATTACAGGTCAGGGTCAATCTCGTATCGTAGACGCCTGGCTTTTCCAATACTCTGCCGAAGGTCTCCTTCAACCCCAGCAGCTGCAGCTTTGCATTTGCTATATCTGATTGGCGTATATCAATCTCGATATCCAATCGCTTCGTGAATGGCTGCAATGACTTGACATCCTCTAATTTCTGCAATTCCTGCTCGATATCTGTTCTATGGTCACAAAGAGCGTCCATGGAAGTTCGATATCCATGAACAGGATCGTATGCTTCTTTCAGGATATGATCTTGATAAGGAGCCTTCAGCTGTGCCTGTAATCCTTCATATCTTTCAAGCGTAGGCAGCTTATCTTCTAGGATCTGTTCAAGTCCGGTGTCTTCGTAGATCCCTTCATCCATATGTTCGATCTCTTTATCGATGCTTTCCAACTTTTTCAAATTTTCTCGATGCTGGCGGAATTGCCAGAAGCGATATCGTTTCTTCATCAGCTGATCCTTCAACTTTTGAAGCTCTTTCACGTTCTCCTGTTTCTTACGAATATCCTGCTTTACTGTGTCGAGTGTTTCTCTGGTATGCAGCAGTCCACCGTCTGTATAGATGTTTTCAAGTTCCAATTCATGCAGTTCATCATAGAGCTCTGCATTATCGATATAATAGAGCTTCATTTTATCTTCTTCTATTCTTGTATCCAAGAACTCACGTCCCATGCGGCTTTCAGCCAGTCGCTTTTCACCGGCTTCCACGAGAGCAGGATATCCGGACAGCTCCTTCATGTCTTCCAAGAAATGTTCGGCAGGTGTGCTCGGAACGACATCCGCGCCACCGTTTGGGCTGATATCAGCATACTCCATTTCTTCTTTATAGAGCTCATGTGCGACTTCCTCTAGCCCTGACAATGTATTCTGGATGGTCCTGCTGTCTTTTTGCAGCTCCTCGTTCAAGGTCGTGTACAGGAAAGGATCCTGCGTCAGCTGATACTGCAGATCCTTCCCCTCCATGACGCCGGCAAATCCCATCCAATCCGTATGCTCCGGCATTTCATGCATATCATATCGTACACCTGTATCATAATCTAATGTCGGATGATTGATCGATAGGACGATATCACGATCTGTAAGAGTCTCCCCATCAATCTCTCCGCCTCTCCACAACCGCACGTAGACGCCGTTACTATTCTTGAGATAATACGTTTCTGTATCATATTTGTAATATGCCTGATTTGTATGTCTCTCATGCTTATGCGCTATATCATCCGAAAGGAGTTCGTCCAATCCTTTTCTCAGGTTTCCCGGATCCGCAAGATTTTCACGAGCCAGCATATCCACCTGATCCAGGATGTGTGCTGTACGGAAGGTATCCGGTGATACTCTGCCTGCAGCTGCGAGCCGCTGTTCGATATCAGTGATAGCTCCATCTACATCCTCCAGAGCTTCCTTCACGTAGCCTTCATACCTTACGGACGTTTCATACGCGTCCTGTTCAGTCCGATCGATCACTTCATAGAGCATCTGTATCTCATCTTTATCGAGAGATGGCTCTGACGATCCCTGTACTGCTTTATACAGGATATCCGGAATATCGCGTCTCATCGGAGGTGCGTCGTCATCCCAGTATTCTTTTACCATCTCGGGATCATTGAAAAAGATATCCTCTGCTCGATCCATCGCATGCTCGTATTCCCGTGCATGCTGGAGCTGCTGCTTCGACCGGTACAGCCTTGGAAGGATATGCTCCTGATCATACGTCAGCTTCGCTTCCTCATACGCAGCCTCATCGATCTCCTCCGCATGCGCCCTCCATGTATCATCGATGCCGTCATGGATCACTCCTTCCGGATATCTCAGATCATAGATGGAGATATCCTCATCGGATGCAAGGATCGGTGTACCGCTCAGGATCTGTCGGTCTGTATGCTGATATACGAACTCACCGTCAGAGCCGAAGTCGCTCTCGATCTGGTATGTCAGCCGCTGTGTATATTCCTCTGTCGTCCTATAATACGTTTTCATAGGTGCCTCCTTTTCTTGTCCTCTCTCTTGTCCCGGATGGGTGTTGTCCATCCGACTCTGTATCGAAACGATATCCAGCCATCCCTGACCATCCCACAGATATACATGACGCAGGTCGCTTTCGATCTTGGCGAGCTCTGCTGCAGTCGTAGGTACATCCATCGTCGTGCCCGCGTTCAGTAAGACGCTCCTCTTCGCATGCAGGGCCGGGAGGATATGCTTCTCATCGAATGCATTCACCGCCGCACGATACGCTCCGCTGCTTATCTTTTTCGTGTGTGCCGGCCATTCATCTCCTGCTTCCTTTTTTCCGACGCAGCCCTGTGGATATCGTAGTCTGTGTATATATCCTGCACCTTCATAGATACGCTCGATCGGGGTATCCTTGGCGATCGGTACCTGTATGCGCATCTGCTCATACCTCCCTGTCATGATGAGCGAAAAGGCCAGTCACTGGCCTTTAGAAGGATACCTGTGGTTTCTTCCCATCCTTGAAATCTATGAACCTGCGTGGATCGACCAATCCCTTTTTGGACGCCACCGTATTTACTTCGAAGGAGCCTTCGTGGATCTCGAGGTGGAGATGGGTCCCTTGTGAGTTTCCCGACGATCCCTGCTTACCGATGACGTCACCGGCTGAGACCTTGTCTCCATGAGAGACAGTGACATCCGATAGATGCGCATATAACGCATAATACTCTTTGCCATCTGCCTCAAACCTTATCATGACGAAATTCCCGGCTCCCCATGCAAATGCATCATCCGCCGGACATCTGTTCCCGATATACCCGCCATAAGGAGAGCAACTGGTGGAGACCCGAATCACCGTACCATCACTGATCGATAAGACAGCTTCACCGGCTCCGGCGGATATGTCCATACCGGCATGGAAACCATCCAGCTCACGATTACCGACCTCACTGATGATGATAGGAGGTATCTTGAAGGGGAGGTGGAATTTCCCGGTAGAAGTGGTCGTAGAAGAAAGATGGATGAGTTCTTTGGGATCAATCACCCCCTTCTCATCCCTTACGGATAGATACAGATGATCCTCCATGACGCCTATCTGCTGTCCCTGTTTCAATTCCTGTCCTTCTTCTACCTTCAGCTCCTGCAGCATTGCATAGGTGACTGTATACTTTTTGGTGATATACTCCATATCATTATCGAATCCTATATTGGACTCATATTCTACAGTAACTGTCAACCCTTTTTGCTTTTTATGCTCTTCATCGATCTCTATCTGTTCAGACTCCGTCACGATCCTCTTGACGGTACCCGCTCCTATCGATACGACCGGTTGTCTTCTTCCCTTTAGGATCATATAGGGAGCCTGTTCATCACTGTCCTTGACGATCTGAAGCTCCTTTGCCGGAACGATCATATTCTGTCTTCCATTCCGCATGCTCTGCAGATCCTCCAGCATGTTTTTGATCTCTTCCTCCTTCATAGGATACTTCTTTTTAAGCTCCTTTACGATGTCTTCATCACTACGCAGTCTGCAGCTTTTCTCATCTTCCTTATTCTCGATATCCATATAGATGGATCTCATACGTTTCTGTGCTTCCTCCTTCGTCATATGCTCGGATGCTGCTTCATCCGCATAGGTATCGAAGAGACGGATATCTGCCAGGATGTAGCTGTCCTCCTTTGAACATCCGAGCTCTTCGTAGGCTTCCTGATAGACATCCTGTTCCTCCTGTGAGCCTCCACCGGAGAACAACGCAGTGACGGTGATGATCGGGAAGCTGATCGCCAGGAGGGTACCGAATAGGACCTTCGGACCATTCTTCTTTATTTTGGGCGCGATCCAAAGGGCCACTCTCATCCAAAAGCTCATCATGCATCCTTCTTCACCTGCTTGAACCACTCCGGCATGAAGACGTCGAGATCATAAAGCGCTTTGTTGATACGGACCAGGCATTTCCCGGAACGACTCTCCTGCAGTTTCTCTATCTCGTTTGCTGTCAGGTTCATCATCTTCCTTGGCTTGTCATAATCGATATCACCAAGGTGGAACAGGAACTTCGTCGCAGACTGTGAGAATAACGGCTTCACCTTTGATTCCATCTCTGCGTCATCACTATCGACTTCATCCATCGTCTGCGTTGCTTTGATCAGGGATGTATTGTATTTTCGGAAGCGTCTCTCATAGGAGGAGATGATGTTGATGATCGGCATGTATTCCTTCTTCAGCATCTCGTGCAGCTCATCGATACTGACTACGATATCATCCCGTGCAGACATATTATTGTTTACGAACTGTGTGATATAGGTGAAGATGTTCGACCATTGTGCCAGCTTTCGGGATTTATCGGTGTCCATCATACGCGAGAAATCAAAATTTATGATCCGAACGGTATTGAAGACATCCTGCCTGGAACCATCTCCGTGAAACCGTTCTCCCAGATAAGTATGCCGGTTGAAGAGGCCGCTATCTGCCCCCTCCACTGCAGACCTCATCCCCAGCAGCAGCTTCCGCAGCTCCTCCTTCGTGGCCAGGGATTCCTTCTCATCGTAATTGTCTCTTTCTATCACGATCTCCTGATATACATCTGATAGGATCGGATAATCCGTATTCTGCAGATGCGTGAAGTCCGTACTGTTGCTGATATGCTTCCTTTCATAGGCTCGTCGCAGGAATTCCTCGAAAAGGTCCAGCAGGCTATCGTTCCAGCTCGCTTTGTATATGCGCATCCAGCTCTTCACTTCTCCGATGTAGTCATCCAGGATACCACGACGGATCTCATACGGTATGCGGACCTGTAAGGGATTGATGATGAAATCGTTCCCTCCGGCGATATCGATATTGATCCCTCCCAGCTTCTCGATAAAGTCTCTTGCAGTCCCCTCAAAATCTATATTGCGGATATAAGCTCCCATACAAGCCGCGTGCTGCAATAGCAGCCATAGGAGGACTGTTTTTCCTACACCGGACATCCCAAGTATGAGGATATTGTTGTTCGTCCCACGATATTGGAATGGGTCATATAAGATCGGATTCTTCTTATCTACGATCGTTCCGATATATAGTCCCTTGGGATCCATGAGGGAAGGCTCGTTGAATGGATAAAGATTCGCGACGCTCTCTGACGGTATGTTCTGCCGGATCCATTTCCCCAGCAGATCTTCTCCGATCGGACTGGCTGCCAGATAAGCTTCCTTCTGCTTCGTCTTTAGATCATCCAGCGTCATCGACACGTCCTCGACCGCACTGCGGAACGTTTCCTCGAGATTATCGAACGCTGTCTGATTGACAGCACTCAGCACGAAATAGATCGAGATGTAATACATCTCCTGACTATCTTCTCGGACTCTTCTATAGGCACCTGCCAGTGTCTCTGCGGATTCTTCATAATCCATTTGATCCAGGTCGTCACGTATAGCGGATCGCCTTGCCTTCATGTCCTTCCGGATGTTGCTTTTATAGACTCTGGTCGATAAGGGGTTTATATAGATCGAGGTAGATACGCCCGGGATATTGCTGATCCTCGCTAACAGGTTCGTTTCCTTCGTCGTCCCGAGGAAGGAGCTGACTGCATAGGTCTTCACGATATTCGTCCCCAGCCTTGCCAGACTGGGACGGAATTCAGCAGTCACAGGGACGATCATATCCTTGAAATCATAGATCCCCGGCAATTGCAGCTCCTCATAGGTCTTCTTCTTTTTGAACAGGAGGAACCCTTTATCCGCTCCCTGTGTCTCCACCTCCAGCTCACTATCCGGATAATGATCTGCGAAGATCCGATTCCCGTAGACGCCGAGCATCTGCTTGATCTCTTCCTTCGTACATTCGATCGGTGACAGGGAAGTGGCATAAGTCTCCTTGATGCGATGCTTCACATCATCGAGATCCAGATTCTTCCTGTCCTTCTCCTTGATGAGGACTCGGATACAATACATCTTCTTATTGGCATCGTCTTTTTTCATCTGCAGCAGGTATTTTTCCTGATCCAGCAGCATCCTCAGGAAGGGGATGCGCTGCTTCTCCTTTGCTTTTTCGATTGCCTGGATATTGTTGCCGATCTTGAATACGCTGTCCGTGATGAAATAGCCTACTTTGAATCTGTCCCGATCGATATCCTTGGAATAGGAACGTATCATATTCTGTACCTCCTGATAAGACAACAGATCCAGATTGTTCGCCTGGATACGTAGGAATAAGAAGACGTCCCCGTTTTCCATTTCGATCAGTGCATCTTCGATACGGCGGAAGGGGAAGAGCTCCTGCATGACCTTCTCTTTCTTCTTCCGCTGTTCCTTTTCTGTTCGTTTCTGTTTTCTTTTCTTTTTTTGCTTCTTCGGCTTTTTCTTAGCGTTTTTACCTTCCTCCTGCTCTGTCTCTTCCTCTACTGCTTCCATCTCATCATCAAGCTCTCGCTCCTTTTTGATGTAATAACGCTGAGAACTCAGATAACGGGCGCTGGATACCATCTCATGCAGCAGGTTCACCCGCTTGCCTTCATAACGGAACAGCAGGGCGAAGAAGAGGAGTCCCAGCATCATTCCTATCGCGAAGCCGATGATATTGTATAAGATCAGGCCCAGGATCGGCGGTGCCGCGATCATTGCCCATTCTCCCATATACAATCCTTTCATCAACTGCTGTGCAGGTACATATTGTGGATAGATATACCGTTTCTTTTCTATATCGGTCCGCTCCATCTCATCATCCTCCTTTTCTGAAGCTTCTTATGATGCTGCTTCCATAAAAGCCCATGCTCATCGCGTTGCGCATAGCATTGCCGATCCTGCCTCCGCTTCCCATACCGAAGCGATCCAGCAGCTGCTCGACCTTAGCCGAAGCTATGATTGCGCCTATACCGAAGAGGAAATCATTCACTCCTCCGGCAGATACATATAACGTGATCCCCAGACTCACCAGTGTGATCTGGAAGAACTGGCTGAATATGATCGCAAGGCATTGCTTGAACCACGATATGATCGATTCATCATTCCCCATGATATATCCCGTCGTATAGATATACATCATACAGAGGATGACGACGTACTGCCATGTCCGCTCCAATATGTCCATGAAGGACTTAATCATATAATAGATGCAGATGGCGGTCAGGATCACGATGAGAAGGATCGAAGTCAAGGAGAATCCGAAATCATCGAAATCGATCTTCATATCCTCAGTGGCGACGTTCGCTATCACGCTGATGATCTTTCCGGTCACCCCCATCAATACGACATAGAGGGATTTCATGATCTCGAGACCGAAGGAATAGATGATGACTCCGCCAATGAAACGCTTCAGGATATCCATGACCTGGAACCCCTTCCCATCGGCATGTTCCAACATCACCTTGAACAGCATGCTCATCATCGCGAGGCCGATCAAGGGGAGTCCGATCGTCTGAAAGAAGGTGAAGATCGTTTTGACGACTGACTGATCGAAGACATTCCCGGACAGAGCTGCATACAATTCGAAGATTCCTCCAAAGGTCTCGACGAGCTTTCCCAGCAGCCATTTCAATATCATGTTCATACAGCTCTACTCCTAAAAGAAGGCTGTGAATACGGCCGCAGAAAATGCCAGACAGATGATGCAGACTGCAATCGTTTGCGCAGCTTCATCCCATGCCCCGCCATCTCCTCGATGTGATTTGAACAATGTCTTGACGATCATGAAAAGCAGCACGAGTCCCGCGACAGCTCCTACGATACCTGCCAAGACCTGTGCAACGACCTTGATCGTGCCGGTTATGTCCTTTCCCGCATTCTTTATCGCATTTTGAATGCTCGTTATCTCTTTTCCTCCGATAATGAGCTCTGCTTTCATCAGTTTTAGATTTCTCATTTCTTTTCGATGCCTCCTTGTTTTCATTAAAATATAAAAAGGCCAGTCACTGGCCTTTACATTCCCGGCAGCTTCATCGCTTCCGGTATGATAGCTTCTGTCTCTGTCTCCTGAACAGGCAGAGGCGATGCCATCACCTGTATGACATCGGATCTCAGCTTTTCAAGCAAAGTATTTGTCAACCGATACCGTTCCAGCAAGGGTTCTTCCTGCCATATCTGAAGATGGATATGCGGATATCGTGTATCCTTATGCAGATAGGCGATATAATTCAATGCCCTTGCATCCATATGATGCTCCTCGCTGATCGCTCTTACACAAGACTCTGTGATCGCATGACAGCGTAGGTCAATGTCATCGTCGGTTATACAGGTGATCGTAGTTTCTAACAAACGTCCTTTCTGACCGATATACTTACGCAATATATCGGTCCTCTCCAACAATCGGCTCCTGTCGAAGGCGATCACGTTTCCATCCTGCTGCAGATTATCGAATTTCTGCTGTACCTCATTCTTATAGATCACCTTATCCTTTTCCTGAAAATTGATTCGGACATTGCGATGCTCCTGGCGGATTTCACTTTTTGCGAAGCGCTGCGAGCGTACGGCCGTATATTGTGGCTTGCTCACACTCATCTTTTCGTATGAATCCTGAAGAGAAGCGATACTGAAACCGCTCTTTCTTGAGAGCTCACGGAGATAATGTTCCTTCATCAAAGGGTCATGATAAGAGATCAGCTCTTTCATTACATTGACAGCATACTCCTTTCGTTTGCTGAAATCACTCAGGTCATTGGGATGCTGCAGCAGAAAATCGACTGTATTCTCTTGCGTGGACAATAACTCCTGTAGCAGTTGGGGAGCTTGTCGTATAAGCTCATCCGGATCCTTACCGAGAGGAAGGGAAGTACAGAAGGGAAGGATACCATTCTTTCTCAGCAGTAAAGCCGCAGCCATCGTAGCCTTGATCCCGGCCGCATCGCCATCATAGCATAGGCGGATCCGGACATTCATACGCTTCAATGCTTGTACATGATCTTCTGTAAGTGCTGTCCCCAGCGTAGCCACACAGTTTAGATATCCGGCTTGCGTCAGCATATCTACATCTGCACTTCCTTCTACGATGATCAGCTCATGCTTCTGTCTTGCGGCTTCGATTGCTTTTGGCCCTCCATACAACAGCTTTCTTTTTGCGAATATCGTCGATTCGCTCGTATTGACATACTTAGGCTGATCATGCCCTTTACCGATCGTTCTGGCTGTGAACCCTCTCACTTCACCATGTATGGTGATGAGCGGATAGAGGATACGACCTTCCCATTTACAGCTGCCGTGAGGGGAGAACACATCCGCCTCAATAAGCTCCTGCCTGCTATATCCCTTCTTTTCTAAAAAGTTGAGCAGCTTTTCCTTCTCCGGGATATGACCGAGCTGCTGCTGATCGATCAGCTCCTTCGTATAACCGCGCTGCTGCAGGTATCGTAGCCCCGCCTCTCCATCCTCGGTATGCAATATGTGATTCGCATATTTCATGAGCTCCTGATTGAGCTCCAGCTTTCTCAGCCTCTGCGGATCCTGTCTTGCAGGCGCAGACTGCGGAAGCGTCACATCTGCTAGCTGTGCAGCTTCCTGCACGGCCTCCATATAAGATATATTCTTATATTTTTGTAAGAAGCTGATGCTGTTTCCAGCTGTACCGCATGAAAAGCACTTGAATATCTGTTTTTCCCTAGATACAGAAAGGCTGGGATTCCCATCCTCGTGGAACGGGCAGAGTCCTACGAAGCTCTTTCCTTTTCTGGTCAAAGGGACATATCGTTGTATGACATCGACGATATCCAATCGATGCAGGATATCATCGATCGTCTCCCGCGGGATCATGGATGTCCTCCTACCGCGATGTATATCTCTGCGGACTCTGTATCCTCCTGTCCCATGAATAAGATCCTCATTCCCGGACGGATGAGTTCCATGATCCGTTCAGGCAGGAAGACATATCTGTTCTTTCTCCTCTGCGGCAAGCATACCTCCGCCAGATCGTGATTCCGCTGCAGTATGATTCCTTCATAGATCATAGGATCCTCCTTCTTGTTATCTCTTTTTATGCTTGAACAGAAATATCATCGCTCCCACCATGACGATGGCACATACAGCGATGATGATGATTTGGATCATGCTCATATCGCTCTCTCCTTTCTTTAGTTGAAGCTTGCTTGATAACCAATGTGCACACCATTGGCATCATCGACGACGGTACAGTTTCCTGTCCCGCGTTTACCTGCCAGACTCGTTGCGACATAGCTCATACATTCCTGATAGGTCGTCTCTCGCGATATCCCTTCACGGAATGCGAAGTATCTGCTCTGTATCGGTACAAAGGAAGTTGAAGCCTGTTCCTTCGATTTGGTATCGGGTAGCGATACCTGCGGTGTCTCTTCCTTCCGGTCCTTCTCAGCTATGGGCCTAGATTCTTCCGATACATAGACGATCAGCTTTTTTCTACGGACGTTTCCACTGTCATCCTTCGCTATGATCGTGACCGGATATGTACCACTATGGTCCATATCGACGTTTCCTTCGATCTCATACATAGGAGAAGCATCTACATTGTCCTCTACCTTTATGAGCTTCTTCCAATCGAGCTCATCACCGACCTTACGATAGAGCTTATCCTCACACTCGATCACAGGCGCGCTCAGATCCTTTACGGTTGCGGACAACTGTACAGAATAGCTTTCCTTTCGTTTCTGATCATTTCCCTTGTCCTTGTCACCCTTGCAGCCACTGAGAAGTAAAAAAGGGATGAGTACACATACCATCCCCTTATATACTGTTTTCTTCTTCATAAATAAAAAAGGTCAGTCACTGGCCTTTTTCATCTTTCTACGTTTGTATGCTGCAAAGCCGACCATGGATCCGGCAAGACCGGTGATGATGAAGAGTAGTATCGTATTCATATGATCTCCTGTACTGATCGTACCGCCCGGAAGTGGTTTATCCGCATAGATGATCGTACGCAGCTTATCGTCACCCTTGACCCATTCGTCATCGATCGTGACCTTCACGACCTCATCAGAAAGCTCATAACCAGCTGGTGCTTTCGTCTCTTTGACGAAATACGTACCGTATGTCAGATCATCGAACAGTGCGATCCCGTTCTTCGTATCTGTCTTTGCAGTGCGGATCTTCTTCGTGCATGCCGCGTCACTGTACAACGTGAACTCTGCGACCTTCAGGATGTCCTTGTGGTCTTCTGCATCGACCTTATTGACTTTGATATAGGAGCGGATCATTTTGTCTTTCATCGTGACCTTCTGGCCGTCTCCTGCAGTAAAGGTGATCTCTTCTGCGATCTCATACCCGTATGGTGCAGAGATCTCTTTCATTACATATTCTTCGCCTTCTACGAGATAGTGGATGTAGTGTGGTTCCTTTCCGGATATCCACTCATCGATGATGCTTCCGGTCTCCTTATCGATGACCTGCAGCTTTGCTCCTTCCAGTTCTTCTGAGCCGGTTTCTCCGACTTTTGAGAATTCCATTTCCGTAGGAGTATTTTCACAAGTGATTGTTAACAGGTCACTGTCTGCAGTAACTTCAACTTTGTAGACATGGTCATTCAGAACATAACCGTCTACCTGTCCATCCTCTTGGATGAAATACGTTCCAAGTTCCAGATTAGAGAATGTTGCGATACCTTTTACATCTGTTTCTGCAGTTTTGATGATATTGCTCATGTCTTTATCTGCAGAAATATTGAATTTGATGCCTTCCAGTTTCTTATCGGCATCGCTTGAATCAGCTTTCTGAACCTGGATTGTTCCTCTCGCCAGTTCATTATTGATTTTTCCGTCTTCACCGATCTGTACTACATAGTTGGAAACATCTTCTCCATGATATGCAATCTCGAAGTCATATTCATTATCGTTCAATACATACTGTCCGTTAGTAGAAAGTTCTCTGATGTAATATACACCATTAGGAAGATCAAATGTATCAGCAAGTGTTAAATGTCCGTCTTTAGTAATTCCGCTTGTGTACACCAATGTGTCATAAGGAATTGCTACATCGCCTTTGTAATTGTAGATATCTTCTCTTGCAAAGATTCCGAATACGATATCTTTATAAGCATCCGGATTTTTGAAAGTTTCCTGTTCTTCCAATACTTTTGTCATATCGATATCAACCGTTGGACGTTCATTTTTCAAAGTAGAAGTGATGGTCTGGATTTCATTGATCTGATTATCCTTTACCTCGAAATAATGTTTTTCTGTATCCGCAAGATAACCATGAGGAACTTTTGTTTCACGATAATAATATCGCCCTACAGGGAGCTTCTTGCTCAATACTGCATCCCAATCGGATTCTAAAGTCTGAACTTTTTCATCAGCTTTGTAGTAAGTGTGATTGCCGATCGTAATATCTTGTGCAGCATAAATCGTAATCTCTGCACCCAACAGATTTGATTTCTCCCAGATTGGAGAATGAACTGTACCGAATTCTGTCTGTCCTGTATCCGTAGACATGAAGATTTCTCCGGACTTGTTCCATTTTAACTGGCCATATACGAGTTCATCTTTCATGACACCTGCGACTTGTACTTCACCAGTATCTCGTACGGTAAATTCGATCTTTTCTGCAAGGGCGAATCCATATGGAGCTGATGTCTCTTCCCAAACGTATGTCCTTCCGACTTCCAATCCCTTGATGATGTGAGGATCTTTTGTGGATACCCATGTTTCAAATACTTCGCCACGATCATCTTTAGGATATACGATCTGTGTTGCCCCTTCCAATTCCTCATTACTGGAAGCATCCACCTTAGAGAATTCTACTTGTGTGATATCATTCCGGAAGGCAGACTCCAGCTTGATGACTGCTTTATCCTGGCCCTGATATGTCGCATCGAACTCTACAATCTCATCAGATGATGCATATCCGATCGGTGCTTTCAGCTCTTTGGCATAATATTCAGATAACGGTAAATCTACATTGAATGCAGCGATACCATCATCACCGGAATCAGCCCGATAGATGAGCTCATCTGCTTTTACCACGACATTCCCTGCAGCGTCTAGGATATCCGTTTTTGCATATAGACCAAAGAGTGCACCTGAGAGTGGAGTCGAAGTCTCTGCGTCTTCCTTCAGGACAGACAGCTCTACCTTCTGACGCTCATTCGTGAAGCTGGCAGCATCGAATACGATCGAGGTATTCTGATCCTTGTAGGTCAGCTCTACCGTCTGTGATATGCCATTCAACACAAAACCATCCGGTGCTTGTTTCTCAGAAATCTCATATGATCCAAGAGGGAGTTTCTTTGTTGTGGCTTTCCCACCGTCTGTTGTTGTAACTGTATCCACGACAGTTCCTTTTTTATAAAGGATGGTCCCATCATTGGATGGATCCATGATATTTTCTGCCGCTTTGATTTCATACACTGCTCCTGGAATACCGCGTTCTTCGTACTCGAAGTGTTTATTTCCCATCTTGTCGGTTCTGACATTTGTTAGAACCTCACCAAGCTTCTGAACGTTTATCTGTCCCTGTACTGCTTTATCCTTAAACTTAACAGTGATAACAGGTGTCTCACCATCCGGAAGTGTTTCATATGCAGTATCCATAGATACCTTGAATTTCATTGGCTCTGTATTTAATAGATAGCCATCCGGACTTCGTACCTCTTCGATCTGATACTCTTTTGGATCAAGAACATCGCCAGTCATTACGACACCATCTTCATTGGTTTCCCACTCATCTACATAATGAGGGAGTGGGTTCCATTCCCAATAACCTACGTATTCGTTTGTTTCTAGATCTCGAATCTTGAATGTTGCGCCCGGGATCTTGATCGTTTTTCCTGTATCAGCATCCTGCTTGGCGATAGCGATGACTGCTCTGAATTTTTCATCATTGAAGATTCTCCATGGCTGCGGCTCTCTGCTATCTTTGTTGATCACGACCTTGAAATCTGGTACGGCGTAGTGGTCATCCGGAACCTTGGTTTCTCGCACGATATACGTACCGTAAGGAAGTTCATCAGAAACTGCATATCCATTCTTGTCTGTCACTAGGACAGCAGCATTCTGTCCCTTTGCGTTTTTCGCAACTGGCGCTTTTTCCCAGGAACCGTATTTATCGATATCTTTCTGAGCCTTGATCGTAAATTCTACGCCTGCAAGTTTATCTGCTTCACCGGCACCATTATCAGACATCTTGATGATAGAGAATGCCTGCGCCTTGACACGTTCCTTGACCGTTTGTTTTTTCGTTACGACTTCAACGCTTTGTCCTGCGTAGTCGATGGAGATATCATAGGTGGTAGGATCCAATGTGTAACCGGCACTCGGCGTCTTTTCCTGAAGGGTATATTTACCTAAGTAAAGATTACTTACAGACGCTTTTGCATTAGCATCCGTCGTCAGTGTGGCAACCAATGCACCTTTCGCATATTTGACTGATCGATCTGCAGGATCCAGAATATTTTCTTTTGCCTTCAGTTCATATACTGCGCCTTTTAAGGTAGCTTCTCCTTGTGCGGCAGAACCGGTGACGCTGTCTTCCTTTGTGAGCTCTAAGCGGCCGGTCTGTCGCTCATCTTCACCAGTCACAGTGATCTTTTGTTCATTCGTTGCGATCGTAACAGGGTAGGAGGTCTTGTTTAAGATATATCCTGATGGAGCGATGACCTCGCGAACAGTGTAATTTCCGAATCTCAAGTATCCGGATTCTACATAGCCCGTTGCGGTTGTGATGAGACGTTCTAATTCCTGGCCTTTATCATTGTAGATAGCATAGGTAGCACCTGCGACCTGTTTTCCGGAATCAGGGTCGATCTTACGTAGCTGTACCTTACCCTTTATCCAATTATTACGGGCAGTATAGTTCGCCGTCTGATTAGCTTCGACAGTTACTTCACGGATGGTACTATCGAGTACCAGATGACTAGGGACTGCGGTCTCTTGTACAAAGTATATCTGTGGTAACAAGTCATTGACGGTTACAGTGCCATCAGCACCTGTCGTGTAGGTTCCAATAGGGGAGGTCATATCGGAATTCTTGGACACCTTGAAAGAAGTATTTGGTACCACTGTCCCATCTTCATCCTGCTTTGTGATCTTCAAAGAGCCATATTTTTCAACGTTCAAGTTAATGGTGATAGTTACAGGGTCGCCAACTTTAAAGGATACAACATCTTGAGATGTAGAGGATGAAAATAAAATAGATGTCCCAACACACTCTGCCTTTATTGCTTGAAATTTTACTGTTGCATTTTCTGGGGCATTACTAGAAGCTGTGATCGTCAATTTATTTCCACTTTTTGATATAGTAATACCTTCACTTTTCGATGTGAGCGAATAATTAGAAAATACTTTATTGGTATCTGTCAGTGTGATGGATTCTCCTATTTTGATATTTTCTTCGATTCCGTTGAATGAAGGCTTTTTCTTAAAAAGCGAATCTACCTTATCTTGTATCTGAGCTTTTTTTGAAGTATATCCAGAATAGGAAGTATTATTGATTGTAGCACCAAGAGCTTCCCAAATCATAAATTGTGTAGCTAGATAGTCCTCATCTGTCTTACTAGATAATTGCCAACCTACATAAGCTATATGTTCTATTTTACGAAGTTCACTATGACTGAAATTAGACCTTGTATAGGATGAACCTTCGGTTATCAAAATTCCAGGTTGCACACAGAATGCAATTTCGCCATCTGCATATATATGTTCTGTTTCTGCGCCCCAAACCATATGTCCATCCTTATCTGTCACTTGAAAACTATAAGGAATCCTATTTTTCACGGTGACATTTGCACCAGCAGATTTTACAACTTGAGGGCTCGATATATTTGATACAATCAAAAATAATACTGCAATGTAGTTAAATAGTTTTTTCTTGATATTTTTGAAGTATAACATAAATTATTGACTCTCCTTTCTTTGCACAGCCTAAATAGAAAAAGACCGGTATTAACCGATCTTGTTTAAATATAGGATGTTATGTACGACTGTACAGATACGACCTTTCATTTATGTTGGGCGTGACCCCTCTATGGTGGTCTATGCTTAATATAATTCATTTACATTTTCCTTTCTATTATTCCAAAAAGAAAAGACAGGAATCCTGCCTTTTTAATTACCATAAATGAAACCAACAGTATAACCAGTGATATTATCACAGGTATCAACAACTGGTCCAACACTGTATGACATAATATTATTTTTTGGATTGCTCTCCATATCTGCGCCATATTTATATGCTTCTGCTTCAGTTTTGAAAATCTGCCCAGATTCACCAAGCTGATTGTTTGGAACATAACATGTTGTTGGTTTCTGTTGTTCAGCTGGTTTGGAGGTTCCGGAATTTCCGGATGAGCTTCCTCCTGATGCCGTACCACTCTGTCCGCTGGATCCTGAACTCGATTGTGCAGGTGAGGAAGGGGAAGCTGCCTGCGCCTGCTGGCCAGTGCTGCTGTTCTGAGAAGTCGTGGCCTCAGAATTTTGTTCTGTCGTGGCTTTCTTCTCAACTTTTTTCTTCACAGTGACCTTGAATGATTTTTCTGTAGCATTTCCATTTGCATCGAATGCTTTGACAACTACTTCATAGGTGCCCGCTTTCTTCGTATCCAGCTTGCCCTTGTCAATGTAGTATCCGGATTTCTTGATTTCCTTGTCACCGTACTTTAAGTCACCGTCGATGGGATCCTTTACAGCTTTCACATTGTCTTTCAGCGTCAGCTTGTCTCCGGCTGTGATCGTGATCTTATCCTTTTTTAGAGTGATCTCCGGCTTTTTGGTATCTTTGACAGTTACTTTGATTTCCTTTTCCGTAGATCTATCACCATCTGTAAAGGTAACTTTCAGCGTCTGGTCTCCGACTTTCTTGGAGTCATATCCGGAAACCTTGTCGACTTTGACATTCTCGTCTGACTCCTTTGCGTCATATAGTTTATCGTTATCCAGCTTGTCACCGTACTCTGCAGCCAACTTCTCTGTCGTTTTGACCTGCAGGTCTTTGGCACAGCCCGTCAGTACGAGTGCTGCAAATGCAGCTATACACAATAGTTTTTTCATGTTCTTTTCCTCCTTTATTCACCCAATAAGAACGTTATTTATTTTCACAAGATGATAGCTTTTTACTTTTTATATGCCCTACAATATCTTTCGCCATATTCTTGTCTTTTAATAGACTTAATGCGAAGCATTTCTTCCCTGCATCCTTTAGGGATGCTCCGATGTGATATGTTCTATCATTATCTAGGATAAGAAAGCGGTCATGGAAATTACCAATATATTCTATGCTAAGATGCGGATATTGCGTGTTGAAGAGTTTTACATCTGTCTTGGAGAGCGTGCTTTTTTCCAGCGTACAGATGCGCACGTTAACATCTTTCTTCTTCTTTGCAAGGATATTGAGCGTGTTCAAATCGACATAATTATCAATCAATAAAACACTCTTTTCAGCACTTTGTATAATTTCTACCAACAAACGGAACGCATCATAGATTTGTCCATCGAAAAAAATCTTCTGTTCGTTTTCTTTATACTCTGATATGTAATCGAAAACTCGCTCAAATTTTTCATCTGTCTGTTTCTGATATTCCAGCTGTCTTAATTCAACGGAACTGATCCTTTCAAAAAGCATTGCATTGCTGGCCATGAAATGCCTCATCTCAACAAAAGCTCGCATAATTCCGATACTTACATTAACGGCTACCTCACTATGTAATACACTTGCCAGCATAGAAATTCCTTGTTCTGTAAAAACATAGGGTAATGTACGCCGACCACCACGGCTGTCCACTTTTTCCTGACCTGTCATTTTTGAGGTGCCAATCTGGCACTTCAAAACTTCATATTCCTCTGCTGTAAGCTGAAAGCAGAAATCCTTAGGAAATCTTTTTATATTTCTTTTTACTGCGCGATTCAATGCTTTTGTTTCTACCTGATATAATATCGCCAGATCACTATCCAACATTACCTGCTGTCCTCGTATTACGTAAATCAGATTTTGTATTTGGTTTAATGGCATTTCATCTTCTGCTACCGTCATGTCCGTTTTTTCTTTTATCTTATCCATGAGCGATCACCTTCTTTCACACCTGCACTATGTTTCTCCATGAGTCACACTTTCATATGTCTTTCTTTATATATATGGTAGTTAAAACCTTCGCACGGTAACATGTAAAATACGGCTTATGCGTTTGCCTTCACTCAGATCCATGATATACTCTACCTGATATTTACCTTCCTTATCTGTAGGGATCTTTCCATTGACCTTGATCTGATCTTTTACACTGTATCCGTATTTATTTTCTGCCACCTTGATATATTGTTTAAAATCGAATACTGCACCGATCTCTAACTCAATAGAATCCTGTGTTAGTTCCAATTTCTCTTTCTGCGTATCTTTCTTCGGTTCCTCTTCTTTTACCTGAGAGACCGTTTCCTTATGCTCCTTGCTGGCCTTATCTATCGCTATCGTATTGTAGACTAGGAAAGCTGCTACGATAACGAATATAAATAAGATAAGCAAGATCATCTTCCCTTTAAAGCTCATCAGGACTCCTTTCTACACTACATCCATCATAGCAATTTTAACATATCAAAACTGACATGTAAATGACACGATTTTGACACGATTTCGCCACGATTTTGACACGATTTCGCCAATTATCCTATTTTATATACGACACAGCCTAAAATTATTGCTAAATCGATTTCTGCTTCATTACTCTTTCTATATATAGAACGCATTTTCATATTAAATCGATCTTCGAATTCTTCATCATCCAGCTTATATAAATATTTCGAAAGTAATATATCCCGCTGTTCCTCCTCCAATTTATTCAAGCCATTCATCAGAGTTTCGATATAGGTTTGTATATCCGCATTTTTCTGCTCCGCTTTCTCCATAGCTTTTAAAAGCTTTCCTCCATTGTCTGCACTTCCATGATTATCACTACTGGAAAGTATACTGCTGCTTATGGACATATAATCAAGTATCTGGCTATGAAACATCCGTTTCCCTAATACTTTTAAATGCTTCTGTACTTCTCGCCGTGTCTGCTTGACATCGATACGATCCTCCAAAGCTTTCACACGCTTTCCCTCCTTCACAAAAGGTCAGTCACTGGCCTTTTTCATTTTCTGTTTTTAATCTTTGTTCCAGCTTCATATAATTCACTGGATATCGTAAAGATCATTGCGAGTCTTGGATCTTGGATATTGTTTAGGATCTCTTTTGTGTTCTTTGATATAAAGTGCTCTCCACGCGCATCTACTTCAGCATGCTCGAATAGATAGGCATCATCATAACACTGTGCTGGCAGTTTTCCTTCTTTAAGATAGATGCCTCTATATATGGAATGATTCCCATTGATTACAAAGGCTATCTTCATTTCCCGAAAATAGAAAACGATGTGATTCATATCATCATAATGGAATTTTTGAATAAATCTACATGTATCCACTAATCTGTCGATTTTCCATGGATAGGCTATGACAGGTACTTCTGCTAAAGATATTTGTGTATATTCCTTTAATTGCAAGCAATAGTTACCGATATGAGAAGGGAAGGAGAATCGCTCCTTGCGGTGGTGCTTCTGATATTGCATATTTGCTGCTACAGATGTTCGGTAATCCTCCAAAATACAATCTCTTACCATATGCATATATTCTTTTCCACACGATGCTATCATTCCTTTAGGATAATGCTGTCGGAATATTTGAAATGCTGTTACATTATCATCTTTCATTCGATCACTTCCTTATGCATTAAATATAGCATAGGTTATTCATAAATGATATCCTCTAAAGATGTATCAAGAATCATGCGTAGGATCCGGATAATATTGCTGTAGATATCATTGTATTCTAGCCATCCATATTTGATGATATCGATCATACTGCTGTAGACACCTTCCAAGCTTCTTTTTGCGTCTTCTTCTAAGTGTGCTATATAGAAGAGCCTAGTATGGTAGTCATCACCGTTGATATCATTGTATCTTTTTACAAGGGCTTTATGCCCCTGCAGATAGATCAGAATCTTGAAAAGATCCTGTTTTGCTTCGGCCGCGGTAATGTTCTCCAGCTTCAGCTTTCCATAGGCGATATATATTTCATGTAACAGACGTTCCTCATCCGATAGGCTCGTTAGTGGCACTTCTTCCTCAAAAGGCCAGTCACTGGCCTTTTTCAGGTCGATAGGGAAGGAATAGAGCTTCGATTCGGTCTGGAGCATACTGTCCCGGATCTTTTCCCGACATTCTTTCTGTTCCTGTAGGATCCGTTCTTCCTGCTCTTTCTCGAATTTCTTCCAACAATATAGATTTGTCATGATCGATACGACTGCGCTCAAACATATCGTGAAAAACATATCCATGATTATGAACCTCCTGACCTTATTTCTTCTTCATCTTTATCACGATCTCTTCAAAGATATTGATTCTACGATCGGCAGGATATGCTTCATCATATATCTGCAAGACAGATCCAGTAATACCGCAAATAGGATGAGAAACAGAAATACATAGTCTTCATGTATCATGATATTCATCAGAACTAAGGAGGCGATCGGTACCATTGGAAGCCTCCGGAAAACATCACCTATTTGTATCCTTATTCCAGTCACTACCCTCTTTACAATATACCAGAACCATAAGACACCGATATAAAAGATCGCAGTGTGATAGATCAGCGTATATAGGGACAATGGAACTTTTTTTAATATATCATATGGCAGCGTACCACGCTGTAAGTCATATAAGGATCTCATTACCAGCCAGAACATAAAACAATACATAAAGACACTTTCTACTGTTCGGATTCCACTTAGTATGGACATCACTTTCCTGTATTTTATGATTTCCAGGTAACTCATCCCCTTCAGTAATTCGTTGCTTCCTTTACTGAAGAGTTCTCTCCATCTCATCATTTTGATTTTTTGTTTCATTTCATTCCTCCTCGAGTTTTTTTGTTTTATCCTGCTCTTCAAGATCTATAAGAATATCGTCATCCAGCAGTTCTTCTGTTGACTATAGAATATCTGATCGTCATACAGCTAAATTTATCAGACGATTTTTCTGAAGCTTTCTGCCATAAAGTCATACAGTCCGATTTCATCAAGGTCTAGCGTCTGCATGTCGGATGCATGGACATTGCCTATGACTGCTAATATTTCATCATATATATCTGGAGCAGCCGTTTTATCGAAGTAGGGTATCAAGATATCCTGTAGTTTATTTTCTACATCGAGCAGATATTTCAAATCACAGCACATTGCAGTTCTCCATGTTTCCAGATAAAAATAGAAGTTCATTTTCCGTGCAGAGCTCTTGAATACGAAGGGCAGATGCGCCATTGTTTTACAGATCGTACCAGGTTCATACATTTTCATATAAGCCAGAAATTTGTTCGTCAGAATAGAATATTCCTGATGTATGGAGGAGAGATCTGTAAAATCGATATGTACATGTTCGCTGACCTCTTTTTCCTCGCGCATATCTGCTGCGATATTGCCTAATTCATTGAAATATGCTGCAATAAGCTTTTTTGATGCATACATTTCATCACGTATCGTTTGAAATAATGTCCATCTCATTTCGATCGTAGATTGTTTTTTATAGAGCACTGAGGAGGTGGCCCAGGTAAGTACTGCTCCCAAAAGCGCTGAAACCATGATCGTTATGATTGCCATAGAAGATACCTCTTTTCTTTTTGAAAGAAGTATATCACAAACGATCATCCATGTGATCAGTAGTTGTATATTTACAAAAGTGAATTTCTTCATACTTTCTTTTCTTCATCGATCGCAAAAGCATTACCAGTTCTCACACTACAGCCTCTCAAACCATCTACAGTCTTTCCTATAAGTAGGCTCTCACTTTTGTCAGGGGAAATGAAACTTGCATGCTTACATAAGCTGTTGTGATGATATCCATCATAAGGCCAGTCACTGGCCTTTTTCAGGTCGATGGGGAAGGAATAGCGCTTCGATCCAATCTGGAGCGTACTGTCTTGGATCTTTTCACGACGCTTTTCCTGTTCCCGCAGGATCCATTCTTCCTGCTCTTTCTGCCACTTCTTCATATAAACATGGGTGATACATATATTCATGATGATATGTCTCCTGCTGCTTTCGTTTTTACTTTATCACTATCTCTTGGTTCCTGGACCTTGAAACGCTTTTTCAATTTTCTGGGGATCCTCTGATAAGTGTATTCGACACAGCGGTAGGTTCCGACAGGCAGGTCAGCCCTATTCACCCACAGGGTTCCGGATGTATCCAGGCATCCGATAATGACCCGCTGTCCTTTTTTATTGAATAGCTTGACCAGCGTCTTCATCTGTCATCTCCTCCTCTTTTTCGTTCTGTCCTTCCCTATATCCGAAGGACCAATCGCCTTCAGCACTAGCTTTGCAAAGTGCGTAGGATAATAGAACGAAGAGGGAAACGATCATCCCTATAAAAAATATCGATATCATTCCTCTTCCTCCTGTATTTCCTCTGCAGCTGAATACCTGATATATGAGGGATGAACAGCCCTTAGCATCATCCAAAGCAACAGGGGGATGAACAGGACGATCGAGACCGTCCAGTACAGGATGCTACCAAGCTCCAATATCCTGGATACCTTGAGATATAAGTAGGCTATACATGACAGCTTTCCCAGTATCAGGATGATGTTGAGACCTGTGACGATACCGACCGACAGAGCCCCTATCTCATAGCAGAATGCACGAAGCCGTATATGCTTCTCAGAGCTGTCATATTCCGGCAAAGGGATATCCTGATAGATGAATATTCCTACAACGATGCCAAACAAGACGATCCCACACAATAAGATACAGAACACGAGCTGCAGGAAGATATCGGAGATCTTTATATCCTCTGATGTCTTCCATTGTGACAATACTGCTATTTTTTCTTCAAGCGTATTCAAATTTTTTCCGATATAGTCTTTGACTTGCTCGAATGGGGTCATCTGTGTAGTCGTAGCTTGTGTACAGTGAAGATCGTCACGTTGTGACAAGATCCAATATACATCCGTAGGAGGGATCGTTCCATCCTGAATATAGCGATTGAATTCCGACACGTCACTTCCGGATGCAGATCCGACAGCATGACATGCATGCAGCTCATGAGTCTCTGCGCGATACCATGCTTGTCCGAATTGGAAAAATCGTACGATCCATGCGATCAGGATCAAAAAAGCGAAGATGAATGACCCACGTTTCAACATCGTTTATCACTGCCTTCTGTATCCGTGTATAAAAATGCGTCGATCGTCAGTTGGACCGGTTCCTTTAATTCCAGATTGCCTCCGGTTTCTTGCAAACACTGTCTACAAAGGAGCTTCCCAGTAGTCGTATCATAGTCATATATCCATTTCTTACAACGACAACATTGCTCTTTATACTTGTGTTTCATACATGCCTCCTTTAGACCATCCCTGGTCATTTGCTTGCTTACTTCTGGTCTGAATTCTGAGCTTCGTTATCTTTTTGCTTTTCTGGATGCTTCTGCCTCGTCTTCAGTCAGGAACCATTTTTTTCCGAACGCTTCAAGATCGAATTCCCGGCAGGAAGCGGTCGTGATGATGAATCTCTTTCTGTGGTCTTTGGGGACTTCATGAAAGAATGCGATAAGTTCGTTCCAGTCATCCTCTATCCTTATCCCCGTCAAGATCTCTCTATCGATATCATCGTCGTTTATGAAGTATATGAATTTTCCCATTGCATCGAATAGTTCTAATTCTGCATGGTCTCCTTCTTTATATCTACGAACTGCTTTGACGATGAGCATCACGATGACGCTTCCCATCATCCCGAAGATCCCTAGAGATATCGCCTGAAGACACATTATTTTGAGATCATGATCCATTTCATCTTCCGATCCTTTCTTCTATATTTATCGTTACCTTTCTACTCGAACCTATAGCTGTATACCTCGTTGTCTAAAGTACCTTTCGGTATATATAATATTTGATATGTATCACCCTCGATCTCTATTTCTTCGATATCTTTTTCGAAAAAGCCACACCCAATACCTTTGCAGTATTTTTTAATATGCCTTTTTTGAAAAGTTACTAGCTTTGCGGATTCTATATCATCCTCTCTGATTTTGAAATCAAAAGGTATCTCTTTACGAACTATATCGCCATCAGCTTCCTTAGTATAATACACAAAGTATTTATCTGAGGTGAAGTAAGCTACTGAAGAGTGTATCCATAAATAACCTGTATCTTTGAAATTGAATGAGTTTTTTGTTTCCGTCATGCTTCTTAGAATTTTTTCTGTATGGACCTCTTTAGGCTTTATTTCTTTTTCTTGCAACACCGTTTCCTTGTATTCTACGATGTGGATCATGAGCATTATCAGGAAACCGGATGTCATAAGTAATATCATGGTTTTCAGACGCTCTTTATCATCATTCATTTTTTACCTCTCATAAACCTGTTTAAGTGATTATCCTATACATATCCCATCTGCTATATGCAGCTCCTGCCTGAATGCCTCTCTCATGTCCTTATAGGTCGGGATACGCTGGTTTTTCAACAGGAACTGATATTTCACTTCTTCTATGAACACCAGCAGCTCATGCAGCTGATATACGTTTATCGTCGATAGAGCTTCGTCATGTCTCCATCTGAGGTGCGCGATATCAAGATCTTCCAACACGAAGATATCCGCATTCTTCTTTTTCAGTGAGCGCTTCATCTTTCCCACGAGATCATATGCATAATGATTCAGCTGATCGTATGTCATACATCATGGAATGCTTCCAGGAACCTTGCCATCTCGTGTACGAACCTTTTCAGGTCTTCCTGTTGCGGCGTCAGCTCTGTTCCTACCTTCTGCAGGAGGCGATCCAGTTCATGATTCACCTTTACATAAGCAGTGAGTGCCTTATCGAAGGTTTTCTGAAAGCTGGCTTCTGTGTCCTTCTCTACCGATACGTTCTCCCGTCCTTTCATCACTGCTTTTAGCTGATCGTTCGCAGGCTTCTGTGATATCGTCATCGCCTGAGATAACGTGATCGTTTCTTTCCGCAAGGCTTCCTTCACTTCCGGTATCGCTTTTTTATATACCGTAAGATAGGTCTGGATCTGACTGCGCTTTAGTCCGGATTCCTCTGCGATGATATGCTTGAGATTTCCACCTTTGGCATGATCCCGTTTCTTTTTTTCCTTCAACAGCTCTTCTTTTCTGCCGATCGCCATCATTTTGTCATATACGCTGAGTGTATTGATCTGTAGATTCGTATCGAGTAACAGCAACTCACTGTCGATATCGTCCGATCTCTTGATGAGACAGCGTACCGTCTGATAGCTCCCATCCGCTTCCTTCAGCTTTTTACAGGCCGCTATACGGTGATGCCCTGCCAGGATCGTAAATGTTCCGTCTCCGATCGGCTTGACTACAGGATATTGCATGAGACCGTTCATCCGGATATTGTTCGCAAGCTCCGTGACGAAATCATGATCCAATTCCCGGTTGATATCAGATGGGATGAGGGCGTCGATCGGTAGGGAGCGCACCTCATCCTTTTCGATCATCTGGTAGCTCGTGACCGTCTCCGATCCGGCTTGTCTATTTGCCTGGAACAGGCCGCTCACGATCGATCTGCTATCCATATTGGATCGTCTCCAGCAGCTCATCCGTAAAGGCTGCATAATCCTTCGTGATGCTTGCATTCTTACGATAATCCTGCAGCGTCTTGAATGCTACCTGTGCGTCGGAGACGACGATCGAATTCCGGATGATCGTCGTGAAGACCTTCGTCCCCAGATACTGTGTAGCCTCCTGCGCCATCTCTTTTATCTTCTTCGTACACTTTGCATTCTTTTTCGCATTCGTCACTAGAAGCCCAAGATAATCGAGTCCCGGATTATAGAAGCGTTTGATCAGCTTCGTCCGCTCATCCAATCTTGTCAGACCATCGATCGAGTAGAGGTCGATCGACACAGGGACGAGCAGCTTATCTGCAGCTGCCATCGCAAGATCCGTCAGAAGCGATAGTGTTGGCGGACAGTCGAGAAAGATGAAATCATACATATCCCGATAGCTTTCCAGGATATCGGCCAGCATGACCTCTTTCCCTATGCAGGCAGCGTATTCCGTCGGTATATCCCTGGATGTGTTTCCTGCCGGGATCAGATGATGATTCTCCCGGATTCGGATCGGCTGAAATGCGCCACCCTTGAGCAGTGTATATAAGCAGTTCCGATCATCCTTGCATCCGTGGAGCAATCCCAGATTTCCTTGTGGGTCCAGTTCGATATCCAATACGCTGTAGCCGCTCCGTGCCAGCATATCAGATACGGTATCTGTAGTCGTGGTCTTACCACAGCCACCCTTTTGATTCAAAACAGCAATGATCATTCCCATGTTTGATTTCCTCCATAGATCCTTTGTCGCATCTTGACATATTTCTTGTAACGACGCTCGATGTCAGCATATAGCTGTTCCTTGAGCATCGGATCTGCAAGATACGATCCATCCTTTATTGATTTCTTTATAGCGGTATAGAGATGCTTCTTACAGCTTTCATCGATGAGCCTGATATTCATATCCATCGTTCCCTCCATCTCCAGATATCTGAGGTCTACGATATAGATCCGGCTGAATATCCATCTCCTACGCCGGAGCTTGAAGATGAAGCGCTCATGGAATAGGAACAGCAGATCTTCTCGTTCGCTTTCTCCATAAAATATGAATCCCATTGCAGACAGCTGCTCACTGTTCAGATCTTCCAGGCGATGGAGCCTCCATGTCCTCCAATCATCTCTTATATCCTCGCAGAAATGAAAGATGATGAAGATCGCGAAGAGCATGTTCACCAAGTTAAACAGACGGCAGGAGCTCTCCGATCCCCTTGTAGCTATACCTGACTGTCATATTGCTCCCTCTGTCTCTTTCATGAGATCGACGATCGTAGTGATACAGAGCATGGAATTATCTACGATCTGACGATCGGCTCCTCGTAGACATAGATTTTCCTTCACAGACGCCAATTCGTCGAGGATACGTCCCAGCTGTCTGATCTTCTCTTCTGACGTTTTTTCCGAATTCCATATAGATAGAGACAACGACTCATAGGCCTCTGTCCTTCGCAGGAGCGATCTGGTGAAGAGCTGCTCATCTGTCAGATCCTGCCATTTATCGAAGAATCTTCCCTTCAAGACATTCGGATCATCACGAACTGACGTTCCGTCATTGAAGTGGATCTCTCCATCCCGATAGTCCTCGATGATCAGCCAGCAACAGCTGATCGCGTCATATATCGGCTCTCCGATACGTTGCGTCAGCTCCTTGAAATCGAGCTCTCGGGAACGGTCATATGTCTTTTTTACTTCGAAGCGCTGCATGAAACGAAAGATCTCATCCATGCTCCTCACTCGATCGAAGTATGCAGTGAGCATAGCTTGGTCCTTGCCATCAGATAGCTGTCGCAGACGTGCTTCATATATCGATGTCATTTTTTTGAATTCTCTTCTTTCCATAGTTTCCTCCTTCATACGGTTACCGGTCCGCAAGGCTCATGTCCACGATGATGATGGGGAGCCGCTCACCTTACATCCTTTCGATACTTCCATTCCTTTATCTCCTTCTCGTATCTCTTTCTCATTTGGTGGAAGGTAGAGACAGCGATATCCAGTCTTCCTGCAGCTTCTCCTGCTGTGATCACCTTTTTCGAATAGAGACCTTCCAGCTTCAGGAAATCCATGCTGATCGGTACTGGTGGTCTCCCGATCCGGATCCCTTTTCGTCGCGCTTCCTGTATCCCTGTTTCGTGTTTCTTCTTACGCATCGCTTCATCATGCAGGATATCCTCACATGTTCTGATCAGATCATCGAAGGGCTCCAGCAGCTCCTTCCTGACTCCCATATCGGAAAGCTGCTCATAGCTTCCTTCTACTGCCTGTAATCGCTTTGGTAATACTTCGATTCCCATTTTCTCATCACTCCTCGTCTTATCACCATTCGTTTTGACGCTCCTTCTGTCTGCGCCCGCCGCTTACAGTTGTGGTACGATCCCCCTGAGCTCTTCTTCGAACATTCTGATCAATTCTGTGATATTCGACCGTAGCTCATCGTAAGGGACGCCTCTGGCTCTTATCCTGTACCGATTGCCATCCCGATCATGAAAGCAGCCCTTTTCGAACCTCGCTTTATATCTCATGAAGACCGTCTTGATCTCTCGATACCCCGGTATCGGGATATTTTGATATGGACGTGCCTCTTCCAGATCCCGTATCTCCTCTTTCTTGATCTCAGCCGCATGATTGCACATGTATTCGATGTATCGTTTGGCATGGTTCACCTCTAGCACACACTGTCGGTTATAGTAATGCCAGGATCGTCCCGGCTTCTGTATCTTCAGGAACATCCTGAGCTTGATATGTTGCAGGATCGTCCTCACGGATTGTAAGAGCATCCGCATCAGTCGCTGCCGCTGCTTCTCCATCGGACGGTCCAGTGTGAATAGCCTCCGCTTGTTGGAGAACATCACATGCTTCTTGATGATCTTTCCTTCACCATCTCGTTTTGCCTCCCCGCGCTTGTGTATCAATACACCGTCCTTGTTGTGATAATCACGGGCATATCGAACGATCTCCATCCGATCGACTACCTCGCGTTCACTCAGAATCAGCTCTATATATCTTCCGTTTCCTTTTTGTAGGAAGAATGCGGCATACGGCAGATCATAGGACAAAGGATTCAAATGCGTCATGAAGCGGCTGATCAGCTTTTTGATCTCACTGTCCTTCCTGATCTTTTTCGGCAGTAGGATCTGCAGTCTGATCCCATAGATGGTCTTATATCCACTCTTTTTCTCATATCGATACGCATGATCCGTTTCAAAGCGGATCAGCTTCCTGAAGAATCGGAAGGGATCCTCATCGATATTACCTTTTTGTATGAGCCTCTCTTTCTTCATGAGCCTCAATTCACGCTGCAGTGCAGTCTTATGCAGGAACTGGAAATTGATATAGCCTTTTGCCTCTCCGGTAGCGGGGTCATAGGCGATATCCCCATACTTCTTCGTGAGTTCCGTCAGTGTATTCATTTGTGATCTCCTTATCGTTCGTTTCTCGGTATATATGTCTTTCCATCGATCGTGATAGGCTCCAGAGGGATTCCCTGTATCCTTTCGGCATTCTCCTCGTACTCCTTCAAAGCCTCAAGGGAATATAGGAGCAGGAAGTCTTCTGTACGTTTCAGATCTTCGCCGATAAGCTTCCACAGCTGCTCCTTCGTACATCTTTCATCCATATCAGTTGCTCTCTATATACTGATCTCTGAATTTCTTATATAGATAGACGCTCACGCCAGTCATCGATGCGGCCTTCTTGATCGGTATCATTTTCTTTTGCTCTGCTCGTACGATCTTCCCGAAATTATCCGGCAGGACCTTATCGTTGCCTTTATGACAGCCACCGCCACCTTTTTTCGAATAATTCGGTACGATGCTTTTTCTTATTGCTTCCTGCAGATCCAGTGGACACCACCAGGGCAGCAGCTGAGGATTCGCGTCGATCATCCTCCAGGATCGCTTTTCTTCTCCATAGTTTTGACAATACTGCCTGTCATCCTCTTCATGATAGAACCTACAGTGGCAGCATCGTTGATTTTTCACAGCTTCATCTATCATCTGTTCATCACATCCTTTTCTTCATTTGTTATATCAGAGCAGCTCCAGGATCACTGTTTTCGATCTTTTTCGGTTGCTCCTATATCGGTTCATGAGGACCTCTTCCTCATAATGATCATCCTCTTTTACGATGATCCGGATGTCCCTCCCCAATGCCTGCTTACAGAAGCGTCTTATCTCATCATCGCCTAGCTTTTGATAATCACGATAGGAGATGATGGTATTGTGACAGCTTTTCAGCATCGGCAGCAGGGGGGATATCACGCTTTCAACGGTTCCCATCGATATCATCCTCCGATCTCTGTATGGAATTTCTGCCGATCTGGTAGGAGCAACTGCATAGAGCGATAGCTGCAGATGAGATGCAGGGGATACTTATGACATTCAATTCTCCCTGTAAGATTGCGATCAGCAGGAGCTCCGATATCCCTGCAACATATAGAGCGAAGGTGTTGTGTAGATATTCCTCCTCATTTGCCATAGACAGCCTCGCTTTCAGATATTTATTTCTTTTCATGCTTTCCCTTCTTCCTTTTTGGATTCTCTTTTCCCAATAGATAACACGATATGGCCAGAGCGTTGATGATCACGAATAGGATCATACTTCTCACCTCTTCCATCGTACGGATCCCTCACTATGCTTCTTCTCTATTTGGTTTGCTTTTCCTTCGATCTTATTTTTCGTCATCCGAGAGCATACCTGCTTTTCTAAAATAGGGTATATCAGGATTATTTTGAACATAGTGACTGAGGTCGCACCGGTACGCTGACCATACGGTATATGTCATATTTCTTTCCAGGATCCAAACGAGCCTATTTTGTGTGCATAATACCTTTTTAGGTTCTCCTGCTGGTTCGAATGCATCCTTCTCGCTATATTCGATGACATATCCCATCAGAGAAGTAGAATTATGCAAAAGCTCTGTTTCTACCGCTATCTCCAGATCTGTATTACATAATGCATACACAGATATCTGAAATAGATCTGCGACACTCTGCGCTGTTTTCGGTGATGGGTATCGCTTGCCCTTCTCATAATAATTGATCGTTGATTCATGAACACCTAACATCTCAGCAAGTTTTGCGCCGGTCAGTCCATTTTTTTCTCGTAGATAGCGGAGGTTGCTTCCTAAATATTTTTTCATTTTCCTCATCCTCCCTTTATGCAGCACGATTCACTCATCACAGAAGTCTCCAGGACCTGCCGCAGCATTGCCTCTAAATGATAGATATCGCTTGCCATCTTTATCCGCACATAGTCGCTACCTTCTCCTTGTCTTGGTAATCGCTGAAAACATTCTTTCAAGTGATACTGTAACTCCTGTTGATGCTCTTTTGAATAACTGCGCAGGCGAGCTTCCACTTCCTCCCATGTGACCTTTTCAGACCCATGAACGAGCTTCAGATCATTACAGCTGTTTCCATAGTCGTCATCAAAGTCGATATCGCCATCCTCCAAGATAGAAAAGCGTACGAGTTCATGGTCCTGATCTTCCATGATCACTCCATCCTCTATCATCGTTGCGTTTATCCATTCGAAGCAAAGAGGAGTATAGCGGAATGCCTCCTGTATACAGTGCTTCTGTATATCTGTCTTTGCCAGCTTCAGAGTTTCACTCTCTGTCAACAACGGGGTCGTATGATGCGGATAGAGTGCTTCATTGCGCCGCTGATACCATTGATGGGCCAATTCTGTCTCATCATCACCTCCGCGATGTTCATCGGATGCGACTAGATCATATATAAAGGATTCCAGCAGCTCGGAAACCTTCTGATCGTGCTGTGCTGCAGCTTTTACGAGCCGCTCTGCCTCTGTTTCTGTAAGTCTTAGCTTGATCGTATATTCTTCCATTCCTATATCCTCCTTCATCATCTTTTCTTATGTATCGATATGTGTCCTATATCCAGCCGGGAGTATCATCTACGACCTCAGACCATACGAAGCGATAGCCGGTCGCATTCCTCCTCGTCTTTCCATTACAGCTGTCCAGGATCGTCTGGTAGCTGCAGAATTCCTTTGCCGCTGCTTCCCTGGAGCTTTTATAAAAGGCAAGCACGTTCTTGTTCTCTGGATCCACCTTATAGATCCCTCTTCGTCTGCTGCGACTCGCGAACATGTTTCCTGCCTCCTGCTTCGACAAAAGAGCTAGGTTCACCAGCCTGTCATCTATATTCAGGCCCGTGTGGATCAAACTGTAGCGCTTCGTATCATAATTCCCATGAAAAGCTCTCCATACGAGCTGTGCGACCTTGACTTCCTTCGTTTTTACCTTGACGAAATAGGGAGGGACGCCTTTACGCAGATACGGCTTCAGCATCCGCTCTCTTTTGTTTTTATAGATACGCTTGACCCTTCCCATGTTGGAGATATAAAGATTCTTTGTCGTATCGACTAACCTCCACACCTCCACATCGATCTCTTTTTGTGTTATCATACGTATCGTTTCCTTTATCAAAATGGCAGATCGTCATCGGAGATATCCAGTGCTGCAGTGCTTGTGAACTCACTGGAGAAGGATGGAGTGCTGTTGCTCGTAGTGGTGATGCTCTGTGTGCTTTCCTGTCCGGGTACGTAAGCATGTTCCATACCTCCTGCATTCCGGCTGTCCAGAAAGCGCACATTATCCGCGACCACCTCTGTTACATATACACGCTTGCCATCCTTGTCATCATAGATGCGCGTCTGGATACGGCCCTCTACACCTACCAGAGAGCCCTTGTGCGTATACTTCGCTACACTATCCGCGGTCTTGTTCCAGACGACAGTGTTGATGAAGTCAGCTTCTGGCTGTCCCTCCTGTTTGAAAAGCCGGTTGCATGCGACTGTAAAAGATGTGACCGATGCGCCATTCGTCGTCTTCCGTAATACAGGATCTTTCGTCAATCTTCCCACTAATACGACTCTATTGATCATGATAGTTCCTCCCATTTACATATTCATATGGTATATATCCTCTATGCTTTTATCTTCTTCGATCATGCTTGGTATGCTTCTTTTCCGTAATAAGCTCTTAGATCGGCATCGTCCAGGTCTCTTCGAAGTGTTCTTCTATGAAATCAAAGACCTCGGTAAGTCCTTTGTTATATATCCATCTCATCATTTGGACGTGCTGCCGGACACCATCGCATCCACGGAACAGGTATCTCAGCATGAAGACGTTTCTGTATATATTCCATTTATGATATCTTTTCATTTTGACATTCCTCTTTTGTAAATACCATCCAATGTGTATCCCCGCGTCTGTTTCCAAATAAAGGCGTTGTATTCATGAGCTTCAAGATCTCATTAACCTTGATCTGACATTCATTCCATTTGAATATTAAGAAGCCTCCTGATTTCAAAACCCTCATACATTCTTTAAATCCTTGAGCGATATCCTGCTGCCAAGTATCACTGAGCTGACCGTACTGGGCCTTCATGATAGAGTTAGGCCCAACCCAGCGCAGATGTGGAGGATCGAATACGACCATATCGAATCGTCCATCATCATATGGGATATTTCGAAAGTCTCCAATTACATCGGGATCGACATGGATATGCTTTCCATGGATATCTCCATGTTCTTGCCTGATATCCATATAAACGACATCGGGATGGTGTTTTTGGAACCAGAACATTTTTGATCCACAACAAACATCAAGTATTCTCTTTGCCACGTTCATAACCGCCTAGATAGGATCTCATGTCCTCCAGCCATGCTTGGTATGCTTCTTCTCCGTAATAAGATTTTGAATCGACTTTGAATCGCATACATTCACTTACATAGGGATCATATACAGCCGTGTCACCGGTATCCAAAAAGATCGTATCATCACGATAATGACCGGTCTCGTTATAATACGCTTCCCATATCTCGATCTGCCCTTTGATTCTTTCCAGTAGGACCTCATTGTCATTCATCCCGATCACCGCCATCTGTTCGGAAATAACATGAGCATCTTCCTTTGTAACGTTCTTTCACATAAAATTCTTTATCATTTCCACATTTATGACATTTTAATCGTTTCACTTTTTCCCCTCCTGTAGATTACATTGCTTAAAAGGTTCTCTTCGTTTAGTGGATATCTGTCCTCGATCTGGCATTTGTAGAAGACTTGAAGCCCACGTAAGTAAAACGCAACGATCGGATTCAGACGCATCCCACATTCTGTCCGCAGCCATCGCTCCTCTCGGTCATGACGGTAGGGCAGGTCCTCATCCAGCTCGATCCTCAGAATGAATTCTTCATGGCATGAGGACTCTTGCGCATACTGCAGATAACGTTCGTATTCTATCAAGGAGATCGGTCCCTCCTTATCTGCCTTCTGGTATCGCTGTTGGTAACGCTCTATTATGTCATCATATGCAGCGCTTCCAAGCCATATATGACTTTTGAAATCCCCAATAGATAGGGCATCAGCAAACCGGGAGGGCTTCACCTTTGTCCAATCGTCCTTCCAGCTAGGCATCTTGGGAAAGGTGAAGACGACATTTCCCAATGCACTGCATACGAAGATCTGATTCCTCCAAAAGAGGTACTCTGCTTTCTTTCCCAGGCATTCCGGATCTTTCCAGATCAACCGCCACATATCAGTGCCAAGCTCTGTAAGTGTGAAATCTTTTCCCGATATAGGGACACTTTTCTGATATCTCCTCCAGACACTGCGGATCACATCGTGGAGTCTTCCGGCAATCTCACCATGTCGATGTGCTACTTCCTCATCCGTGATACAACGCTTTCCATTTTCTAATACTGATTCAAATTCTGCTTCAAAGTTATAGAGCAAAGTATCTTCCTCAACCGGAAGCTCCATGTCTGCAAATTTATTAAAATATTCCATCATGCTCTTCTGCAGGGAACCATCCGCAATTCGCTCATAGAATTCTTCCTTGTTTTTGAAATGAAACGTCAACATAATCTTTTTCCTCCTTGTGTTATCGATACTTCTTTTTGTAGAGACAACTGCTTCCGGATCGCTGTCTGTCGCCCTTGAGAGTAAGTGCATAATTTGTTCGATTAAATATACATCACATGCTCTTAACACTTCGTTTTAATCGCATGGATGTTTTTTTACCTGGGAGGATTTTTTCATCCTCTTCATATTTCTGCAGGCTAAGCTGCAGGGGGACACTTATATCTCTTTTTTGTCAGATCCTTTCTTGTCTTCTAAAATCAAATAGCAATCCTCTTTGAATTTCTTCAACTCTGCTATATTTATCTTCGATCTATGAGTTTCAATGTCTATGCCTTGTTTTTCCAATCGTTCTAGTGCTTCGTCGATTACTTCTATCATAGACAGATAATAGTAGAAGGCTTCATCACACGTATTGAGTAGAACTCCGTTCGATATGATATATTCTAAGACCGGATTTTCTGCTATCGTTACCATGCATATCCTCACACATTTTGATTTACTTACACCGATGCGCTTTGCTAGATTACCGATGATAGCATCTTGCTCCTCTGTAACATAATAACGTTGCTGTCGATCATACTTCGCTGTGTTTTCCATTCCGCTATGCCTCCAATGCTTCATTCATGTATATAGAAAAAGGCGCCATATACAGTGATATAACTGTAATGGCGCCTATAAGATTCTGCTTTAACTGTAAATTAGAAAAAAGCCGAACCTCTCTATTAAGATAAGAAGTTCGACTATTATTGTCATGGTGGAGCGTATCGGGATCGAACCGATGACCCCCTGCGTGCAAAGCAGGTGCTCTCCCAGCTGAGCTAACACCCCATCTCGATTGCTTAATAAATATATCATGCAGCAGATAGCCTTGTCAATGCTTTTTTTGATTTTTTTGATAAAATGATAAACGGAATCGTATCGATTACCAAGGAATCCCTGAAAGTCAAAGCGATCCTTTACTTGCAAGGAAGCTTTGTTTTTTTGTTTTTATCTATATGCTCTATCATTAAATAAAAGCAGTTTTTCACATAAAGTTATTATGGATTATTTGAAGCTTTGATTTAATTTTTTATTTCCTCCAGTGTATGACAGTAAACATAAGGCTGAAGATTTGTTCAATCTGCTCTGCTGTAAGGTATACAGCCGCGGTAAGCGGATATCATGAAGCTTGGTTGCCGACTGTCGGCTTCGAAAGTAACATGAGCCTTCCACTCTGCTTTTTTGATTCCTCTTTTTCCCTTCCTCTCTACTTTCTGCTTAAAACCTTTTATGATTCCTTCTTCCATCCCCTCTTCAAAGCTGTCCTTAAAGCCATAGCGGTAACGTGTATGCAAAGGCAGGTATGTAATCTGCATTCATAAGCATACAGCTTCCATGCTTTACACGATTCGTGATAGTTTGGCTACCATCCAGTCAGTGTGTTCCCTGCAAGACGGTCAACTGTAAATAAGCAGACTGCATGCTTATGATATATCCGTAAAAAGAATAGGGGATTGCAAGCGAAAGAGAAATCGTCTAAAATATAAGAAAACTTTTGAGGGGTGATGTTGTATGAAAATAGCAAAGGAGGCACTGCGGCTCAGCTTTCCTGTGATGGTCGGCTATGTATTCCTGGGAATCGCTTTCGGTATTCTCTGCCAGCAGCAGGGCTATTCCATGCTCTGGGCGTTTTTGATCAGTCTGAGTGTGTATGCCGGAAGTATGCAGTTTGTTTTACTGACATTCTTTCATGCCGGATTTTCACTTGTGGAGGTAGCACTGGTTACACTTACCGTAAATGCAAGGCAGCTGTTTTATGGTCTTTCATTTCTGAAGAGCTTTCCGGCGATGGGAAAGAAACGCTGGTATATGATGTTTTCCCTGACAGATGAAACCTATTCCTTATTGTGTGCAATTCCGAATAAGGAAAACAGAGAGGGGAAACAGCTGATGTTCTGTATATCGTTATTTGATCAGCTGTATTGGATAATAGGTTCCGTACTCGGTGCAACCATCGGCTCTCTGCTCGCCTTTGATACCACGGGAATCGATTTTGCAATGACGGCTTTGTTTACTGTCATCTTTGTGGAGCAGTGGCTGGCAGTGAAGCAGCATGGTGCTGTCTATATCGCAATAGCCGCGATTCTCATTTCCACTGCACTGTTTCGGTTATCTAACTTTCTGCTGCCGGCGCTCATACTGCTGGTCATTCTGCTTGTCATCTTTCAGGACAAGGTGGAAAAAAAGGAGGATGCATCATGATAGGTATTATGGATAGCCTGCTGATTATCGCGATTGCGGCAGTTTGCACCTTTCTGACACGTGCGCTTCCCTTTATGATATTCAAGAACGCAGAAGCACTCCCGCGGAAAATTGTATATCTGGGGAATGTGCTGCCTATGGCGATCATGCTCTGTCTGATTGTCTACTGTGTACGCAATACGAGTTTTTTTCAATATCCGTACGGTCTGCCGGAGCTGCTGGGAATCGGGAGTGTCGTACTTCTTCATGTGTGGAAACGCAATAATATGATCAGTATCATCGGGGGAACCCTGCTTTATATGGTGCTGGTACAGCTGGTGTTTGTATAGCTTTGAAGGATGCTTTGAACCAACTAAAAACGTAATGATAAGGAAAGGCGTGTTCCGTATTGATGAATTCTGTACAGGGACACCCTTTTTCTGTGAAACTGTGAAAGCTGTGTGTGCTTTAGAAATGGGACACAGACACATCACATTTTACAGTTATAAGCCGCAGATTTTTAGGGAAATTTCTTATACCGCGTTTTGTTTACGCAGTTTTACCACACAGAGCAGTCTGATCTTTTGGCTTCTGAATAGCTGTCACGGCATGAAAGGTCTGTCAGGTAACGAAGCACGGTGTCAGGGTGCTGAGCAAGTATGAAAAACTCAAATAAAAAAAGCCATGACAATCATCATGGCCGGCACACAGATGCAAAGAAGGCGTCATATTGTTCCTTGAATACCGAATCCTTCAGTGTAATGTAATTAAATTCATGGAGAATATGGAAATCATACAGGTCGATCACTTCCAGTTCTCCTTTTTCTATCTCTTCTCTTGCGGCGGCTTCATACAGAAAGCTGATTCCCTGATTGTTTCTGACGAGCGTTTTGATAGCCTGTACATTGCCGATTTCAATCACCCTCTGAAAGGAGGCAATGGATAAATTGATTTCCTGCATGCCGCGCTCCAGTATTTCTCTGGTACCACTGCCATCTTCCCGAACAATCAGTGTTTCCTGCACCAGATCCTTCAAACAGCGAACCTCCTTTTGCAAGGTATAATGCTTTCCTTTTACCGCGACATAGCGCTCCTGCGACAGCAGCTTCCAGTCATAGGTCTGCTTTGGAAAATATCCCTCAACAAAGGCGAAGCCGATATCCCCGCTGTTCAGCATCTGTAAAAGGGTTGCTGTGTTTTCCACAATCATGCACAAAGAGGTCTCCTTATGCTCAGCGAGAAAGCTGTTTAAGCGCTGTGGCAGGATAAACTCCCCAATCGTCAGCGTGGCACCAAAGCGCAGGGCGGGTGTTTTCTGATTCTGCTTCAGCAGACTGCGGATCATTTTCTCATCCGCAACCATGGTACGCACTTTCTCAGCCAGCAGCTTACCCTGAGCCGTCAGATTCAACTGCTTTCCGTCATAAAAAAACAATTTGCAGTCATATTCCTTTTCCATATATTTGATATGCTGCGAAACCGCAGGCTGTGTAATGCATAAGATATCCGCAGCCTTCGTATAATTTAATGTTTCAGACAGCGTAAGGAATGTATATAAACGAAAATCCAGCATGTTCTCATCTCCCAATTTCTGTAAGGTAAGTATACCACGAATAAAAGAAGAGCGAAAGAAAAACAGGTGTCTTTAATATGTGTACAGATGTACTTGTTTTGTTTACGTTGAGAAAACTCTTTCATAAATGTTACATCAATTTTTCATTTTAACTTTCATTTTATTTCATTTGTGCTATAATAGTGCTTACTAACAGAAAAACATGCTGTTGGATGAAGTATAAGAGGAAAGGAAGGTGCCTGATTATGGCCGAAAACAGAATTTACAATTTTTCAGCTGGTCCATCCATGCTGCCACTGGAGGTGTTGAAAAAAGCGCAATCGCAGATGCTGAATTACGAGGAAAGTGGCATGTCGGTTATGGAAATGAGTCATCGATCCAAAGCCTATGATGCGATAATTACAAAAACACAGGAACGAATGCGTTCCATCATGAATATACCGGATAACTATAAGGTTTTGTTCCTGCAGGGAGGAGCAACCTCTCAGTTTTCCATGGTTCCCCTGAATCTGCTGCAGAAGGGTACGGCAGATTATATCGTGACCGGATATTTTGCAAATAAGGCGTATGCGGAAGCAAAAAAATACGGGGAAATCGTTCTTGCAGGCTCCAGCAAGGATGCGGATTATTCCTATATACCCGCACAGCAGGAGCTGCAGCTGAATAAGGATGCAGATTATGTATATCTGTGTGCGAACAATACGATTTACGGTACCGAATGGAAATATGTTCCGGAAACGAACGGTGTGCCGATTGTTGCCGATATGTCCAGTGACATTCTGTCCAAGCCGGTGGATGTATCCAAATTCGGCATCATTTTTGCCGGAGCACAGAAAAATATGGGGTGTGCCGGTCTGACAGTCGCAATCGTTCGTGAAGATTTGATCGGATATGCAAAGGATTTCACACCGGTGATGATGGACTATGCTCCCCTTGCCGACAAGGATTCCATGTACAACACACCGCCGACCTATGCAATTTATATTTTGGGGCTGGTGCTGGAATGGATTGAACAAATGGGCGGACTCGAGGTCATGCAGAAGCGAAATGAAGAAAAGGCGAAGCTGCTGTATGACTATCTGGATAACAGTGCTTTCTATACAACCACCGTACGCAGGGAGGATCGCTCTTTGATGAATGTAACCTTCCGTGCACCGAATGCAGAGCTGGATGCGTTGTTTGCCAAGGAAAGTGCCGCAGCCGGTATGAGCAATCTGAAGGGGCACCGTGCAGTTGGCGGAATGCGTGCATCTATCTACAATGCCATGCCGCTGGAGGGTGTGCAGACACTGATTGCATTTATGAAAAAATTTGAAGAGGAACATAAATAAGGGAGATAATTATGAAAATAAAGCTGTTTAATAAAATTGCGGATGCCGGAATCAATCAGTTTGATCCGATTGCATATGAATTTTCTGAGGATTTTGACACGTATGATGCCATTATGGTGCGTAGTGCGAAGCTGCACGATGTGGAATTTCCCGCCGATCTGAAATGTATAGCCAGAGCCGGAGCAGGGGTAAACAACATACCGCTGGATCGCTGCAGTGAACAGGGAATTGTCGTTTTCAATACGCCGGGGGCCAATGCCAATGCCGTGAAGGAGCTGGTAATGGCAGGACTGCTGATGTCCTCCCGTAAGATTACAAAGGGCATCGAATGGGTCAAGACTCTGGAGGGTGACGATATTTCCAAGGCTGTGGAAAAAGGAAAAAGCAATTTTGTCGGTCCGGAAATTGCAGGTAAAAAGCTGGGCGTTATCGGACTTGGTGCGATTGGCGTACTGGTTGCCAATGCCGCAGCCGCCATGGATATGGAGGTTTTCGGATATGATCCGTTCATCTCTGTAAAAGCCGCCTGGACCTTAAAGGCAAGGGTGCACCATGTACAGAATCTGAAGCAGATTTTTGAGGAATGCGATTATATAACCGTACACGTTCCATTCAGTGATAAAACCGCAAATATCATTGATGCGGAAGCGATTGCGGCAATGAAGAGCGATGTGCGTGTGCTGAATTTTGCACGCGGCGGTCTGATCGATGATGAGGCGATGATGAAGGCGATGGATGAAGGAAAGATTGCAGCCTATGTAACGGATTTCCCGACAAAGGAGCTGTTGCAATATGAACAGGTGATCGGAGTTCCTCACCTTGGGGCCTCCACTCCGGAAAGTGAAGAAAACTGTGCGGTTATGGCTGCCAATGAAATCATGGAGTATCTGGAAACGGGAAATATTACCCATTCTGTGAATCTTCCGGATATGCAGCTTGCACAGGAATGCAAATACAGAATCTGCATTATCAATAAGAATGTGCCGAATGTGGTCGGTGCCATTACCACGGCACTTGCCAATGTCGGTGTGAATATCGAAAATATGGCAAATAAGGGGAAAAAGGATTATGCATATATGATCCTTGATACCAATGATGAAGTCAGTGAAGAACTGATGGAACGACTGCGCAGCCGGGAAGGCATTATCAATGCGCGTTTGATTACTGCAAAGGCATAACGCAACGAAAAGCACCTCAATGAAATGAACCCCAAAGCTTGAACAGTCAAAGGAAAGGGATTCGCTTCACAAGGTGCCTTTTTTTTAGTTTCTTTTAAAAGGTATAAACAGAAAAAAATATGATTTTCGTTACAGGAGATGTCAGTACAGACTATCGATGACCTCACTGTAAGCTTTCATAGGCTGTCAAAGTATACAGGGAGTGTAGCATACTGGAGATGACGTTCGCTGATTACAGGAGATATCCTGCTGATAGCAGCTGCTTTTCCATACGAATTGCTGATGAGCTTGCTTGCTTTTCTTATTATATATACAGATTATCTTTTATGTACAGGTTATCGTCTCATTGCCAGTCACCCTGATTTGAAAAATATTAGAAATTTTCAGAGAATTCTGATATAATTCTATGTATTTGTTTAGGATCGTGCAAAGGAGGAATTCGATGCGTTCTTTGATCATTGCGGAAAAGCCGGAGCTGGGTAGAGCGATTGCGGCTGCGATTGACGGCAGCGGTAAGGAAGTCCGCGGCGTCATACGTAAGCAGAATGTCATTATCACCTGGGCATACGGACACCTTCTGCGCCTGTGTGAACCGGATGAGTATGATGGGAAATATAAAAAATGGAAAAAAGAGGATCTTCCGATCTGCTTTGAAAACTGGAAGCTGGTTCCCGATGGAAATAAAAAGGACCGTGTGGAACAGATTATGGCACTGATGCAGGAGTGTGACCAGATCATCCATGCAGGTGACCCGGATGATGAGGGACAGTTTCTGATTGACGAAATTCTGGATTACGCACAAAATGAAAAGCCGGTCAAACGGGTATATATCAATGACAATACGCCGGCAAATATCAAAAAGGCCTTTCATGATCTGATCGATAATGATGAAAAACTGCGTGCTGTGGGTAGAAGCGCCTATGCCCGTGCAGTTGCGGATTATGTAGTGGGAATCAATTATTCCCGCCTGTTTTCCCTGCTTTTGCGAAGAAAAGGCATGAGCGTGGGACGTGTGCAGAGTCCAACGCTGGGATTGATCGTCATGCGTGATGAGGCCATTGATCATCATGTGAAGCAGAAATATTATGAGCTGCATACCGGTGGACATATCGCAGAGCCCGATACATCCATCCGCTTTCAGCTGAAGCCGAAAAGTGATCTGCTGGATGATGGAAAGCATATTCTGCATCGCAATATCATGGAGGATATGGAACGTGATATCATGGCCAAGCCGGATCAGAAGGTGAAAATCGATGAGAAATTCATGGATGTGAAGCCGCCGCTGCCCTTTAACCTTGCGAAGCTGCAGGCACATATGAATGCCAGATATGGCTTTGATCTGAGCAAAACGGACCAGATTACCCAGACACTGCGTGACCGCTATCAGGCCATTACCTATAATCGAAGTGACTCTCAGTATTTAAAGGAAGAGCATTTTCAGGAGGCTGACAAGGTGCTGCCGCATGTCATGAGCAAGCTGAATGAGCAGTATCCGGTGGATTACAAGCTGCATTCCGAATGCTTTAACGACAAATATGTGACGGCACATCATGCCATTATTCCAACCATGTCGGATTTCAATATCGCGCAGCTGCTTCCGGATGAGCGAAGGGTGTATGAGGAAATCTGCCGGTACTACATCATGCAGTTTCTGCCGCCGATTCGTAAACGGCAGCTGAGTGCGATAATCAAAACGGAATATGGGGATTTGCGAGCGACCAGTACCTATGTGCTGGATGAGGGCTATAAGAAATATTTTACGCCGGAGAAGGAGGACAGCCAGGAGGAGGAAGAGGATGACAGCCGCTTCGATTTGCCGAAGGGCACCTATCCGATACAGCTGGTAAGCAGTGAACTACAGGAAAAGGAAACCAATCCGCCGAAGCGCTATACCCAAGCCAGTCTGATCCGGGATATGACCAGTATTGCCAAATATGTACAGGATAAGGAAATCAAGGATATTCTGAAGAAGAAGGATAAGGATAAAAAGGGAGAGAACGGATCGATCGGAACAAGTGCGACCCGCTCACAGATCGTGGAGACGCTGATCAAACGCCGGTATGTGGAAATGAAGGGGAAAAACATTATCTCTACTCAGCTGGGAAAGGACTTTTACCACCTGCTGCCGGAGGAGATCAAAAAGCCGGATCTGACCGCAAAATGGTGGGTGATTCAGGAGGATATCAAGGAAGGCAATGCCGATGTGAAAACCCTGGTGGACAGTGTGCTGGAAGCCTTTGTGCCGCATTTGAAAAAGGATTACTCCCATCTTCGTGTATCCGGTGAGGTGGAAATCGACGATGATCGCAAGGCGGTCGGTATCTGTCCTGTCTGTGGGAATAAAATTGTTGAAAACAGCAAGGGCTTTGGCTGTGTGAATTATCGCAACGGCTGTAAATTCGCTTTGTGGAAGGAGGACCGTTTTTTTCAGTCGATTGAAAAAGAGGTAACCCTACCCATGGCGGAAAAGCTGTTGAAGGATAAATATTGCCTGGTGAAGCTGAAAGAGGGCGAGCAGGAAATCATTAAGGTGCTGCAGCTGGGTGTCAGAAACGGACGGGCAGTCTACCGTCTGGTGGATGTGCCGAAAAAGGATACGTCCGCAAAACAGTCCGATGCAGAAGCAGCCCTTCATGCGGAGCAGAAGAAGACATAAAAAAATTCCCACAATCTCATAAAGAGAATGGGAATTTTTTTTCTTATACCATTGTATAAGTTCTACAGAGCCGAACAGATACTACTGTTCTTCGTAGTAGCATCCTTCTTCCTGTGAAGGAGGAAAACGTCTGCCCTTTTCAACGTCTACGTCACCGTACATTTCATTGCCATCTTTGTCATAGCATGTGTATTTGCCGGTTTTTTCGCAGTTCATTCCTGGGCGGTATTTCTTCTGTGCCATTTCTAACACCTCCTGATAGTAGTATGGGAAAAGCTTATGAATCTTATACATAAACATTGTTTTTTTATTGAAACTTGGTAAAATGAATGTAGATGGAGGATATGCGTATGAAAATTCTGGCTAGTGATTATGATGGGACTCTTCGAACAGAGGAGCTGGTTGATATAAATGATGTCCATGCGATACATGAATTTCGTGCAGCGGGAAACATGTTCGGTCTGGTTACGGGAAGAAGTATGGAGTCCATACAGACGGAGATTCAAAAAAATAAGATAGAATTTGATTTCATTGTGGCAAATAACGGCGGTGTGATCTATGACCGTGATTTTCAACGTCTGCAGGTGCTGTATATGGATTTCAACAAGGCGCTGGATATCATCGCATATATCAAAACCCTGGATTGTGTATCGTATGTTATCAATGACGGCTTCCACCGGTTTAAATTTTCCGTGGATGAGAATCAGATTGATCATAAATACGGCAATATGCCGGATACAAACGAGCATGAGGAGGAGGTATTGGACCGCGGGAAGATATCCCAGCTGGTTGTTTCCCTGAACGACACCATGCTTGCGGAGGAGATCAGTCATTACATCAATACGAACTTTAAGGGCTATGCTGTTGCCTATGTGAATGTGAACTGTGTGGATATCGTGCCGGAGGGTGTTTCCAAGGCAGAGGGACTGTATTTCATCGAACAGCATCTTGGTCTGGAGCATGATGCCATCTATGCCATCGGAGACTCCTTTAATGATATTCCCATGATTGAGGAATTTCACGGCTGTGCCATGATGCATGCAAGAAGTGCAATCGTGGAGCCGGCAGAGCATGTGTTTATCAGTATTGAGGAATGCATTGCATTTCTGATGAAGCTGTAACAAGAAGACAGCGGCAGGAGCTTTCTTTATATTATATATAAGACAATTGCTTGCATCTGAAAGGGCATCTCATATGCTCTTTTTTTGTGGACTATGGATGATGTTATAGGATTGATACTGTGCAATCTCTGCCTTTACAGCGTAAAAATATAGCAGGGGGAAGACGGTATGATCTGCATTTCTCAATTTGACAATAAAACTTGTACCTATGCTAAATACCCATATGTAGGTTATGAAAATGTATATGTAACTTTCCTAGTGGAATAGGAATGCATATATGCATGCATAGAGATGCTTCTGCCTTCACGATTCCTGTTGACTCTCCACTACCTTGTGGTACAATATAGATGAAGGAAGTACCTTGTGTCGTAAAGTAGAGGTGAGTCCATGTACGATAAAACACAGCTCATGCGAGGGAGTCTGGAGGGCTGTATCCTGAAAATCATTGAACAGCATATGACCTATGGCTATGAAATCCTCATGAATATGAAGGAAGCCGGCTGGATTGATGTCACAGAAGGAACGCTGTATCCGATTTTGCTGCGGCTGGAAAAGCTGCACTATATCCGTGCGGAAAAAAGGGATTCTCCACTGGGACCCAGGCGCAAATATTATCAGATCACAGCAGAAGGCCGCGTGTATCTTCGGGATTTTTATACGGAATGGAGTAAGCTGGCAAAAACGATCGACAAGCTGTTTGAAGGAGGTGTGAATGATGACCGGTAATGAATATAACGACAAAGCAAATCTCAACCATGAATACATGATCGTATATCAGGATATGCTGCGCTATCTGAGCAGTAAGGACATTTCCCTGCTGGTCGCAAGGGATATTCGAGACGATATTCTGGCTATGGCACTGGAAAGTCAAACGCGCGGACTCAAGGTAGAGGAGGCATTTGGCGATTATCAGAAATTTTGGGATGCCGTCTGTGCGAATGCGGTACAGGAAACACGGCTGGAAAAGCTGCTGCGCTGGTGGAGGCTGCTGTCCTCCCTTTTGGTATTGTGGGCGCTGCTTGATGTTATCGGAATCGGAATCGATGAGAGCGAATATGTGAAAAACGGTATGCTGTTTGTGTCATGGAAGACCATCATGTTTTATATCATGCTCATTCTAGGAAGCACTGTGCTAGTACAATGGCATAACCGGCGCAGCTTTCATCGTATTCTGGGCGCATGGTACACATATTTGATCGCATATGGCGTTTTAGCTGTGGGTTTCAAATTTGTTCTCTACCTACTCAGTTCCTGCTTTCATGTTTCCACAGGGATGCTTTCCATACCACTGTGGCTGCTTGCGCTTCTGGCGATTAGCTGTATTCTATCCTGGATTGCCTATCATTTTCTATTAGAAAAGCAGTTTCGTTTATATCGGGGGATGCAGGAGGAAGCGTAACGCTGCACAACCTCAAGCCATGCGTGAATTGCTGCATGTCAATATGTATGACAGCAGGAGTATGTATCCAAAGAAAAAAGGGTACGCTTTCTGGTGGATACGCAAAGCTTAAGGATCATAATAAATGGCGCCCGATAATCAGCGGTACCGTGTTTTGCAGCGGAGGGCTTCACAGAGGATCATAAGTTTTGGGGGTGTCCGATGCAGCAATCCACCGGGTGAGGCAGAAGGTAGCTGCAGGTTTTTCGGCGTTGCGCTTAGGGATTGTAAACTGTGTCTTTCTGAAGGTGTGCTACACCTTGGATTATGATGCTACAGAGCACTGTACCAGTTTTATGAGGGATGCAGTCCTCCTTGACGATTTTAAAGCAGTTTTTCCTGCATGGTATAGGATACATCCTGTATCTGATACGGTATGCGATCGAGAGCGCCCTGTGTCTTTCTTACAGTCAGGAATATAAGGCGGCTGTATGATGGTGTCAGGTTACGTCGAGGAAGTGTGCATTCCGTATCAGATTTTTCTGTTTTTTTTTCAGCTTCTTTTATATCTATGAAAAACGGGCCTTTCAGAACGGAAAATGCTTCTGAAAGGCTTAACCAACATCAGAAAACTATAGGTAGACGAAGCACTTTGTGCTATAATATAAAATACGAGAGGAGTGTTTTTATGCTCAATTATTTCACTTTGACCAATTTACGGGAATTGATTCAGCAGCTGCTGGACATCGCCTGTGTCTGGGCACTTGTCTATTACTGCCTGAAAATCGTGAAAAACAATTCGCGTACCATCCAGATATTCAAGGGGGTACTGCTCATAGTCATTATACGTTCCGCTGCCAGCTTTCTGGGACTTCACACCGTCGCAAATCTTGCGGATTCCATCATGAACTGGGGTGTGGTTGCGGTCATCATTATCTTCCAGCCGGAAATTCGTAGTATTCTGGAGAAAATCGGTAAAACCAATGTGTTTTCCCGTATTTCCACGCTGACGATCAATGAACGTGAAAATCTGGTGGATGAGCTGGTCAAGGCCTGTGCGGAAATGTCGAAGACTAAGACCGGTGCCCTGATATCCATCGAACAGGGACATTCTCTCAGTGACTATATCAAAACCGGGACACCGATGAATTCCGTTGTATCCAGCGAGCTGCTCTGTTCCATTTTCCAATACGGAACGCCGCTGCATGATGGTGCCGTGATCATTCAGGGTGTGAAAATCGCCTGTGCGGCTGCCTATTTTCCACCAACGACCAGAGAGCTTCCGACAAGCTACGGAGCAAGACATCGCGCTGCGGTGGGAATCAGCGAAATCACCGATTCCATCACCATTGTCGTGAGTGAGGAAACAGGTAATATTTCCATAGCGGAGGGTGGTAAGCTGACCGTAATTTCCGAAGCGAGTCTGCGGGAATTCTTAATGAATGTTGTCTGTAAGCAGCAAAGCACTGCCGTGCATGACAATCAGGAGGAGCCTGCCGAGCAGGTCAGCACACCGCCGCCTTACGACGGTAAGAAGCCGGGCGTATTTGCGCATTACTTTAAGGGGAAAAACAAGCGGACAAAGAAGGAAGCGGCAGACAAGCGTTATACAAAAAAGAAAAAGAGCGAAGAACAGGATAAGAAGGAAAAGGATGTTGTTGTCGTTGAACAGGAAGTGGATCGACTGCATATCGAGGACCTCACACAGAAACAGGATGAGAAGCTGGACGCCCTGTTTGAAAATATCGTAACCGACTCGGAGAAGAAGGAAGAATCGGCTGCGGAAGCGGATGAACCAAAGCCGAAGAAGCGAAAAACGGCAGTAAGGAAAAAGCCGGCTGCCGCTGTAAAAGAGGAATCACAAAAAGCGGCAGAGGAAACGAAGCCTGTGAAAAAAACACGCCGTAAGAAAAAAGCAGAACCGAAGAAGGAGCCGCCGAAAGAGCAAACAGGGAAAACCATTATGACGAATATGGCAAGTGATCTGTTTAATGATGTTATTGAACCTGAGGCGATCGTTCTGCATTATGTGAAAGCGGATGAGGATGAAGAAACTCCTGAGAAAGCTAAAGAAAGGAGAGATTCCTAATGGCAAAGAAAAAAAAGAAAACACAATTAAGCTCGGAAGGTAAGACCGAACTGGCCAAGGCGATTGCCGAAAAGAGTCAGACGTTTGCCAGAACCTATGCAAATGTGGAAATCAAGGTCGGCAAGTTCTTTCGCTGGATCAGCGGATGGCTGGATAAGCTGCTGTTTAATCAGAAGCACGGCAAGGTCGTTGCGCTGATACTGGCTATTTTGTTTTACGTGACCTTTAATTCCCAGGGGGCGAACTTTCTCGAGAATGTGAAGAGTGCTGAGGATCTGGGCGAATTTCCGGTATCTCAGGTCTTATCGAATCAGGCCTATGAGGTAAGCGGTCTGCCGGAGACGGTCAAGGTGCGCATCATCGGAGATCTGACGGATATCAAGAGCGTTAAACAGCAGAAGAATTTCAAGGTGATAGCGAATATGACCGATCTGACCGAGGGCACGCATGAGGTGAAGCTGACAACGGAGGCGATGCCTGCGCGTGTGGAGGTTGTGCTGGAGCCTTCCACCGTCGTTGTTACGATAAAAAAGAAATCCATACGGCGTTTTACCGTCGGCTATGACTTCGTCAACCGCCAGCAGATGGATTCCATATATGACCTGGGGGAACCGCAGCTGCAGCAGGGTGAGGTTCTGGTTCGCTCCGATAGCGATACCCTGGATAAAATTGCATTTGTAAAAGCACTGATCAAGGTGGATAAGGATGTGAAAACAGATTTTGAAACCAAAGCGAACATCGTTGCATATGATGCAGATGGAAACCTTATGAAGGTGGACATTATACCGGATACACTGAAAGCCAGTGTCAAGGTAACCAAACCAAGCAAAGACGTACCGATCACACTGAATCCAACCGGTGTGATTCCAAATGATAAATCAATAGAATCCTATAAGCTGGATAAGGATCATGTGACAATCTATGCGAAGCAGTCTGTGCTCGATAACATTAACGAGATACCGATTACCATACCGGCCTCTACACTGACGAGCGATCGTGAGATTTCCATGCCGATCATTATGCCGAACGGTGTAACGAAGATTTCCAGCAATATTGCCAACATCTCCATCAAGCTGACGGATACGAAGGAGCGGGTCATCAGGGATGTGCCGATTGCCTTTAAAAACAGCATTGACGGACTGAATTTCACGGTTGCGCAGGGAAGCTCCTCCAGTGTAGATGTAACGGTCAAGGGAGCGAAGGATATCATCAGCAAAATCAAGAAAGAGGAGCTGCAGGTGTATGTCGATCTTTCAAAGATTGAGAAAGCAGGTACGTATGAACAGCCTTTGATCGTAGAGGGCAAGAACAAGCTGGCAACCTACGTATTGAAGAAAGGTAGTGTTAAGGTGACTGCGACAGGCAGTGTAGCTGACGAATAGGAAAGGATGAGTAACACATATGGGAAAATATTTTGGAACAGATGGTGCCAGAGGACGCGCCAATGATACGCTGACACTGGATATGGCGGTAAAAATCGGACAGTACCTGGGATGGTACTATGGAAAAAACCGTCATGCGAAAATTCTGATTGGAAAGGATACACGGCTTTCGAGCGATATGTTTGAAATGGGTCTGGCAGCTGGTGCCACATCCTGCGGAGCAAGTGTATATCTGCTGGGAGTCTGCCCGACTCCTGCGGTTTCCTGTCTGATTCAGAAGGAGCATTTCGACTGTGGAATCATGGTTTCCGCCAGTCATAATCCATTCCATGACAATGGTATTAAGCTGTTTAATGGAGACGGCTGTAAAATGAATCCGGAGATTGAGCTGGAGGTTGAGAAATATATCGACAACGAAGTGTCAATCGAAGTTGCACACAATGAGAAAATCGGAAGTGTGATCGAATGGGAGGAAGGTCTGGAGCTGTACGAATCCTGGCTGAAGGAAATTGTTCCGATGGATCTTTCCAGCATGAACATTCTGCTGGACCTTGCCAACGGAAGTGCAACAAGCTGTGCTGCGGAAACCTTAAGCGAGCTGGGGGCAACCGTTGAGGTGATTCATTCTGCGCCAAACGGTATCAATATCAATACCAAATGCGGTTCCACACATCCCGAGGAGCTGCAGAGTATGATGAAGGAAGGCAATTACCATGTCGGCTTTGCCTTTGACGGAGATGCGGATCGTCTGATTGCTGTTGATGAGGACGGAAACCTGATTGATGGCGACCACACGATGTATATCTGCGGCTGCTATATGTACGATAAGGGAATTCTGCATGATGATGTCGTTGTGACCACGGTGATGAGCAACCTTGGTCTGTATCACGCACTGAAGGCCAAGGGTCTGAAATATGAGCAGACGGCTGTCGGTGACAAATATGTGTTTGAATGTATGAAGGAGCATGACTATTCCATCGGCGGTGAGCAGAGCGGACATATCATCTTTCATGCTCATGCGAATACAGGAGACGGTCTTCTGACTGCGATGAAGCTGCTGGAAATTATGGTGGATACAAAGAAATCCCTGAAGGAGCTGTGTGCAGATCTGTTTATCTATCCGCAGCTGCTGATCAATACGCCGGTACATGACAAGCATGCCGCTCTGGAGGATAAGGAACTGCTTGCGGCAGTGGATGCAGTAGCGCAGGAGCTTGGTGACGAGGGAAGAATCCTTGTTCGTCCTAGTGGGACAGAACCGCTGGTGCGCGTTATGGTGGAAGCCAAAACCGATGCACTGTGTGCGGAATATGTAAACCGTATTGTGGATTTCATTAAAGAAAAAGGACTATAACATATTGTGTGAAAGGCTCTTCCCTTTGGGGGAGTCTTTTTACGTTTCCCGGGAAATGTCGAGAAATGTCGGAAATTGAGTGGAAACACAGCGGCAAATGTGAGAAATCCATGTGAAAAGCAGCTACTTTGAAAAATAGCTTTTTTTTTCACATAATTTAGTCTAAAATAGGGGTATGAGGTGATGTTAATGAAGAAAGTAATCTGCGTTGTCGAGGATGAAAAGGCCATCAACGACCTGGTGAATCAGTATTTAAAAAAGGAAGGCTATGAAGTACGTTCTTATTATACATATGAAGAAGCAAGTGCGCATGTAATGGATGATGATGTGCATTTATGGATTCTGGATATCATGCTGGATGACAAGAGCGGTTTTGATCTGATTGAGGAAATCCGCCTTCAGGGGAGGGATATCCCTGTTATTTTCATGTCTGCCAGAGATAAGGAATTTGACCGTATCATCGGTTTGGAAAAAGGAAGCGATGACTATATCACGAAGCCCTTTTCCCCAAAGGAGCTGGTGCTGCGCGTAAACAATGTCATCAAGCGCGTCTATAAGGATGACAACAACCGGATTATGGTGGACGGCTATGAGCTGGATGAGGAACAGCGCAAGGTGTTTGATCACGGTGTGGAAATCGATCTGACAACCAAGGAATTTGATCTGCTGATGCTGTTTATCAAAAACAAGGGAATGGCGTTCAACCGGGATAAGATTCTGACCAGTGTATGGGAGGAAAATTATTTCGGAAGTGACCGTGTTGTGGATGATACGCTGCGAAGACTGCGTAAGAAGCTTCCGAATCTGAACATTCATACCATTTACGGTTACGGATACCGTTTAGGATAATGAAGCGTTTTAATGAATTTGTCAAGCGGCTGTCACTGACACAGCAGCTGTTTGCCCTAATCTTTTTCTTTGTCACATTTTTTGCGGTCTTCTTCTTTGTCTACATCAACGGCAATGTGACCACCGTGATACGTGAACAGATGTATGGTACTCTGGATTCGACGCTGCAAAGCTGGGCTATGAGTGATAGTACCAATGATGAACAGCGCCAGCTGATCAACTCCGCAGCCGGTATCGATATTTTTATGGTGCGGGTGGATAAGACGCTGGATGGTGCCACGCATGTTACGCTGGCAGGTAAAAACACCTCGGATATGGATTTGAACAGCTCCGAATGGAAAGCCATTGCACAGGACATTCTGAGTATCAATGCCCGTTATACGGCAGGCGATAAGATTCATCACGGAATCGTGAAGAAGGTCAGCGGAGATCGGGATTCCTACTACAGTATTTACAAGGTGGCAGATGACCAGCTGCTGGTTAGCAAGATGTACAGCGACAATATGGGCAAGCTGGAGAACTCACTGATTAACAGCGTTGTCTATATCACGGTGATAGTTGTCGGCTTCTTCTTCATCATTATGATGATGTGGGTACTGACGCTGATTCACCCCCTGAATCAGATACGAAACTATATCGAACGTGTCAAGCTTGGCAAGGATGCGGACCTGCGTGTAAACCGGCGGGATGAGATCGGTGAACTGGCGGATGCACTTGTAAGCATGCGGGAAGAGCTGCGCAAGCAGGAAAAGACGAAGGAAGAAATGATTCACAATATTTCCCATGACCTGAAAACACCGATTGCGACGATCAAAAGCTACGGCGAAAGTATTAAGGACGGTATTTATCCGTATGATACACTGGAGAAAAGCGTCGATGTTATTATTGAAAATGCCGACCGGCTGGAACAGAAGGTACATTCCCTGCTGTTCATGAACCGCGTGGAATATCTGATTTCTCAGGATTGTGAGGGAATCGGCTCCAATATGGAGGAAATCGTGGAAACGGTTGTGCAGAACACCAGATTCATCCGCTCGGATATTCAGATCCTGACAAATCTGGAGGAGGTTTACTTTGATGGACTGGCAGAGCCGTGGCGCGTAGTCGTGGAGAATATTATTGAAAATGCATTGCGGTATGCGAAAACAACGATTGATATCCATCTGAGTGAGGAAGAGGGTCTGACCATTTCCAATGACGGACCTTGTATGGATGAGGATCGCCTGAAGGTGCTGTTTAAGCCGTATGAGATGGGAAAGGGCGGAAAATTCGGTCTGGGTCTGTCGATTGTGGCAAAGGTTGTCAGTGCCAATGGCTATGAGGTTGTCGGAGAGAATATGGCAGAGGGAGTTATCTTCCGTATTTACAAGCCGAAAAATCCGGTGAAAAAAGGACGGTAGAAACGCTCGGATACCATGTGCTTCAGTTTTCATGCGTAGGAAAGCTGGAAAATGTCTGTGATGATATCGAAGTTCTTACTCAATTGAGGGTAAATTTAAAACAGGGAGAATGTAACACTATTGTAATTATCAATAGAAGTTGAATTCTCCCTTTTCCAACACCTAAAGTAAGAAGGAACCCATATCGGCGCAGACCTTCTTGGTTGTTATCCGTACAATGGAATACCCTACTCTTGTCTACTCATGCTTTGTACAGGAGGCTGCCTGTGCTTTCCATTCATATGCATGCCGCGCCTGTTTTTTTATTGTGGCTGCTTTGGCTCTTGGACTTTATCATGAGGGTGAGGTCTTCAAGGTAAACAGATATGCAGCACGTTATCCATCATACCGCTGTATGTATCAACAGCAAGTTGCCCAGGGCATAAAAAAACCGCAGTTTCCTGCGGTTAGTAATCATGCACATTCTGTAGAATGTCCTGTGCCTTGCGGCAGATCAGTCTGGTGCCGTCGCTAAACCCTTCCTCTCGATTCTCTAGTGTTTGAATGAGGATGCCACGAAGCTCGCTTATACGTGACTGATACTCCTCATCCAGGATGGCGTTGTGTGTTTCCTGCGGATCCCGGCTCAGGTCAAAATACTGTTCCTCGCCTGTTTCACTGTACCAGATAAATTTATCCTGTTGAGTGACGATATAATGATTGGAGAGCTTATCGTGAAAGCTGTGTTCTCCGTGCAGATAGCTTCGCACAGATTCGGCTTCCTGCAGGATACAGCCTTTCAAAGAGCATCCATCCACCGTATCAGGGATTTGCAGCCCGCACAGATCCAGCAGCGTCGGCATGACATCGCGCAGCTCCGTAATGCCATTGATAGTATGTGGTACGATATCCGCTATATGCTTACCGATATGCACAAGGAACGGAATATGGGTGCTTCCTTCATATGGAAAGACCTTGCGCCATAAATTATGGTCAAACAGCATCTCTCCGTGATCACTGGTAAACAGGATGATGGTATCGTCATAGACGCCGTCTTCCTTCAGCGTAGTCAGGATGCGGCCCAGCTGATGGTCGACATGGGTGATTGCCGCATAGTAGCCGGCCATGGCATCCTTTCGCATAGCAGCATCACAGCAGCCGTATATGGAGTCTGAAATTCTGCCAGCCGCACCTGCTCCGTTTTGCGGATCCCAGTCACCGCTAGCCGGTGAGCGCAGCTCTTTATCCTTATACATATCAAAATATGCTTTAGGAGGATCTAATGGCTGATGCGGACGAACAAAGGAGGACATGAGGAAAAACGGCCGGGTGCGATCCCGTGTTTTTAAAAAGCGAATACTTTTATCTGCAACCCAGTTGGTCGGATGCAGGCGCTCTTCATAAATCCAGGGATGCGTTACCCAGGAATTGCATTCCGCTCCGCTGGTATTGATGTCTGCATCTTCTCCCAGCACATTGCGCAGATCCTGCAAATAATCATCACTGACATCCTGATGCATCCAGTGCGGGATATTCAGGCTGCGATAACAGCCCAGATAACCGTCGTGGAGCTGCAGATTCTGAAAGCCGCAGGTCAGTCTTGGAGGATGTACATGCATCTTGCCTATGCACTGCGTCTGATAGCCGCTGTTTGAAAATTCCTCAGCCATATAATGCTGATAACGCCACTCCACCTCGTCAAGATAACCGACGCGTCCATGCCGCTTTTGACTTCTTCCCGTCATCAGGGCGGCCCGTGCGGGGATACAGCTTGGCGTGGCTGAATAAGCATGGGAGAAAAAGACACCATCCGCAGCCAGGGAGTCCAGATAAGGGGTTTTAACATCCGGATGGTTCGCAAAGGATAAAGCATCCCCGCGAAACTGATCACAGACAATCAATAGTACGTTCACATTCTGTTTCATAATTTCACCTTCTAACGTTCATTATATAGGAAAGAGTGGAAAAAGGAAATGTGTAACGTTCTTTGTGGCAATTATATGAAAAAACTGGACAAGAAACCTGCAGGTTGAAAAAGGTATCCTCTGCGGATACCGTATGATAATACTATGAAACAGGATGAATTTTTGAAATGGCGCCTTTGATAACATCACAGAGAGTAAAGCCGGCGTACACCATGGTCAATCCCCGAGCAAAGTCACTGACCAGAAGGATGGAGAATACCGGGAGAAGCTGATTCCCACTGAAAAAGCTGTAAACGTACGAGCCGAAAAGAATGAGGTTTACAAGCTCAATTCCATAGCGTATACGGGGCTGTATCGCTTGATAACAGTGATACAGGAGGAATACGGAGATACCAGTCAGAAGAAATACAGTGCTGAAGACGAGATAGTACTCGGTGAAATCATATGTTTGCATCATGTTCTTATAGGCGGTATGAATAGGATATTGAGATAACAGCATCAGATACGGATATAGAAGATAATAGAGATAGCTGGCGTACTTCATGAAAATCCCTCCTCTCTATCTATAGTATAGCACGATTTTGACACAAAAATAAAAAATGGGAAAAATGGAAACCGGAGGGTGTGGAATGTCGTGCGAAAAAGCGGCTATGCTTCTGTGCAGCCTGCTGACTGTATGTTTTCTGACAAACAATTTGTCACCTGATTTCTGATTGTTGCCAGCCTGCTCTTTCATCATGTACAGTTATTTTATCTAAAAAGCAGGCAGAATACCCCCACCTCAGTGGTCGATGAGCAGGTGGGGGATGAATGCAGCCATATTTCTTTTCATCCTTGTTTTCTTTCTGTTTTTCACGAATCTTTCCTTAAATTTCTCTTGCGTTCGTGGTATAATGATGCCAACAAAAGGAGGGTTTCCAATATGAAATCATATCGTACATATTCAAGTATCCTCTCTGCTAATCACCCGCAAAACCCCCGGCTTTTCTGCTCTTACGCATCGTGCTAAAAATCTGTACAACGTTGCTTCGT